>Ga0209139_10000568_pt1 | contig 12909 bp, 13 predicted proteins | sample BogFormECP14_OM3_FD_188246 | JGI IMG/M metagenome (GOLD analysis project Ga0209139, IMG submission 188246) | Bog forest soil microbial communities from Calvert Island, British Columbia, Canada - ECP14_OM3 (SPAdes) (version 2) | ecosystem: Environmental > Aquatic > Freshwater > Wetlands > Bog ...
AACTTGTTGTGCATCGTCGGCGTACGACGGCATCGATCGCTGTAATGGCAGTTTCTGCAATGTATCTCGTCGCTGTCATCGGTATCTTCGGTTCGATCACCGGATCGGTGAACCGGCTGGCCGATGGGATCGCCGGCGTCGCCGCACTCGAGGTATCGGGAATCACCGATGCGGGGTTTCCCGACACGATCACGGCCGATGTCGCCGCGGTTCCCGGCGTCGCGACCGCGGCGCCGATGATTCGGACTTCGACGTCCACGGCATCGGGTCCGGTTCTATTGTTCGGCGCGGACGCGAGCAGTGCCGCGTTGGGCGGTGCGTTGAAAGACGCTGTGCAGAAACCGTTGAAAACTCTGTCCGAGAACCCCAACGGTGTCCAAGTCGGGCCTCGGGTCGGTCACGCCAAAGGGCAAACATTCCAGCTGGGCTCCGCTTCGGTCACGGTCACGGAAGTACTCACCGGCAAGCAGCTTGCAGACCTCAATGGCGGGCACTACGTCCTGGCTCCACTTGCTCTGGCGCAGAACATAACTGGGCGAAAGGGCCAGCTCGACTCGATACTCATCACGACAAAGCCCGGTGCCGATCTCGGAGCAGTGCGGGCGGGGGTCAGCGCCGCCGTCAAGGATCGCGCAATCGTCGCGACTCCGAGCATGCGGGCAGTCCGGGCCGGTGACGGCGTCAAGCTGATGAACTACATGGCATTGATGGGTGCCGGGGTGGCGTTGGTGGTTGGCGCGTTCCTGGTCTACACCACGATGACGATGGCCATCACCCAGCGTCGGCCGGTGATCTCGATGCTACGGGCGATCGGCGGCCGACGCACCACGATCGTTCGCGACCTACTCGCTGAGGCTGCCCTTCTCGGGCTGATCGGCGGAGCGATTGGCTCGGGTATCGGAATAGTGATGGGCCGTACGGCGATTGGTCGATTGCCGCCGGCAATAACCCAAGGCTTGGAAGCTCGGGTCGAGTACTGGTTGCCTGGCTATGCGATACCGGTGGCATTGGCAGCGACGGTCCTTACCGCCGTGGCGGCATCGGCGATGGCGGCCCGGCAGGTCTACAAGGTTTCGCCGATCGAGGCCCTTGCACCGGTCGGCGTTTCAGCCGCTGACTTCGTGCCGAGATGGCTGCGGATGACATCCGGGATTGCGGCCGTCGCGGTGTTCGCGGCATCGATCGGCGTCGTCGTCGACCGCCACGGCAACTTGGCCTTCGTCGCCATCTTCGCGCTATTCAGCGCTGAGATCGCGCTCGGCTTCGCGCTGACCGCAGTCATAGTCAAGGCCACATCCGCGACGGCCCGGATTTTCGGCTCGGTTGGACCGCTGGCCGCGGCGACGATAGAGCGGGCGCCGCGGCGGGTGTGGGCCACGGTGATGACGGTGCTCATCGCCGTGGTCACCACGGTGGTGATAACCGGTACGAACGCCGACATGATCCGTTCGGCACGAGCCATTTTCGCGCCGGTCGCGGACGTCGACGTCTGGGTGAGTGCCGATCCACCCGACAGCTATCCCGTGGACGCGCTGCCGCAAGATCTTGCCGACAAGGTGGCCGCGGTGCCGGGGGTGCGGAGTGTCACCAAGGGCGCATCCGGATTCGCCGAGGTCGGTGGGACGCGCGTGATGCTCGACGGGTTTTCCGCCGGCACCGCCGACCCGCTCTATCGTGCGCTCGATGATCAGGTACGCACTGCGGTGCTCGCGGGTCGGGGAGTGGTGCTGTCACAAAACCTCGGCAAGACTCTGCACGTTCGAGTCGGCGACAAGCTCCAGCTGCAAACGCCGCACGGCCCACGGAGCACGACGGTGCTGGCCCTGGTCCCGTACTTCTCGACCGTCATCGGCACCGTCGGGATGAACCTCGACCGAATGCGGGAGTGGTTCGATCGTCCGGCAGCGACATCACTTCAGGTCAACGCGGCCGCAGGCGTGGATCCGAATCGTCTACTGGCCGACGTCCGCCGGGCGGTGCCTGCGCCGAACTACGTATACAGCGGTCGCACGGCGCTGGCGGGCCTCGAGGCGCCACTGCATCAGAGCATGTTCATCGCCAACGCCGTGTGGATCATTGTTGTATTCGTCGCGGCGGTAGCACTTTTCAACACGTTGACGCTCTCGGTGCTCGAGCGGCGTCGTGAAATTGGTGTGCTGCGTGCCATGGGAACCAGCAGGCGGTTCACCCTGCGCATGATCCTGGCCGAGGCGGCTGCCATCGGTATCGTCGGCGGTATCTGCGGGCTGCTGTTCGGTCTGGCAGACCAGTGGCTCTACAGCCTCGTCAGCGGCGACATGATGAACTTCACCGTTACCTTCCGGCCGAGCCCGATGGCGCTCGTGTTCACCGTGGGCGCGCTGGCGATCAGCCTGCTCGGCTCGTTGCCGCCAGCGCGCCGCGCGGCGCGACTGAACATCATCGAAGCGGTCGGCGTCGACTAGGGCGACGGCGACTCAGTTCAGCTGTCCGCCTCAGAGGCCGAAGAAGTCGTTCGAAACGAGGATGTCCCACAGCCCTGCGAGGGGATCCGTGAAGGGAATGGTGAAGCTGCTGTCGAGGGCTGGGTTCATCGTGTCGACGAACGTGTTTACTGTCACGCCGGCGGTCCCTCCGGCAATGTCATCGGGCACCCCGAACGCCGCCAAGCTATCCGAAGGGTCGGCGCCGGACGTCAACACATCCGTGATGTGGAGAGACGGAATGCTCAGAGTCATCGCCTCAAAATTGTCGTCAGGGTCGGCAAACCCCACGTCGTTGATGCCAAAGAGCTTAAACAATGGGTCGGTGGCAGAGATAAAGTCCGGGTCGCACCCCATGCTGTCGTCCGCGCAAACGGCGTGGGCGACGGGGCTGGTTGCCAACGGGATGAGCGCGGCGGCCAGAAAAGCACCGGCAGCCGTGCCGAGAACGAGTGTCATACGCCGAGCACTCATTGGAGACTCCAATCGAGAGTGACAGTGTGATCTAGCTCACTATTAGTATAACCTGAGCATATACCTAGAGAAACCTGAGCGAAACCCCCTCGCCAGGCCCGATCAGGCGGGCCGGTGAGATCAGAAGCCAAGTGGCAGAAGCTCAGTAAACAGTTGGGCTAGCGGATCCGTGAAAGGAAGCGAGAACGAGAGCATGGACTCCAGGGCCGGATCGCTTGGGTCTATGAATGTGTTCACTGTTTCTCCGACCACGCCGACACCCGCATCTCCGGGCACCCCGAACGCCGCCAAGCTATCCGAGGGGTCGGCGCCAGACGTCAGAACATCAGTGAAGGACTGATTTGAGATAACTGTCGCGACAAACTCACTGTCGTCGGGGTCGGCAAATGACTGGTCCATGAAGAAGCCGAAATTCTGCAGCGGGCCAACCATAAAGTCCGTATCCACTCCTGGGGAAATATCATCCCCGTCCGCGTGCGCGACGGGGCCCGTTGCCAACGAGATGAGCCCGGCAGCGACGAAACCACCGGCAGCCGTTCCGAGGCCGGCCAGAATCTTGTGACTCATAGGAGACTCCACTTCATTGCATCGTTGGATGAAGGTCGTGGACTCCCCGCGGCGACGGTCGCCCACAGTCGAACACTCGCCGGCGGCGAATGATCGCCATATTGGGTACACGTTTCCTACATGAACGAAAGATGTCTGAAATCTGAACAATAGATGAACAACTCTCAGGAGTTTCTCAGCGGTGAATTTTCCCCGTCACGTACTCACTTCGCGACGGTGGCGAATCCTTGCAGATGAGGTGTGCACGGGGGCGGCACCAGGGTGCGTCGAATGCGGCGCAACCCACCGGTGTCGAATCCGGCCGCGGCAATGGCGTCGATGGTTCGGCGGTTCGGCTCGCAACCGGACGCCAGCCACGACCACGGCTTGGCAATCAGGTCCTGAAAACGGCCCATCAGGCCGTCGCCGCGGACATGCTCGAGGACTACCAGCCGGCCGCCGGGTGCGAGTACGCGACGGATTTCAGCCAGGGTGGCGGCCACGTCGTCGACCGAGCACAACACCAGGCCGATGTGCACCGAGTCAAAGTTGTTGTCCGGAAAGGGGATCGACTCGCCGATCCCATCGACGATGTCGACGTCAATGTCGTGGCGATGTGCCAGTGCGGATGCCATTCTGCGCATCGCCGCCTCGGGCTCCACGGCGGCAACGGACGTGACCGCCGCGGGGAGGAACAGCAGGTCGGTTCCGGGTCCGAGGCCCACCATCAGTAGCCGGCCGAACGCGTGGGTCATCGCCTCTCGGCGATAACGGCGATAGAACAGCCTGTCGAAGACCGGCATACCGAGTCGATAGATGTACGGGAACAACGGATTACGGCGCGCCATGGCCTACCTGCACGTTACCCAGATCCATTCGGAACGGCGGATACTCGTCGCGCATCAGCGAGACGTAGACGGCCACCCGATAGCGCCATCTGACGATGCCCATCAGAAGGTCGAACATGCCCTGGTTGATCGTGCCGACGCACAACAACCACACCGCGTTGACGACGCACAGCGTCTGCAGAAATGGCTCCAACGACCAGCAGAGGATTATCTGCGGAAGTCCTAGCAGCCACCGTTGCAACAGCACCGCCCGATTCGTGAGGCTTTCTGGGTAATCCACCTCGAGGTCAGCCGGGTACTCCGGTACCGAGGCGAGCGTGAAAGGCGGGTATTTGTCGGTGCTGTTCATGGGGAAGCGGTAATTCATCAGTCGCCACGACCAGCGCAGGACCCCGACATTGAAGTCGAAGAGCGGACGCGGATACCGTCCGGTGAACAAGATGGCGATGCCGGCGGCGATCGTCACCAGCGGATACAGCAGATACAGACCGATCAGAATGGGGTAGTGCGGCACCGCCAGCACGCACCATTTGGCCAGCCAGAGCCGGCGCGACGGCGCATCGATATCACTGCGCACTCGCACGGGATCGTCCCTACCAACGGGCTCATCCACGCTGTCCATCCTGCAACTCCCCGGGCCGATGTGCAGGTTGCTCCAATGTAACTACGGGGCAGAGGAGTGCTGGGTTCAGATCTTGCGCGCGCTCGCGGTGGCTTGGTCGACTTCCCAGTACGCGCGCAGCGCCAGCAGCTTGCCGTCGTCGTCGGCTTTGTAGGTGAACACCCCTTCGGCGGTGACCTGGTGTCCTGCCGCGGTGATCAAGATGTGGCCGACGTTGGCTTCTTCATTGCCACACTGATAGGTGTCGCGGAAAACGAACTCGATCTTGTCGGTCGGTGCAATCGCCTTATCCCAGAACGCAGAGATGGCGTCGCGTCCGCGATGGCCCTTACCCTCGGGATCGAAATGCGACGGGCCGATCGGGTCCTCGACGATCGCATCGTCGGCGAAGACCGCCAGCCAGGCCTCTTTGTCCCTGGCGCCCACCGCATCGCGGGAGCGCTTGCCGGCGAGGTGTGCAGGAGAATCTGTCATGAGTCGTGCCATCCCGAGTGAATGTAGGTGTCCGCGAAGCGCTTCAGTGAGTCTTTCTTCTGCTCGATCGGCGCATCGAAGCCGAGCCCGTCGAAGACCCACGGGATGACGATATTGTCGGTCACGCCGACGTCGGCCAACTCCTTGTGACCGTCCACGCCGAACTTGTCGATGCAGACCGCCTGGTATTCGAAAGGCACATCCGCACGGTCGTATTCGGCGAGCAACGCCTCGATCTTGCCGATGGTTTCGGCGAGCTGATCACACGTCATCATTGCGCTGGTCCACCCGTCGCTGACCCGGGCGGCCCGCTTGAGTGCGACATCGGTGTGACCGCCGACGTAGAACGGCACGGGCTTGCTCGGCGCCGGGCTCATCTGCAACTTGTCGAAGTCGTAGAAGTCGCCGTGGAATTCGACCATCCCGCCGTCCAGCACGAGCTTGATGACCTTAATCATCTCGTCGACGCGCTTGCCACGCTTGGCGTAGGGGACGCCGCACCATTCGAATTCTTCTGGGGCCCAGCCGATGCCGACGCCGAAGCCGAACCTGTTGTTGGTGAGGTTGGCCACCGAACCGACCTGTCGGGCGAGCAGCAGCGGGTTACGCGAGCCGAGTTTCATCACGTTGGTGTAGAAAAACAGCTTCGACGTCACCGCGCCCATCGCTCCGGCGGCGATCAGCGGATCGACCCATGGCGTGTCCTCGTTCCACATCCGTGACCCGTCCGGCGTGTAGGGGTAATCGGCGGCGGCCTTCTCCATGTAGAACAGCGAGTCCGGCAGCGCGATCGCGTCGAATCCCACTTCTTCGGCTGTTTTCGCGATCTCGACCAGCTGGTCGATCGGCCCCATCGCGATGCTGCACGTGTACTTCACGGCTTGGCCTCAGGCTTGCCCGAGCCGACGACCCACATCGAGTAGTACTGCGAGCCACCACCGTAGGCGTGGCCAAGTGCCTTGCGGGCGCCCCGAACCTGGTGATCGCCCGCCTTGCCCATCACCTGGATGGCCGCTTCGGCGAACCGGATCAAACCGGACGCGCCGATCGGGTTCGACGACAACACCCCGCCGGACATGTTGAGCGGGATTCGGCCGCCGATCTCGGTTTCGCCCGCTTCAGTGAGCTTCCAGCCCTCGCCCTCGGCCGCAAACCCGAGGTTCTCCAACCACATCGGCTCGAACCAGGAGAATGGCACATACACCTCGGCGCAGTCGATCTCGTCGATCGGGCTGGTGATGCCCGCGGCTTTCCACAGTGCCTTGGCGGCGTCGCGGCCGGCCTGCGGGTTGACCTGGTCGCGGCCCGAGTACGCCAGCGGTTCGGTGCGCAACGCGGTGGCGTGAATCCATGCGACCGGATGGCCTTCGGCGACTCGCTTATCGGCGACGTCCTCGTTACCGATCACCACCGCACACGCGCCGTCCGACGACGGACAGGTCTCGTCGAAACGGATGGGGTCCCACAGCATCTGCGACGCCATCACCTTGTCTAGCGTGATGTCGGGCTGATGCAGATGCGCCAACGGGTTCTTGGCGCCGTTGCGCCGGTCCTTCACCGCCACCATGGCACCGATGTGCGTCGGCGCGCCCGAACGGCGGATGTACGCGCGCACGTGCGGAGCGAAGTAGCCGCCCGCACCTGCTCCGACCGGCTTGGTGAACGGCACCGGAATCGACAATCCCCACATGGCGTTTGACTCCGACTGCTTCTCCCACGCCATCGCCAGCACGCGCCGGTACTTGCCTGACTTCACCAGGCTGGCCGCCACCACACCGGTCGACCCGCCCACCGAGCCCGCGGTGTGCACCCGGATCAGCGGCTTGCCGGTAGCGCCGACGGCGTCGGCCATGAACAGCTCCGGCATCATGACGCCCTCAAAGAAGTCCGGCGCCTTGCCGACCACGACCGCGTCGATGTCGGCCATGGTCAACCCGGAGTCGGCCAACGCCTTGTCGATGGCATCCCGAACCAGGCCGTTCATCGAGACGTCTTGGCGCTTGGCGACATACTTCGTCTGGCCGGTGCCAAGCACCGCAGCGAGCTGGGGCGTCATTTTATTTCCCTTCCAGCACGGCGACGAGATTCTGTTGCAACACCGGGCCGCTGGTCGCGTGTGCGAGCACCCGGCCGGCTGAGCCGTCAAAAATATGTTGTGCAGCAAAGCCGATGCGTTCCAAGCCTGCGGAGAACATCGGGTTGGCCGCCAGCGCGCCGCCCGACGGGTTGACCTTCGTCGACGACGGCAGGCCGATCGCCTCGGTCAGGATGAGCTGCTGATGAGTGAATGGCGCGTAGATCTCGGCTATCTCGATAGAGGCGGCGTCCCCTCCGGTCGCTGCCTTGGCCGAAGCCGCTGTCGACGGCGACGTGGTCAGGTCGCGGGCGCCGAGCACCGGAGTCTCGATCCGGTGCTCGATGCCGCTGATCCACGCCGGGTTCTTCCGAAGCTCGCGGGCCTTATCGCCGGCAGCCAGCACGATCGCCGACGCACCGTCGGTGATCGGCGCAATGTCATGTCGCCGAAGGGGATCGGCGAAGAACGGCCGGGACAGCAGCTCGTCGATGCTCTTCGCCGGTTTCTCCGCGTCGGTGCGGCCGGCAGCGGCGAACGAGTCCAGTGCCACCTGCGCCATCTGTTCGGCCGTCCACTTGCCGGCGTCCAGGCCGAACCGGGCCTGCAGCCCCGCCATCGACACCGAGTCCGGCCACAGTGGCGCGACTGTGTACGGGTCGGTCTGCATCGCCAGCACCCGGCGCAGCGTGCCTGCCGAAGACTTGCCGAACCCGTAGACCAGCGCGGTGTCCACCTCGCCGGTCAGCAGCTTGATGTAAGCCTCGTACAGTGCCCACGCGGCGTCCATCTCGACGTGTGACTCGTTGATCGGCGGCACCGCGCCGATCGAGTCAATCGCGGAGATGAACGAGAATGCCCGGCCGGCAAGGTAATCCGATGATCCGGAGCACCAGAAGCCGATATCGGTCTGCTGGAGTCCGAGCTCGCCGTACAGCGCCTGAAAACACGGCATGAGCATTTCGACGCCGTTGGTGGTGCCGTCGGTGCGGCGCACATGCGGCGCATGGGCGAATCCAACGACAGCGATATCGCGATCGGTCACGTTTATTTCCCTTTACAGGTGGTGCTTGTAGGTGTCGTACTCGGCGTCGGGTTCGCCGGTCGGCTTGAAGTATTCGATGTTGTCGATGCCGAGGCCCCATTCCTCGCGGGGCTTCCACACCGCCTCGACCCGCATACCCATCCGCACCTCGGTGGCGTCGATCTCCTGAATCAGGTGCAGGAACGCGATATCGGCGCCGTCGAGCAGCACATAAGCGGCAACGTAGGGCGGCTTGATCCGCTGACCGGCGAACGGGATGTTGATGATCGCGAACGTCGTCACCGTGCCCCTGTCGGGCAGCTCGATGAAGTTGTCGAGTTCCAAACCGGTGGCCGGGTCGGCTTCCTTCGGCGGGAAGTACACCTTGCCGTCCTTGCCCGTGCGGGCGCCCAGCAGCTTGCCCTCCTCCAGCCCGCGCAGAAACGCGGTCTCGGGAAGTGAAGCGGTGTGCTGGATTTCGATGCTGCTCGGCGCCACCTGAACGGTTACCGGCTCACGGTCGTCGGTCACCTCGGACACGGCTTCGGCGTCGTCGCCGAGCGCAAAGTAGGCGATGTCGGTGATCGCACCCGCCGGCTCGTCGGCCCAGTGGACATGCACCCGCACGCCGGTACTGATCGCGCCGGACGATCCCGCATCGACGGCGTGCAGCAGCGGGACGTCGGCGCCGTCGAGTTTGATCAGCGCCCAGGCGAACGGCCGGTCCAGTGGTTGTCCCTCAAGGGGTTCGGGCTGCCAGGTCCACGACAGCACGGTCCCCACACTGGACACCGGCACGATCTCGGTCAATCGTTCGTAGGTCACCGGGTCGAACTCGGCGGGTGGAACGTACACCCGGCCATCCGAGCCCCGGGTGCCGACGATGTGTCGCTCGCGCAGGGCGGTGAAGAACTGGCTGAGGGTGGGTCCTACTGAACGGGTGTAGTCGAAGGACAGCCTCAGAGGGGCCGAGAGGGGCTTCTGATGGGTATCGATCTGCACCGGGCTGCTTTGGCTGGTGGTCACAGCATCGAGTAGAACAGGTTCTAAGAATGGATTCAAGATAGGGTCGAGACCTGCAGGAAAGGCGGCACTGATGAAGCTCGGACTCCAGCTCGGATATTGGGGCGCTCAGCCGCCCGACAACCACGCCGAACTCGTGGCCGCGGCCGAGAACGCCGATTTCGACGCGGTGTTCACCGCCGAGGCATGGGGATCGGACGCCTATACGCCGCTGGCCTGGTGGGGCTCGTCGACGCAACGGCTGCGGCTGGGGACCTCGGTCGTGCAGCTGTCCGCGCGCACTCCGACCGCGTGTGCGATGGCGGCGCTGACCCTCGATCACCTCAGCGGGGGCCGGCACATTCTCGGTCTCGGCGTCTCGGGTCCGCAGGTCGTGGAGGGTTGGTACGGCCAGTCGTTTCCCAAGCCACTGGCGCGGACCCGCGAATACGTCGACATCATCCGGCAGGTGTGGGCCCGCGAGAAGCCGGTGACCAGCGACGGCCCGCACTATCCGCTGCCGTTGACCGGCGATCGCGCAACGGGTCTGGGCAAACCGCTCAAGCCCATCACTCACCCGCTGCGGGCCGACATCCCGATCATGCTGGGCGCCGAGGGGCCGAAGAACGTGGCGTTGGCCGCCGAGGTCTGCGACGGCTGGCTGCCGATCTTCTACACGCCGCGAATGGCTGACACCTACAACGAGTGGCTGGACGAGGGGTTTGCCCGACCGGGCGCACGCCGTAGCCGCGAGGACTTCGAGATCTGCGCGACGGCCAACATCGTCATCACCGAGGACCGCAGCGCCGCATTCGCGGCCATGAAGCCTTACATCGCGCTCTACATGGGCGGGATGGGCGCCGAGGACACCAACTTCCACGCCGACGTGTACCGCCGGATGGGTTACGCCGAGGTGGTCGACGACGTGACCAAGCTGTTCCGCCACAACCAGAAGGACAAGGCCGCCGAGATCATCCCCGACGAGGTCATCGACGACGCCGCGATCGTCGGCGATGTTGACTACGTGCGTAAGCAGATCAAGGCCTGGGAGGCCGCAGGCGTCACCATGATGGTGGTGTCGGGCCGCAGTACAGAGCAGGTCCAGGAGGTAGCGGCTCTGATCTGACCCGGTCCTTGCGGTGAGTTAGAACACGTTCTAAATTGTCCGGATGACAGCATCGCAGCACACCATCGCCGGCACGGTGATCACCATGCCGGTGCGGATCCGTAAGGCAAACCAGCACATGGCGATGTTCTCGGTGGACGCCGACGCCGCGCAGCGGTTGATCGACTACAGCGGCCTGCAGGTCTGCCGTTTCCTGCCCGGGCGCGCGATGGTGGTACTGACGTTCATGCATTACATCGACGGCGACCTGGACCAGTACCACGAATTCAACACCAGCGTGATGGTCAACCCACCCGGGTCCGCGGCGCGCGGGCCCCGCGCCCTGCAGTCGGCCGGTGCCTTCACTCACCACATGCCCGTCGACCAGGAGTTCACGCTGGAAGCGGGAACCAAGATCTGGGGTTACCCAAAAGTCATGGCGGACTTCACCATTCGAGACGGCCGCCAGTTCGGTTTCGACCTCAGCATCGACGGGCAATTCGTGGTCGGCATGGAGTTTCGCCCCGGCCTGCCGATTCGGCTGGCCCCGCGCCAGCAAGAGCTGCGCAGCTACTCGCACCGTGATGGCGTCGCGCGCGAGACCTCGTTCGAGCACACGCTGGACGGAGTGCGCAATCGCTTCGGCGGCGTACGGATCCGGCTGGGCGATCACCCCTATTCGAAAGAGTTGGCGTCGCTCGGCCTTCCGAAGCGCGCGATGCTGTCCGGCTCTGTTGGCAATGTACAAATGACATTCGGTGATGCTCAGGAGATCTCATGACAGTGACTTCGACGACCAAGCCCGACGTCGATCTGACCGACGGCACTTTCTACGCGGGTGACTCCCGGGCGATCTACCGCTGGATGCGGGAGAACGAGCCGGTGTTCCGAGACCGCAACGGGTTGGCCGCCGCTGCAACGTACCAGGCCGTCATCGAGGCCGAACGCAAGCCGGAGCTGTTCTCGAATGCCGGCGGAATCCGGCCCGACCAGCCCGGGGTCGAGATGATGATCGAGATGGACGACCCGCAACATCTGCTGCGCCGCAAGCTCGTCAACTACGGCTTCACGCGCAAGCGCGTGAAGAATCTGGAGGCCTCGATCACCTCGCTGAGCGACACGTTGATCGACGCGGTGTGCGAGCGCGGCGAGTGCGACTTCGTCTGGGACCTTGCGGCGCCCCTACCGATGGCGGTCATCGGCGACATGCTTGGTGTTCGTCCGGAGGAACGCGAGATGTTCCTCAAATGGTCCGACGATCTGCTCGGTGCGTTGAGCAGCACCGCCGCCGAGGCGGATGTCCAGGTCACCATGGACGCCTTCGCCGCTTACAGCGGATACATGATGGGGATGATCGAGGCCCGCAAAGCGGAACCGACTGACGATCTGGTCAGCGTCCTAGTCGATGCGGAGGTCGAAGGGTCACGCCTGGAGGACCATCAGATCGTCACGGAAGTGTTGCTGCTGCTGATCGGCGGAGACGAGACCACGCGGCACACGCTGTCCGGCGGAACGAGGCAGCTGCTGCTGCACCCTGATCAGCACCGGCGTTTGACCAACGACCTGGAGTTGCTGCCGAACGCGATCGAAGAGATGCTGCGCTGGACGGCGCCGGTGAAGAACATGGCCCGCACGATCACGGCCGACAACGAGTTCCACGGCACCCAGCTGAACCAGGGTGAGAAGATTATCCTGCTGTTCGAGTCGGCGAACTTCGACGAGAAGGTCTTCGACGATCCGGAAACCTTCAACATCGAGCGCTACCCGAACAACCACCTCGCGTTCGGCTTCGGGACGCACTTCTGCCTGGGAAACCAACTCGCCCGGCTAGAGCTGTCGATCATGCAGACGCGTCTGCTGCAACGCATTCCAGACATGCGGCTGGCGTCGGATGCCGCGCTGCCGCTGCGGCCGGCGAACTTCGTGTCCGGTCTGGAGAAGATGCCGGTGACTTTCACCCCGAGCGCGCCGCTGGGCTAATGCCTTGGCGCCCCGCGCCTAACGAGTCACATCAGCACCATCGGTCTCTCGCGGTGGGGGCACATGTCGCGCCCGCCTTCGAGCGACAACGCATTGGCGCCACCGGGCGATCGCACAACGATGAGGGTGTTTGTCGCTCAGAGGCGGGCAAAAAGTAAGCCGCCTGTTGCCTCATGTCAATATGCCCGCGGCGCTATTCGTTGCCTCAAATGCCGGATGCCCGCGTGAGCTGGTTCGTCGCGTCGTTTGCTGATGCCTGCTTGGGTGGGGCTTTGCGCTTGGGTCCGGCCTTGGTGAC
>Ga0209139_10000569_pt1 | contig 12897 bp, 12 predicted proteins | sample BogFormECP14_OM3_FD_188246 | JGI IMG/M metagenome (GOLD analysis project Ga0209139, IMG submission 188246) | Bog forest soil microbial communities from Calvert Island, British Columbia, Canada - ECP14_OM3 (SPAdes) (version 2) | ecosystem: Environmental > Aquatic > Freshwater > Wetlands > Bog ...
GAAACCGACGAGGTGGTGTTCACCAAGAACGCCACCGAATCGCTCAACCTGTTGTCCTACGTGTTCGGGGACAACCGGTTCGAGCACGCCGTCGGGCCGGGCGATGTCATCGTCACCACCGAGCTCGAACACCACGCCAACCTGATCCCATGGCAGGAGCTGGCCCGACGCACCGGCGCCACGCTGCGCTGGTACGGCGTAACTGACGACGGGCGTATCGATCTTGATTCGTTGCGGCTCGACGAACGCGTCAAAGTCGTTGCATTCAGCCATCATTCGAATGTGACCGGCGCCATCGCTCCGGTAGCCGAATTGGTCACCCGGGCCAAGGCCGTAGGCGCGCTGACGGTGCTGGACGCCTGCCAGTCGGCGCCGCACCAACCGGTCGACCTGCACGCGCTCGGCGTCGACTTCGCCGCCTTCTCCGGACATAAGATGCTGGGCCCCAATGGGATCGGGGTTCTCTACGGGCGACGTGAGCTGTTGTCGTCCATGCCGCCATTCCTCACCGGCGGGTCGATGATCGAAACGGTGACCATGGAGGTCACCACCTACGCGGCGCCGCCGCAACGGTTCGAGGCCGGCACCCCGATGACCTCCCAGGTAGTCGGGCTGGGCGCGGCCGTGCGCTATCTCGGCGCCATCGGCATGGACGCGGTCGAAGCCCACGAACGCGAGTTGGTGGCCGCCGCGATCGATGGCCTGTCCGGTATCGACGGAGTGCGGGTGATCGGGCCGAAGTCCATGGAAAACCGCGGCTCGCCAGTGTCTTTCATCGTCGACGGCGTGCACGCCCACGACGTCGGTCAGGTCCTCGACGACGACGGGGTGGCCGTGCGGGTTGGTCATCACTGCGCATTGCCGCTGCACCGCCGATTCGGCCTTGCCGCCACCGCGCGCGCATCGTTCGCGGTCTACAACACCCACGAGGAAGTCGACCGGCTGGTGGCAGGCGTGCGGCATGCCATCGATTTCTTCGGTGGAGCGTGAGTGGCAGTGCGCCTCGAGCAGATCTACCAAGACGTGATCCTCGATCACTACAAGCACCCGCAGCACCGCGGGCTGCGGAAGCCGTTCGGTGCGCAGGTGCATCACGTCAACCCGGTGTGCGGTGACGAGGTCACGCTGCGGGTGGCGGTGTCGGACGACGGTGAGCACATCGTCGACGTCTCCTACGACGGGCAGGGCTGTTCGATCAGCCAGGCGGCCACGTCGGTGCTCACCGAGCAGGTGATCGGTCAAAGCGTTGGGCAGGCGTTGAAGACGGTGACGGCGTTCACCGAGATGGTGTCTTCACGGGGAAACGTGGTCGGCGATGAGGATGTCCTGGGCGACGGCATCGCGTTCGCCGGGGTCGCCAAGTATCCGGCGCGGGTCAAATGCGCGCTACTCGGCTGGATGGCATTTAAAGACGCGCTGGCGCAAGCGATGCACGACGACGAGGAGGTCAAAGGATGAGCGAAACCGCCGCACCGGACAACGAACTGCTCGCCGACATCGAAGAGGCGATGCGCGATGTCGTCGACCCCGAGCTGGGCATCAACGTGGTCGACCTGGGACTGGTCTACGGCCTGGACCTGACGGAGGGGGACGAGGGGACCATCGCGTTGATCGACATGACGTTGACGTCGCCGGCCTGCCCGCTGACCGATGTCATCGAAGACCAGTCGCGTAGCGCGCTCGTCGGCGCCGGCCTGGTCGATGAGCTGCGGATCAACTGGGTGTGGAACCCGCCGTGGGGCCCGGACAAGATCACCGACGACGGCCGCGATCAACTGCGCGCCCTCGGTTTCACCGTCTAAGTCCTTCCAGCCCGAATGTGACTGGCTTTGTGGGGTTGCGGTCGGACCAGGCCTGGCTACGATCATCGTTGTGAGCGATGCTGAGGTATCCCGCGCCGTCAAAAACAAGGGCGCCAGTGCCGGCGCCGAGCCCCATGTGGTGGTGATGTTCGGCGCGACAGGCGATTTAGCCCGCCGAAAGCTGCTGCCCGGCCTACTGCACCTTTCCTGCTCCAAGCTGGCTCCCGAGATCCGGATCATCGGCACGTCGCTCGATGAATTCGACAACGACACCTTCTGCAAGCTGGCGCACAAGGCCTGCAAAGAGTTCTCTCACCATCACATTTCCGATGAGCAAATCGATCAGTTCACCGCCAACCTCACCTTTGTGCCAACGCAGGCCGGCCCGGAAGCTCTGGCCAGTGCCGTGGCGGAGCAGGTCGCGGCGCTCGGTGGCGAGGCCCGTCTGCTGCATTACTTGAGCATCCCGCCGGCGGCGGTGATGCCCGTCATGGAATCGCTGCACAAGGCGGATTTGGTGCAGGACTCTCGGGTCATCATGGAAAAGCCGTTCGGCGTCGATCTGGCCAGCGCCCAGGCACTGAACGCGGCGATCCATGAGCGATTCGACGAAGAACAGATCTTCCGGATCGATCACTTTCTGGGTAAAGAGGCCGCGCAGAACATTCTCGCATTCCGGTTCGCGAACGGATTGTTCGAACCGATTTGGAATCGAAACTTCATCGACCACATCCAGATTGACGTGCCCGAGCGGCTCACCTGTGAGAGCCGCGCGCAGTTCTACGATGCGGTGGGGGCGTTCAAGGACATGGTGGTCACCCACTTGTTCCAAATTCTGGCGTTCGTCGCGATGGAACCTCCCACCCAGCTTGCTTCAGAGGCGATCAGCGACGAGAAGAACAAGGTATTCCGCTCGATGCGCCTGCTTGATCCCAGCGAGGTGGTGCGCGGGCAATACCGGGGTTACCGCGACGAGCCCGGGGTGCCCGCGGAATCGGATACCGAAACGTTCGTCGCACTCAAATGCGAGATCGACAACTGGCGCTGGGCGGGTGTCCCGTTCTTTCTGCGCACCGGCAAGGGCATGGCAGAGGGGCAGCGCATCATCTCCATCGCATTCCACGAGCCGCCGAGGAGCATGTTTCCGCCCGGATCCGGTGTGGGACAAAAGGGTCCGGATCATCTGACTTTCGATCTCGCCGACGTGTCGAAGATGTCGCTGTCGTTTTACGGCAAGCGGCCAGGGCCCGGAATGAAGCTCGACAAGCTCAGCCTTCAGTTCACTATGGAAGATAGCGGCCACGCCGGCGACGTGCTCGAGGCCTACGAACGTCTCATTCTCGACGCGATGCGCGGCGATCGGACGCTGTACAACACGGCAGAGGGCATCGAACGGCTCTGGGAGGTCTCGGCGCCGTTGCTCGAGGATCCGCCGCCGACGCGCAGCTACGACCTCGATTCGTGGGGTCCCAACGCGGTTCATCCCCTGATTGCGCCGCGAGCGTGGCGGTTGCCGTTCGAGCGTGGTTGGCGCGGCAAGAATTAACTTCTCGTCAACGCCGGGAGATCGCAGAATTCCGCGATCGCCTCAGCGGCTACGACGTCGCTGACTCAACGCCAAGGCAGGTCGCTGCTTTCTCCGCGCCAGCGCGACGGCGGGATCATCGGCGCCCCACGCAGTCCTGACGCTTCGACGTGGCGCAGTGCGGCGTCGAGGTGCTGGCGCATCCGGCGTTCGGCCTTCTGTGGGCCTCTCCCGGTGATGGCCGCGGCGATCGCGCGATGTGACTTGGCGGCTTCGTCGCGGTCGTATTGCGTGATGTCTTGTTCGGCCGCGGCCCACCGCACCGCCTGTTCGACGGCAGCCAAAACGGTGGTGAGGAGCGGGTTTCCGCTGGCCTGCACCAGGAGTTCGTGGAATTCGTGGTATCCGGTGCCGTCGGGTGCGATGCCGCGCTCGGCGACGGCGGCGATGCGCTCGCGTTGTTGGGCCGTGGCGTGCTCGGCGACATGCGCCGCCGCGGCAGGCTCGAGCATCTTCCGGAAATCCAGCAGGTCGCCCCACGTCGCTCCGGTGAGGGTGAACAACTGCACCAGTGAGTGAGCGGTCCGTTCGGGTTCGGGATGGCGGATGCGTACGCCGCCGCGTCCCTGGCTGGTGGCGGTGAGTCCCTCGGCGTCCAGCAGTCGCAGCGCCATACGGACCGTTTCCCGGCTCACGCCGAGTTGGTTGACTAATTCGCCTTCGGTGGGCAGCGAATCGCCCGGCACGAGTTCGCCGGACAGTATTCGCCGACGCAGGGTAGCGGCTACTGCGTCGGGTGCACGGGAGGGTCTTGTTATCGTCACGCCACTTAGTATACTAAGTCGTTATGGTGAATGTCCCGAATGCCGCCGTGCTGACCGGCACAGTCCGGCCGATGCGATTCGAGGCGACGGTCGAAGACTGCGTGACCACCTTCGGCGAAATCCCCATATGTCGCATCGAGATCCCGTTCCTTCTCGGATTCACCCCGCACGGGCATTGGATGGACTTCCGGTGATTCTGACCGACGTCGAGGAAGCCGAGTTACGTGCCTCGGTGCACGGTATCGTCGCCGGCTTCGGTAACGCCTACTTCAGCCGGTGCAGCGAAACCCTGCAGCATCCCACCGAGCTGTGGGACGCGTTGGCTGCGGGCGGTTTCGTCGGCGTAAACCTGCCCGAGGAATACGGCGGCGGCGGAATGGGATTGAGCGCGATGAACATCGTCGCCGAGGAGGCCGCCGCCGCGGGCTGTCCGCAGATCATGCTGATGATCTCACCGGGAATCGTCGGCAGCCTGCTGGCGCGGCACGCCAACCATGAGCAGAAACTGCAGTGGCTGGCCCCGATGGCGGCGGGAAAAGTCAAGATCGCGTTCGCGATCACCGAACCCGACGCCGGATCAAACAGCCACCAGCTCGCCACCACCGCACACCGCGACGGCGACAAGTACTACATCAGCGGACAGAAGACATTCATCACCGCTGCCGACCAAGCCGACGCGCTGCTGGTCGTCACTCGCACGGGCACCGATGCGAAAGGCCGCGCGCAGCTCTCGCTGTTCCTCGTCGACCGCGATACGCCCGGAATCGAGATGCACCGCATCCCCATGACTTTCGAGATCACCGACAAATCGTTCACCGTGTTCTTCGACAACGTCGCCGTCCCGGCCGATCGGCTGGTCGGTGGCGAAGGCAACGGATTACGTGTCGCGTTCGACGGCATGAACCCCGAGCGGGTGATCATCGCCGCGATCTGCAACGGCGTCAGCCGCTACGCCCTCGACAAGGCCGTCGCCTACGCGCGGGAACGCCAGGTGTGGCAGGTGCCCGTCGGCGCGCACCAGGGCGTCGCGCACCCGTTGGCCGAAGCCAAGATTGCGCTCGAGGCTGCCCGGTTGATGACTCGCCACGCCGCCGCCGGCTACGACGCCGGAGCCGACGCCGGCGAACCCGCCAACATGGCCAAATTCCTGGCCGCCGATGCTGCCATCCGCTGCCTCGACCAGGCGATCGAGGTGCACGGTGGCAGTGGCTTTACCCGCGAGGTCGCGCTGGCCAACATGTACGAGTTCGTCCGGTTGTTCAAAACCGTGCCGATCACGCGCGAGATGATCCTCAACCACATCGCTCAGCACAGCCTCGGCCTGCCGAAGTCGTACTGATCCGGCCGTCGGCTAGTGCTGGTGGTGCCGCCCGCCGGGCTGCGCGCAGCTGCCGTTGTCAGCCTGTTGAACGCTGATCGCCGTAGCCTGCAGCGTGCCGCTGTCGTCTTTGGTCCCTCGCGCGGCGATGCACTTACCTTGACCAAGTGCTTGCGCGTCGGTGGCGGTCTGCTTGGTGTACTTGGTCGTGTCGGTGACGGTCACGTTGGATTGCGAGCTGTTGCCGTCGGCATCGGTGGCGTTGATGGTCATGGTGTTACCCGCGACCGAGGCAACCGTGCCGCTGACCGCGCGATGCTTCGCATTTGCGCCCGCTGGGTGTTTGGGCTCTTGGCACTTGCCGTCGACGGCCGGGCTGACGCGCACGAATTGCGCGGTGATCGCGCCGCCGCTGTCCGCGCTGTCCCGGGTGGGATGCACCGCGACGCAACTGCCCGCGGTGACATCCGTCAGCTGCGCGGGGGTGACCTCGCTGATCTTCGTCGACGGACTGAAGTCGACCGTGGCGTTTCCGCTCTGCTGGGTGACCTGGATCGCGTCGCCCGACACCGAAGCGATCATCCCGTTGACCCAGGCCTTGCCGTTCGCGGACGCTGACGGGGACGACGTCGCTGCGGAGCTCGTCGGACCCGCCGCAGTCGAGGGCTGGCCCGTGTTTGACGTCGTGTGGGACGCACCGCACGCGGCGACGGACAGCGCGGTCGCGCCGGTGAGCGTGAAAATCGCCAATCGGGTTGGACGCGCGGGCGGGAGAACGACAGGCATCCCAAACATTTAAGTCCTTTCAGATCGTCGGCCGCTGTGCGCGGGCCGGCTATGCAACGCTTCTCACAATTGGCGGCGCAGCTGAGTGCCCGCTGGCGGCCGATTATGAGCCAGCTGTGTATGCGGGAGGCGCTTGCGAGCCGTCTCTAGAACGCCGCTTCGGGAAGTTGCATGATGCCGTCGTCGATGCTGTCGATGATCCCGCGCAGTGCGGTGAGGTTCGGCAGCATGTTCTGCGCGAAGAATCGCGCGGTGGCGATCTTGCCCTGGTAGAAGGCCTCGTCTTTTGTCGGTGCGGTGGCCAGGGCCGCTTGCGCGATGTCGGCTTGCACCAAGAGCCGCCAACCGATGAGCAAATCGCCGACGGCCAGTAGGAAGCGCACCGACGCCAGCCCGACTTTGTATATCTCCGTTGGGTTTTCCGCGGCGGCCAGCAGGTACCCGGTCAGGCTGGCGGTCATCGTCCGGACGTCGTCGAGCGCGGTGCCCAGCAGCTCGGCATGGGGCCGCAACGCGGCATCACAGGTGTCGATGGTGTGGCTGATCTGCGACGCCACGTGCTCGAGGGCCTGGCCCCGGTCGCGAATGATCTTGCGGAAGAAGAAGTCCAGCGACTGGATTGCGGTGGTGCCCTCGTAGAGCGAGTCGATCTTGGCGTCACGGATGTACTGCTCGATGGGGTAGTCGGTCAAAAAGCCCGACCCGCCGAGCGTCTGTAGCGACTCGGTCAGGATTTCGTACGCGCGTTCCGCGCCCACCCCTTTGACCACCGGGAGCAGCAGATCGTTGACGCGGTGCGCCATCTCGGCGTCTGCACCTGAAACATGTTGTGCAACAGCACTATCCTGATGTGCCGAGGCATAGAGGTAAAGCGCTCGCAAACCTTCGGCGTAGGCCTTCTGCGTCATCAGGCTGCGGCGCACATCGGGGTGGTGCATGATCGTGACCCGCGGCGCGCCCTTGTCGGTCATCTGGGTCAGATCCGCGCCCTGCACCCGCTGCTTGGCGAATGCCAGCGCGTTGAGATACCCCGTGGACAGCGTGCCGGCGGCCTTCACACCTACCGTCATCCGTGCATGCTCGATGACGGTGAACATCTGCGCGATCCCGTTGTGTACGTCGCCGACAAGATAGCCAACCGCGGGCCGTCCGTGAGCGCCGAAAGTCAACTCACAGGTCGGGGAGGCTTTCAGGCCCATCTTGTGTTCCAGCCCGGTGGCGAAAACCCCATTGCGCGAGCCGAGTTCGAAAGTCTCGGGGTCGAACAGGTATTTCGGCACGTAGAACAGGCTCAAGCCTTTGGTGCCCGCACCGGCACCCTGGGGTCGGGCCAGCACGAGATGGAAGATGTTTTCGGCGGTGTCGCCCACGTCGCCGCCGGAGATGAAGCGCTTGACGCCCTCGATGTGCCAGCTGCCATCCGGTTGCGCAATGGCCTTGGTTCGGCCCGCACCGACATCGGAACCGGCGTCGGCCTCGGTCAACACCATGGTGGCCGCCCAGCCTCGTTCCAGTGCCATCGCCGCCCACTGCTTCTGCTGTTCGGTGCCCTCGACGGAGAGCGCGTTGGCCATCGCCGGGCCCATGCTGTAGAAAAAGGCCGCCGCCGGATTGGCGCAGTGCAGCATTTCGTTGATCGCCCACGTCACTGGGCCCGGTGCGGACACGCCGCCGATTCCTTCGGCAAGACCGATGCGCCACCACTCGGCGTCTTTGACCGTCTGCACCGATTTGGCCAGCTCGGCGGAGACCGAGACGGTGTGACGGTCCGGCTCGAAAACCGGTGGGTTGCGGTCGGCGTCGGCGAATGAATCGGCGATCGGGCCCTCGGCCAGCCGGGCGACTTCATCGAGCATCGTGCGAACCGTGTCGACGTCGAGATCGCGATAGCGCCCTGAGCCGAGGACGGTGCCGATGTTCAAGACCTCGAACAGATTGAACTCGAGGTCGCGCAGGTTAGCGATGTAGTGCCCCAACGGTTTTCCCTTCCCCGAATTATCGTCGACGCAGTGTGTCCGAGGCGAGAGGGGGTACGCAACCGTAACCTACGGCGACGAAGGCGTAACCTACGCCGACGCAACCGTAGGGTGCGAGGTCAGCGCTATGGGCCCGGCTATTCGGGGCTACCTCAACGCCGTTGGGGCCACTTCCACATCGTGCATAGGCGTTTGGACGAGTCGCGTCTTGGCTCTAATGGCGATGGTGCGGCCACGGAAAGTGGAAGTGGTGGTGCGGGCGACCCATCGGTGGACACAGTTCGAGGTCGATGGTCGCCGCGTGCAGCACACCTCCGTCCTTGATTCCCTGCGCCGCCATGCACTTACCGTTCTGGATCGCTTGCGCATTCGTAACCGCGTGCTTGTTATAGGTGGTCGCGTCGACGACGTTCACAGTGGTGTGCGTGGTCTTGCCGGTGGGATCAATGCTGTTGACGGCGATGGTGTTACCCGTAACCGAGTCGACGATGCCGTTGACGCCGGGACTTTGACCCGGCCCTCCGGGCGATGGTGCCGGCGGAGGGCACTTGCCGCGTTCAGACGGGCTGATCGTCACGGATTGCGCAGTGACCGGCGCACCAGGAGGACCGCCCTGCGCGGCGGCCTCGACATCGACGCAACTACCCGGGGTGACGTCGGTCACCTTGGCTGGGCCGAGCTCGGTGACCATTGTCGACGGCGTGAAGTCCACCGCAGCCGCCGTCCGATCCCGCTGCGTGAGCTGGATCCTGTTGCCAGACACCGATCTGACCAAGCCCTCGACCTCGTCATGCCCCATGGGTGGTGCCGGCGGCGGCGTGGGCTTAGGAGGCGTGGGCTTAGGAGTTGTCGAGCTTGCCGACGTGCTGGGTTTTCCGGTGTTTTCGTTGCTCGAATTGCCGCACGCGGCGAGCGACACTGCGATAGCGCCGGTGACCGCGAGGATCACGAACCGAGTCAATCGACGTCGATGCGTGGCGGCGGACATCACGGTTCTCCGATCGAGGCGTTGCGCCGAGGGGTACCCGCTCCACTGTCGAGTTGCACAATAATTAGCTGAGCTCGTGAGCGGCCTTTTGACGCGGTCCGGTCGAACTAGGGTTGTGCCATGTTTTGGGTGTGCAGAACCTGCGGTGTCGAGCACGCCACCGCATCAGACGTCTGCGCGATTTGTGCCGATGACCGGCAGTGGGTGCCGGCCGAGGGCCAGCAATGGGCGACCCTGGAGCAGCTGGTTGCGGGAGGGATGCGGTCGCAGGTCTCGGTCATCGAGGACGGACTGGTGGCGATCGGCAGTTCGCCGGCGTTGGGAATCGGGCAGCTGGGAAAGCTGGTGTGCTCCGATGCCGGCAACGTGTTGTGGGATCCGTCCGGCTTCGTCGACGACGACGCCGTGGCCGCGGTCGTCGAGCGTGGGCCCGTCATCGCCATCGTGGCCAGCCATCCGCACATGTACGGCGCACAAGTCGAGTGGAGCCACCGACTGGGAGGCGTGCCGGTGTACGTGAATTCCGCGGATGCCGAGTGGGTGATGCGTCCCGACCCGGTGATCCAGCAGTGGTCGGATACCTTGCGGCTGACCCCGTCGTTGTCCGTGGTCCGAGTGGGTGGGCATTTTCCCGGCAGCGCCGTCGCCTGCTGGACCGAGGGGGCCGGCGGGCGCGGTGTGCTGCTGGCGGGCGACACCATCTTTCCCAACCCGGACCGCCGCACCGTTGCGTTTCTGCGCAGCTACCCGAACCGCCTTCCACTGTCCGCGGCGGTGGTGGAGCGCATGGCCGGCACGCTGGCGGCGTTGGACTTCGACCGCATCTACGGCCTGTTTACCAACGCCATCGACTCCGACGGTCACGCCGCGGTCCAGCGATCGGCCACCCGCCACGCTGCCTGGGTCCGCGGCGACTACGACCACCTGACCTAGCGACCCGGGGGAACACAGCGGCAGTTCACGGCGTTAATCGGGTCGTGACTACCCAAGACCTCACTGCCGAACAGTTCAACGACACCATCAACGGCAATGACATCGTTCTCATCGACTTCTGGGCCTCCTGGTGCGGGCCGTGCCGCCAGTTCGCGCCCACTTTCGCCGCGTCCGCGGAGAACCACCCCGACATCGTGCACGCCAAGGTCGACACCGAAGCCGAACAGCAACTTGCCGCGGCGGCCCAGATCCGGTCCATCCCGACGCTGATGGCGTTCAAGAAGGGCAAGCTGGTGTTCAACCAGCCCGGCGCCCTGCCGCCCGCCGCCCTCGAGGACCTGGTCCAGCAGGTGAAGAACTTCGACATCGACGGCGCGATCGCTGCGCAGGAGCAAGACCAGGCCTGATAATCCCGCGGGTCGAGCTCTGATGCGCTGACTCGCCCCCGCAAGCGGGGGGCCCCGGCTGGCAGCTGCGCTGCCCGCACCGTCGTCAGGCACGGGTTACCGTTCAACGGTGAGTTTGGTCCTCGTTGAACATCCGCGGCCGCAGGTCGCGCTCATCACCCTCAACCGGCCCGAGCGGATGAACTCCATGGCGTTCGATGTCATGGTGCCGCTCAAGGCAGCGCTGGAGGAGGTCACCTACGACAACTCGGTGCGGGTGGTCGTGCTGACCGGGGCGGGCCGAGGCTTCTCCTCGGGCGCCGATCACAAGTCGGCGGGGGAGGTGCCGCACGTCGAAGGCCTGACCCGGCCGACCTACGCACTGCGCTCGATGCAGATTCTCGACGACGTGATCTTGGCGCTGCGACGGCTGCACCAACCGGTGATCGCCGCGGTCAACGGGGCCGCGATCGGTGGCGGGCTGTGCCTGGCGCTGGCCGCGGACATCCGCGTCGCATCGAGCGGAGCCTATTTCCGCGCCGCGGGCATCAACAACGGGTTGACCGCCAGCGAGCTAGGTCTGAGCTACTTGCTGCCCCGGGCCATCGGTTCGTCGCGGGCGTTCGAGATCATGCTGACCGGCCGCGACATCGACGCCGAGGAAGCCGAGCGGATCGGGCTGGTGTCGCGCCAAGTGCCGGAGGACCAACTGCTGGAGACCTGTTACGCGATGGCCGAACGGATCGCGGCGTTCTCACGGCCGGGAATCGAGTTGACCAAGCGCACACTGTGGAGTGGACTGGACGCCGCTAGCCTGGAAGGGCACATGCAGGCCGAGGGCCTGGGCCAGCTCTTCGTTCGCCTGCTCACCACCAACTTCGAAGAGGCGGTTGCCGCGCGTGCCGAGAAACGGCCGCCGGCGTTCACCGACGACAAGTAACGCCGTTCGGCGACGATGCAGGCCAAAATGGCCTGCGGAGGAGCCGGACATTCACAAACGCAAGGAGAGTGACCGTGATCACGGCTACGGACCTCGAGGTCCGCGCTGGCGCGCGCACGTTGCTCTTCGCAGACGGCCCGGCACTGCGGATACAACCTGGCGACCGCATCGGGCTAGTCGGGCGCAACGGCGCCGGGAAGACCACCACCCTGCGCATCCTGGCGGGGGAGAGTGAGCCGTACGCCGGAACGGTGACCCGCAACGGCGAGATCGGTTATCTGCCGCAGGATCCCAAAGAAGGCGACCTCGACGTCCTGGCCCGTGACCGGGTGTTGTCCGCGCGCGGACTGGACACGCTACTCACCGACCTGGAAAAGCAGCAGGCGCTGATGGCCGAGATCGCCGACGACGCCGCCCGCGACCGCGCGATCCGCCGCTACGGCCAACTCGAGGAGCGCTTCGCCGCGCTGGGCGGTTACGGCGCCGAAAGTGAAGCGGGCCGCATTTGTGCGAGTCTCGGGTTGCCCGAACGGGTGCTGACCCAGCAGTTGCGCACGCTGTCCGGCGGCCAGCGCCGTCGGGTGGAGTTGTCGCGAATTCTGTTCGCCGCCTCCGATACCGGTGCCGGCTCGGCCACCACCTTGCTGCTCGACGAGCCGACCAACCACCTCGACGCCGATTCACTGGGCTGGCTGCGGGATTTCCTGCGGAACCACACCGGCGGTCTCGTGGTCATCAGCCACAACGTCGACTTGCTCTCCGACGTCGTCAACCGGGTCTGGTTTCTCGACGCGGTGCGGGGCGAAGTCGACATCTACAACATGGGTTGGCAGAAGTATCTCGACGCCCGCGCCACCGACGAGCAGCGCCGCCGCCGCGAACGTGCCAACGCCGAACGCAAGGCCACCGCATTGCGCGCCCAGGCCGCCAAGCTCGGCGCGAAGGCCACCAAAGCCGTTGCAGCCCAGAACATGCTGCGACGCGCCGACCGGATGATGGCCGCGCTCGACGAAGAGCGGGTGGCCGACAAGGTGGCCCGGATCAAGTTCCCCAGCCCGGCGGCCTGCGGGCGCACCCCGCTGGTGGCCACCGGCCTGACCAAGAACTACGGATCGCTGGAAGTCTTCACCGGCGTCGACCTCGCCATCGACCGCGGCTCCCGGGTGGTGGTGCTGGGACTCAACGGCGCGGGCAAGACAACCTTGCTGCGCCTCTTGGCCGGCGTCGAGCAGCCCGACGCCGGGGCGCTGGAGCCCGGACACGGTTTGAAACTCGGGTATTTCGCGCAGGAGCACGACACCCTCGACGACGCCGCGACGGTGTGGCAGAACATCCGGCACGCCGCACCCGATTCCGGCGAGCAAGACCTGCGGGGTCTGCTCGGGGCCTTCATGTTCAGCGGTAGCCAGCTCGAGCAGT
>Ga0209139_10000570_pt1 | contig 12890 bp, 11 predicted proteins | sample BogFormECP14_OM3_FD_188246 | JGI IMG/M metagenome (GOLD analysis project Ga0209139, IMG submission 188246) | Bog forest soil microbial communities from Calvert Island, British Columbia, Canada - ECP14_OM3 (SPAdes) (version 2) | ecosystem: Environmental > Aquatic > Freshwater > Wetlands > Bog ...
GCGCCATCAGGAGAACCGGCAACGGATCTCGCGAAGTGACCGGGCAACCGGAAGCTTTGGATGGAACCGAGAAAGCTCTTACAACGACTGAAGCGACGGAAGAGTAAGGTGAGCGCAGGCCGCAAGGTTTGCATGTCCCGGACGATTCTGAAGTGGCAAGAAGTTGTGGTCTGGAAACCGAACCAGACCTTCGAAAAATCGGAAAAGAAGGGGCGAGATCCCGAAAGGGAGATCGCCCCTTCGCTTTTCTGCGACTTCATTGACGGTGTGGCGTGGTCTTGAAGATACAACCGTTTCACGCAAGCCCAGAACTCTTCCCCTAGCAGAGCTGATACATTGGCTCCGTTATGAAGAAGTTTGTTAATCGTCCCGAGAACGTTGTAGAGGAAATGTTGCAGGGGCTGGCTCTGTTGCACCCAGGATTGGTCCGCTTGTCGGGGCATAAAGTCATGCTTCGCGCAGATGCAGGGGAAATCCGCGATCATCAGGTTGCGGTGATCTCTGGCGGAGGCAGCGGCCATGAACCAGCGCACGCGGGTTATATTGGCGCTGGCATGTTGTCTGCTGCTGTAGCCGGAGAGGTCTTCACCTCGCCGAGCAGCGACTCCGTATTTGCTGCCATCAAGGCGGTTGCGAGAAAGCCCGGTGTAGTCCTCGTGGTAAAGAACTACACCGGCGACAGACTGAACTTTGGTCTGGCTGCGGAAATGGCGCGTGCCGAAGGCATCCCGGTTGAAATAGTAACTGTGAATGATGACGTTGCTCTCAAACGAGAGGGGAACGCCACGGGTGCGCGCGGTCTTGCCGGAACTGTTTTCATTCACAAGCTGGTGGGAGCTGCCGCAGCTGAAGGTAGGAGCCTCATGGATGTGGCAGCAACAGGCAGAGTGGCGGTTGAATCCCTTGCGACTATGGGGCTTTCATTTTCTGCAGGAACTTCGCCTTCTGTTGGAAAGCCGAGTTTTGAGCTTGGCGAAGATGAGATGGAGCTTGGTCTTGGGATCCACGGAGAACCGGGCGTGAGGCGAATGCAACTGAAGAGTGCTGACGAACTGACGGAGACGCTATTGAGCGAAGTTTTGAAGCATGGGAAGTTTGGTACCGAGAAGCGCGTGGCGGTGATGGTGAACAATCTGGGTGCTACCACAGAGATGGAACTTGCAATTGTGGCTCGCCATGCGGCGCCGTTTTTACAGAGTAACGGTTTCACAGTGGAGCGAATTTACGCCGGAACCTTTCTCTCGTCGTTGGACATGGCGGGAATCTCGATTTCTGTTCTCGGCTTAAACGACGAGTGTTTGCGATGGCTTGACGCAGCAACCACTGCTCCTGCATGGCCCAATCTGCTGAAACAACGTCTCGGCCGACCCGAAGCGCGGATCGCGATGGGGATAGGCGTAAAAGCGAGTTCGCTGACCGGCGAATTTCCGAAAACGGAGACGGGAAGAAAAGTAAAGCGGATTATCGAGGCCGCTTGCAGTGCGCTCATCGACGCAGAAAATGAGCTTACCGAAATGGACCGCGTCACAGGGGACGGCGACCTGGGCGTCAGCATGAACCGCGCAGCAGAGGCCGTGCGAGGCCATGTAGATACGTATCCCTTGGACAACGTTCCCGCTACGCTGATAGCGCTCGGACATACTCTGCAGCGCTCGATGGGCGGCTCGTCGGGACCGCTCTATTGTGTGCTTTTTCTGCGTTGCGGTAATGTTCTGGAGGGTTCTGGTTCAACAGAACTTGCCCAATGGGCCGAAGCGCTCGATCAGGGTTGCCGAGCCATCAGCGAGTTGGGCGGCGCAAAACCTGGCGATCGGACGATGCTGGATGCTCTCGATCCATTCGTCAGGTCTTTGAAGGGTGCTGGCGGAGAATTGTCGCGCAAGGTATTTGAGGCCGCAGTCGTGGCAGCAGAAGTGGGCGTCGCTGCGACTGCCCAAATGAAACCGCGACTAGGGCGATCAAGCTATCTTGGGGATCGCGTGCTCGGGCACGCCGATCCCGGCGCAAAGGCGGTCGCTATCTGGCTTCGCGCCACTTTTGAAGCTCTCTCCTCACTCTGATCTTCAGTAAGAACGAGCCTCTGGCGCATTTTCAGAAAAGTTACTTTCCCGCGTCAGGATGAAACTGGCGGATATAGTCGACAACCTGCTGAATCTGTTGACTCGTCAACCGAGTTCCAAACGCCGGCATATTCGACTTGCCTGCAGTGACGATCTGCGTCAAGGCCGCGGGTGTTTTGTCCTGGACGTCCTTCGTGCGTAAATCGGGAGCGTGAAGGCGTTTGCCCAAAGCTGTTCCCGAGCCGTCTGCAGCATGACAGGTCGTACAGCTTTTCTTGTAGGTAGTTGCTCCGGCATCGCTGTCGGGTGCGGTTTGAGAATGTGCGATTTGGCCTAATGTCAGGGATGCGAAAGCCAATAATGCTGCTGTCCTGACGCTACGATGTACTGCATCCATTCTTAAATACCTGATCATCCTTATAATTCCTCGACGAAAAGAAAATACGAACTGGGTACCGGAGGTTTACACTCCCGGCACGGGTGGGCATCCTGGGAAATCGGTCAGAAATGTATTGCCGATGTATCCCAGATATTCGATGCCAATCTTGCTGGTGAAAAATCCGTCTGCTGTAAGGTCGCGCAGAAACGAGAAGAACTCAACGCCCTGGCTGAGACTTGCGTCGGACATGGCATTCTTGCGATAAGCGATTCGATCGAGCAATTCTTTTTGTTGCTGAGAGCTGCAATCAAGATAGCTCTTGCCGTATCGATCGACGCACGTCGCGTCCAGCCACATTAAGCCGCCGCCCAGCTTCAACTGGTATTCAGGATTCTCGCTGGTGAGCAGGTCTATGAATTCAGGAGCGCCAGCTTCGACGGCACCTCCGGAGTCCGCGTCAGCAGGGAAGATGGTCCCGCATAGCGACTGCAGTGTTTTGTATTGCTGCGGAGGAAAGAACTTTGGTGTATAGGCACCTGTCTTGGCATCGGCTTTCTCGGCCGCGATCAGACCGTGGGCGTATTCGGCTGCTTCGAGGGGGATCACTCGCAGAACTGAACCTGCCACGGCTCCCATGCTAAGCGCCTTCAAGATACTGCGACGCGATATGGAGTTTCCAGACATAGGCTGCTCTCTAAATCTCTCCTTTTTTGGCCTGGTCGAGCAAGTAATCGGAGGTTTTCCATGACAAAGCCATGATCGTCAGCGTCGGATTCTTGTCTGGATTGGTCACAAACGGGGCAGCGTCGGCTACAAACACATTCTTCACATCATGAGCCTGGCAATTCTTATTCAGGACCGAGGTTTTGGGATTATTCCCCATCCGGACCGTGCCAAGTTCATGGATGATGGTGCCGCCCTCAGAAATGGTGCTTCTCTTCGCTTGCGACGCGTCGATGTGCAGCCTTCCTTCGGCTATTTGGGTTTCGTCCGTTTTTCGATGACCCACGAGGACCGTCCCTCCCGCTGTTTCGACAATAGAGCGGAAGGTATCCTGCATGTGTTGCGCCATTTTCAGCTCGTTCTCGCCCCACTCCCAGTGAAAGCGGAGGACAGGGATACCCCACTTGTCGACAACGTTTGGGTCGATCTCGCAAAAGCTGTTCTCATTGGGAATCATTTCACCGCGCCCGCTGAATCCGATGACTGTGCCGTAGGAACTGCGGCATTTCTGCTTTAAAGAGACTCCGTAGCCTTCGTATTCAGCGCAAACGCCCCAAAATTCACCCACTCCGGGCATGCCGCGTCCGCCGCCAAATTCAATGTGATATCCGCGCAGAAAGTCGTTCTTCTCTCCGAACTTCCACCAGGGCATGTACATGTGCATGCCGCCCACGCCGTCATGGTTATGTGCAGGCATTTTTTCCAGCTGGGGAAAGTGGCCCGCGAGACTGCTGCCGACCGAATCGGTGAGGTACCGCCCAATGACCCCCGAGGAATTGGCCAATCCATCGGAGAAGCTCGATGAACGGGAGTTCAGAAGAATGCGTGCCGATTCGCACGCGCTGGCCGCGACAACAAAGGCTCGGGCGCGCACGCGATTTTCGCTGCCCGTGGTCTTGTCAATGTAGAGGGCGGCTTCAGCCTTCCCATCTTTACCAAGAACGATCTCCCGGGCCATCGCGTTGGGGATGAGGGTAAAGCGACCAGTTGCCTGCGCGGGCGGAATCATGACCTGGCTTGAGCTGAAGTTGGAGGCGGTGATGCAACCCCGGCCGCATTGCGCGCAGTAATGGCAGGCAGGGCGCCCGTTCAGCGGTTGCGTGATGATGGCGAGGCGCGAGGGGATGCAGGTGATCTTGAGCGTGTCGCAAGCCTTTTTGACGATGGTCTCAGTGCAGCGCGGCTTTGGTGGAGGCTGGAAAACACCGTCCGGAGCGTTGGGGACGTTCTCCTTCGTGCCGAAGACGCCCACAAACGATTCGACTTTGTCGTAGTAAGGCGCAAGCTCTTCATAGGTGATGGGCCAGTCGTCGCCCATGCCGTCGGTGGAGCGGGCCTTGAAGTCGGTCGGGCCGAAGCGGAGCGCGATGCGTCCCCAATGGTTGGTGCGGCCGCCTTCAATGCGCGAGCGGAACCAGCGGAACGACGAGCCCGGAGCAACTGTGTAAGGTTCGCCTTCAATCTCCCAAAAGCCATTGGGCGCAAGGAACTCGCCGAAATCAGCGCTCGCTCTGCCTCCAATGCCAGCGCCGCGGTGAGGCAGTTCGTAGGGCCAGATGTGCTCTTTGAAATCCGTTTCCGGGTTGAGCGCAGGGCCCGCTTCGAGCATCACCACGCTCAGGCCTCCCTCGGTCAGCACCTTGGCGGCGGTTCCGCCTCCCGCGCCAGATCCGATGATGCAGACGTCATATATCTTTGCTGGCGGATTCAGTTGCGCCATCAGCAATCTCCAGTAGGAACGCAAGGTGCTGGCGAGTTGTGGTCGCCTTTTGTCCGAATATCAGCGTGTTTTGATGGATTGGTATGTTTCATTCACTGTAAATCTGAACCGCGGCTAATTCGTTTTTCTGCAGCGTTTGGCGTGACATTTTCCTGCCCCACAAAATTACCACATGAAGGCGAACACTTTCCCTGACTCCTAAGGAGGTCCACGTCGGGAGCCGATCATTTACGGAATATTCCGTACTGCCATCAGTGGCGTCAAGATGCCGAATCACGCGGCAGACGAGGAAATGCTCCGCCGGACGCTACTGAGCGCGTACAGCCGTTTCCGGCTACCATGTTGTCGTTCATTCATCCAGTGATATTTCTGCAGCATGTAACCAGGATCGGCGAACGAATAACCACCGAACACAGCAAGAGGAGCTTTCATGAATGAGAAGATTTCGAACGCGAGGGAGTACGACCTTGTTGTTCTGGGCAGCGGAGAGGGAGGCAAGTACCTTGCGTGGACGCTGGCCAAGCAGGGAAAGCATGTCTTAGTGATTGAGCGGAAGTACATTGGCGGCTCCTGCCCCAACATCGCCTGCCTGCCAAGCAAGAACATTGTTCACAGCGCCAAGGTCGCTTCTTACTTTGAGCGAAGCGAAGAGTTTGGGATCACGAAGGACAACGTCAAGATTGATATGTCTGCAGTGCGGGATCGCAAGCGCAAGATGGTTGACGGCCTGATTGACATGCATCTCAACAATTACAAGGGAAGTGGCGCGGAGCTGCTTATTGGATCGGGATGTTTTGTCGCCCCCAAAACTCTGGAGGTTACGCTTCCCGACGGAGGTACGCGCATGGTTCGTGGGACCAATGTCGTCATTGGAACCGGCACACACGCAACCCTTCCGAACATTGCCGGTCTGGCAGATTCAAAGCCGTTGACACACATCGAAGCTCTTGAACTGGATCACGTCCCGGAACATCTTCTGGTTCTGGGAGGGGGTTATGTCGGGCTTGAACTGGCACAGGCGATGCGCCGGTTTGGTAGCAGAGTGACGGTGATCGATAAGAATCCGCGCCTGGCGCACAGGGAAGATGAGGACGTCTCCCAGGCTTTACAGCAACTCTGCAAAGACGAGGGTATCGATCTTGCGATGAACGCCGATGTCACAAGCGTTGAAGGGAAGTCTGGCGAATCTGTGAAGCTGCGGCTGGTTCAGGATGGATCGGAGAAGATACTCAAAGGAACACATCTTCTGGTCGCAACCGGCCGCACTCCCAATACAGCTCGCATCGGGCTGGATCTGGCGGGAGTGGGACTGACTGACCATGGCTATATCAAAGTCAACGAGCGGCTGCAGACAACGGCGCCCGACGTCTGGGCCATTGGCGATTGCGCAGGCAGCCCGCACTTCACGCATATTTCTTTCGATGATTTTCGTGTGATTCGCGACAATCTTGTTGGGCGTCCACGTGTCACTACCGGGCGGCAGGTGCCTTTCTGCATGTTCACCGATCCGGAATTGGCGCGGGTCGGCCTGAGTGAAACGGAGGCCAAGGCCAAAGGAGTCGCCTACCGTGTTGCGAAGATCCCGATGGTCGCTGTCCTGCGCACGCGTACGCTTTCGGAGACACGAGGGTTTATGAAGGCATTGATCGACACAGAAAGCGATCGCATCCTTGGTTTCACAGCGTTCGGCGTGGGTGCTGGCGAAATCATGGGCTCAGTGCAGATCGCTATGATCGCGGGACTTCCGTATACAGCATTACGCGACGCCGTCCTGACTCACCCTACGCTGCTGGAGGGATTCATCCCGCTGTTTTCGTCTGTGCCACCAATCTCCAGGTAGTCAATCGAGGAGAGCAACCCATGAAAATGGCTGCCGAACATATTTTCGGATACACGTACGGATCAGCTGAAGTAGCCATGTCGCCTGTTTCGATGCGCGAATTGGAAGAATTGAAGATCAGCGTGGGGTTTAGAGAGGAAGACGAGCGCTACCTGCGGCAGGCAGGCGAAGTGCTCGCTGACCAGACCGAGCAGGTGGTGCTTCATTGGCGCAGTGGCATCATCGCCAGCATTCCGAACCTCGCGAGACACTCCCGCACGCCCGAGGGAGAGGCGCTCCCCGATTATCTGGCGAAGAGTAACCTTCGTTTTCAGCAATGGATTCTTGATACGTGTCTGCGGCCCTACGATCAGGACTGGCTCAACTATCAACAGGAAATTGCTTTGCGGCACACGAGTTTGAAGAAGAACAAAATCGATGGAGTCCGGTCGACACCGTACGTGCCGCTGCGCGACATTGTCGCGTTTATCGCAGTAATAAATGAGACGATCAAACCATATCTGGCCACAAAAGGGCATTCCCCGAGCGACGTGGACAAAATGCATCAAGCGTGGTGTAAGTCGCTGCAACTGCAGTTGGCTCTCTGGACGAGGCCATATGCTGACGCGAAACAAGGACTGAACGAGTGGTGAGCGAATCAGTTTCGCTCAAGTGACGAGTGCAAACGAATCTAGTTGAGGTCACCGATACCGTGGTCATTGTGTTTCACCACGGTATCCACTATGTACTTGCCAATGGCAAGGGATGCGGTTGCCGCGGGCGACGGGACATTACACACATGCACTACGCCATCGGTGTGAACAAAGTGGAAGTCGTCCAGCAATTTGCCATGTATATCGAGCGCTTGCGCTCGCACGCCTGACCCTCCTGGCACCAGATCGTCTGAAGTGAGTTCCGGCATGAGTCGCTGCAGCGCCCGGACAAACGCCGACTTGCTTAGGGAGCGATGATACTCGCCAAGCGACACATCCCAGTACTTTGCGGCCATGATCCAGAAGCCGGGAAAGGTGGCGTACTCGAATATGTCGCGCGGACGGAAGGATATCTTCGAATAGCCCTCTCGCTTGAGGGCAAGTACGGCGTTAGGGCCCGCTTCTACTCCCCCTCCGATTCGCTTTGTGAAGTGAACACCGAGGAAAGGGAATCGGGGATCGGGCACAGGGTAGATCAATCCTTTTAAGTAGTGATGCTTTTCTGGCACGAGGTCGTAGTATTCGCCACGAAATGGCACGATTGTGAGATCAAGCTTTGCTTTCGCCAGGCGGCTGACACGGTCGCTTTGCAAGCCCGCGCAGTTAATGACGAGACTCGCTTCGATCGGCCCTTGTGTGGTTTCGATGACGGTCGATGAGCCGTTGCGCCTTAGTCCCGTAACCTCGTGCGAGAGGTGGATCATTCCGCCCCGGGCGGTTATGAGCTCCGCATACTTTTCAGCGACCGTGGAGTAATCTATGATGCCGGTTCCGGGCACATGAATGCCCTGAATACCGGTAGCATGCGGTTCTATCTCTCGAATCTCCTCGCTGTTGAGCATCCGAAGTCCTTCGAGACCATTGGTCTGACCGCGTACATAGAGGTCTCTGAGGCGCGGAATCTCGTCTTCCTGGGTCGCGACGATGATTTTGCCGCAAATGTCATAGGGAACACCGTGTTCCTGGCAAAATCGCAGAAGGGCGTTTACGCCTTCTACGCAAAGCTGGGCCTTGAGGCTCCCCGGCTTGTAATAAATTCCAGAGTGAATGACACCGCTGTTGTGGCCTGTCTGATGCCGGGCGAGTGCTGGTTCCTTCTCGATGATTGCGAGAGAGAGGCCGGGAAAGCGCCGGGTGAACTCAAGCCCGGTTGCCAGCCCAACAATTCCACCCCCGATGATCGCAATCGATGGCTTTGACATTCGAATCAATGATCATATCGAGATTCAGGGGCGATTTTAAGGGGGACTATTCGGACGCTGCCCGCAGTATGGCGTTTGCAGGTCGATCGTCTGTCTCTCTGATGGACGTGGGGGAAAGTCGGTTCGTTTTCTTCAGCCACTCAGCGGCCATTTGCTCGGCCTGAAGCAGTTGCTCCATCGTCAATGCTTTCCCAACGCTCTTGCTGGTCCGGGTTATCTGGTGACTGGCAATCAAATACCACTTGTACGCCTGAATGAGGTCCTTGGAGTCAGATCTCCGAGTCCAGTAATAGCGGGCTAATTCCAGCTGTGCCGCTGGAACGCCCTGCTCTGCTGCTCGTTGGTATCCGGCAAGAATGGAAGCACCCTGCAAATCCCGGTCGATGCCATTCTTCGTTACGGGATTGGCTGAAGGTTCCGGTGATGTAGTTCGGTTGAGGGTCATGAAAAGAAGCTCGACGCGGCTTGAAACGCCGAGTTTGTCATAGACGCGAAAGAGGTAATTCTTTACCGTGTGCTCACTCAGGCCCAGACGCTTGGCAATTTCACGATTCGTCAGGCCCTCAGCGACGCTGCTGACGACCTCCATCTCTCGCTTGGAGAGCTGCTCTATGCCCTGAGCATTGACTGTCCCGGGGGTGCGTGAGGCGGCGAGCGCCTCAACAACCAATCCCATTTGCTCGCTATTTGCCCATATTTGCCCCTGATGTACCTTTCTTATGCACTTGCTCAAGGTCTCAATCGAATCCTGCCTGCTCAATACACCCCGTGCGCCGGCGCGAAATGCTTCAAGAATAGACTCGGATTTCGAAGAGTCCAGGAGCATAACTGGGCGGAGATTCGGATGCGATGCGTGCACCGTACGCAGAACCTCGAAGCCGCCAGCAGGCTGATCATTCAATTCGGAACTGAGAAGAAGCACATCGATATTGTGGAGATCAGCCCGTGTAACCAATTCCTGCGAATCTGAACTGATCACTTCGAACTCGCCATCGCGCCTCAATGCATCGGCGAGTAGCTGCGTGTGGAGTCGAGTATCGTCGGCCACGAGTACGCGAATTACTACCTCGAAGGTTTTATCGCGCATTGCCCTGCTCATGGAACCTCTTTGCACTCTGAAATTTTCGTTGGGGGAGGCCTTAGAATACTGCTAACCAAGGAAGCGTACCGTTTACTTCGGTAGACTCATGTCAGAACTGTGTCAATTGTTCTGCGTACCCTATTGCTGCAGTGTCAAATCCTTGCATTACTACAATAATCAGCTCTGATGCTCTACGCAAGCTCATAAATTTCGACGAACCAAATGCGCCGCATTCTGTTTATCGTCTTTTTAATCAGTAGCTTGAAGAAATCATAACACCAGCCAGAAGAAATCATCTATTGGGCTTTGGCCCATGCTTAACGAGAAAACCTTCTCTAGAGCCACTATTCTCCATAGCGGAGTCGAAAATATCCAAAGCATAGGAGAAATGCTTCGCCGAGATGCTATACCTCTTGCAGCACGCTGCATACGGATGTAAGCTTCGATTCACTTAGGCAATCGACTGTCGAGACAGTCCACCCCCTGCCCAGGTTCCTCCCTTAAGTACATGACGAGCTTTTCAGGCCAATGATGGCTGAAGAAATGACACTCGTCTCGCTGACTGATTCCTGCTGACGTTGGAGCAGAATCTCGTTGGCAATGGATAGAGGTAAGGGTCACTACAGAATGTGACTCAGAGGGCGAAGCTATGCGCGAGCGAAGCCCAAGACTCCTTCACTAATGCAGTCTAATTTCCAAGAAGTGAGCCAGAAGGAAAACTTATGAGCACAAGCAGTCAGTTATGGGAGTGCCCAAATTCGCAGGCGATTATTGGGCAAGGTATTGAAAGCTGGTATGCAGTGCAAACCCGTGCTCGACATGAAAAGGTTGTGTCTCAAAGACTCGGTGAAAAAGGTGTAGTCAATTTTTTCCCGACAGTCACCGAGGTTCATCGTTGGAGTGATCGGAAAAAAATCGTCGAACTTCCATTATTCGGTTGTTACTTATTCGTTAAACTTGCGCCCAGAAATGAGGAGCTTCAGAAGGTGCTTAGGGTCGATAGCGTCCTGGGGTTCGTCGGGGCAACCAAAGTAGGCACGCCTATTCCAGACGAACAGATCGATGCGGTTCGAATTCTGGTAAACGAGCAACTGCCTTATTCATGCCATCCGTTTCTCAAAACTGGACAGCGCGTACGAATCCGCAGCGGCGCCCTCGACGGCCTTGAAGGGATTCTTCTTTCGCGCAAAGGCGATCGCAAACTGATCATTTCAGTGGATGCGATGCAGAGATCTCTGGCCGTCCAGATTGACGGCTACGACGTAGAACCAATCTAACGCTTCTTGCTTCATAGCGCCCTTACCCGAGAATTTAACAAGTGACAAGAGACACAATCGAAACAGCAAGGCTGCTCGTAGTTAGTCACGATCCTGCCGTTCTTCGCCCACTTTGGCTGGTTGGGGCAGCAAATTGCTGGGAGTTTGAGAGTGCCGCCAACGCGTGGGAAGCGATCGAGCGTGTGCAGGCCGGAGTGACGCCAGACCTCCTGTTGTTGGACTTGCCACACGGAGATGCTGATGCTCTGCACATTTTGCGATGGCTGCGTCGTCTTCGTCCAGCACTGCCGATCATCCTGATTGGTCATTCCGACGACATCGGCAGGAAAGAAGAAGCAATTCGGATGGGCGCTCGAGATTACATGGTCAGGCCCTTTGACGACCAGCAACTCGAACTGGCCATCCGACAACATCTGTCCAGACCTTACGCGGTTATCGAGACGGAGATTACGAGTGATGATGTCGAGCAGGTCAGCAACGATAACTTCTTTATTGGGATCAGTCCCATCATGCGAAAGCTTCGTGCCCAGGCGTCTTTGCTTGCAGAAGCTAACGTCCCGGTCCTGATTCTGGGCGAGAGCGGTAGCGGCAAGAAGACGACCGCGCGCCTGGTTCATAAGCTGTCAGTTCGTTCGGGGTTCGAATTTGCAAGGGTAAATTGTGCGGCACTACCCAGCGATTTGCTGGAGCGGGAACTTTTCGGATACCACCGAGATGGCTCTACCCATTACGGGCAAGCTAAAGCAGGTAAGTTAGAGCTTTGTGCAAAAGGCACGATCCTTTTAGATGAGATCACAGAGATGTCGATGGACCTGCAGGCTAACCTGCTGCAGGTATTGCAGAATGGGCGATTCATCCGACCTGGAACTTCGGTCTCAGTCGATGTAGATGTTCGCATTCTTGCCGCTAGCTCGGCAAACATGGAACATGCGATTTCTGAAAATAGATTTCGGGAAGAACTCTATTACCGGCTGAGTGCCTACACGATCCACGTGCCTCCTCTTCGCGAGCGCAGAGAAGAGCTGCCGCTCCTTTCTCGCCACTTCATGCATCATCTTGCCAGGCACTACGGTCTCTCTCCACGTGAATTTTCACCCGCCATTATCGAGGCCTGTCAGTCCTATGCATGGCCCGGAAATTTAAGGGAACTGGAAGATTTCGTGAAGCGTTACCTCATGGTGGGCGACAGGGAACTAACTTTTGAAAGAAGCCGATCGGATCTAGACGAGGTGAACCAGATAACGGCTTTGGCCGCGGCCCGGCGACTGAAGCTTCTGACACCATCGTTGGTTGCGTCTAATGGTGCGTCTAGCTCTGACTCGCTCAAGGCTCTTGTGCAGAGCGTGAAGCTGGAAGCCGAAAAGAATGCAATCGCCGCAGCCTTGGAGAAAACTGGGTGGAATCGCAAGGCCGCTGCCAGGCTGCTCAAGGTAAGTTATCGAACCCTGCTGTACAAAATTGAACAGTACCAGATGAGTTCATCCGATGCCTCGCCGTTTCCAGGCAACGGGTTTAGAAACAAAGGAACCGGATTTCGCGGCAATGGTCGAACGGATTGAGCAATATCGAAGGAAATTGCCCCCAAGATCGTTGATTTGGATTTGTTATGAAAAATAGTGCCAGCCACCCAATATGCTCGGGCCTGATTCTAGTTGCCTTTACTGGCTCCATATGGGGGCAAGTCCCAAACCCCACTCAGGCTGACGGTCGAATCTCCCCTCCTCAAGCGACAGTTGCTGGGGCACAACCTCCAGGGTCATCGGTAAACAAGCCACACGACGATAGTTTTGTTATTGGCAATGACGATCTCTTGTCGATCAATGTGTGGAAAGAGCCTGACGTCTCCCGATCTATCCCTGTGCGATCCGACGGAAGAATCTCTCTGCCTTTGGTTGGGGAAGTACAGGCGTCAGGCC
>Ga0209139_10000571_pt1 | contig 12873 bp, 16 predicted proteins | sample BogFormECP14_OM3_FD_188246 | JGI IMG/M metagenome (GOLD analysis project Ga0209139, IMG submission 188246) | Bog forest soil microbial communities from Calvert Island, British Columbia, Canada - ECP14_OM3 (SPAdes) (version 2) | ecosystem: Environmental > Aquatic > Freshwater > Wetlands > Bog ...
GGCCTTGCCGTAGCCGACACCGACCATCCCGTTGCCGTCACCGACGATGACCAAAGCGGTGAAGCTGAATCGCCGACCACCCTTGACCACCTTGGAAACACGGTTGATGGTGACGACCCGCTCCAGGAAGTTGCTCTTGTCGCCGTCGCGGTCACGACCGCCGCGGCCACCACGATCGTCCCGACGGCCTCGGCCCTCGCGTGTGTCACGGCCGTCGCGTGTGTCACGGCCGTCGGAACGAGTGTCCCCGGTCGCGTGGCCGGCTGATCTAGCCGGTTGCTCCGCCATTATGCGGTCCTTCCAATTTCGTTTGAGAAGTCAATGCTTGTCATCAGAACTTCAACCCGCTCTCGCGTGCGGCGTCGGCCAGTGCCGCGATCCGCCCGCCGTAGGTGTAGCCCCCGCGGTCGAATACCACCGTCTCGATTCCGGCGGCTTTGGCCCGCTCGGCGATCAACTGGCCGACCCTCACACTATGCGCCTTCTTGTCGCCGTCCACGCCCCGCACATCGGACTCGATCGACGAGGCCGCGGCCAGCGTGGTGCCGTTGAGGTCGTTGACCAGCTGCACGTGGATGTGCCGCGACGAGCGGTGCACCACCAGCCGCGGACGCTCCGGCGTGCCCGAGATCTTCTTGCGCAGCCGCGCGTGCCGACGCAGCCGGGACTTCCGCCGTTCGGCGGATACGCTCTGCCCCACCAACTTTGGTGCGGCGGTATCAGCTTTTGATTGCGCCATGACTACTTACCTGTCTTTCCGACCTTGCGGCGGATCTGCTCGCCCTCGTAGCGCACGCCCTTGCCCTTGTACGGGTCGGAGCGGCGCAGGCGACGGATGTTCGCCGCGATCTGGCCGACCTTTTGCTTGTCAATCCCGGAGATCGAAAACTTCGTCGGCGACTCGACTGCGAAGGTGACACCGTCCGGCGGCTGGACTACCACGGGATGGCTGTAGCCCAGCGCGAACTCGAGGTTGGAACCTTTGAGCTGTACCCGATAGCCGACACCGAAGATCTCCATCTTCGTGATGTAGCCCTGCGTCACCCCGGTCACCAGGTTGGACACCAACGTGCGCGACAACCCGTGCAGCGAACGGCTGTGCCGCTCGTCGTCGGGACGGGTGACCACGATGGCGCCGTCCTCGTTGCGGGCCACGGCGATGGGTTCGGCGACCGTCAAGTCCAAGGAGCCTTTGGGCCCCTTGACCGCGACATGCTGGCCATCGATCGTTACCTCGACCCCGGTGGGAACCGGAACCGGCTGCTTACCAATGCGCGACATGGCTACCCCCTCACCACACGTACGCGAGGACTTCGCCGCCCACGCCCTGTCTGGCTGCCTGACGGTCGGTGAGCAGGCCCGAGGAGGTCGAGATGATCGCCACGCCCAGGCCGCCGAGCACCCGCGGCAGGCCGGTGGACTTGGCGTATATCCGCAACCCCGGCTTGGACACCCGCCGCAGACCGGCGATGCTGCGTTCCCGGCTGGGCCCGTACTTGAGCTGAACGACCAACGCCTTACCGACGCGTGCGTCTTCGGTGTGGTAGTCGGTGATGTAACCCTCCCGCTTGAGGATCTCGGCGATGTTGGCCTTGATCTTCGAATGCGGCAGTGTCACCTCGTCGTGATACGCCGAATTGGCGTTGCGCAGACGTGTCAAAAAGTCTGCGATCGGATCCGTCATCGTCATGACAGCGGTGTTGCCTTCCTCGCAACGGTTCCCAGCCAGAATCCTCCAGTGGGCCTGCTGCGCACCTGTTCTGGGTCTGTTACCAACTGCTCTTCTGCACGCCGGGCAACTCGCCTGCGTGCGCCATCTCGCGCAGGCAGATCCTGCACAGTCCGAACTTGCGGAACACCGCGCGAGGACGGCCGCACCTGCCGCAGCGGGTGTAGCCGCGCACCGCGAACTTGGGCTTGCGCGCGGCTTTGTTGACTAATGCCTTCTTCGCCATCTGGTCAGTTCTCCTTGAACGGAAAGCCGAGGGCCCGCAACAGCGCTCGCCCTTCGTCGTCGGTCGCCGCTGAAGTCACGACGGTGATGTCCATGCCACGGACCCGGTCGATCTTGTCCACGTCGATCTCGTGGAACACCGACTGCTCAGCCAGCCCGAAGGTGTAGTTGCCGGAGCCGTCGAACTGCTTGGGCGACAACCCGCGGAAGTCGCGGATACGCGGTAGCGCAATCGATGTGAGCCGGTCGAGGAACTCCCACATCCGGTCGCCGCGCAGGGTCACCCGCGCACCGATCGGCATGCCCTCGCGCAATTTGAACTGCGCGATGGACTTTCGCGCTTTACGGATCTCCGGCCGCTGCCCGGTAATCAACGCCAGGTCGTTGACCGCGCCGTTGATCAGCTTGGCGTCACGGGCGGCGTCGCCGACGCCCATGTTGACCACAACCTTCACCACGCCCGGGGTCTGCATGACGTTGGCGTACTTGAACTGTTGATTGAGCGCGTCCCGGATCTCTTCGCGGTAGCGCACCTTGAGCCGTGGCTGAACTTTCTCTGCCGTCGTCATGCCTGGATGTCCTTGCCGTTGCGCTTAGAGATGCGGACCCGCTTGCCACTCTCCTCATCGACTCGATAGCCGACCCGAGCGGGCTTGCCGTCGGAGTCGACCACCATCACGTTGGAGACGTGGATCGCGGCTTCCTGCGTGACGATCCCGCCCGACCGCGCGCCGCGCTGGTTGGTCGAGATCGGAGTGTGCTTCTTAATCCGGTTGACGCCCTCGACGAGCACCTTGTTGCGAGTCGGGTAGGCCTGCAGCACCTTGCCTTTGGCACCCTTGTCCTTGCCTGAGATGACCAGGACGGTGTCACCCTTGTGGATCTTCACCTACAACACCTCCGGGGCCAGCGAGACGATCTTCATGAAGCGCTTCTCCCGCAGTTCGCGGCCGACCGGCCCGAAAATGCGGGTTCCGCGCGGGTCGTTGTCGGGTTTGATGATGACGGCGGCGTTCTCGTCGAACTTGATGTAGCTGCCGTCCGCGCGGCGGCGCTCCTTGACGGTGCGCACCACCACGGCCTTCACCACTTCACCGCGCTTGACGTTGCCGCCGGGGATGGCTTCTTTGACCGTCGCCACGATGACGTCGCCGATCCCGGCGTACCGCCGCCCCGAGCCGCCGAGTACGCGGATGCACAAGATCTCCTTGGCGCCGGTGTTGTCGGCCACCTTCAGCCGCGATTCCTGCTGAATCACTCGATCTCCTGACCTGGTTCACGTATCACAGCCAGGCACTCACACGCCAGTGGACGCTGGAGTGCATAGTCCACCAGACCTGTCATGCTTGGTCTTCGTCACCGAAGGGCACGCGGGGCTGACTGATAACACTTGAGGCCAGCCGAGGTCTGCCCACGGCAACCCCTAGAGTCTAGGTGAAGACCTGCTCAGAGCCAAATTCCTGGCCGAATTCGGATACCGTTGCTGCTGACGGAGCCAGGGAAAGGCGCCTCGCTTGCCCATGTTGACGCGGTTCGCGGCCCGCGCCTGGCGCGCCTGGGTGGTGCTGACCGTCGTGTTCGTTGTGCTCGGCACGTCGTGCGCCCGCCCGCCGGTCGCCGGCCATGGTTCCCAATCACCGCCCGGACGGTCGGTCGGGCGTCCCGGATGTGGCCCGCCGATCAGCTACCAGGTGTTCCGGAAGGACGCCTTCGGCGCCGACTGGTCGAAGGCCAGCGGTCTGCTTGCCTACAACGCCAAGGGCAGTGACGGGCGATACCACATCTATACGGTCAAATCGGACGGTGCGAACCCCGCGCAGTTCGGACTCGGTACACCGAATTTCCCGCAGCGCACCACGGGGTCGCCGGTTTGGAGCCCGTCGGGCAAGTTCATCGCGTTTGTCGCCGAGAAATCCGATCACCCGGGCAACTCGACGGTCGCCACACCCGGATGGGGCGGCTACTCCGACCTCTGGGTGGCCAGCGCGGACGGTTCACACGCCTGGCAGCTCACCGACGTCCCGGCCGATAAGGACCACGGCACGATCATCCCGGAATTCTCACCCGACGGCCGGTTGCTCGAATGGACCGAGCGCACCAAGGTGCCGCGGGTCCTCAAGCCCGATCGCTTCGCCGGGTACTGGGTGATCAAGGTCGCCAATTTCAACGTCAACCCAGACGGCGCGCCATCGCTGTCCGACATTCGCACCGTCTCCCCCACCGGCGATGCCTTCAACGAGACCGGCGGGTTCTCCGCTGACTCATCGTCCCTGGTGTTCACGAGCGACTACGCGAACCACAACTTCTGGCATAACCAGATCTACCGCCTCGACATCGGTTCCGGTGCGATCACTCGACTCACGCGCGGCGACAGCTATAACGAACACCCTCGCTACACCCCCGACGGCCAGGTGTTGTGGATGAGCAACACCGACAACCCTTCACATGGCACCGACTGGTGGACGATGAACCCCGACGGGTCAAATCCCCAGCGCCTCAGCGAATTCAACGCGGACGGCAACGCGCAGGCATTCGGGCACAAGCCGGTGTATGCGACCGTCGTGCAGACCGCCAACTGGGGCCCGGACAGCAGCTACTTCTACGCCGACGTCGAGACCAACCTGTTGAACTCCGACAGCGTCATAGCGCGGGTTGGGCTCACCTGCCACGGCTCTTGATGCGCGGCGTCAGTCCCCTTGCTTTACCCAGGCGTAGACGTACAGCGCCATCGCGGTCGCGAGCGCGAGCAGCACCCACTGCACGAGGGCTTGGTCGATCATGGAACCAGGCGGTGGGGCGCCGGGAAGGATGTTGCGCAGCGGAACGATGGCGAACAGGTTCGCGGCATACCAGGTGGCGAACGGCGGCACGAACTTCCTTCGGCCCAGCGCCATCGGAATGGCCACCAACAGCGCCAAGGTAGGCAGGCTGATGAGGACCACGATGATGCCCAGGTCGAAGATCAGCGGTCCCTTAGCCCGCTGCAGGGTGAGGACCACATTGCTGATGTTGTGGCTTCCGGTTTCGCTTTTGTCGGTATTGCGCTGGACTTCGGCGTCCCAGCCGTCCATCGATCCGGTCACCTGGACGACGGCGGGTATCCGTTTGCGCTCTGCGCCAGCCCCGACGAACACATCGGCAGACTGTGGCTCGGTGCGGTATGAGTCGAATGGCCAGGTGCCGGGATTGCCGTGCGCCTCGATCGTGGTGTTGACCTGCGCCGGCGCTTTACCTTTCGGGAATTGCAGGTCTCCCAGGTCGTTCGGTGGGTACAGCCGCACGGCGATGTCGGTGTTCAGCTCATCGAAGCGCTTGTCGTACAGCGACTCGCCCGGATAGATGAGCACGTTCACCGCGAGGCGATTCGTCGTGGGCTTCAGCTCTTGGAGGCGTATCTGCACAACGGTGTCATCGGGCCCGGCCTGGCTGAGGTCCAATGGCGGCAGCGGGCCCTCTGACTTTTGTAGTGCTCGGACGCCGAGCAGCGATAGGCCGTAGGTCGCGAAGAAAGCCAGCAGAATCGCCAGACCGATCGCGATGCCGCGTCGCGACCGCTTCTCCTTCGACGGCGACGGCGACGGCGACGGCGACGGCGTTGTCGGTGGAGCTTCGGTGGTCATTGGTCAACACCGGAAAGTCGCGACAGGCGGGCCAGCACGGGGTCAGGTTAGCGAATGCCGGAGCTGCCTGCGCGCCGAAATAACTTTGCCCCGCAAGACTCCAAATCCTGTCACTCGTTGGCCATCCACCGGTAACTCGTAGTTCAGAATCGCTACCACGATCGACATTTCGACATCGCATCCGGGCGGCAGGCCGAGCGTTGACCAGTTAGTCTGATGTTTGTTTGCATACGGGTTCCGGTAGCTGCAATTGTCAACACGTATCGAGTTACGGGGTGAGGCAAACACCATGAAGGACAAGCGATTAGTCGCCGCCGCGAGTTTGCTGGCTGCAGGCAGCATCGTGCTGTCGGGGTGCGAGGTCCCGCACACCAGCATGGCCTACGCCAGCGAGGTCGTGACCTGCGGCGGCAAGGCGACTATCAACGCCAGCGGCTCGACCGCGCAAACCAACGCGATGAAGTCGTTCGTCAGTGCGTACGGCAAGGCCTGCCCAGGGCACACGCTCAACTACACCCCGAACGGGTCGGGCAACGGAGTCAGCGATTTCCTCGCGGGCAAGAGCGATTTCGCCGGATCGGACATTCCGCTGGCCGAAGACCAGTACGCCCCCGCCAAGCAGCGATGCGGCGGCGCCGACGCCTGGAACCTGCCGGTGGTGTTCGGCCCGCTGGCCGTTACCTACAACCTCAACGCCGACTTTTTGGTGCTCGACGCGGACACGCTGGCCGGGATCTTCAATGGCAGCATCAAGCGCTGGGACGACCCTGCCATCACCGCGCTGAACGCGTCCATGCCGCCGGAGGACATCAAAGTCGTCTACCGCAGCGATAAATCCGGCAGCACGGCCAACTTCCAGGCCTACCTACAGTCCGCAGCCGGCGGAACCTGGACCCAGGGCACCGGCAGGGAGTTCAAAGGCGGCGTCGGCACCGGCGCCAAGGGCAACGACGGCACCTCGGCGATGGTGAAGAACACCGAGGGCGCGATCACCTATAACGAGCTGTCCTTCGCGATGGACGAGGGACTTTACGCCGCCGAGATCAAAACCCCGGCAAGCCGCAAGTCGAGGCGCCCGGTACGCATCGGCACCGACTCGGTCGGCAAAACCATCGCCGGGGCCAAAATCGTCGGCAAAGGCAACAACCTGGTGCTCGACCTCTCGTCGTTCTACAACCCCACCCAAGACGCCGTCTACCCGATCGTGATGGCCACGTACGAGATCGTCTGCTCCAAATACCCCGACCCCGCGGTCGGGGCGGCGGTCAAGGGTGCGCTGCAGGCGACGCTGGGTCCCGGCCAAATCGACCTCGACAAGCACGGCTACATCCCGCTGCCGCCCGACTTCCAATCCCGAGTCTCCAGCGCGGTCGACGCCATCAGCTGATCGCCTCAGGGCAGATCGCGCACGCATCGGAAGCCGATGTGGGTGGTCGCCGTGTCCTGCGATTGCGGTGACCGCGCCGCGGGCCGATACCGATGGCAATACTCGGGCGCACACAGGTGCGAGCCACCCTTGAGCGTCTGCGCAATGGCCGGGTCGGCGGGCCCCGACGGCGCGCAGCAGGCCTTCGGCGGCTGATTCAGCCGGTGATGGGCCGAGAATTCGGTGGTCGTCCATTCCCACACGTTGCCGATCATGTCGAAGAGGCCGACGTCGTTCGGCGGGAACGCGCCCACCGGCGACGTTCCGGTCCAACCAAGCGCACCGTCGTTGCGGTAGGGGAAGCTGCCCTGCCAGGTGTTGGCCATCAGTTTTCCGTCGGGCTTCTCCTCGTCGCCCCACGCGTAGGTGGTGGCTGCTCCGCCGCGCGCCGCGTACTCCCACTCGGCCTCGGTCGGCAGCCGCCGTCCGGCCCATCGGGCATATGCCGCGGCGTCGGGATAGGCCACCTGCACGACCGGATGATCGGCGTGAGCGGCAACGTCGCTGTCCGGCCCGAACGGGTGCCGCCAGCTGGCGCCCGGCGCCCAGACCCACCATTGCCGCCAGTCGCGCAGGTCGACCGGACCTGGCGTCGGACGAAACACCATCGCGCCCGCCCGCAACTCGCCGGGCTCGGCTCCGGGATAGAGCGCCGGGTCGATCGGTTGCTCGGCGACCGTCACATACCCTGTGGCGGAGACGAATTCGGCGAACTGAGCATTGGTCACCGGATGCCGTTCCACGGCAAAGGCGGCCACAGTCACCGTGTGAATCGGCGCTTCCTCGGGGTAAAAGCTCGTCGATCCCATCCGGAATGATCCGGACGGCAGCTCGACCAGCTCGGTGGGCATACGTTCAGGGTATGACCACCGCGAAGTCCTGCATCAGGGCGGTTTTCGCCGCGTCGAAACCGGGCGCGCCGGCCGGCCCTTCCAGGTGGGTGGTGACCAGGTATTTGTTCGTGTTGGTCCAGATATGGGTGATGCGGTCGGCGAAATCGAGCGTGCCCGGCGGCCCGCGGAAAGTGCCGGAGAGCTTCTGGCTGCTGTATCCGCAGAACTCGGCGCCTACGGTGTCCACCTTGAGGTCGGGCTTCGAGCGCTGCAGCGAGGCCGCGTAGTCGGCGAAGGCCGCGGCGGGGTCGAGCTTTGTCTCGGCGATGTTCACCGTCCCGGTCATGCCGTCGGGTCCATTCAGCGTCAGCGCGACATCGCCTTGTCCGGGTTCAGAAGTCCAGCCGTCGGGCACCCCGAGGGTGAGTCTCGGTGCGGCCGGGTCGGAGACCTGAGCGACGGTCCCCACACCTATTCCGGTCGGTTCCGGAAAGCAGATGAACGCGTTGGGCGGAATATGGTCTGGCAGCGTTTCTTCGATTCCGGGCACGGGTGTGCCGCGGCTCGTTGTGGGTTGCGGCGGCGTCGCCGAGTTGGCTGTCGTGGACGCGGCCGGCGCACCGGCCCGCACACCGCTGCCTTCGGTGGCTCTGACGCACCCGGAAAGCAGAGCGACCGCCACCAGACACGCCGTCCCAGGCATCGGCCAGATAGGCCGCGGCGGGATCTCAGTCACGCGAAAAGGCCAGCGCCAGTTCCTTTTCCAGGTCTTCGTAGGGTCGCCCGGTGAGGTCGACTGCGACCTGAGCGATGGTGCCGCCGGTGAACGCGAACTGCGCTTTGTAGCGGCTGGACACCGCCGACCCGCCGTTACGACCGACGGTGATTCCCGCGCCCGCCAGCCCGAATGTTCCAGGGTGGGATTGCACATCCGCCAATGTGCCGACCACATCGTCGTCGATGAACAACGTGACGTCGCCGAGCGGCGTATGGCTGTTCGCGACGGTCCCGGTGCGTGAATAGCTAACCCCGAGAACATGTTTCCCCAACGGCACCGCGCCCGAGGAGGAAACCAGCTGCTGGCGCTCACCGAGGAAGTTGTAGACATAGTGCAGCCGTCCGTCCTGGACGAAGAGCACGTGTCCGCCATGCGCGCCGCCCTGTTTGAAAAGCACCCCCTCGGCGCCGGTGGTATCCACCGTCACTTCGGCCAGCACCGCGAACGAACGGCCGCGGAGTTCGGCGGCCGCACCGATGCCGACGTCCGCGCAGTCGGGATAGTAGGTGTAGCTGGACCGTTCGCCGACCAGGTAGGGCCGGAAGCGCCCCAGCGTTTCAAAGATGTTGAGATCCGCCAGGGGCAGGCCGTTGTACTTGTCGGCCTCGGAAAACCACAGCGCTTTGAGCTCCTCGAGCTTGTCGGGTTGTTCGGCGGCCAGGTCATGGCACTGGCTGCGGTCGGCCTCGATGTGAAACAGCTCCCAGCGATCGGCGTCGAAATGCGACCAGCCCGCGGGCGTGGCCGCATGCACGGTGTTGGCGAACCAGCCCTGATGCCAGATCCCGCGGGTTCCCAGCATGGTGTAGAACTGGGTGCGCTTGCCGGTGTCGGCAGCTGGATCCGCAAGGGCCGCTTTGAAACTCAGCCCGTCGAGTGGTTTCTGTGTGATGCCTTTGACGGTGTCCGGCGGTGTCATGCCCAACAGGTCGTAGACCGTCGGGGTGATGTCGCATACGTTGACGTAGTTGTCGCGAACCTCGCCGTGCGCCGCAATGCCGTTGGGCCAGGAGATGATCGCCGTGTCGGCGATACCGCCCTCATGGGAGGCGTAGCGCTTGTAGAGCTTGTAGGGCGTGTTGAAGGCCATCGCCCACCCGATCGGGTAGTGGTTGTAGGTGTCCGGTCCGCCGAGGTGGTCGAATACCTTCATGCTCTCCTCGACGGTGTCGATGTAGCCGTTGAAGAACTTGCCCTCGTTGACCGATCCGTTCGGACCGCCCTCGCCGCTGGCGCCGTTGTCGGAGATCACCACGACGATGGTGTTGTCCAGTTGGCCTGTTTCCTCGAGATAGTCCAGGACTCGGCCGATCTGGGCGTCGGTGTAGCTCAGGAAACCGGCGAACACCTCGGCCATCCGGCTGAACAGCTTCTTCTCTTCGTCGGTGAGTGAGTCCCAGGGCCGCACCGTGTCCTGCAACGGCCAAGGCTCGCCGTTGGGTCCCTTGACGTCGAGATACGGGTTGACGGGCGACAATTCGGTGTCCGGCGGAACGATCCCCATCGCCTTCTGCTTCTCCAGCACCACCTCGCGGTAGCGTTCGTAGCCCATGTCGAACTTGCCGGCGTATTTGTCGGCCCATTCTTTGAAGACATGATGCGGCGCGTGTCCGGCGCCGGGGCACACGTAGCTGAACCACGGCTTGTCCGGCGCAATCACCTTGGCGTCGCGGATGAATTCAATAGTCTTGTCGGCGATGTCCTTCGACAGGTGGTAGCCGTCCTCGGGTGTGCCTGGAGGGGTGACCGGGTGGTTGTCGTAAACCAGGTCGGGGTACCACTGATCGGTCTCGCCGCCCAGGAATCCGTAGAAGCGTTCGAAGCCGCGGGATGTCGGCCAGTGCCGCTTGGTCGACGCCATGTTCGACTCTTCCAGCGGCGACAGGTGCCACTTGCCGACACAGTAGGTGTTGTAGCCGCGCTCGTTGAGTGCCTCGGAGAGCAATGCAGTGTCGGCCGGAATCCGGCCGTTGCAGTTGGGGAAACCATCGGTGAACTCTTCGATGGTGGCCATGCCCACGGTGGTCGCGTTGCGACCGGTCAGCAGTGACGCCCTGGTCGGTGAGCACAGTGCCGTGGTGTGGAATTGCGACAGCCGCACGCCGCGCTCCGCGATGCGTGTCATCGCCGGCATCTCGACCAGGCCGCCGAAGCAGTCCCAGGTCGCGATACCGGTGTCATCCCAGACGAGGTAGAGGATGTTCGGCGAGTTCTCCGGCGCGGTCGGTGCGGCGTACGGACCCCAATCCGGCTCCGAATCACGGATATCCAGTTTGATCTTGCCGCTGAACTCGGTCGTCATCGCCGGCCTCACTCTCGTGGTGGACCCCCGGAATACCGGACGAAGCCTATACCGCGGAGCTGACGACTGATGCGGGAACCCAAAAGCCCCCAAAACATTACAGGTTTTGGGGGCTTTTGCGAATGTTCGATTCGGGCGCTTACTTGGCTTTCTCCAGAATCTCGACGAGCCGCCAACGCTTGGTTGCCGAGAGCGGCCGGGTCTCCATTAGCGAGACGCGGTCACCGATGCTGGCGTCGCCGTGCTCATCGTGCGCCTTGACCTTCGTGGTGGTCCGGATGATCTTGCCGTACAGCGGGTGCCGCCTACGGTCTTCCAGCTCGACCACGATGGTCTTCTGCATCTTGTCGCTCACCACGAAGCCGATTCGGGTCTTACGCCGACCGCGCGGCTTCGGCGTGCTTGGTGTGCGCTTGGGGCCCTTGGCATTGCCCGCGGTCTCTTTCGCGGCGGCGGCTTTCGGAGCGGCCTTGGCCGGGGCCTTTTTCGCGGGGGTTTTCGCTTCTGCCATTACGAGTCCTCGTTTTCAGCACCATTGGGGCCCGCGGCCAGGCCGAGTTCACGTTCACGTAGCACGGTGTAGACGCGTGCGATCTCCTGGCGCACCGTGCGGAGTCGACGATTGTTGCTGAGCTGACCGGTCGCCATCTGGAAACGCAGGTTGAACAGCTCTTCCTTGGATTCGCGTACCCGCGCGATCAACTCTTCGTCGGTGAGCTCGCGCAGTTCGCCAGGGGAAACTCCCACTGCCATCAGAACTGGTCCTCTCGGGTAACGATGCGTGCCTTGATCGGCAGCTTGTGAATTGCCCGGGTCAACGCGGCCCGTGCGACCGATTCATTCGGGAAGCTGAGCTCAAAGAGAATGCGACCCGGCTTGACGTTGGCGATCCACCACTCGGGCGAGCCCTTACCGGAACCCATTCGGGTTTCGGCCGGCTTCTTGGTCAGCGGACGATCCGGGAAGATGTTGATCCAGACCTTGCCGCCACGCTTGATGTGCCTGTTGATGGCAATACGCGCTGCCTCGATCTGCCGGTTGGTGACGTAGGCATGCTCCAATGCCTGGATGCCGTAGTCACCGAAACTCACCTGGGTGCCGCCGCTGGCGATCCCGCGTTGCCGCGGATGGTGCTGCTTTCGGTGCTTGACCTTGCGGGGAATCAACATGATTCAGCTCTCCGTACTCGGCGTCTCGAGGGCCGGCTCGTCCGGCAGCGCAGCGGCCGGTGGGGCAGAAGCCTCCTCGGCGCCCGAGGCGGCGCGTCCGGCCTCGGTGCTGGTCGCCGTCGTGCCCGCGGCGCCGCTACGGCGCGGACGGGTGCCCGACGGCCGCTCGCGACGGGGGCGTTCGGCGCCGGCGGCAGAAGGAGCGACGAGTTCGCGTTTGCCACCAACGATGTCGCCCTTGTAGATCCAGACCTTCACGCCGATACGGCCGAAGGTGGTCTTGGCTTCGTACAGCCCGTAGTCGATGTCGGCGCGCAACGTGTGCAGCGGAACGCGGCCTTCGCGGTAGAACTCCGAGCGGCTCATCTCCGCGCCGCCGAGGCGGCCCGAGCACTGCACCCGGATGCCCTTGACGTTGGGCTGACGCATCGCCGACTGGATGGCCTTGCGCATCGCGCGCCGGAACGCCACACGGTTGCTCAACTGCTCTGCGACGCCTTGGGCCACCAACTGGGCTTGCGACTCAGGGTTTTTCACCTCGAGGATGTTCAGTTGGACCTGCTTGCCGGTCAACTTCTCGAGATCCGCGCGGATGCGGTCGGCCTCGGTGCCGCGGCGGCCGATGACGATACCCGGCCGGGCGGTGTGGATGTCCACCCGAACTCGGTCCCGGGTGCGCTCGATCTCCACGTCGGCAATGCCGGCGCGTTCCAAACCGGTGGACAGCAGCCGGCGGATCGCCACGTCCTCCTTGACGTACTCCGCGTACTGCTTGTCCGCGTACCACCGGG
>Ga0209139_10000572_pt1 | contig 12861 bp, 8 predicted proteins | sample BogFormECP14_OM3_FD_188246 | JGI IMG/M metagenome (GOLD analysis project Ga0209139, IMG submission 188246) | Bog forest soil microbial communities from Calvert Island, British Columbia, Canada - ECP14_OM3 (SPAdes) (version 2) | ecosystem: Environmental > Aquatic > Freshwater > Wetlands > Bog ...
CGCGGTCGGTCATCGTTTGTCTCCATGTTGTGGCAGGAAAGCCAGCTTGTGTAGGTGCCGGACTTTAGTCCGGCCTGCGAATCTACTGAGCCGTGCCGGCGCTGGCACGGGCACGGCATGCCGTGCCCCTACGAAGGCGCTGGATTGTCCAGGTCGGCGGCAATCTTAGGGATCACGGCACGTAATAGCGAGATAAATTCTCCTTTTACGCGTTCGGCTACTTCCAGGACTTCGGTATGCATGAGCGGCCGGTCGATTACGCCCGCGGCGGCGTTGGTAACACAGGAGATACCTAGCACACGGATCCCGCTATGTCGGGCGGCGATCACTTCGGGCACCGTGGACATGCCTGCCAGGTCGGCTCCGATGGCCCGCAGGTAGCGGATTTCAGCGGGGGTTTCGTAGCTTGGCCCGGCGAGGGCGGCGTAGACACCTTCCGGCATGGTGGTGCCCGCCTTAACGGCTTCGGCGGCGGCGATGGCGCGGAATTTTTTGTCGTAGGCGGTGGTCATGTCCGGGAATCGGCCGCCGAATCGTTCGTCGTTGGGCCCGGTTAGAGGGTTTGCTCCTTGCAGATTGATGTGGTCGCTGATGAGCACCAGGCGGCCCTGCGTTAGTTCGCGCAGGATCCCCCCGGCGGCGTTGGTGAGGATCACGGCTTGGAGGCCGAGGCGAGCGAACACGCGAATCGGGAAGACCACTTCGTGAACGGAGTAGCCTTCGTAGAGGTGAACCCGGCCTTGCATGCCGATGACCGGCGTATCGCCCACTTTGCCGATGACTAATTTCCCGGCATGACCGATGGCGGTGGAACGGGGGAAATGGGGGATTTCTGAGTAGGGGATTTTTATGGAGGCGGTGAATTCGTCGGCGAAGGCGCCGAGGCCCGAGCCTAGGACCAGCGCGATTTTGGGTTGCAACTTTGTCTTCGAGCGGATGAATTTTGCGGCTTGTTCGGCTTTTTGGAATTCGGACATGGTCACTGAAGCTTCTGCGGGCTTGGATTCTTTGGGCTTAGCGGGCTTTGAGGAGGCACGTTGCTTAGGCGGCATGAAGGCCTCCTAGGATGGGGAGGGCATTTGCGTACGCTGGCCGCACCCTTCGTACCTCAGGCCGGACAGGCCGGACTAAAGTCCGGCACCTACACAGGCAAAGCCGCGAGCGCGGCATCACGAGAGGATGCCTACTATCGACGCAGACATTAGGTTGGCCATGGTGCCGGCTAACATGGCGCGGATGCCGAAGCGCGCTAGCTGTTGGCGCTGCTCTGGGGCCAAGGCGCCGATGCCGCCGATTTGGATGCCGATGGAGCTGAAATTGGCGAAGCCGCAAAGGGCGAAGGTGGCGATGGTGAAGCTGCGCGGGTCGAGCGCGGTCTTCATGGTGCCGAGTTCGGCGAAGGCCACAAATTCGTTGAGCACCATGCGCGTGCCGAGCAGGTTGCCGATTTGCGCGGCGTCGTGCCAGGGGATGCCGATCAGCCAGGCGACCGGCGCGAACGCCCAACCAAGTACCTCCTGCAGATTGTACGGGAACCAGCCCACGTGGATGTGAATCCAGCCCATGACGGCGTTGAGCAGCGCAAGTAACGCTAGGAAAACGATGAGCATCGCGCCGACGTTCAGGGCCAGGTGCAAACCGTCTACCGTGCCGCGTGCGATGGCGCCAAGGACGTTGGCTTCTTTCTCGCTGGGCGGCATCTCGACGCGGCCCGCGGTCAGCGGGTGCTCGGTTTCGGGCACCAGCATCTTCGCCATGAGCAGCGTGCCGGGAGCTGTCATGATTACCGCGGTGAGTAAATTCTTGGCGTCGGCGCCGCCGACGCGAATATAGCCCGCCATCATGCCGCCAGAAATGTGCGCCATGCCGCTGGTCATCACGGTCATGAGCTCGGACTTTGTAAGCTTAGGAAGAAATGGGCGGATGGTCAGCGGCGCTTCCGTCTGACCCATGAAGATGCTGGCGGCGATGTTGAGCGATTCCGCACCGCTGGCACCCATAATTTTCGTCATGATCCACGCCGCGCCCTTAATGATGAGCTGCATGATGCCGAAGTGATAGAGCACGGCAAAAAATGCGGCGATAAAAATAATTGTTGGCAACACCTGAAAGGCGAAGCTGAAGCCCAGGTTGGAATCGGCCTTGCCGATCTCTCCGAACAGGAACGAAGAGCCCACGTAGGAAAAATCCAGAAGCTTTTTTGCACCGGCACCCATGGTGGCGAAGAGTTGCCGGCCTGCGGGCACGCGCAATACAAAAAGGCCGAGAGCGAATTGCAGGCCGAGCCCCCAGGCGACGGTTTTCAGCTTGATGGCGCGGCGATCGGTGGAGAAGAGGTAAGCGCCCGCAAGAATCGCGGCGATTCCGAGCACTCCAACGTATCGTCCCATGTACGCTCCTAAGGTTCTCTTGCCGGCGCAACTCGCAGAAAGCGCCCGCCTCCCGTGCGAAGGCAAGCGGAAGGCGGCCGTTCCAGTCCGACGTTATCCGCCGACTTTACCCGCCACTTTATCCACCAATAATGCGATGGATCAGCGGCGGCTTTTCCGTGGGCGACGCCACAATTTCATAACTTGCGGTAATTAACTCGCGCGCTTCCGCCAGCTTGGTATCGGCATTGTAATGGATTGTAGCCAGCGGCTGGCCTTTTTCCACGCGGTCGCCGATGCGCTGGTGAAATTCCAGCCCCACGGCGTGATCGATGCGATCTTCTTTCTTCTCGCGGCCTCCGCCCAGGATAGCCAGCGCGATGCCCAAATTTTCGCAATTGGTGGCGCGAACAAAACCTGCGCTCGGGCTGGGCACGTCAATGCGCGAGTGCGGTTGCGGCAGGCGCTGCGGCTCTTCCGCCACGCGCGGATCCCCGCCTTGCAATTCGATATTTTGGCGGAACTTCGCGGTAGCTTTGCCGCTCGCGATCATTGCTTTGGCCAATTCCCTGCCGCCTGCGACATCCGCGGTTTTCTCTCCCAGAAAAAACATCCACGCAGAAAGCTCAATGCTTAGGTCCCGCAAATCGGCAGGCCCGCCGCCCTTCAGCACATCCAGGCATTCGATGATTTCGTTGCTGTGCCCCGCCGTGCGCCCCAGCGGCTGATTCATGTCCGTGATCAGCGCCACAACCTTTTTGCCCATGCCCTCGCCGGTCTGCACCATCACTTCGGCTAGCTGTACGGCGTCGGCTTCCTGTTTCATGAAAGCGCCGGAACCGGTTTTTACATCCAGCACCAGCGCGTCGATGCCTTCCGCAAGCTTCTTGCTCATGATCGAAGCGCAGATCAAGCCAATGCTCTCCACGGTGGAAGTTGCGTCGCGCAGGGCGTAGATTTTTTTGTCGGCCGGAGCGATTTCCGAGGTTTGGCCAATCAGCCCCATCCCGCACGCCCGCAGCACGTCGCGAAATTGTTGCAGTGTCAGCGAAGTGTTGAAACCAGGGATGGCCTCAAGTTTATCAAGCGTTCCGCCGGTGTGCCCCAGTCCGCGCCCGCTGATCATCGGGACGGTGAGTCCGCCCGCGGCAACAATCGGAGCGAGAATCAGCGACGTTTTGTCGCCGACGCCGCCGGTCGAATGTTTATCCACCTTCTTGCCGGGAATAGAAGAATGATCGAGCACCTCGCCGGAATGCAACATGGCCTCGGTGAGAAAGGTCAACTCGTCGCGGTTGAGCCCGCGCAGCCACGCGGCCATGAGCCACGCCGCCACTTGATAATCGGGAATTTCGCCGCGCGTGTATGAGGAGATCAGGAAATCAATCTCCGGCCGGGTATGCACACCGGAGTCGCGCTTTTTGCGGATCAGGTCGACGGCACGCATTTTTTGGAAAACAGAGAAGCGGGAGCGTAGCATCCGCGCGAGTTTAGGTCAACGAACGCCCACGTCACGTCAATGCCGCAAGACCACGCCGGCCTCAAAGGTTTTACGAATCCGGTTGCGAATTACAGTGGTTGCTCGACGTTGGGCGGCAGCGCAGTGTGCTGCGCGGAGATGACGTGCCACCCGCGCGTCGTATTGACGTAAACATGCGTGACACGCATCTGAGCATTGAATGGCCTGCCACGAAAGACGCCGCGTGAGGTCCACAAGCAAGTGGTTACCGCCAAGTCTTGATAGATGCGCACTTTTACATCGCTAGCGATGAACACCTGATACTTCACCTCGCCGGACTGCACCAAGGCGATCAGCGCGGCACGATCCACAGGCTGGCCGTGCGAAAGTGTGCCCGCGAAATCATCACTGTACACGCGGTGAAAAAACGTCCCGTTGTTCAACAAAAACGCCCGCGCAGTTTCGCTTTCGATATTGACGACCTCCTCCCGGTCCATTTCGGAATTGCCGGGAGGGTTCAAATTCTTGCAGTAGTCGGAGTAGGGATTCTTGGCGCAGTAATCGTTGGACGTATTCTGGGCGGATACGAACCAGGGCAGCATTATAACCAGCGCCAACATCGCGGCAATTCGGAACATTCCAGTACCACTCCTTTTGGCAAGGTGGGGCGACCAGCAGTAACGCCGCCGAAAATAGCGCCTTGTCTCTATGATACGAGCGAGCCGGAACACGGAACAACGCTGCTTGTTCTTTTGAATACCCGTTGTGCACGGTTGAATACAGACTGTTTCGACACCTAGCGGTGGCGCGCGTGCTGGGCTAGAACTGCAGGCGCACGGCAATTTGTCCAGTGCGGTTTCCGGCGTTTTCTGCCGTTTGCGGGGCGCTGACCACGCCGAAGGTTGATGGCACGTCGATCTGCGTGGCGGGAGGCGCGAAATTCGGGTGATTGAGCGCGTTGGTAAAGCTAGACTCAAAGCGCACACTCATTCTCTCGGTAACCCGGAAGACTTTCGCCAGGCCGAGATTGACCGTCGCCGTGCCTGGCCCCTGGAGAATGCCAACTCCGGCGTTGCCGAAGCGCCCAACACCGGCGGGCGTGGGCGCGAATGCCGACAGATTGAAGTAGTGCGCATTCGACTGGCCCTGATAGAAATTTGTCGATACCGCGTCGGGACGCAGCAACGCGCCACGATTGGCCACATCGGTGTTGGACTGGTCGGCGGAAGTGCTGATACTTGGCGTGAGCCACGGGCCGGTTTCGATCAGCGTTATGGTATTTAGCTCCCACCCGCCCAGCAGGGCGTTCTTCCAGCCGCCGGTATTCAGGAACGCGCGGCCTTGCCCGAGGGGCAACTGATAGATGCCAGTAAGCAGAAAGCGATGCCGCCGGTCTCCTTCGACATTGCCGTAGTCATCGTGGACATCGAAGCGGTTGGCGATCGGGACGCCGTAATTGACTTCACCGGCGAAAGCCGCGGGGACGTCTCCCTGATTGTCGGCGAGGTTTTTCGCCAGTGTGTAGCTGGCGTCGAAATACAACCCGTGCGCCATCTTGTGGCTCTCCTCGACCTCCAGCGCATTGTAGTTGGCTTCGCCTGCGTTGAAGGTGCTGAAAAGCTCAAACCAGTTGTGATACGGCGCGCGCGGATCGACGTACGGACTTGCCTCCGTCGTCTGATACGGCGTGGTACTGGCGGGAATCTGATTCAAGTCTTCGGTGATGTTCAGGCGATAACTGTGCATGCCCACGTAGCTCACGCGCAGGCTGTCATTGGCCCCGAGTTGGCGCTCCACAGTGAGGTTCCACTGATTTGCTTGCGGGTCGCGGTAATTGGGATCGACCCCCTGATCGAGGCCGCCGCCGCCATATTGCACACCGACGGTGGGCGGCGCGGTGTTCGGGAACTGGATCAACGGCGTCCCACCTCCCGTCTCGGTATTGCTATACGTGTGTAGCGCCGACGTTGGGTTGCCGCTGTTGTTGAACGAGAGCGGGCCAAGATTGGTGATGGTAAAAATCCCAAAGCCTGCGCGAATCACGGTCTTTGTATTGTTGAACGGACGATACGCAAGGGAGATCCGTGGCTGGAAATCTCGGTAATAGATGTTACGCAGTGACTGCGGCAGGTGGTCCTGACTCGCGGTTACGTAGTTCGTGCAGGGCAAAGCGGTGTTGCCAAGATTGCAGGCATTGAACGATTGCTGAAAGCCAAGATTCGACGCTTGAATGCCTTGTTGCTCCAGATAGGAGGCCAGATTGTCCGGGACGACGATCGAGTTGTTTCGCTGATCGAAGTTCGCCAGGTTACCGCCGTCTTCGTCGAAGCCGGGAAGGACTTGCCATCGCAGGCCGTAGCTCAATGTTAGTTTGCTGGTGACCTGGTATTCATCTTGGCCGAAGACGCTGTACTCCCAAGCCGTTCCCGCCACGTCGGGGCTGGAAACTGCAAAGAACAGCGTTGTGGGCACCCCTTCGAGAAAATTGCCAAATGCATTGCCCGTGAACGTCGGCAGGCCCGGAGCCGGGGGCAGAAACGTGAATTGGCCAAAATCATCGGAAGGTTGAAACGTCTCGATATCCGCATAGCGCACTCTGCGCACGTCAATGCCAGCCTTAATGGTGTGCTTGCCCCGCGTCCAGGTCAGGTTGTCCGTGAACTGCGTCGTCCTGGACTGCGTCACTCCGGCCTTGTCGCGCCCGATGGGCGTGAACCCAGTTCCGGCACTGAAGTTAAAAGTTGGAAAGGCATCCGTGGTGGGGTGCTGGCTGATGTTCACCCCGGTTAGGTCGAGTTGCGACAGCGCGGCTGCTCCTTCGATGGGGAATCCCACGCTGACGATCACGTTCGTGAAGCCGAAGCGAAACTCATTCAGCAGCCTCGGCGTGAACACCCAGGTATGTGAGACGAGGAGGCTGCGGTTGTGCACGCTATCGGCGTCGTCGGGCAAAAATGGGTTCGCATAGTCTTCCGTGATGTTCTTGCGGCTAAAACGCACATACGCGGATTGCTTGGAATTTATCGTCTCGTCGATGCGAACATCCGCTCCGTTGGTGCTCGCGGGTGTGGCTTGGAAATTCTCGTAGTTATAGTTTGCCTGGCCGCTAACGTTCGGTAGCGGGTAGTAGCTCAGCAGCGCCGCCGCGGTGGAATTGATGCTCGTGGACGGAATCACCGGGCCGCCAAGTGCAGTCAAGTTGCCTTGACGTTCCGCCTGCGTGGGCACCAGGAATTGTTGAGCGACGGCCGTCGAGCGCCGATTTCCTTCGTAATCGAGAAAGAAAAACGTTTTGTTCTTACCGTCGTAAAGCCGCGGAATGCTCAGTGGGCCGCCGAGCGATCCACCAAAAGTATTAAAGTGTTTCGGCGCCTTGCCATTGAATCCGAAGGGATCTGCGTCCAATGCATCGTTTTGCAGATACTCAAACAGGCTGCCGTGGTAGTTCTCCGTGCCGCTCTTGGTCGTGAAAGTGACGTCGCCCACCTGCGAAAACTCCGCGCTGTTGTTAAACGACGTTACTCGCACCGCGGATATTCCTTCCTGCGAGGGATACGCATCTTGCAGCGCGCCATTCTGCCGCACGTTCGCCGTGGAGATGCCATCGACAGAGAAGTTCACCATCGACGCACTCGCTCCGCCCAGCGCGATATTTCCGGAACTGTCCTGTTGCACGTTCGGCGAAACCGCCAGCGCTCCCAGAGGGCTGGTCGTAACGGCCCGATTGTTCAGCGGAAGCTGCGTTATCTGTTCGTTGTCTTTCGAATCGCTGATTACCCCGTTCTCGGTGTTAATCGCCACTATCGAGTCGACGACTTCCACCGTTGTCGCTTGACTCTTGACCACGAAGGTCACGTCGATCCGGAGCGTCTGCCGGGCGTTCAATTCCGCGGATGGAACGTGGACATCCGCAAAGCCCTCCGCCTGGGCGAACAGCGCATAATTGCCGGGCTTGAGGTTAACAAATTCAAATGCTCCGTTCTGGTCCGTCGCTGCGGTGCGAACCCCGCCGTCTTCCAAACTCTGAATCGTAATCAACGCTCCGGGCACCGCACCCTGGGACGCATCATGCGCTACGCCGATGACACTGCCGAACGTGGACTGCGCCTGGGCTGTCTGCGTGCCGAAGAATGCTGTCGCCGCAAGAAGGGCACAAAACAAAACCTGTGAAAAACGAAATTGAGAACACATCGTGGAACCACCTCGTGCACGAACCGTAAAGCGCGAGGTGTTAGGAAGGCGTTAGAATTTCACTAGAAAGTTCGATGGACTGGCGGAAATATTCTTATTCGCAAGATTAAAAAAATTAAACCGCGGACGGCCACAAGAGTGCCTGCCGTCCGCGGCTCTCAGAAGAACGACGACGCTTAGAAGAAATAAATGACGTCGCCAGCCACCGTGAACTGATTTTTCTTGGTTCCGTTGTCGTATGCCGGAGCGTCATAGGCCCGTTCAAAGCGCAACTCCGGCCGGAACAGGATGGTCGTGCCGATCCAGTGGCCCCAGCCGAGAAGATGCTCCGAGTATCTGGACTTGAAGCCCGTACGCTGCCCCTTCTCGTCATCGAAAAACTCGTTGCGAATAGAGATATAGTCTTTCGCCGAGAGCTGCTTTTCCAGGTAGTTCACGATGGCATTCTCTGGTGCGTAGCAAGTGAGCTCCGTGGTGTTATTGCAGAAGGCGCCGTTGGCGCCGACCTCCAACAACGGCTTAGCCGCGGGATTCCTTACGTTCGGCACGTCCTTTTCCCATATATACCAGTACTCCGTGGAACTGTGCCACGAAGGGTGGCTGCGAAACTTGTGGTACCAGGTTACGTAGATGGCGTTCAGATTGTTGTATGCGTATTTCTCGTCGTTGATGGCGTTCAACACCGGATAGATGGAGTCGTTGCCGTTGTTCCAGGTGTACTGAAAACCGAAGTTTCCCGTGACCTTGGCGTCCCGTGTGTTCCACGGCGCGGTCTCGCAGCCGGGAGATATACCCGCCTGTACCAGCCAATGTTCGTTGAGCTTCAAAGTGCCGTTCAAACCGGTTTGCGTGTAGCAATCGAAGGTGTACAAAAGTGAATGACTGTACGTGTAGTTGTTCGGCGCAAGCTGGGCTTCGATGTCTGGAATCGAGATGTACCGCCCGATGCGAATATTTAATCCCTGCGCCACCTGCCCCCAGTACAAATCCACATAAGCCATCACCGGATCGTAACCGTATTCGTAATTTTTATTCAGCAGTTGCTGGCTGAAAAAGCCCTTCGACGTGGTGAACCGGTAGTCGATGCCGTAAAGATTCGCCAGGCGAAACCCCCAATCGAAGTGATCGGTCTGCACCGTATCCGGCTGGCGCTCGATATACAGGACTTCTTGATCCGGTTGCACGGAATTGGAGACGATGGCGTAGGCTTCGGGAAAATTCGTGTATCTGCCGAGTGATTTTTTATTCGAGGTGCTGACGTTGGCGCCAAAATTCAGCCAGCCGTAAATTTGGATCCTGCTCTTCAGCCACCAATCGCCGTGCTTCCCGCTCCAGATCGCTTGCATCAACGGCGAAGATTGCGTCCACGGCGCGCTGATGTCCACCGAGCCGCCGTACGGCCAATCCGCAAACGGATACGGCGGATTCGTCACCGGCGTCGGAAAACCGCGCTTGCTGGGCGTCGTGCCAAACGAAGCCGGCGTCCCGTGCCAGTCATATTTGTAAGCCTGGAAAAAGCGCTCGAAAAAATTGCCTTCCAACCGCACGGTTGGCGCGGCGCTTGGCGTCGCCGCCGCGGCAGCGTCCGACGCGGGAGCTTGGCCGCTGGCGGAAGAGCTTTCGGCGGTACCGGCCGCATCCGCGACCGTTCCGGGCACCGCGGGGGCCGGGGAGGCTGGTGCATCGTCCTGGGTGGAGTCCGCCTTTGTGGCAACAGGCTCATCGGCATTTACCGGACCAGGGGACAAGGTAAGCCACAGGATTGAGGCACCCGCCATGGCCAGAATTCTCAATCGAACAGCAACTAAGCGCATCGCAGGTCTCCTAGACAGAACTTGGCAACGGAATCTTTCCGGGAGTACGTAACGCCGAGACACAGGCGCGGGAGGACGGTTCGTTGCCAATAAATGTTAGCGGCGGGGTCGTAAGGAAATCGTAAGGCGCATATAAGGGCGGCGTTAGCTGTGCTACGTCGGCCAAATTCTCCCTCCTCGCGCGGTAGGCGCACGGCCCAGTCTCTCTCGACAAAAAAATACTGCATTGCGCCTGCCAAAGACGCGCTCTTACCGGCACTGCGGCAAGTAATTGAGGACAGAAGAGCTTTGCTTGTGAGATGGTGGTCTCATGAGACCGCGTCTGGACTTTTGACACTTTTTTCGACACTTCCGTCAACAAATGTCGAGTGCCCACGACACTTGAAATCAGGTCGACCTGAGCTGCTACGGCGGCCACAAACTTAGCCCTTCGTACGGCAGGCGCGCGCCCAAGCCTGTCTCAGCGTCGAGCTAGCCGGGAAGCGTCGGCCCGGGATAGAGCACTGCGATCTCGTTCGCCACCGCGCGCATCTCCTCGTGGACTAAACCGTTGGTGGCCAGAATCACCGGTCCGCCAAGTTCATAGGGACGGCCCGCAAAATCACTCACTCGACCCCCAGCCTCCTGAACGAGCAGAACGCCGGCCGCGGTGTCCCAATTCTTCAGCCCAAATTCCCAGAAGCCTTCGAAGCGGCCGCACGCCACGTTCGCCAGGTCCAGCGCGGCGGAGCCATCGCGGCGTACGCCATGCGATCGCATGGTGAAGTCCGAATAGTAATGAATGTTGGGGCTGGCATAGCGCTCGTGCACCGGGAAGCCGGTGCACAACAGGCTAGTGGAAAGCGTGGCGTTGTGCGAGACGTGGATTTTCGCGCCGTTCAACGTAGCGCCCTCGCCTCGCGCAGCGGCAAATAGTTCCTCGTGCATCGGGTTATAAACTACCCCGCAAAGCAAAGTGTCCCGCGCCGCGGGCGCGTTGCCCGCAGCAGCAGGCGTCTGCTGCGCCAGCGCGATGGACACGCAGAAGCATGGATAGCCGTGGGCAAAGTTCGTGGTGCCATCGAGCGGATCCACATGCCAGCGAAACTCCGATGTCGATTCATGCCCCGAGCCTTCTTCGGCGGCGATCGCATGCGTAGGGAAGTATTTCGTAAGTTTTTCGACGATCCGCTTTTCGGAACGCTTGTCCGCCTGTGTAACAAGATCCACTTCCCGCTTGTAGGAGATTTGCGCCGGGTGCCGCGATTCCTCGCGCAGGATTGCGCCAGCTTCCTTCGCTATTTCAATTGCCGCCGCAAGATAATTTGTGGGCATACGCTGGGGTCGAGGCCGCAGAAGTTAGGAAGGCGCAGTGCCGGCCGCGCTGGAAAGTATACGTCAGGATTTATTGCGGCCCGGTGAGATAGCTCGTGCGGTGCCGAACGTGATAGGTGCCTAGAACTTTCACGTCAATGCTGCGATAGGAGTTGGCCGGACCACGCGGGTTCGGATAGTACGCCAGCCGATATTGCGTGCGCAGTTCCTGATCTATGCGATCGAAAATGATGCCCAGTTCCTGGGGCGTGTCCGGGTAAAACATCGCCCCGCCCGTAGTTTCGGTGATGGTTTCGAGCGCGTGCTCCCCGGCGGTATTGCGGCCGCTTTCGTTCTTCACGGGACGAATTACAATGGTATACAGCAGCGCGCCGCTGCGCACCGCTTCTTTTCGCGCCACCTCAAAATCATAGCCGCTGGTCGTTTCGCCCGCGTCGGTCACCAGAATAATCACGCGCCGGCGCTCTTCGCCGCGCTTCTCCAGCGCTCGTGAACCAAACACCAAGGCATCGTAAATGGAGGTGCCGGCCCCCCCGGGAATCTTCCGCACCGCCTCTTGTAGCGCCGGCACATTGTCGGAAAACGCCGCGTATTGCGTCACCGATTCGTCAAAAGCAAAAACTCCCAACCGGTCATTCGGGCGCAACACCTGGCGAATGAAATGCGCCGCGGCTTCCTGCTCGAAGCCAAACTCTTTGTGCGCGCTGAGGCTGGCGTCGATCATCAGCGCCAGATCCAGCGGCTGCGAAGTTTCCGATTCGAACACTTCGATTTTCTGCTGCACGCCTTCTTCGAAAATTTGAAACGCTTCGATCGGCAAGTCCGGCGCCGGCCGATTGTGATCGTCAAGCACGCTGGCCAGCACCGTCACCAAATTCACGGTCACCCGAATGCGCCCGCGCTGATTGGCGGGATCCTGCGATTCGCCCAGGATCGGCGGGGTCGACGGAGTATCCAGCGAGGGCTCCACGATCGGCACCGGCGGCCCTGGTGCGACGCCGGCATTGTTCCCGCGAGAATTGGTAGCGCCGGAATTGGTAGCGTTGCTCGAACTGCTTCCCTTCTTCGCGTTGCGCGTTCGCGCCAAACTCGAAGAACCTGCGCCCGATGCACTCGGACTCGATGCGTTTGGGCTGGGCGCGCTCGGACTGCCCGTGGCCGGCGGCGCGCCCGTCATCGGTCCCGCGTTTGGATCGGTGGACGTATCCGTCGAGCCGTTCGCCGCCGGTGCGTTGGTCTTGTTTTTCTGCGCCCACGGTGGACGATTGGGGTCATCCTGCGCGTTCACTCGCGGGACCATCGTGCACAACATCAGGCTCGCGCAGAACGCGGCTAGAACCTGCCTCAGTCCTTTGGTGGCTGCGGAAGCGCGAAGACGGGGTGTCGGCATTGGGGGTTAAGATGCAGAAGTTAACATGCGGAAGTTAGGATGCAGATTTCGCGGCAGGTGCCGCCCCTGGCGGAGGCGGCAACTCGCCATCCGCCCACACCGCCCCGTCTTCGAAAAACTCCTTCTTCCAGATGGGCACCGTGCGCTTCAGCGTATCGATAGCCCAGCGGCAAGCTTCAAACGCCGATGCGCGATGCGCTGCACTGACGGCAATGAACACGCTTGTCTCACCGATCTCCAAGCGGCCCAGGCGATGCACCATCGCGATGCGGTCGATGGCGAACTTTTCGTGCAGCTGTCCCCCGATTTCGCGCATTTTCTCCA
>Ga0209139_10000573_pt1 | contig 12855 bp, 11 predicted proteins | sample BogFormECP14_OM3_FD_188246 | JGI IMG/M metagenome (GOLD analysis project Ga0209139, IMG submission 188246) | Bog forest soil microbial communities from Calvert Island, British Columbia, Canada - ECP14_OM3 (SPAdes) (version 2) | ecosystem: Environmental > Aquatic > Freshwater > Wetlands > Bog ...
GTAACGCCCTTGGTGACAAGCAACAACCTGGCGCCTGGCTCGAACGCCTGAACGGCCGGTTCATACGTGCTGTGCGTGAAGAGCCCCATCGGAATGCCGCCATCATCCAGAACGCGAGCGCTGCTCGCATCGTGAAACACGGCGCAGAGGCGGCCGGCATTGTGATACGTAAGAATGTCAAGACCCAGATTGAAGCAGCCAAGAAATGTGGGAGCAAATCGCACACCATGAGCAGCCGCAATCAGAGCGCGGTTTACGTCGCGCGCCAATAGGGCGATTCCCTCCGATTCATTGGCGTCGGGCGGACCGAACAGCTCCTGAGCTTTCGCTCGGAATACGTTCTGCATCTCGATGGCAATTGGACGGGTTTCATCTCGCCTGCCCGCAATGTCCGACAACAGGAACAACACGCGGGAACCGACAACCACCCCATCGAAGAAGTCGCCGCCGCAGCGAGCCGAGTTGTATCGGGCCTTTAGATCTACCCCCTCAAGTTCTGGCAGCGCGACTGGACGCGGAACAAGTTCCGTTCGACCGGTCCGTGCAGTGAACTCACTCACAGAAGCCATCTTGTCTCCGTTGGCAGCATGTTAAACCTAATTCCTGCGTTCTTCGACGAAATCTATTACCAGCAACCTGATCTTCCCCTCTTGCGGCCGCGCAAGGTCAGGATGCCTCGTGCGTGCTAGACTGCACTTTCAAATGATGGACGATTCTCTGGAACACCTTATCCGCCTGCAGGAAGCCGATGTAGAGACTGCAAAGCTTCGGCAATCCATTGCAGCCTTGCCTCGCCACCTCGCTGCAATTGAAGAAAAACTGCGCTCGCAGACCCTGGTTGTCGAGCAGGCCGACAAGGCCATTCAGGCAGAAGAAACCAAGCGCCGCCGTCTTGAGAGCGATATCAAGGATCAGCAGCAGAAGATCGCCAAGTTTCGCGACCAGTCGAGCAGCGTCAAGACCAACGAACAATTCCACGCGCTGCAACACGAAATCACTTTTGCGGAGACCGAAATCCGCAGGCTTGAAGATGTTGAGCTGGAGGGTATGGAACGCGCCGAGCAACTGGAGTCGAGCCGCGCGCAGGCGCGTCAGGACCTGGCCAGCCATAAAGCTTTTGTCGAGAGGGAAAAAGAAGGGGCACGCAAGCAGACCGCGGAACAGCAGGCGCGCCTCGACGAGCTGAACAGAACCAGCATCGGCCTGCGCAGCCTGATCGACGAAAACCTGCTCGCCGATTACGACCGCATCGCGTCATCACGCGGCACGGGCATAGCCCGCGTCGAGGGCCAGCGCTGCCTCGGCTGCCAGATGTTTCTTCGCCCGCAGATGTGGAATCAGGTGCGCGAAGGCCAGCGCATCCACTGCGAAAGCTGCGGCCGCCTTCTCTACTACGATCAGGCGCTCGAGCCGATTCCCGAACATCCGATCGTCGAGCCTTCAAAACGGAAAAAGAAAGTCGCAGCGGAAACGCCGGAAACCTAGGGCCTGCCATGAAGCGCATCGCCATCGACATGGATGAGGTGCTGGCCGACACGCTGGCCGAACATATTGCGCGCTACAACCGCGATCACGATGAGGCCGTAACCAAGGCCGACCTCGAAGGAAAATGGTTATGGGAGATCGTTTCCGCGGATCGGCAGGAGCGCCTCGAAGGCTATCTTCGCTCAGAAGATTTTTTTGAAGATCTCGGAGTGATGGCCGACAGCCAGCGTGTGGTCAAAGCCCTGGCGCAGAAGTATGAAGTGTACATTGCCACAGCCGCTATGGAGTTCCCGAATTCCTTCGGTCCAAAGTTTCGCTGGCTGCGCCGTAATTTTCCCTTCCTGCCGCCTACCCACTTCGTCTTCTGCGGCGATAAGGGAATCCTGAAGGCCGACTATCTGATCGACGACCAGCCGCTCCATTTTCGCCGCTTCTCCGGCGAGGGCATTCTCTTTACCGCGCCGCACAATCTCAAGGTTACGGGCTATCGCCGCGTCGATAACTGGCATCAGGTCGAGTTGCTTTTTCTGTCTGACGCAAAGCGCTAGCTGCGGCCGTTCCCAGGCATCACATCCGGCGGACGCTGTGAAGCGAACTGCTGCCCCGAGGTCCGCTGGAAGCCCGGTTCGGCTTTCACATCCGCAGGTTTCCCGCTTCGCGCAATCGGCGTGCCCATCGGGCGCAAATGCACGGCAGGCTGTTGAATGTGCTGCTGATGCATCGTCACAATAATCGCAATCGCAGGCGTCTTGCCTGCGCAGCGGTAGGAGTGAGGAGTGCTCGCATCGAAGTACACACTATCGCTGGCTTCGAGAACGTGGACCTTGTCCGCGTGCCGAATCTCCAACTCGCCATCCAGCATGTAAAGAAACTCGTAGCCTGGATGAACGTGAGGGCGCACTTCGGTGTTCTTTTTCAACGGGACAAATTCCGCATAGTAGGGGTCGAGATGGCGGTCCGGCACCATGTAGCCGAGACTCTCAAAGAAATACGTGGGGTCATCGACGCCGGTTTGCGGCAGGCGCACCCGCTCATGCTTTTTGTGCACCCGGAAAACAGTATGCGGCTCGGATTCGAAGAAATAGGAGAGATCTTTGCTGAAGACCATGGCGATGCGGGCAAGATTCCGCAGCGTGGGCACTACGCGCCCGGTTTCCAGCTGCGAAAGAAAGCTGGCTGAAAGGCCTGTGTGCCTGCCAAGTTCGACCAGGCCCATCGATTTCTTCAGACGCAAGCGTTTGATGCGCTCGCCAATGTGCTTTTCCGCGATGAATCCCTCAGCGCTTACGGGATCGATCTGCTCATTGCTTTGCTGTTTCACGGCCATATCCGACCTCGCTCAAGCCCTGCATACCGTTTCGATGCAATAAACCGCATTGGTGTTACCGTCACGAACAACTATTTTCGCTGCATCAAATTCGGTCGATGCCTCCGGGCCAAACCTTCTCCGTCCAGGTGCCTCGCACTGACATGAATCCTATGGGGTTGCAACTCCTCGTTTGTCCGGAAATTGTCATTTGCTTGTAAAAATAGGTAACACCCATGGTTTAGAATCCGTTTTCGAGTTATGAACACTGCTTCCAGAATCCTGATCAGCGGCGCCTCCGGGATGCTTGGCTCGGCATTAGTACGAGCCTTCACTGCCAATCAGATTTCGGTCGTCCGACTCGTCAGGAACGTCGGGCTCGATAACCCGGGGGAAATCAGCTGGTCCCCGCAGTCCTCCCCAGTCGTCGCCAATCCTTCGCAGCTTGAAGATTTCAATACAGTTATCCACCTCTCCGGCGCCAACATCGCCGCGCGCCGCTGGACTGCTGCCTACAAAAAGGAAATCGTAGAAAGCCGAGTAAATACGACAAAGGCTTTGTGCGAACTGCTGGCCGGATTGAAAAATCCGCCGCAGACATTGCTGTGCGCCTCCGCCACAGGCATTTATGGAGACCGGGACGATGAAATCCTGACCGAAGCTTCAGCCCCCGGTACTGGATTCCTTGCCGAGACCTGCGCGGCCTGGGAGGCGGCAGCCCAGCCGGCAAAGGCTGCTGGAATCCGCGTCGTGCATCTCCGCTTCGGCGTCGCTCTTTCTCCGGAAGGCGGTGCGCTCGCCAGGATGCTGCCGCTCTTTCGCCTTGGATTAGGTGGAAGGCTCGGCTCCGGCCGGCAGTGGATGGACTGGATTTCACCTTCAGACATCGTGAGCGCGGTTTCTCACATTATCGCCACGCCCCAACTCGCAGGCCCGGTCAATATGGTCGCGCCAACGCCTGTCACCAACGCCGAATTTACGCAGATCCTTGCGAAGGCACTTCACCGTCCGGCAATTTTCCCCGCTCCCGCGTTCGCGCTGCGGGCAGCCGTGGGAGAAATGGCCGACGAAGCGATCCTCGCCAGCGTCCGGGCCATCCCAGCGCAGCTAACTCAAAGCGGATTCCAATTCCAGCATCCTCAACTTGCCACGGCCCTTGAATCGATGCTGAAGCGGTGAACCCGACCACCCTCTGCTACGCTGAGCTATACACGGAAAACATCGAGGAATGAACCAGCGAGCAACGACACCACTCTTCTTTATCCCTTTGACCGCCGTTCTGCCCTTCCTCGTAGCCTGCGGCATGGTTGCGCCGCCGCAGCCGCCAAGCTTGTATCTGCCACAGCCCGCCACCGACCTGACAGCAACGCGCACCGGCAACGAAGTCCACCTGCACTGGACGATGCCCAAGCGAGCCACCGACCGCGTCTTCCTCGAAGGCGATCAGGCTGCGCACATCTGCCGCAGCATCGCGAACAGCCCATGTGATCCCGCAGGCGACGCGAAGTACGCGCCCGAAGCGCAAGCCGATTTCACCGACCATCTGCCCGCTGCTCTCACCACCGGACAGCCTCAGCTCATCACCTACACCGTCGAGCTGCGCAACCACCGCGGACGAACCGCCGGACCCTCCAATGCCGCATGGTCGGCTTCTGGACCAGCGCCCGCAGCAGCAGCGGCCTTCTCCGCGGATATCCACTCCGAAGGAGTCCTGCTCCACTGGCAACCCGCGCAGGACGCAAGCACCCTCATCCGCATTGAGCGCGCGCTGGTCACGAAACCCGGAGCAGCGCCCAAGCAAAGCTCTGCTCTGCTTCGCAAAGGAGCCGAAGCCCCCGCGCAGCAAACGCTCGAAGTCGCCTACGACCCGCAGCTCGACCCAGCTCACGCCTACGACAAAGACGCCGCCTTCGATCAGGAATATCGCTACACCGCCCAACGTATCCAAATCCTCAACTTAGCTGGACACAAAATAGAAATCGCTAGCGACCCCAGCCCCCTCGTGACCCTGAACACCCGCGACATTTTCCCGCCGGCGGTGCCCACCGGACTCGTCGCCGTATCCAGTCCGGAAGAGCACGCGATTGACCTCTCCTGGTCTTCCAACACAGAAAACGACCTGGCCGGATACATCGTCTACCGCCGCGAGGCCGGATCGAACGCGGCACCGACCCGCATCTCGCCCCCGCAACCCGTCACGGGACCAGCCTTCCGCGACGCGACCGCCGTACCCGGCAAGAACTACGCCTACTCTGTAACCGCCATCGACCAGGACAAGAACGAAAGCGCACGCTGCCCCGAAACAGAAGAATCCCTTCCGCAATGAGGAACGAATGAAATACTGCCGCTTCCAAACAGAATCAGGACCTCAATACGGCGAGATCGCCGACCGAAACGGAACCCTCTGGATCGAACGCCTGCTTCCGCCTCCTGAGGAAGATCCATGGGCGAAACTAGCCGGTAGCCCTGCCTTCGATCCCATCCCGCTCGATCAAGCCACGCTCCTGCCGCCCGTCGTGCCATCAAAAATCGTTTGCATCGGACGCAACTACAAAGAGCACGCCGCCGAACTCGGCAACGAAGTCCCGAAAGAGCCATTGCTCTTCCTAAAAACGCCGTCCTCGCTCATCGCGCACAGAGAGCCGATCCACAAACCAGCCATCTCGCAGCGCGTCGACTTTGAAGGCGAACTGGCCATCGTCATCGGCAAGCGCTGCACAAAAATCGGCACCGATGAAGACGTGCGCCAGTACATCCGCGGCTATACCATCGTGAACGACGTCACCGCTCGCGATCTGCAGAAGACCGATGGGCAGTGGTCGCGCGCCAAGGGCTTCGATACCTTCTGCCCGACGGGCCCTATCGTTACCGACGAAATCGACCCCGACGCCGGCATCCAGGTGCAGACACGACTGAACGGCGAGCTCCGCCAGGACGGCAACACCCGCGACCTGATCTTTCCTATCGCTTTTCTCTTGCGCCACATAACCGACGCCATCACCCTCTATCCCGGCGACTTAATCCCCACCGGAACCCCCTCCGGCGTTGCCCCCATGCAGCCCGGCGACTCGGTAGAGGTTACGATAGAAGGCATAGGCACGCTCTCAAACCCGGTAATCGTGGGATAATCGATGCGGTATCTTTGCCTGTTCCGTCGCATCTAAAGTTATGTAGCCCCGCATAATCAGGCCTGAGATCAGGAGGAATGTATGTCGAACTCTTTGCTCCAACAGCTCCGTCAAATGACAGTCGTCGTCGCAGACACCGGCGACATCGAAGCCATCGAAGAAGCCAAGCCACAGGATGCGACCACTAACCCGTCGCTCATCACCGCCGCAGCGCAGATGCCGCAGTACCAGTCGATCGTCGACGAAACGATAAAGGCCGCGAAAAACGAGCTCGGCGACAGCGCCAATGAAAAGGACGTTGCCAACCTCGCCTTCAAACATCTCGCCATCGAATTCGGAAAGAGAATCCTTGCCGTCGTCCCCGGCCGCGTTTCGACTGAGGTCGACGCCCGTCTCTCGTACAACACTGAAGCAACGATCAAGATGGCCCACGACATCATCGGGCTCTATGAGAAGGCCGGTATCTCGCGCCAGCGCATCCTCATCAAGATCGCCTCAACGTGGGAAGGCATTCGCGCAGCCGAACAGCTCGAAAAGGAAGGCATCCACTGCAACCTGACACTGCTCTTCGGCGTACACCAGGCCATTGCCTGCGCTGAAGCTGGCGTGACCCTCATCTCGCCCTTCGTCGGCCGCATTCTCGACTGGTACAAGAAGGACACGGGCAAGGACTACCAGGGCGCCGACGATCCCGGCGTGCAATCCGTCACCAAGATTTACAACTACTTCAAACATTTCGGCTACAAGACGGTGGTGATGGGCGCCAGCTTCCGCAACACCGGCGAAATCACCGAACTGGCCGGATGCGACCTGCTCACGATCTCTCCGCATCTGCTGACGGAACTCGCCTCTACCGAAGGCGAACTGCCGCGCAAGCTCGATCCGGAAAAAGCTAAAACGCTTGAGATCGAAAAGCTCACCATCGACAAGGAAACCTTCGACAAGATGCACGCCGCCGACCGTATGGCGCACGACAAGCTAAAGGAAGGCATCGAGGGCTTCAGCAAAGCGCTTGAAAGCCTCGAACACCTTCTGGCCAAGCGCCTCGGCGAACTCGAAGCCAACGAGCCAAAGCTAGTAAGCGCCGACTGATTTTACGGTGTCATCCTGACCCTGAACGTAGTGAAGGGGAAGGATCTGCTTTTAACGCTCTTAGTCAGATAGTGAAACAGGCAGCCCTAAAGGCTGCCTGTTTTCTTTTCTTCATCCTTCCTTAAACAACCGATCAATCGTCCCCATCGGTAAAAAGAGACGTCGCGCAATCTTCGGAAGATCGAGAAATCCGTACCTTCTGTAAAAAGAGGCTGCTGCATCGTCTTTCGCATCCACAATTACAGCAGCAGACGCGATCTGCTTGCTCAGTTCCCAGCAGCGGTGCAGCGCGTCCATCAAAAGCATTTCTCCAAGCTTTTGCCCACGGAAGGCGGACGCAACTGCAAGCCGTCCCAAAAGTGTTGCTGAAACTATCGGGTATTTTGGCAGCTTTTTCGCCACGTCTTCTGGTACGACGTCCAACTCCACGGAAAACTGCGAAAGTGTGTAGTAGCCGGCAACTGTTGTTCCGTCATTTGTGAGCACGAAGGGCACCGCGACGCGCTTTCTCAAATCCTGTCCCGCATGGCGGCGCAGATAGGTATCGAGCGCCTCGACACCGCATGAGAAATTCGCCCGGTCATGTCTGGGACTAAGTGGCTCAACGATAAACTTGGTTTGTTCGCGGTCCTCGGCCAATCAGACTTCCATCTGCTTCCGATATCGCCGCGCAGCCGCGCGAGCCGCCGCATTCGGAGCTGCCGCATGCAAGATAGCCTCGATAAAAACTTCGCTTGCTTCTCCCCGGAGAGTGAGCGATTCGAAGTCCCTGACCGTTCTGGCCGCAGCTTGTTGAGCACTTGCAACTACAAAATCTGTCACGGTTGTTCCCCGCAGTTCCGCAGCTCGTTCAATCAACCGCTTCTGGTCCGGAGTCACCCTGGCTTCAAGACGGCTTTCCTTGCGGGATTGCCGACGGATTTTAGCCAATTGAGCCATTCCGTCCTCCTTGACATATTGTACGGGTATAAGCCGTACAGTTCAATCATATCTTTCAGCGCATCTTTGCGGGACAGAATGGCAGCCCACGCTATTCCATCCGTAACAACTGCATAGGCTCCACCGAAGCCGCTCTTCGCGCCGGCAGATAACAAGCCAGCAGCGCAGCAACCATAAGTACGATCCCCACAACTCCGAACGCAGAGAAATCCATCGCACCAACGCCGTACAGTGTGCTCCTCATCGCACGCCCTACGAAATAAGCGCCCACCAGTCCCAGCCCCAACCCGACGAAGGCGAGAATCACGCCCTCCTTCAGAATCAGCGTCACCACGCGATTCCGCGTAGCCCCAAGCGCCATGCGCAGCGCGATTTCGTGCGAACGCTGCGCCACGGAAAAGGCCATCACGCCATAGATCCCAAGCGCGGCCAGCAACAGCGCCACCGCCGCGAAGCAGGTAAACAGGATCAGCGTGAAGCGATCGTCCGCCAGCACATCATGGCGCACTTCTTCCATTGTTTTCGGATCGGCCAGGGCTATCTGCGGATCGACCGAATGCACCGCCGCGGCAATGCTCTTCAACATCGACGCCGGGTCTTCCTGCGTCCGCACACCAATCCCCGCGCTGGGCCACGGAATCTGCCAGAACGGTATTTGCATTTCGGGATAGTCCTCGCGGAAGCCGCGCGACCGCACATTGTGATACACACCCACAATCTGCCACTCCTGGTAAGGGCCGAGCTTGGTCACGCCGGGAATCAGCTGCTCCACCATAACGCGCTTCTGCAGTGGATCGGAGCCTTTCAGATATTTGTTGACGAACTCCTCATTCACCACCGCCACCTTCACGCTGCTCGCCGTGTCCTGATCGTTGAAGAATCGCCCCTTCACCAGCTTGATCCCAAACGTCTGAAAATAATCGGGCGTGATCATCCCAAACGATGTATTCGGCCGCTGCGATGGATCGGCATACGTCGGCTTATCCGCAAGCGCAAAGGGCATACCGAACCCCGAACCCTCCAGCGGCAATCCCGTCTGTGCCGCCGCATGCGTCACGCCCGGCACGCCTTGTATCGCGGCAAGTATCTGGCGGTAATACGCGACGATGCGATCCGGATCCTTGGGCCGCGAATCCGGCACCGAGAGAAAAAACGTCATCACGTGGTCCGTCTTCACGCCCAGATCCACGCGCTGCAGATTCAGAAAGCTGTGAATCGCAAGGCCAGCCCCGGCAAGCAGAGCAAGGGCCAGCGTAAACTCTCCAATTACCAGAATCCTGCGCAGCCTGTGCCGCCCCACGCCCGTACCCGTGCGCCCGCCTTCTTTCAACGTCTCAGCCGGATCGACACGTGAAGCCAACCACGCCGGAATACAGCCGAACAGTAATCCGGCAAGCGTCGTCGCCCCCAGCGTAAAGAGCAGGATGGGAAAATTCAGGCTCAGGTCCGCTTCGCTCGGCAGCGTGCCGTCCGGCATGACAGCAATCAATCCATGCAGCATTGCGTAGCCTACGCCGACGCCCAGTGCGCCGCCGAAGAGCGCAAGCAGCAGGCTCTCCGTCAGTAGCTGGGTAAAGATCGTTCGCGGCGTCGCTCCCAGCGCACTGCGCACGGCAATTTCTTTCTGCCGCGTCATGCTCTTAGCAAGCAGCAGGTTCGCCACGTTCACACAAGCGATCAGCAGCACGAAACCAACCGCGCCCATCAGCAGCCAAAGCGTCTGAATCCGGTCGCTCGACAGAAAATCGTTCTTGAGCGGCTCAACAAACGAGCCCCAGCCTTTATTGCTCTTCGGATAGGTTTCGGCAATATGCGCCGTGACCGAGTCCATGTCTGCCTGCGCCTGCTTGATGGCGGTTCCCGGCTTCAAACGACCCATCGCCAGCAGCCAATGAAAATCGTGATTGATCTCTTCCGGCTTGAAAACGAGAGGCACGCTCAACTGCGCGGGAAGCCGATCCTGAAATCCAGCCGGAAGCACGCCGACTACGGTGTATGGTGCGCCGTCCAATTGCATTGTGGTGCCGATAATCTTGAGGTCGCCGCCCAGCTTCAGCCAGAGCTTGTGCGAGAGCACAACGACATGATCCTTACCCGGCTGCCCTTCCTCGGGAAGAAACCCGCGGCCAAGGAAGAACGCCGTGCGCTGCATGCTGTGAAAGCCAACCGTCACGCGGTTTCCAGGAATGAATTCCGGCTGGTCTTTCGTCGCAATGTTGAACGAGCCGCCCGTCCACGCGTTCAGATCCTGAAAACTCGTGCTCTGTCGCTTCCAGTCGAGATAATCTCCTGCTGAAATTCCATTGCGAAAGCCTTGAATCTTCGACCACACCATCACCAACTGGTCCGGCTCCGGATACGGCAGCGGCGCCAGCAGCGTTGCATAGTCAACGGTGAAAATGGCCGTGTTCGCGCCAATTCCCAGGGCCAGCGTCAGTAGGACAGTAATCGTGAGCCCAGGATTCTTGAACAGCATACGAAGGCTGAAACGGAGATTCTGAAGCAGGTTCTGCATAACTCTCCTCGATGGCTCGACAGTGTTTGTTTCCTGAATGACGGCGAACGCGATGACTCGCTTGAGAATCCTGGGGGCGGGCAATCTCTCAAAAAGGCATCTACGAATAGATTCGTAGCAATCCCTCTGCCATTACCTGACGAATCAACAAACATAATGTAAACAGTCATTTACCTCTTGATAACAGACGGAGGTGCTGGTCGGAAAACGTCCAGATATGGGCTTGGATGTGCGTTTATGGACAGCCACAGACATCCGGGAACTGATTCTCCAAACCACGGAGGTTTGTCTTCAGCTGTGTGGATTTCTTGTCAAGAGGCTGTTTGCGCATAATTCTCTTAACCAGTTCATTCAAAATGAGTTAAAGATGGCGATAATTGGCGTGTTATTTCGCTGAATTCATTAAAATAGAAGTAGGGGTTTAGAACTGGGCAGGACCTTCAAGGTTTCGAGAGCACTGGCCTTCAATCCGGTGAGCAGGTGCGAGCGCCAGGAAGCCTTTGATCCGGGCGCTTTTCGCGGTGAACATAATAGAAACAACATTTAGCTCAATTTACTCTCAAAATGCAGCTAAGTATATTTATTTGGATGAATTTAGCGGGAAATGCCGGGGGGGGTGGCCTGGGATGCGATCCGCGCCGATCCATTCAGCCGCCCCGTCATCCGGAGTCTTGATCATCGACCTGCTTGAAGCCGGATCCTACTCAATCAGCATTCTCTGTCGTTCACCCCAACCCGCAGGTAGCCGAAATCGGTCTCGTCATTAGCCGTTCAAATGTGAGCTCGCTGACAAGTTGTTGTCTAGCCCGTCAACTGACGAATGCGGCACTTTGAAGGATGTCAGATCCGCACTCGGCTGTTGCTGCGCGAAGACGGGGTGTCGCCGTTTGTTGACGGCTGCGTGGGAAAAAGTGTGGGCGCAGGAGTCGGCTGCGGGGTGGGATGATATTTTTTTGCGGGATGAGATGGCTTGTGCGGATGTTTGGAGGAAGTCTACTTCGCCATAGCTAAGTTCTTCCATTAAGACGCGCAACTCATCATACGCCCGTTTCTATAGTGGGAATTTTGGACAGAACGTAACAATAAGATGGATGCGAACTTCTCGCAGTTTGGCATCTCGAGTGCTAATTATTTGGGTGGAACCAAACAAGTCTCTTGTCTTATGAAACGAATTCATTCATTTGTAATCCATAGGGTATAGAGGCTTCGCAAGGAAGCGCATCTGAAAAGATCAAGCGCTTCCCCAGGCGCGGGCCGAGTAAGGAGGCCAATATGATTTCTCAGGATCATGCGTTGCGTCAGTTTTTTCACGATGTCGTGGCTGAGTGCTATGGCGAGCATGTTGGCATCAGCGACCGCGAAGTAACCACCTACATTGCCGATCTGTTAACCGACTTCTGCATCTCCGATCACCTTTATCCGATTCGCGACGTAACCGGCCGCCCGGTGAAGCAAGTCGGCGAAATGCTGCTCGCCTCCGACCCGGTCCACGGGAGCGCGCCTTCTTTCGATGCGGAACGCGAGATCCGCAAACATATTGGCGACTATGCCCTCTTCTGTACAGGCATGTATCCAGAGTCAGTCCACAAATGGCGCGAGAACGAAAGCGCCAATCTTTACGATATGATCCGCGCCGGCAAGGAGAGCTACTACATCGTCTCCCAGTTCGATGTCTTCGAGTACGCCGTGGAAGCTCCGCTCTTTGGCCGGCTCTCCGAAACTTTTGAAAGCTGCATGTTCGGACTCAACCAGGTGCGCTGCGAATTGGAGCGCAGACTGCCGGGAGCTATGCCGTCACACGGAGCGCAAAAGTTCCTGATGTAGGAAGGAATCATATCGGACACAGAAAAGCCGCTGCATTGCAGCGGCTTACTTTTTGGCGCCGAAGGCGCGTGTGCCTGGACGACCAGTCCCCTCAGACCTGCATGATTTCGGCTTCTTTTCTCTTGCTCATTTCGTCCATGCGCTTGATCTCTTCGTCGGTCAGCTTCTGGATTTCTTCAAGCGAACGCTTTTCCTCGTCTTCAGAGATTTTCTTCTCCTTGGCTGCCTTTTTGATCAGATCGTTGCCGTCGCGGCGAATATTGCGCACTGCCGTTTTGTGCTCTTCGAGAACCTTGTTCAGATGCTTGACCACTTCGCGGCGGCGCTCTTCGGTCATTGGCGGAACAGGAACGCGCAGAATCTTTCCGTCATTCTGCGGGTTGAACCCCAGGTCGGAGGTACGCAGCGCCTTTTCAATTTCGCCGAGAACGCTCGCATCCCACGGTTGAATGACGATCATATTGGCGTCGGGAGTGGTAACCTGCGCCAGCTGGTTGATGGGCGTGTGCGTGCCGTAGTAGTCCACCTTCACCTGGTCGAGCATATGCACATTCGCCCGTCCCGTC
>Ga0209139_10000574_pt1 | contig 12847 bp, 7 predicted proteins | sample BogFormECP14_OM3_FD_188246 | JGI IMG/M metagenome (GOLD analysis project Ga0209139, IMG submission 188246) | Bog forest soil microbial communities from Calvert Island, British Columbia, Canada - ECP14_OM3 (SPAdes) (version 2) | ecosystem: Environmental > Aquatic > Freshwater > Wetlands > Bog ...
TAGTTATTTAAGTTTATTCACTTTTATGATGATTATACTTGTTACAGCTAATAATTTTTTATTAATGTTTGTAGGATGAGAAGGTGTAGGTATTTGTTCTTATCTTTTAGTAAGTTTCTGATTTACTAGAATAGCAGCAAATCAAAGCTCTATGTCTGCTTTCTTAACCAACAGAGTGGGTGATTGTTTCTTAACTATTGGTATGTTTGCTATCTTATGATCTTTTGGTAACGTAGATTATAGTACTGTTTTCTCATTAGCACCTTTTGTTAATGAAAATATTGTTACAATTATAGGTATATGTTTGTTAATTGGTGCTATGGCTAAAAGTTCTCAAGTTGGATTACATGTTTGATTACCTATGGCAATGGAAGGTCCTACACCTGTTTCTGCATTAATACACGCCGCTACTATGGTTACTGCGGGTGTATATTTATTAATGCGTACTAGTCCTTTAATAGAATATAGTTCAACTGTTTTAATATTATGTTTATGATTGGGTGCTATGACTACAGTATTTAGTTCTCTTATAGGGCTATTCCAACAAGACATTAAAAAAGTTATTGCTTATTCTACTATGAGTCAATTAGGTATGATGGTTATAGCTGTAGGTTTATCATCATACAATGTTGCTTTATTTCATTTAGTTAATCATGCCTTTTATAAAGGGTTATTATTTTTAGGTGCAGGAGCAGTAATTCACGCAGTTGCTGATAACCAAGATTTTAGAAAATATGGTGGATTAAAACCATTTTTACCTTTAACTTATTCTGTTATGTTAATCGCAAGTCTTAGTTTAGTAGCTTTCCCTTTTATGACAGGGTTTTTTAGTAAAGATTTTATTTTAGAGTCCGCTTATGGACAATTTTACTTTAGTGGTACAGTTGTTTACTTTATAGCAACTATTGGTGCTATGTTTACTACTTTATATTCTGTTAAAGTCTTATACTTAACATTCTTAACTAACCCTAATGGACCTATTGTTAATTATAAACATGCTCATGAAAGTGATATATATATGAGTTTACCTTTAATTATTTTAGCCGTTTTCTCTATATTCTTTGGTTATATTACTAAAGATATATTTATAGGGTTAGGTTCAGGGTTTTTTGTTGATAATAGTTTATTTATTCATCCTACACATGAAATAATGTTGGATACAGAATTTGCTGTACCTACTTTATTTAAATTATTACCCTTATTCTTTACTGTTTCTCTTAGCATTTTAGCTATAATTCTTTCAGAATTTTTACCTAAAATTCTTATTAATTTTAAATCTTCTAGATTAGGATATAATATATTTGGATTCTTTAATCAACGTTTTTTAATTGAACTTTTCTATAACAAATACATAACTGGTCTAGTCTTAAATTTAGGTGGACAAACTACTAAGGTTATAGATAAAGGAAGTGTAGAATTATTAGGACCTTATGGCTTAGAAAGAGGTTTAATAACTTTAAGTAAAAATATAGCCAGTTTAGATACAGGTGTTATTACAAGTTATGCCTTATATATATTAATAGGCCTTATATTCTATATATTAATACCTTATTTATCTTTGACTGATAATAGTTTATTATTACTAATATTAATATCTCTTTTTAGTATTGTAACAATTAATTTAGATAAATCTTCACATAAATCATTAAAGATAGATCAATAACTTATTATAAGTTTAAAGTTCTATATTTATATATTCAAATAAAATATATATTAAGGGAATTAATTCAATGGTAAAATAAAACTTATTATTTATAATAGTTATATAAGTGTTCGATTCACTTATTCCTTAATTTAAAAATTTAATGACACATTAGTAGTCTACAAATTAATTGATAATTAAAAAAACTACTCTTATTAGCTCAATAGTCGAATAGAATGTTCCTAGAATCTGGATTCTTATTCAAGACTTGAATAAGAATTGTTTTTTTCAATATATATAAATATTAATACATATAGTTAAATTAAACTACTAGAATATTATAATTTTATTTATAAATTACACCTTTATAACTTCTTGAAAAAAAAACAAATAAACTTTAATTAAATAATGAGAATTTTGAAAAGTCATCCTCTATTAAAATTGGTTAACTCATATATAATTGATGCATCACAGCCATCTAACATAAGTTATTTATGAAATTTTGGTTCCTTATTAGCTCTTTGTTTAGGTATACAAATAATAACCGGTGTATTTTTAGCTATGCACTATAACCCTAGTGTATTAGAAGCCTTTAACTCAATAGAACATATTATGCGTGATGTAAATAATGGGTGATTAATACGTTATTTACACAGTAATACTGCTTCAGCGTTTTTCTTTTTAGTATATTTACACATAGGTAGAGGGTTATATTATGGATCATATAGAGCCCCTAGAACATTAGTATGAACACTAGGTACAGTAATATTTATATTAATGATAGTAACAGCATTCTTAGGATATGTTTTACCATATGGTCAAATGTCATTATGAGGTGCAACAGTTATTACTAACCTTGTAAGTGCTGTACCTTGAATTGGACAAGACATAGTTGAATTTCTTTGAGGTGGATTTAGTGTTAATAATGCTACTTTAAACAGATTTTTCGCTTTACACTTTTTATTACCTTTCGTATTAGCTGCTTTAGTTTTAATGCATTTAATAGCACTTCATGACAGTGCTGGATCAGGAAATCCTTTAGGTATTTCAGGTACATATGATAGAATACCTTTTGCTCCTTACTTTTTATTTAAAGATTTAGTTACTATATTTATATTTATAGGTGTATTAAGTATATTCGTATTTTTTATGCCTAACGCATTAGGAGATAGTGATAATTATATTATGGCTAATCCTATGCAAACTCCTCCTGCTATAGTCCCTGAGTGATATCTTTTACCTTTTTATGCTATACTAAGATCTATACCTAATAAACTATTAGGTGTAATAGCAATGTTTAGCGCTATAATAATCTTATTAGCTATGCCTTTTACAGATTTAAGTAGATCTAGAGGTATCCAATTCAGACCTTTAAGTAAAATAGCTTTCTATATATTTGTAGGTAATTTTTTAATATTAATGCAATTAGGTGCCAAACACGTTGAATCACCATTTATAGAATTTGGACAAATAAGTACAGTTTTATATTTTGCTCATTTCTTAATTATAGTACCTTTTGTAAGTTTATTAGAAAACAGTTTAGTAGAATTAGGTAATAGTTCTAATAAAGCTTAATATATTATAGAATTTTTAGTGAGATTATATATCTTTATATTAAATAATAATAATACAATAAATTCTAAAAATACTTTAAAATAAGTATATTTTAATTAATATCTTTAATAAATCCTGAGTAGTTAATCTCTTAGGCCTCTTTAATATGTTCAAAATATATTAATCTGGTTACTTTTAAATAATAAACCTACCTATTGCTAGTAATAAATTGTATTACTTATCAAGCATAGCGTATTAGAGATAATGTTTGCTTGCTTCCCATCTCCATTCCTACAATATTTCTTCTAATCATATATCAGCACAATTTGAAGAGACTCATCAGTCTAATATTTCTGTATTAAAATCAAGTATATCTTTATGAACAGAAAGATGATTTTTATCTTCAAATGCTAAAGATATAGGAACATTATATTTAATATTTGCTTTATTTTCTGGATTATTAGGTACAGCTTTTTCTGTTTTAATTAGATTAGAATTAAGTGGACCTGGTGTTCAATATATTGCAGATAACCAACTATATAACAGTATCATTACAGCTCATGCTATAATAATGATATTCTTTATGGTTATGCCTGCCTTAATTGGAGGTTTTGGTAATTTCTTATTACCTTTATTAGTTGGGGGTCCAGATATGGCTTTCCCTAGACTTAATAACATAAGTTTCTGATTATTACCACCTAGTTTATTATTATTTTTATTTGCTAGTGGTATAGAAAATGGAGCAGGTACTGGTTGAACATTATACCCACCTTTAAGCGGGGTACAAAGTCACAGTGGACCAAGTGTAGATTTAGCTATATTTGCTTTACACTTATCAGGTATAAGTAGTTTATTAGGTGCTATTAACTTTATAACTACTATACTAAATATGAGAAGTCCTGGTATAAGATTACATAAATTAGCTTTATTTGGATGAGCTGTAGTAGTTACAGCTGTATTATTATTATTATCATTACCTGTGCTTGCTGGTGCAATTACTATGGTTTTAACTGATAGAAATTTTAATACATCATTCTTCGAGGCAGCAGGTGGTGGTGACCCTATTTTATACCAACATCTTTTCTGATTCTTCGGTCATCCAGAAGTTTATATATTAATTATTCCAGGATTCGGTATAATAAGTACTGTAGTATCTGCTAGCTCTAACAAGAGCGTGTTTGGATATCTAGGTATGGTTTATGCTATGATGTCTATAGGTGTATTAGGATTTGTTGTTTGAAGTCATCACATGTATACAGTTGGATTAGATGTGGATACAAGAGCGTATTTCACAGCTGCTACATTAATTATAGCAGTTCCAACAGGTATTAAAATCTTCAGTTGATTAGCTACATGTTACGGAGGATCTATACAATTAACACCTTCAATGTTATTTGCTTTAGGTTTCATATTTATGTTCACAATTGGGGGATTAAGTGGAGTTGTTTTAGCTAACGCTTCTCTTGATATTGCTTTCCACGATACTTACTATGTTGTTGCTCATTTCCATTACGTTTTAAGTATGGGAGCTGTATTTGCATTATTTAGTGCATGATACTTCTGAATCCCTAAAATATTAGGATTAGACTATAATAGAATGTTAGGAAAGGTACATTTCTGATTATTATTTATAGGGGTTAATGTAACGTTCTTCCCTCAACATTTCTTAGGATTACAAGGAATGCCTAGAAGAATTAGTGATTACCCTGACGCATTTGCAGGATGAAATTTAATAAGTAGTTTTGGAAGTATTATAAGCGTGGTTGCTACATGATTATTCTTACACATAGTTTATGTACAGTTAGTTGAGGGTAAAGCTACAAGTAGATACCCATGATTAACTCCACAGTTTTATAGTGACAGTTTACAAACATTATTAAATAGAAGTTATAATTCATTAGAATGAGCTTTAAATAGTCCACCTAAACCGCATGCATTTGTTAGTTTACCATTACAAAGTTTTTTGTAACTCCCATTAATATAAATTAAAAAAACTTTTTTTATGGGTAGAGATTTGCTGGTTGAAAAAATTTTAACATTTATTACAAAGACGCCTTCTTTTCGGAAAGGGATGAGAGAACTAGGGTAACGGCTGACCGACCCCCAAGCAGAATTAAAGGTAAATATTATTAGTTTATAGCTGTAATAGTTGATGTATAAAGGAAAAAGATATATATATACTAGAGAATCGAATTTCTGTTTTTAACCTTTATGGATTTATAAGCAGGAATAAACACTTTTAGTAAAAGACGTTGTTTACTAAAAGGTCAATATTGTTTTGTTAACAGTTGACTGGTGGTTAAGAGACGCACAACTCTCTTGGTCCATTACTTAAAATGTATAAATATTTACAATAAATAAATATTTGTGCCGGCATACCTACGTTAATTGGTACCTTATTAATACAATAAAAACATGAAAAAATTCTTTAAATTAAAAATAAATTATATATTAGCTAATTTTACATTAGCCAAGTTCTTAGCTGCAGTAATTACTGCATTATTAGTAGCATCTTTAAAATATTCTATTTCAGGTAGTCTTCATATAGAATATAATGATTTCTTAAATAACGCAGGTATAGCATTATTAGGTTGAACTTTAAATATAGGTATGATAGGTTTACTAACAGAACACTTAGGTATGAAAGGTATTAATATCAATTTAAAACAGTTTATCTATGGTTACGATATCATGAAAGCTGGTCTGGGATCTTCGACTGAAGATCCTAAATCTAAGTTATATTACGCTATGGAATCGGATGAGGAGTCTAATTCGATCAGACGCTTAGACAAAGGTAAGGATATAGACCGAGAATCACACCCATTTTATGATAAAGATGCTTTATTTGGAGGGACAGTTACCGATACCGAAACTAAGTCGTCAGATAAAGAAACAGTACAATCTACAGAACCTGTGGAACCTCACATGTTTACATGGTCTAAAGTCTTTCCTGGTGTCGATCCTGCTTCAGTATTTTTCCCCAAAAAGATTAATCCTGGTGCAGGATTTAACGTTCCCGGGGGTGAAGTACCTATACGTGATGAAATATGTCGACACATTGATTACAACACACATATATTAAGTCAATTTAAAAAAATGGACTTAGAGACTGCAATAGAGCAGAGGGATAATAATTTATTATTTGTTAAAGTAATAGAAGGTAAATTGGGTTTTGCTAAAAATGCTTTAGAAAAAGTGCCTACAATTCCTACAACTGAATATGAGTTTAGATTAAAAAATCAAATATTAAGAGATATAGATAATTTAAACAGGGATAAAATTAGAGCGGAAGCCAGAGCAACTCTACTTACTTCTAGAATAGAGTTTATAAATAGTCAAGGTAAAGGTAAAATTAATAAAACATAATTTTATAAAATTCATGAATGACTTAATATTTTTATATATTAGTTATATATAGGATTGTTAATACATATATACACTATGTGTATAAGGGATGTGAAGTAGAAGGTTCTACATTTTGATTGCAGATCTTAAATGCGGGGTTCAATTCCTCCATATCCCTGAATTTATATAAGCTTATGTAAATATTATATTAATAAAATAATAGTTCCTATATTTTCTATAATTTTTATTGCATGAAAATAAATAGATGAACTGATAACAATAAATGCTTAACACAAAATTTTGTGTTAAAAGCGATTTAAACTAATAAGGGTATCCTTTATAAAATAATATATGACGAAATAAAAATGATACAAGCAGCAAAACTTATAGGAACAGGATTAGCAACTACAGGTTTAATCGGAGCCGGTGTAGGAATTGGTGTAGTTTTCGGTGCATTAATACTAGGTGTAGCCAGAAACCCTTCATTAAGAGGTCAATTATTTGCATACGCTATATTAGGTTTTGCTTTTGCAGAAGCTACTGGTTTATTCGCTCTTATGATGGCTTTCTTAATATTATACGTTGCTTAATTGTAACTTATAATTAGGATATTTATATTAATAAAATAATATATAATTATCATCATAAACTCTTATTAGCTTAATGGTAGAGCAGGATACTTCTAATATCTTGATCCAAGTTCGAATCTTGGATAAGAATTCGTTTGAATTGCAAACGACTATAGTCAAGTAGGCTTTAATAAATTTTCATTAACTTACTATATTTAAAATTATTTTAATAATGGATAACTAAAAAAAAAGTTATTTTAAATAACTTTATGAAGTTATTTTTAACCTAATATTTCATATTTTGATATTTTTTTTTTAATTATAAATATATCACTAATATTAAAATTAAATTTAATTAAAAAAAATGTTATATTTTCCAACCTTAATTTCTATATTAGAGGTCCTATTGGTAACTGTTCCTGTTTTATTAACGGTAGCGTATGTAACTGTAGCTGAAAGGAAAACAATGGCTAGTATGCAAAGAAGATTAGGGCCTAACATAGTAGGATATTATGGTCTTCTACAAGCATTTGCTGACGCCTTAAAACTTCTTTTAAAAGAATATGTTTCACCTACACAAGCTAATTTGGGTTTGTTTTTCCTTGGTCCTATTATAACTTTAATATTTTCATTATTAGGGTATCTTGTTGTACCGTATGGTCCTGGATTAGCCTTAAGCGATTTTAATTTAGGTATACTTTATATGTTAGCAGTTTCTTCTTTATCTACATATGGTATTTTATTAGCTGGTTGAAGTGCAAATAGTAAATATGCTTTCCTAGGTTCGCTTAGAAGTACAGCACAACTAATAAGTTATGAACTAATATTAAGTTCTGCTATATTACTAGTTGTAATGTTAACAGGTAGTTTAAATCTTACTGTAAATATAGAAGCTCAAAGAGCTATATGATTTATAATACCTTTATTCCCTATATTTATAATATTCTTCATAGGATCTATAGCAGAAACTAATAGAGCTCCTTTTGATTTAGCTGAGGCTGAATCGGAACTGGTTAGTGGATTTATGACAGAGCATGCAGCTGTCATATTCGTGTTCTTTTTCTTGGCCGAATATGCTAGTATTGTTTTAATTTGTATATTGACTAGTATATTGTTTTTAGGGGGTTATTTATATGATTATCTGCCTTTATTCAGCTTAATGCAGTATGTTAACTTTGACTACTATATAAGCAATTTACAAAATGAAACTTTATTTACAGGTCCTTTAATAGAAGGATTACTTTATGGTCTAAGCTTAGGTCTTAAATCTTGTTTTATGGTTTTTGTTTTCATATGAGCTAGAGCCTCATTCCCTAGAATACGTTTTGATCAATTAATGTCTTTCTGTTGAACTGTATTATTACCTATAGTTATTGCTTTTATTATACTAGTTCCTTGCATATTATATAGTTTCGAAATAATACCTAGTAATATTGCTTTATTATAAATAAACAATGTTTTAATCGCATGTATTAGTAATAATAGGGAAAATTTCCAAGTTTATATATCCAACTTTCTACTATTTATGGTTATATATGCGTATATAGATAGACTAAAAAAAAATAGTGGTAATCTTTACCATACAGTTGTGTGTGGTGTTAGTAAAGATTAAATGTCTTGTTTAATCCTGAGGGAAATTAGTTTTATATATTTGTATATAATTTATGTTGCTTACATCATTATTATTAATTCCAATTTTAGGAATATTTGTTATATCTACGGGTATGTCTTATGAATTATCTAGTTTAAATATTAAACGTATTAAAACAATAGCCTTGAGTACGTCTATAATTAACCTTTTTATTTCTTTATTAGTATTTATGTTATTTGACTTTAGTAATAATCAATTCCAATTCGTTCAAGAATATCATGAAATTAGTTCCTATGATTTTTACTTGGGTTTAGATGGATTATCTATTTATTTTGTTTTGCTAACAACTATAATAACTCCTATTGCATTATTAAGTAATTGAAATTCAATTAATCATAATGTAAGATCTTATGTAATAATAATTCTATTATTAGAAACTCTGTTATTAGCAGTTTTTTTAGTTTTGGATATATTATTATTTTATATTTTTTTCGAAAGTATACTGCCTCCATTGTTTATATTAATAGGTTTATTTGGATCAAGTAATAAAGTAAGAGCTAGTTTTTATCTATTCTTATATACATTATTAGGGTCATTATTTCTATTATTATCTATATTAACTATGTCTTCAATTATGGGAACAACAGATTTCGATGCATTATATAAAACCAATTTCAACTATTCTACACAATTATTTTTATTCTATGGTATATTTATAGCATTTGCTGTAAAAACTCCTACTATTTTCTTGAATACTTGATTATTAAAAGCTCACGTTGAATCACCATTGGGTGGTAGTATTATACTAGCTGCTATTGTTTTAAAATTAAGTTTATATGGAGTATTCAGACTTATATTGCCTTTATTACCTAAAGCTTCTTTAGATTATACTTATATAATATATCTTATAGGTGTAATAACTATAATATATGCTAGTCTTAGTACTTTAAGAACAATAGATGTAAAAGAACTTATAGCTTATAGCTCTGTATCTCATGCAGCTGTTTATCTTATAGGTGTATTTAGTAATACTATACAAGGAATAGAAGGTGGTATAGCTTTAGGGTTAGCTCATGGATTTGTTTCTAGTGGTCTATTTATATGTGTTGGAGGTATATTATATGATAGATCTGGTACTAGATTAATTAGTTTTTATAGAGGTATTGCTCAAGTAATGCCTTTATTCTCTATATTATTTTTCATATTATCTTTAGGTAACTGTGGAGTTCCTCTTACTTTAAATTTTGTAGGAGAATTTATGTCTTTATATGGTGTATTTGAAAGATTGCCTTTATTAGGTGTTTTTGCTAGTTCATCTATAGTATTATCTGCTGCATATACGATATATATGTTTAATAGAATAGCTTTTGGAGGATCATTCAGTAAATTTTTCGAAGCTAATATAAGTGACGTAAATAAACGTGAATTCTTTATATTACTTACATTAGTTGTATTCACTGTTGTGCTTGGTATATACCCAGCACCAATATTAGATGGTTTACATTATTCAGTTTCATCATTAATATATAGTAATATAGCTTAACGTATATTAATAAAGTTAGATAGAATATTTTATCTAACTTTATCTAAAATTTTTCTGAAGGTGAAATGCCTAACTATACAGATTAATAAGACACTTAATACTTATTTGTCTTCGGATTTACTTTGTTTCTATTACTCAATACTATAATAAATTTCCCGTCTAATAAACCAATAAAATTTTTATCTTTGAATAGATAATAATGTGTAATTAATAGTGCAAAATAATCTTATTATAATAGCATTGAAATTATCTCTATAAATACGATGCCACAATTGGTACCTTTTTATTTCTTAAATCAAGTTACATTCGCTTTTATATTACTTATAGTAATGATATACGTATTTTCAAAATATATATTACCTAGATTTGTTCGTTTATTTATTACTCGTGTATTTATAAGTAAATTATAATTTACAAAAATTTCAACAAAAATTATTTAACTATTTATTATTAATTAGCTTATTAGTATATAAGCTACATTCCTAACTTTCTAATTTTTTTTTACTTGCGAGTTTACATAAGCAAAATAGAATAAATATTTCAATAAAAATCTTAAATTCAGTAGGAAAATGACAAATTTTTCATACACAAACATTACAAGTCCTCTAGATCAGTTTGAAATAAGAAATTTACTAAGTTTAGACGCCCCTATACTGGGTAATTTGTATATATCATTAACTAACATAGGGTTGTATTTAACAATAGGTGCCTTCTTAATATTAACATTAAATATCTTAGCAACTAACTACAATAAAGTAGTAAGTAATAACTGATCAATAGGTCAAGAATCCATATATGCTACTATTCATAGTATAGTAACAAATCAAATAAACCCTACTAAAGGGCAAATATATTTCCCATTTATTTATACTTTATTTATCTTTATTTTAATTAATAATTTAATAGGTTTGGTTCCTTACAGTTTTGCATCTACAAGTCATTTTATATTAACATTTGCTCTTAGTTTTACTGTAGTATTGGGTGCAACTATATTGGGATTCCAAAAACATGGGTTAGAATTTTTTTCTTTATTAGTGCCAGCTGGTTGTCCTTTAGCTTTATTACCTTTACTAGTTTTAATAGAATTCATTTCATATTTATCTAGAAATGTTTCTTTAGGACTAAGATTAGGTGCTAATATATTAAGTGGTCATATGTTATTAAATATTTTAGCAGGTTTCACTTACAATATAATGACTTCTGGGTTTATATTCTTCTTTTTAGGATTAGTACCTTTAGCTTTCATAATAGCATTTTCTGGTTTAGAATTAGGAATCGCTTTTATACAAGCTCAAGTATTCGTAGTTTTAACTAGTAGTTATATTAAAGATGCTTTAGATTTACATTAATTAAATTTGAAAAATTAACTTTTACAAAAAGTATTATGTTAAATCAATAAAGTATTTATAACTATAGGTATAGAACATTTATGAGAGAATAATTGTATTTGTCGTGATACTAATAGTACAATGCTATAATATACAAAATTATAGCATAGGAAAGTCCGGTGCTTATTGGGCATAAATATATAACAAATGTGTGTTTAATAAAAATTAGGGTATTATACAGAAAATAAAAAAATGTCTTTCTATAATCATGAAAATAATTATAGCCAAATGTATAAAAATAATTTTAATTTTTATATAGTAAAAGAAAGTTAACGAACTTTCAAGCCATGCGTTGAGCCATATTGTAGAATAATAACTATAACAGGACCCGGCTTATAGGTATCCGAAAACAAATACTAATTAGTATTTTAGTATAATGAGTATATAATTAATAAGGAAAAATTTTTCCTTATAAACATTAAAAATGTATTAGTAATGGTATAGATACTAAAATAGTATTATTTGTGAGTAATACCAATTTATACCATTAAATTGAGTTTGATGATGGCTCTGAATGAACGCTGTCCAAGTGCTTGACACATGCTAATCGAACGTCTAATTTAATAAGTTACATATTGTTATTTATTTCATTAGAAGTGGTGTACAGGTGAGTATATAATATTTTGGCTGCCTTAAAGTAAGGTGAATAAATACCCTATAAAGTTTATTTGGGTTCGAGTCCCGTTTAATTAAACTAAAGGAAGGAAACTTCCGCTTTAAGAGGACAATAAATATTTCGGATAGGTAGTAGTTAAGGTAATGGCTTAACTAGCCTGAAATTCCGTAGTCGAGGCTGAGAGGTCGATCGATCACATTGGGTCTGAAAAAACCCCAATACGTATAGTACAGCAGTGGGGAATATTGGTCAATAGCCTAACGGCTGAACCAGCAACTTGGGAGAACGTATAGCTTCGGCTAATTACACTTGGCTGTTTAATTTAGTATAAATAATTTATTATTTATATTATTTTATTCATTTTAACCGCTTAGATGGTTAAGTGGTTAATTAATTTGTCATTTCTATTAGATTTAGAGAATATTTTATTCTCATGAACAAGTGTAAGATCGATTTTATCGAATAAAGTTCTAGATATAATACTGATGATGACAATTTTATATCTATATGTCTTGACCAAATTACGTGCCAGCAGTCGCGGTAATACGTAGAAGACTAGTGTTATTCATCTTTAGTAGGTTTAAAGGGTACCTAGACGG
>Ga0209139_10000576_pt1 | contig 12804 bp, 15 predicted proteins | sample BogFormECP14_OM3_FD_188246 | JGI IMG/M metagenome (GOLD analysis project Ga0209139, IMG submission 188246) | Bog forest soil microbial communities from Calvert Island, British Columbia, Canada - ECP14_OM3 (SPAdes) (version 2) | ecosystem: Environmental > Aquatic > Freshwater > Wetlands > Bog ...
CCACGGGAGAAGTATAAACCCGGAGCAGGGTTATGCTTTGCCCTCGCCCAATCCACGTTATAAGATGACGCGTTTGATTTTGTGGCTTGAGGACTGATGGAACTTCGCAAAGATCCGATCACGCGCAGCTGGGTGGTGGCGGGGCATCCGGAACGGGAAAAAGTGCGGCCGGATCCTTGTCCGCTCTGCCCGGACAATCGCATCGAAATACACCCACTCCTCGATTTGCCTTCCGAAGGCAAGTGGCAAGTGCGCGTGTACCCGCATTTTCGCCCGCTCTATCGCATCGAAGGCGAGCCGGCGCGCACCGCCGAGGGCATCTACGATCGCATGGCTGCGGTGGGCGCGCACGAGATCGTCGTGGAGACGCCCGATCACGCCCAAACGCTCGAGCGGATGAGCGACGAGGAAATCGAGCGCGTGCTGGACGCATGGGCTCGCCGCATCGCGGACCTGAAACGCGACGCGCGCTTCAAGTATGTGACCGTATTCAAAAATCAGGGCGCGCAGGCCGGCGAGGAATGGCCACACGCGCATTCGCAGATCACCGCCACCACTTTCGTGCCGCGGCGCATTTTGTACGAGCTGCGTTCCGCGCGCGAATGGTATCGCGACCGCGAGCGCTGCGTTTTCTGCGACATTTTGCGCCAGGAAATGCGCGAGGCCAAACGCATGGTGGACAACGCCGGCGATTACCACGCGCTCTGCCCCTACGCTTCGCGTGTGCCTTATGAAGTCTGGCTGCTGCCGCGCACCCACAATCATCAGTTCGAGACGGTGCTTCCCGGCGAAAATCGCCGCAATCTGGCCGCGTTGCTAGGACGGACTTTGCGCCGGTTGCTACAGGTTGCCCCCGGCTACCATCTGGTGATGCATACCGCGCCCAACACGCAGCAAACCAAAGGCGAACTCAGCGAATACTGGCGCACCATCGCCGGAGATTATCACTGGCACATCGAAATTCTTCCCATCGTCGAGCAGCGCAGCAAGTCCTACAGCATCAAGGAAGTTTATTTCAACGGGACCTTGCCCGAGCAGGCCGCCGAGCGCCTGCGCCAGCTCGATCCAGCAAAATGACCAACCTAGCCGCCAGCCTGTTCGCCGAACCGGACCCGCAACGCGGCGGCATCATCTTCAAGCTGCTGTTTCTGATTTTTTTCGTGGTATTTCTGGCTATCCTTTATCTCGTGCGCGTTCCGCTGCTGCGTTTCGCTGGAGAATTCTGGATCGTGGACGATGCGCCGGAAAATTCCGACGCTATCGTGGTTCTCAGCGGCGACAATTTCGACGCGGTGCGCGCCTCGCGAGCCGCCGCGCTATTCCGGTCCGGTCTGGCGCCGCGGGTGATCGCCACCGGTAGGTCCATACGTTCCTACGCCAGCACCACGGACCTGATGAAAAAAGATCTAGAGGACCACGGCGTGCCTGCGGCCGCTATCATTCCGCTGAATCATCACGCCGAAGATACGCGCGAAGAGGCCCTGGTCGTCAGCGAATTCGTGGCCTCGCATGGCTGGAAAAAAATCCTGCTGGTCACTTCGAATTACCACACCCGCCGGTCAGAATATATTTACGAGCGCTCGTTGCCGCCGGGAACGCAATTGCGCGTGATTTCCGCGCCCGATACCGACTACGACCCGGCAAGCTGGTGGCGCACAAGCGAAGGCGCCAGGATATTTTTCCACGAGCTCGGTGGATACCTCTCCGCGCTTTGGGACATGCGCCATAACGACGTCCGCACCACCTGAGCGTCCGCCGGCGGGGCTGATGGATTCGCAGCAAGTTGTCATTTAAGTACGCAGACCTCTATCGTTCCGGCGTATCTCTGTACTATAGTTCGTGCATCACATCAGGACCCCTGCTACCCCCCGCGGGAGTCTCAGCGATGCTGGGGAGGAACTATATGTGGCGTAAATCCGAAGAAGGGAAACCCTCTGCGCCGGGGGCCAACGCACCAGAACCGGCGGCAACCACTCCAAATCTCAATCCGACTGCGACTCCATCCGCGACTCCGGCTGCCGAAATTTCAGTAGCTTCCGCACCGGTCGTTTCTCCCGCGGCTCCTGTCGCTGCGGCATCCGCGTCAACGACAGCGGCGGATATGGCCGCAGCGCTTTCTAACGTCGCCACCATTTCCTCTGGCCTGAAAATCCGCGGAGATATTTCCGGCAATTGCCACCTGATCATCGAAGGCGAAGCTCATGGCAAGATTCACCTGGCCAACGGCCGCGTGACCGTCGGCCCCACCGGCCGCGTTCATTCCGACATCGAAGCGCCGGAAATTTCCATCGAAGGAACCGTGCAGGGAAATCTGCGCGCTCGCGACAGCGTGCGCATGGGCCCCACGAGCCACGTGCAGGGAAGCGTTCTCTCTCCGCGCATCCGTATCGAAGATGGCGCGAGTTTCCGCGGGAAAGTGGAAATGACGCGTCCGGGTGAGGCAGCGCCCTCCTCCGGCTCGGCAAGCTCCCAAACACCTAAAGCCGCGGTCGCCGCAGGGCCAAGAGGTTAGCGCGCTCCATGGACTGGATGGCCAAACAGCGACCGAACTCTACCGCCACGGCCAGGGCGCCCGTGAAGCCCGGACCGGAATCCTCGGCGGCTTCCTCCGCCAACGTGCGCGTCTCCAATGGACTGAAAGAATTTCTGTGGCTGATCACCGACTCCGGCCAGGGAAAAATTCTCGATCTCGGCGCCGTGTTTCAATCCACCGTGATGTTTTTCATCGAGAAGGGCTTCCGCCTTTCCACCGAAGACCTGTTGCGCTCCTGGAAGGAATTTCTGCTCGCGGAGGAAGAAAGTCTGCGCAATGCGCCGGTCGGTGACGGCAACGGCCGCGTCTCGCAAGGCATGTTGGCCGGAAAATTTCTGGACACCGCCCTGCAGTATCCCGAAGATCATTTTCACGGCGTGCTGGCCTGGGATCTTTTCGATTACCTGGACGCCGAACTTTTGCCCCGCGTGCTGGAGCGCGTTTATACGGTGATGCGCCCCGGCGGCGCCGTGCTGGCTTCATTTCACAGCCGCGCGCCGGAGCGTTTCAATCGCTACAAAGTGGTGGACTCGCAAACGATTGAACTGGTGCCGACGCCCACGCTCGCGGTGCATGCACGCATCTTTCAAAATCGCGAGATTCTCGACATTTTCGGAAAGTTCCGCTCGTCCAAGACGTTCGTTGGCCGCGATCAGGTCCGCGAAGCTCTGCTGCTGAAATAATCCGCGTCACTCGATTTGTCTGTGCGTCAACCGCCCCGCCGCCGCACAATTTTTCGGAAACCCTGCGCGCTAAATTTTCCAGTTGCATTCACCAATTCGCGGGAGTACAAGGGGCCTGTAGTCGTATTGCACGGAGGATTTTGTATGACGCCACCGGGCAAAGAACTTTAAGCTGGACGCCGTTCACACACCGCTTTTGCGGTGCGCGCCGCCCGCGATGCCTTCGGCATCCGTGCGGCTTACGGAAGAAGCAAACGGGGAGCCGCCAGGCTCCCCGTTTTGCGTTTTAGCCCGCGATTGAAAGTTCCTACCTTCAACCGCCGCTCTCCCTCGGCCTCGATTTCCTGCATTGCAATCAGGCGGCGCTCTTGCGCGTGCGTGCTCTCCACGCGGAGATGATGGCGGGCAGCAGCGAAAGAATAATCACCACGGCCAGCACGTAGTGAATGCGCTTATCAATATTCGGCACGGTGCTGCCCAGCGTGTAACCCAGCAGGATCATGCTCCATACCCACAGGAATCCGCCGACAATGTCGAACAGCAGGTAGCGCGTGTAGTTCATTTGCGCGGCGCCGGCTACGGGAGGGCAGAAGGTGCGAATGATTGGCATGAAGCGCGCCAGAATAATCGTCCGCGATCCGTATTTTTCGTAGAACTGGTGCGCGCGCAGCAGGTGGCTCTTCTTGAAAAATCGCGAGTCCTCGCGTTGATACAGCCGCTCGCCCATCGTCCGTCCAATCCAATACCCGAGCTGGTCTCCAATAATCGCGCACAGCGTCACCAGCGGCAGCAACCACGCCAGTTGCAGACCGGAGGCCTTATCCGCAGCCACCACCCCGGCGGTGACCAGCAGGGAATCGCCCGGCAGAAAGAAACCCACGAACAGCCCGGTTTCCACGAACACAATCCCGCACACCATCACCAGCCCACCCAGCGCCACCAGGCCGCGCACGTCGGACACGCTGTGCAGCAACTCCTTCAGTAACTCGACCATTTAGTGTGGTTTCCTCGCTGATTCGATGAGCGTTTGCAGCCGGCCAAAACGCCGCTAAACCGCTGTAAACACAATAACAGAAAAGCCTTTAGCTGCCATCTCCGCGAGCCAGCAAGTCGCTAGTACTACTCTACTACCGCTTATAGCCGCCTGTACCATTGGCCAGTTCGGCCCCCCATCTGAAAATGTACTTGTTCGAGGATCTCAGCAGTAGGACCCGGGGGGACGACATGCAAGGTGGCTACGCAATCTGGATGGGGCAGTCCGTCATTCTCCGCGTAGTAGCAGGCAACCTGCGCGTTCCGCTGCGCGGGCGCCTGGTCTCTGAAACCAACGAGGTGGTGCGCTTGCGCATCGCCGATAGCTGGGACGTGGACATCTTCAAATCCATGGTTCTCGGCGTCGAACACGACAATCCGGTCTACGTACTGAACTAAAGGGGAAAGGCATGAGCGCTCTGACGAGCATGGGTTGGAAGTCGCACAGCCGCACCGCCGCGGCGATGGCTCACGCGCAGCCTTTTCCCGATTCTTCGGAGGTCTGGAACATGCGCCAAAGAGCAGTGGCGTTTCGCGACACCATCATCGTGGTCGCGATCCAGCTGGTGTTTCGCGCGACTCTTGCAATGCGCCGCTGGAATTACTAAGCGCGGCAAAGTTTAAAAAAGTTTTCGGCCCAGCGTCCCTCACCCCCGTCCCCGGGTCTGCGCCCCCAGACCCGGGGATTTTTTTCTTCCGGCGCGTTTCGATTCCGCTGTCGCTTCATCGATCTTCACCCGCAAAAACGATTTTTGCGGTGCTACCTGTCTAGCTTCCCGCCAAAGCTCTCCCCAGTCCGCCCTAGCCTCTCGTATACTGAAAAGAGGATTTTACAAAACAGCATGTTGATATTGGCCATTCTCGCGATACTATCCTTCGGTACCATTTAGCCACCAAATTAGGAGCCCAATCGATGAGGATTGCCAGCGTCGCGAGCGCTTTTCCCGAGTACTACTACAAGCAGGAAGTCCTGACGGAGGCGCTGAAGAACGATTGGCGTCATAGGCTGTCGAATCCGGATATTCTCGACCGCCTCGACGAGAGCATGCAAGTCGAAGGACGATATCTGGTCGAGCCAATCGACTATTACGAACACCTCACTACGTGGGGACAAGCAAACAACACCTGGATCGCGCACGCCCTCGAACTAGGAGAGGAGTCTCTGTGTAAGGCGTTGCACAAGGCAGGCCTCGCGCCCAAGGATCTCGGCGCAATTTTCGTTACTTCCGTTACCGGCATTGCTGCCCCCTCTCTGGACGCGCGCCTCGTCAATCGCATGGGCCTCTCCCCCAACATCAAGCGTATTCCGATTTTCGGTTTGGGTTGCGTCGCGGGCGCCGCTGGAATTTCGCGCGCTGCGGATTATGTGAAAGCTTATCCGGATCAGGCCGCCGCGCTCCTGTCCGTGGAATTGTGCTCGCTCACATTGCAGCGCGATGATCTTTCCATGGCTCACCTGATTTCTGCGCTGCTCTTCGGCGATGGCGCCGCTGCCACCGTAATCACCGGTTCCAATCGCAAAGCAGACGGGCCGGAAATTCTCGCCACCAAGTCCAGCTTCTATCTGCACACCGAGAAGGTCATGGGCTGGGACATCTCTGAGAAGGGTTTCCGCATCGTATTATCTCCGGAAGTTCCGGAGATGGTCACCAAGCATCTGGGTAAGGATGTGGACGCTTTCCTCGCCGAAAACGGCGCCAAGCGTTCCGACATCAAATCCTGGATCATGCACACCGGCGGCCCCAAGGTTCTGGAAGCCACCGCGACCGCGCTGGATATTACCGCGGACGACCTCTCGGCTTCATGGGCTTGCTTGCGGCGCGTTGGAAATATTTCTTCCACGTCCGTGTTGCTGGTTCTGGAAGACGTCTACAGCAATCGGCGCCCGGAACCGGGTTCGCTGAGCATCCTGGCCGCGATGGGTCCCGGCTTCTGTGCTGAGTTAGTTTTGTTACGATGGTAGTAAGCGGGGGCCAGTGGCCACAGGCGCGGAAGTCCTGATCGTCGGAGCGGGGCCAGCAGGGATCGCGACGGCGATTGCAGCCAGTCAAAAAGGGCTTCGTGTAACGGTCGCTGACGCGCGCCGGCCGCCGATAGAACAGGCCTGCGGTGAAGGAATTCTCCCCGCAGGCGTCTCCGCGCTTCACCAGCTGGGCATCTGGCTGGATTCCTCGGTAGGGTTCCCCATTGCCGGAATACGCTTCTCGGATGAAGCCTCGTCCGCCTGCGGCAGAATCACGCGGGGCCTGGGCTTCGGCCTGCGGCGCAGCGTGCTGCACGATCTTCTAGTCCGGCGAGCCGAGGAAGTGGGCGTCGCCTTCCGTTGGGGGACGCGCGTTTCCGATTTGACTTCCAATAGCGCGCGGCTCGACGGCGTGCTATTTCCTTTTCACTGGCTGGTGGGCGCCGACGGCCAGAAATCCCTGATAAAAAAGTGGTCCGGGCTAGGACCTCGTCGCGTGCGCTCCACGCGGTTTGGATTCCGCAGCCATTTCGCTGTCGCTCCCTGGAGTGATTTGGTTGAAGTTTATTGGGGCGAGCGGTGCCAGGTCTATATCACGCCAACGGGGCCGGATGAAATCTGCGTGGCGGTTCTCACCAGCGATCCTCAGTTGAAAGTAGAACGCGCCCTGCAGCAATTTCCCCAGGTGGTCAATCGCCTGGGCGGTGCTTCCCGCATCAGCGCGGAACTCGGCAGGGCCACCGTGCTCGATTATCCGCGCAGCGTCGCGCGCGGGAATGTCGCTCTGGTCGGGGATGCTTCGTTCGCGGTGGACGGAATTACCGGCCAGGGCCTCAGCCTCGCATTTCAGCAGGCGCTGCGCCTCGGCGACGCGCTTGCATCCGAAAATCTCCACCGCTACCGGCGCACGCATCGCCACTACATGCAAGCGCCTGCGCGCATGGCCCGCTTGCTGTTGCTGCTGTGCCACCATCCGTCGCTGCGCCGTAGAGTGCTGCGTATATTCGCGGCGAATCCCAAGCTGTTCGCCAGGATGATTTCCTCGCACGCGAATCACCCCAAGCCCGCTCCGATCAAAGCGAGCGAAATTTTCCTGTTCGGCTGGCAGGTTTTGCGGGCGTGAACGTCGTGCGCCAGATCTGGCAGGGAAGCGTGCGCGTACGCCAGCCTGCATCGGCGCCGCGCCGCGCGTTGCGTGCCGTGATTTTATTCGCGATCGCCTGTTGCGGCGTGTTGGCTCTCGCGCCGGCTTCGCGCGCCCAGAGTTTCACGGTCAATCTCGATCCCGCGCAGACCAGGGTTGAAATCACCCTCAACACCACGCTGCACAACGTGCACGGAACCTTCCGTCTGAAAAGTGGTCAAATTCATTTCGACTTGGCTACCGGCAAGACCACCGGCGCCATCATCGTGGATGCTCGCAGCGGCGACACCGACAACAGTTCTCGCGACAAGAAAATGCATCAGGAAATTTTGGAGAGTCAGAAATACCCTGAGATTGTTTTCACGCCCGTGCAGGTGAAAGGTTCATTCGATCCACACAAAGCATCCCAACTGGATGTTAACGGCAACTTTCGCGTGCACGGCCAGGACCACGACCTCACCATGACCATTGCAGTGCAACCATCTTCAACGACGCAACTGCAGTGCGACACGCACTTCACCATCCCGTACATCAAATGGGGCATGAAAGATCCCAGCACGTTCCTGCTGCATGCGAATGACACCGTGGTTCTGGAAATCCACGCTACCGCGCAAATCGCCGCGGACCAGGCCTCGCATTAATCCGCGTCGTCCCCGCAGCCCGCTAGCTCTCCTTATCAGTGAACAGCAATTCCTTCGCCCGCTGTGAAGCCTTCACCACCGCCTTGATCAGCGTCACACGCAGCTTGCCGTCTTCCAATTCCAGAATCCCGTCAATCGTGCATCCCGCCGGCGTGGTCACCGCGTCCTTCAGCAGCGCCGGATGGTGCCCGGTTTCCAGCACCACTTTGGCCGCGCCCAGCATCGTCTGCGCCGCCAGCAACGTGGCGAGCTCGCGCGACAATCCCATCTTCACGCCGCCTTCCGCCAGCGCTTCCAAAATAATGTAGAGGAACGCGGGGCCGCTGCCCGAAAGCCCGGTAATCGCGTCCATGTGCTTTTCGTCCACCACAACGGTCTTGCCGACGGATTCAAAGAGCTTGCCCGCCAGCTCCAGATGCTTCGCCGTTGCGTGCCTGCCTTTGCTGATCGCGGTGATGCCCTCGCCCACCATCGAAGGCGTATTGGGCATCGTGCGCAGCACGGGCACATTTCCGCCCACGCGCTTTTCCATGTACTCGGTGGACACGCCTGCGGCGATTGAAATCACCAGCTTCTGATCGTTCAGCTCCTCGCGGATTTCCTCCAGCACCTGCCCGATCGCCAGCGGCTTCAGGCAGATCAAAATCACGTCGGCGTTTCTGGCCGCCGCGCGATTGTCCGTTCCCAGCGTGATTTGCGCGCTGGAGACGCTGCGGCGCTCCGAGCTGGTCTGCCGCACCGTCGCGAAAACATGCGATGGCGCAATCAAGCCGTGCTTCAGAAACGCTTCGATCAAAATCCCGCCCATCTTGCCCGCCCCAAGCACCGCCAGACCTTTTGGTGTGGAAATATCAGTCACGTTACCGTCTCCCTATGCGATCTAATCGCCGCTGCTGGTCCACCGGAAAGACAACAGTTTACATGAATCACGCTCGGTCGTTCTGGCTGCTTCGCCCCCAGGGCTGGTGAAACTATGATTGACGAAGATCGCGCCGGCGGAGCGTCGAAACTGCCTCGTCGCCGTGGCTGCAGAAGAGGATTCGCGTGTAATGGTATGATTGTCCCGCAATATTGGATTCACACTACCGAGTCAATCTCTCCGGCTCGCATCCGAGGCACACCCCGTGGTCGAAATACCGCATGAATGGCTGGATGGAGTTGTCGGCATTCTGGAATCGCTCAACCAGGGCGTCCTGATCACCAACGATTGTGGCGAGGTTGTCTACGCCAACGCGTTGTATCTGAAAATGATCGGGGAGTCCGCGGAGGACTTCATCGGCTCGAAAGTCACCGACTGGTTTCCGCCGGAAGACGCGCAGGCGCTGCGGCAGCAAATCGAGCGCCGGCAAAGGGACGGCAGCAACCTATTTGAATTTTACCTGCCGTGCCACGACGGCAGCCGCCTGCCCGTGGTGATCACCGCGCGCCAGATCGAAGATCCCGACGGCGTGATTTATGCCATCGTCACCGTCACCGACATTTCCGCGCAGAAGCGCGCCGAAAACGAGCTGCGCGAAGTGAATATCCAGCTCGAGCAACGCCATCGCGAAATCGAAGAAGATTTGCTGCTGGCCGCGCGCGTGCAGCAGAGCCTCGCGCCCGGAAGTCTGATTTGGGGAGGCGCCTCCGTCGAAACTTTCTACCAGCCGGTGCGCACCATCGGCGGCGATTTCGGCTTGGTCGCGCCTCGGCCCGATCATCTCAGCTTGATGATCTGCGATGTCTCCGGCCACGGCATCGGCTCCGCCCTGGTTGCTAATCGCATTTACACCGAGACCATGTCGCAAATCGAGCGCGGCGCCGGGCTCGGCCCGATGATGGAGCATTTGAATCGCTTCGTGATCGGCAGCTTGCGTAGTTCCGTTTTTTATTTCACGGTGGTCGCGGCGCGGCTGGATCTGGCGGCGCGCACGCTGGAATTTGTGGGGGCCGGACATCCGCCTGCGATGATGGTCAAGCCCGGTGAGGCGCCGCGCTTGCTGGAATCGCGCAGCTCCGTCCTGGGCCTGCTCCCTGATGCCGTTGATTTGCAAACCGCCATGAAAATTCCGATCGTTGCGGGCGACCGCGTCGTCCTGTACACAGATGGTTTTACGGAAAGTTTCAATACCAAGGACGACATGCTGGGAGTTGAAGGACTGGCGGACATTGTCCGCGAGACCGCCCGCCTCCCACTGCCAGAGATGACTCAGGAGATCGTGAATCGCGTCGCCGCGTTCCGCCACGGTCCTCCCGCCGACGATATGTCCCTGGTCGTCGTCGAAATTCCGTAGCGGCGGCCGAGGCGGCAGCAAAGCGTGCGATTAGTTTGTTCTGGCGGGCCTGCTTGGGATGGTCTATGCTCCAGAGGCAAGGCGGGTTGGAGGAGTTCGATGCTGCCAGTGAAGCGCGTGTCCGGCTGGGCAAATCAATACAACATCAGGGCTGCGGCTGCAGCTGCTCTCGTTCTCTTCGCAGTTACGTATGCGGCGGATGCAGTGTTGTCCTACATGCATATCGCCGCGGCTGAAACGATTCTTGACGATGTCGCAATTGCTGTAGCCGGCGCCGTGATTCTGATATTTTTCCTGGTGCAGAGCCACAAGAATCAGATCGTCGCCCGCGCTAAAGAACGCGCGATTATTGTCGCCGAGGTAAATCATCACATACGCAATGCGATGACCCCGCTCGCGCTAGTCATGGCCTCTCAGGATACCGGCGAAAGGCTCCGCATCCTCGATATGGCCACCGATCGAGTGGACTACGTCCTCACCGATTTGCTACCCACGGTAGGCAGCACAAGCAAACCGCGCTTCTTCTAAACTTTTCGCTGCGACCTTTGCGTCTCTGCGGTAATTCCCGGTTTTCTCGACCTCCGCGAGCCTCGTTTCTGTTCACGAAGAAGTTCGCGCTCGACCCGTATTTTCCACCCTGGAACTCCGCGCGCCCTACACGTATCCAAGCCGCAACTAAAAGCTCATAATCGGGTTTCATACATGGAGGTCGCGAGCCGCCATGTCAGACACGCGCATCGTTATCTGGTTCGCATGGTTTCTTGCTTCCAGCTGGTTGCGCAAGCTGGCTGTGCTGTTGCCGGTCCGGACGATAAAGGTGTCCAACTCATGACCAAAAAGCTCTCGCTCGCTCTTCTTCTGTTCATTAACGCAACCCTGTTTCTGGCTCTGCCGCAAATCGCCGCAGCCGAGGATCAAGACCCATCGCAGGCCCAGGTCGCCGACCCGCCCACGCGCGTCGCCCGCCTGAATTACGTTCAAGGCTCGGTCTCCTTTCAGCCCGCCGGCGAACAGGATTGGATCGTGGCGGACATCAATCGCCCGCTCACCACGGGTGACAACCTCTGGGCCGACAAGAATTCGCGCGGCGAAATTCATATCGGCGCCACTTCAATTCGCTTGTCCAGCGAGACGGGCGTCGCTTTTCTGAATTTGGACGACCGCACCGTGCAGCTGCAGTTGGCGCAAGGCACCATCGAAATTCACCTCCGCCATCTGGAGCCGGGAAACGCCTTTGAAATTGACACTCCCAATCTCGCCTTCACTTTGGCAGCTTCCGGCGAATACCGCATTCAGACGGACCCTGACGGAAATTCCACCGCCATCATCGTGCGCGAAGGAGCAGGGCAGGTTACCGGCGCCGGAGAATCCTACGACCTCGCAGCCGGCCAGCAATACGTTTTCAACGGCACGGACCAGTTAACTTTCGACGCGCAGGCCGCGCCGCAGTTCGATGATTTCGAAGATTGGTGCCAGGCGCAGGATCAGCGCGAAAACAGTTCGGCCTCCGCGCGCTACGTTTCGCGCGACGTGGACGGCTACTACGATCTGGACGGCAATGGCGATTGGCAATCCGATCCAGATTACGGCGCGGTCTGGGTTCCCGCCGGCGTCGCTGTCGGCTGGGCTCCTTATCGCTATGGCCACTGGGTTTGGATTGGCCCCTGGGGCTGGACGTGGGTGGGAGACGAACCCTGGGGCTTCGCGCCATATCACTACGGTCGCTGGGCGTACGTCCGAGGCGGATATTGGGGATGGGTGCCCGGTCCCATCGTTGTGCGTCCGGTATACGCGCCCGCGCTGGTGGGATTCGTCGGCGGCGGAGGCGGCCTCAGCGTCGCTGTGGCATTTGGCGGCGGCTTCGCCGGAGTAGCCTGGTTTCCGCTGGGCCCGCGCGACGTGTACATCCCCGGCTATCATGCCAGCCCGCGCTACGTGCAGAACATCAATGTCACCAACACGCGCGTCATCAACGTCACACAGGTCACCACGGTGTATAACAATTACGTCGTAAACCGAAACACGCCGGGAAATCGCATGGACTACACCTATGCCCGCAACGCCGTGGCCGTCACCGCCGTTTCCCGCGAGACGTTCGTTGGCGCGAGGCCAGTAGCCACCGCCACCGTTCGCGTGACGCCCGAACAACTGCAAAGCGCGCGCGTGATCGAAGATACTTCGCTCGCGCCCACACGCTCCAGCTATGTGGCCAGCAACGCACGCGCCGCGCGCAGCAGGCCTCCAGTCGCATTCAACCAGAAGCCCGTGGTCGCGCGACTGAATCCTCCTCCGCCGGCCGTCAGCCATGCCGCTGTTCACACAGCCCCAGCGGTGGTAACGCCACGAGCCACACAACCGGTTGCGCGCCCTGCCGGCGGCCCGCCCGCGGCGCCCGCATCGCCGATCTACACCAACGACAATGTGGCGCACTCCACCACCAAGTATCCCAACACCGACGCGACGGCGAACATCAACAACAACGCCAATCAGCGGCCCAACGCAAACGCCAATGGCAACGCCAGTGGCAACCCCAGT
>Ga0209139_10000577_pt1 | contig 12794 bp, 12 predicted proteins | sample BogFormECP14_OM3_FD_188246 | JGI IMG/M metagenome (GOLD analysis project Ga0209139, IMG submission 188246) | Bog forest soil microbial communities from Calvert Island, British Columbia, Canada - ECP14_OM3 (SPAdes) (version 2) | ecosystem: Environmental > Aquatic > Freshwater > Wetlands > Bog ...
GTATAAGGTGGCTGAGGGGTGATTCACCCGGAGCCTCGTCGCACACAATCGTTGGAGTCCACGGGAAGTGGCGCTCCGAGATGAGGGTCCATGGGGTGCATGAGCCACCCGGGCTCATCGGTCGCCGCAGCGGTGGAATCGATGTCAGAAAACAACTACGACGACCAATTTTGCAAGGTGCTTAAAGTATGAATCTCCAAGACACACCTGGCGTACGCATTCGAAACTGGAATGAGAATCGGCAGCGTAAAGGTACGGCGAGTTCGATCTTTACTCTCGGTTGGCCGGCAGCCGACGCAACTCAGCCCTGCTGGGTCCAGTTCCGTTACGAGCCGGGATGGCGAGCTCCTGCACACGCACATTCAGGCTGGTCCTGCACGGTGGTGCTGGAAGGATCGTGGATTGCTGGGGGCGTGGAGTATGGACCCGGTGAGATGATCATCGTCGCGCCGAATGTGACCTATGGACCGTTCGATCCAGGCCCCAACGGCGTTCTGTGCGTGGAGTTCTTCGAGAATCAGGCGGCACTTCCGCCCATCTGGGACGACAACGATCCCGACGTGAAGACCCAGTTGGAGCGCCTGGGTGCAGATGCCGCCAGTATCTATGACCAGCAATACGGCTGAACAGCATCATCGACGTCCCGACCGGCCCCGCGTGCACGGTTAGGTCGCTACCACATCCGCGGTGGCCACCACGTCGGCTTTCGCCGTCGCCGATGGGCTGCCGATCAATAACCAAAGCTGTTGCACGACCTAACCAATGGAGGAATAGTCGATGACTCAGAATTACCACAGTGAACGCGGCACGGTCATTGCCAAGGAGATGTTTGGGCCCAACGGTGACGAACTCTCCGAAGATAGCTACCGGAGATTTGCCAGCCAGGTAGATGAGGACTACGCCCGCATCATCTGCGACTTCGGCATGAACGGCATGTATGCCCGTCCCGCACTGTCCACCGAAATCCGCGAATTGTGTTTCATCGCAGCATTGACGGTGATGGGGGAGGAGAAAGCACTGGAGTCCCATATCCGGATATCGCTGAACTCCAATCCCAAAGAAGTCGTCCGCGAGGTCATCCTGCAGATGGGGGTCATGGCAGGAATGCCGTTGTCACTCAAGGCCTTACGCCTATTCGAACGGATCGTCTCCCCGGAAGCCACCCCCCTGGGCGTGTTCTCCGATCAGGGCGACAAGCACTAAGCGACGCACACACTCTGTCGACGGCGGCTCCGACGGGAACCACTTCCTGATTTGGCTCGCTTCAGTGAGCCCTCGTCGACCGGACCTTGCTGTCGCATGAAGACCTGAACGGCATGTCGGCAGCTCCGCCGCCGACACCACCATCACAGCCGGCGGTCGTTGCCGCATGGGCGATCCCCTGTGCTGTCGCCAATGAAAATCGGGTACGCGGCATGGTGCATGAGACTGCGCACCGATCCGGCCGACTCGACGTCTACGTCAACAACGCTGGCGTCACCCGCGATGCTACGACGCCGAAGATGTCTTTGGAACAGTTCCGAAGCGTGATCGATATCCACCCTCAAGGTGCGCCCTGCGATCCGCGGTCGGTATGAGCATCAAGACGAAAAGACCCGAGTCGCATTGCGATACAGCATGATTGAATGCCTATAGCGGAAGACTTTCGGTGCGCATGGTCGCCGAGACGGCGCAACCGGCGCTCTTCTTGGCGCAGACGTCCGTGACGAATGCGGTGTAGCCCGCCTCATCAATGGTGAATGCCTGCCCGCATTGGGCTCACTTGATCTCTTGCATGCCTACGCCTCTCTCGTTTACACCATAATCTTCGTCAGCATCTCGGGAACGAACGGCTGCGCCCGCTTCGATTTGATGCGATGCTGTTACGCGACCTCGTCCTGGTCATCGTTGCGGCGTTTAAATGCATCCTAAATCAACTGCAAGTAAACAGAATTGGCGTCGACTTCCGAGTAGATTGCGCATTTCTCGGCGCCGGGCCCGGATAACATCAAGGCGACTTCGGCACCCTTTTCCAGAGGCAGCTGACGCTGATCGGTCATGAGTAAGGTGCAGCTGCTCCACCCACCCCGGTCAGGCATTTCCTTTGTCGGCGTGTCGTTTACGCGATTCAGCGACCATCCGATTAGCCGGTCAACAGGCAGTCTCCCATGCGAACCGACCGAGGACGCGGCACCGATCTCTGCGAGCGGCTCGCCATGCCGGATGGACGTAAGCCTGCTGGATGCAACTGGTCGTGAGCGAATCTCTCAATTAGGGCTCTAGGTGTTATTACGAACGAAGCCGACACCAGGGTCGGGACTGGGGACGGCGGCGAACTCCTCGGTGGTGAGCGTCCAAGCCTTCGCGGCCTCCGCGTTGGCCCTGACTTGATCCGCGGTCGTGGCCCCGGCAAGGACGGAACAAACGTCGTCATGTGCGAGCAGCCAGCCGATTGCTAGGTCCATGATCGAGTGACCTCTTTCCTCGGCAAAAGCGATGAGGGCATCGATATATGCAAAGTTCTCGTCCGTGGCGAAACCAGCAAAGTACTTTATTGCCGCGAGCCGGGACCCCGCGGGGTACTCGTCGCCCTTGCGATATTTCCCTGCCAGCATGCCGGAAGCCAAGGCGTAGTACGGGATGCTCCCCAGGTGATGGCGGCGCGCGGCAGGGAGCACCGTCGTCTCGACGGTGCGGGTCAGTAGGCTCCATTCGACTTGGCTGGCAACAAAGGCGGGCGCACCAAGGCGTACGGATGCCTCCGCGGCTTCTTCAATGCCTTCGTTCTCAACGTGAGTGCAACCGACATGGATCACCTTGCCCTGTTGTGCCAGATCGGCCAGGGTCGATAGGGTCTCATCGATAGGAGCCTCGGGGTCAAGCCAATGGGGGTAATAGAGGTCGATGCGGTCAGTTCGGAGCCGCCGGAGGCTGGCCTCACACCCCTCCCTGATTCGGCGAGATAGTTGTCCCGGCTCCCAAGCCTGGCCGGTCGGCCGTGGGGCGAACTTGGTGGCGATCACGACGTCGTCTCGGCGGCCAAGGAGCCCTTCACCCAAAAACTCTTCGGAGCGTCCAGCTGTAGCTACACCGGATGGTGTCGCTGCATCCGGATTGACACCGTAGATTTCTGCGGTGTCGAAGTGGGTGATTCCAGCATCAAGAGCGGCGTGCACGACGTCCATGCTGGCGTCTCGGTCTAGCTTCATCCCAAAGTTATTGCACCCCAGCCCAATAACCGACACGAGTGGTCCACTGTCTCCCGCCCTGCGCTGTTCGATGCGTCAGTCCCGGTTTCCGGTAGCACAATCGTTGGCAGCGTGTCGGTCTTCGACCGGCACCCGTAGCGCCGATACCACCTGGGGAACCATCGTATAGAACGCTGCCGTGACCACGAGCTCGACGTATTCTGCCGCATCGAATTGTTGGCGAAGCGTCACGATCACGTCGTCGGGTACGTTGCCCGCCAGCATTCCCTCGGCCAGCGCGAGGCCGGCGCGCTCCTCCGGACTGAAACCCGGCGCGTCACGCCATCGAGCCACCTCTTCCAACTCCTTTGCGGTAACTCCGTTGGCGAGAGCGAGCTCCTCGTGGTTCTTGAGCTCGTAGGCGCACCCGCTGATCTGCGCGCCGCGCACGATCATCAACTCCCGCAGGCGCCGCGAGGTCACGGCACGGTGCCGCAAGCGCTGGGACAATTCGACCCAGCCGGCGAGCACCTCCGGCTGGTTGGCCAAGGCGCGATAGAGGTTGGCGTGCCGTGCTCGGGCGGACGCGCCCAACTCCTCGAGGCGCTCCACTACATTGTCCGGTACGTCGAGCAACGGCACGGTGGACGAGTCCGCGATAACAGCCGACTGCGCGGAGTCGTCGGCCTCATCAATATCACTCAACGCGACACCTCGTGATGGGCACCAAGGGCCACGTTTGCTCGTCTTGCCCGAGGGGCGGGCGTGCTTCTCCGCGACATCCGAAGTAGTACGGCTGGTTCTTCGCCGCCCACTCTGCAGAGTGCTACGCCGGCGAGCCGCGGCTGGCGGTTGCGGAGCTTTTCAGTCGCTAGACGCTGCGGCGTGCCGGCGCGTTCCCACCGCATCAGGGCACGGTCCTGCGAAGTTCATCCCTCTCCGCGGCGAGCTCGGCCTCGTCAACCTCAGGCAACTCGCGCAACGCCGGCAGCACTTCGTTGCCGAACAGCTTGATGTTGTCAGCGACATCGTCAAAGCTCATGTAGCCGGCGTGGCCAAGCATCAACAGGTGACCAATGCCCCCCATAGCGCGAGAGAAGTCGGTGATCTGCTGAAGAACCGAATCCGGACTGCCGGCGAATAAAAGCCCCTGATCCATCGAACGCTTCACCGAAGCGAGCGACGGCAGCTTCTTGCCCAGCATCACATCCTTGCCCTCGCCAGAGCCGACCTGCTGGTGCGTCGACAGGGACCCCTTGGCGCCACGCTTCAAAGCCGCGACATTCGCCTCGACTGGGGCATACCCCGGAGGATTCAGGAACTGCTGGGGCATGAGGAGCGAGACATCCAGATGCGGCTGCATCAGCCGAGCCCGCTCAAGTCCGGCCTCGTCGGTCGCTCCCACCGAGACCAGGGCCAGATAGCCGAACCGGTCAGACTTCGGATAGGGCCGACCCAATTCCAGAGTCCGCGCCCGATATGCATCAAAGGTTGACCGCGACGAATACCCGCCGAGCAACGTAGCGATCACATGTCCCTCGTCAGCAACTCGCCGCGCCGTGCTCGCTGAACCGACCGTTACCCACACCGGGGGAGTCGGCTGCTGGAAGGGGGTAGGCCAGATGTTTACCTGACGATGCTGGAAGAACTCGCCTTCCCAGTTGAACGGGCCATCGTGTGAAGTCCAAGCCTTCAAGATCAGGTCGTGAGCTTCCCAGAACCGATCAACCATCCTGGCCGGGTTGGCGTTCACCGATGAAAGCTCAGCGGGCGTTCCGCGAATAAGACCGACCTCGAGGCGGCCACCAGAGATATTGTCGATCATCGCCATCTCTTCGGCGACACGAACGGGATCGGGGCGGTTCGCGATCGGATTACCAAGCGATAGCAGCCGCGCGTTCGTGGTCGAACGGGCCAAGCTGCTCAGGATCACAGACGTCGACGCCTGAAGACACGTAGCCGTGCTGTGATGCTCGTTGCTCATCAGGTCGAACCCAAGATCATCAGCAAGGAGATAGTTTTCGAACTGCCTCCGATAGATCTCAGCTCCGAGCTTCGGATCGTAATTGGAATTCGGCAGCGTCACCCGAAGCGATTCGGTGTCAAGACCCCAGGCAGGCGTATAAGGCATTTCACTAAACTGCCAGACTCTCATGACGGCCTCCCGGTAACAACGCTCGACGATTTGATCTCCAAAAAGTTAGCCACGACTTCGACGAACCTTTCGGGTTGCTCGATATGCGGATAATGCCCGGCGGCCTCGAGAACCTCAAAGCGCGCCGCAGGGATCGCCGCCGCAAACGACGCCCCGTACTCAGGCAAGGTAAATCGATCACGCGCACCCCAAAGCACCAGAGTCGGGATGTCAATGCGATGGAGCCACTGGCGCAATCGCGGATTGTGCATATAGGGGCTCCAGCCGAAAACAGCCATGCTTTCTCGGCTCCGGGCTATCGACGTCAGCGCATCGTCTGACAGCCCGTCGAAGTCCTCGCGTAACGACGACTCGCCTACCTGCGAAACAGCTGGATCTGCATACATCAACTCAATGAGTTCTGCGCGACCCAGCGCGAACATGTCCGCGATGTCGCGATCCTCGCGATCACCGCATTTGATCCCAGTCGGCCCCGCCAAAACCAGGTGCGACAGGCGAGCGGTTGACCGGACCGCGAGCTCAGCGGCGATCCAACCACCGAAGTCAGCCGCTACCACAGCTACCTTGTCCAACTCGAGCTGATCGAGAAGATCAAGATAGAAGTAGGCCAAGTCGCCGATCGTGGAGAATGACGGCGGGCGCGGTTTGACACCGAATCCAGGGTGGATGGGAGCCAGCAAGTGGCCCGCGGACGCGAGTAGTCCGAGGATGGGCGCTGACGGCCGAAGACCCTCGCCGGCGTGAAGGTACAGGATCGGTGTCCCGCTGCCTCCCTCGTAGAGCTCGGTCGTTACGCCATGAACGTCGATGTCTCGTACGGACAGGCTCGCTGCAGATTTTTCATGCGTTAGAGACATACGCGATAGAATATAATCTTGAGGGTCCAGAAACAAGCGGCGCGGTCCTAGCACACTTGGTTCGGGGAGAGTGGCCACTGATTGGGTCACGTCGGGCGATGTCAGACTCCTGGGCTCGTGCGACGCGGTGGGCGTTGTGATGGTCACCCGCGGCCACAGCCACACTCTTGGGCGGTCAGAGAATGCGGGCACCAACCTCTGCGGCATAACTGTGTCTGTTGTCGGGTGCGGAGAGCTGACGTGGATCCCGTACTTCGCGTCGAAGGTACTGGTCACCTGGTGTCCGTGGTGGCCATGTGTGCGATGTAGAGCGCGAAGCAACGAGTTGCTGGAGCTGGGCGGATTCTGTCCAGGTGCCTGATGCCGTGGTCCCGGCGACCCCGGTGTGTGGGTGCTCCCACACCGCCGGCAGAAGAGCCGTCATCACGGCAAACGCCTGGGCAGCGCAATGGCGGCCCCGCGAGCGGCAAGACGGTCTCTTCAAGCTCTTCAAGGAAGATGAACCGTAGCGACAAGCGCCGACGATGCCTGCCCTACGACGTGTGTGGCGGCGGCGGATAATTTATATCGAATGTCAGCTCAGACAAGCTCCATAGTGGACTCGGTCTGTGAGCGGCGACACCGAGAGGGGCTAGGTGACTGGTGTGAAGTGGCCCGCTCCGCTTGCTTGAGCAGCCCTCCTAGCCCAGCTCCAGCTGAATGCCGCGCTCGGCAAGCAGGGGCGCGAGCCGACGGTACGCATCGGCGCGAAGGCGAGGGATGTGGCGTGTCGGGAACAGGTCTTCGGTGGGGGTGTGCTTGCGCAGTGCTTGGCTGGCCAGCGTGACCTTGTGGACCTCCGTAGGCCCGTCGGCCAGACCGAGCGAGTAAGCGGTCGTGATCATCCCGATGAACGGCATCTCATTGGAGACACCCAACGACCCGTGCACCTGAAGGGCACGTGACGCGATGTGCTCGAGCACGCGGGGAAGCAGGATCTTGACCGCTGAGATGTCGCCTCGGACCCGCTGGTAGTCGTCGTAGCGGTCGATCTTCCAGGCAGTGCGTAGGACAAGCAGACGAAACTGCTCGAGCTCCAACCAAGATTCCGCGATCATCTCCTGGACGAGCTGCTTCTTCGACAGGCGCTCGCCCTGCGTCTGGCGTGAAAGCGCCCGTTCACACAACATTTCGAAGGCCCGCTGTGCGACCCCTACTGTGCGCATCGCATGATGGATGCGGCCTCCACCTAGCCGGGATTGGGCCACGCGAAACGCGCCACCGCGCTCTCCCAGCATGTGATCGAGCGGCACCCGCACATCGGTGTACCGAATATATGAGTGGTCACCTTGGGAGCTACCTGTGAGGCCGACGTTGCGAATGATCTCTATTCCGGGCGTCTCCGCCGGCACGATGAACATCGAGGCCCGTTCGTGCGGCGGATTCTCAGGATCCGTGACGGCCATCACGATCAGGAACGCTGCACGGTGGGCACCACTGGAGAACCACTTCTCCCCGTCGATCCTCCACATGTCGCCATCCTGTTCGGCCCGAGTGACGAACATGGTTGGATCCGCGCCTCCACCCGGCTCGGTCATGGAGAAGCAGGACGCGATCTGGCCATTGAGGAGGGGGGCCAAGTACTTCGCCTTCAACTCGGATGAGCCGAACCTGGCGATGATCTCGGCGTTCCCGGAGTCAGGGGCCTGGCACCCAAACACCGCGGGTGCGCACCGGCTGCGTCCAAGGATCTCGTTGAGCAGTGCGAGCTTCACCTGACCGAACCCCTTGCCGCCGAGCTCGGGGCCAAGATGACACGCCCAAAACCCTCGCTCCTTGACCACATCCTGCAAAGGAGGTATCAGGGCCTGGCGGGAGGGGTTGCCGAAGTCCATCGAGTCGGGGATTACGTAGTCGAGCGGCTCCGCGAACTCGGTCACAAAGCCGTCCACCCATTCCAGCTGCGAGGCGTACTCCTCGTCGGTCTCGAAGTCCCAGCTCATCGGAGCACGCCCTCCCGCCTTGTCGTGATGTGATATCCGATATTATACAAACGGCGTGGCTGTGGCAAAATTGGCATGCGCGAAGTCGACGCGCGAATGCCCCTTTTGGGGTGAACCCGACCCACCCGTTGGCTAATCAGGCTTTGGGATTCCGGCATCGCTGCATTGGAACCAGGTGATAACAAATCACGATCCGCTACTGCAGGTCGGGCGTGCGTCCTATATGCTATCGGAATGGCGTCGTCCAGGGAATCGAAGGAAGTGGTCACGAGCATTTCCCACCGCAGTGTGTCGGAGAAGGTCTCTGAGGCACTGCGTGACATGATCCTTTCGGGTCGGCTCAAGCCGGGCGAAAAGGTCACGCACGATGAACTCGCAAGGCGCTTGGACGTGAGCACGATGCCAGTGCGCGAGGCGTTGTTGCGGCTGTCCTACGAGGGGCTGATCGACGCTCAACGCAATCGCTCGTTTCGGGTTGCCCAGATGACACGTCAGGACCTGGCCGACGTTTACTGGATGTATTCGCTCATTCTCGGCGAACTCACTGCGCGGGCGGCTGAGCGTGCAGACGCGCAGCTGATCCATGATCTCAGAGAGATCCATGCGCAGTGGGCCCGGCTTGGCAACGACGGCGATCCGGTTGAGCTTCAGGCGCTGAATGTGCAATTTCATGATCTGATCAACGATGCGGCCGCTGCCCCGAAGCTTCTGATCATGTTACGCAACAACTCGCGTTTCATCCCGGAGCATATGTTCGCCACACTGGTGCCGGGCTGGTCGTCGGCATCAATCCGCAACCACGAGGCGATCCTGGACGCTTTGGAGCGTCGTGATCCGGAGGGCGCACGAAGGGCCGCTGAGGAGCACGTCAAAGAGGCTGGCGTAATGCTCGCCAATTCATTCGATCACGACGAGGCTGTGTACTGGTCGCAGCCGGTCCCGAACGTGGCGGACTTGAAACCGGTCACCACGCTTGAACCCGCCCAAACCCAGCGAGCAGGACTGGAGAACCGACGACCAAAGCGTCGATCCAAGCGGACTCAGGGACCACCCACGCCGCTCTCAACAGGCAGCCCGTAGAGCAAGCCGAATCGTGCCGGTAGGGGGCCATTACAGCCGCTCCGCAATCACGAACTCGGCGAATGCGTCCTTGGCGTCGGGCACTGGGACCCCGTCGATCCACCGGCCTAACCGGCGCATCTCGTCCGGGGCGCTTTGGGCCGTGGCCCGCCAACCGTGGTTGTTGAGCCAGTCGGCAACGACCGCCCGGTTCTCGTCTCGGTACACCAGCTCCTGCGTGTCGACGGTCTGCTCGAAGCCCAGCGCATCGGCCACCTTCTTGAACCGCTCCGAAATTCGTTGGCGCCGGTCGTCGTCGTGGGCGTTCGCGGTCTCGGCCGCGATCCGGCTCCCCGCCGGGCTCAACTCGCCGGTTTGGGTGAAAAGCCGATCCTGGGCGTCGGCGGGCAGGTACATCAGCAACCCTTCGGCCAACCAAGCGGTCCGGGCCATCGGGTCAAAGCCGGCAGCACGCAGCGCGGCCGGCCAGTCCTGGCGTAAGTCGATGGGCACCGGACGGCGATCGGCCGCCGGTGTCACAGCGTTGTCGGCCATCGTCGTGGACATGTAGGCCAGCACCTTGGGCTGGTCGATCTCATACACGGTGGTGCCAGCCGGCCAGTCCAGGCGGTAGGCACGGGAATCCAGTCCCGACGCCAGGATCACGACCTGGCGGATTCCGTCGGCGACAGCGTTGTTGAAGTAGGTGTCGAAGAAGTTCGTCCGCACCGCTTGGTAGCTGCGCATGTGCTGGACGGTGGCCGCGGTTTCGGCGTCGATGGCTTCCACCTTGGCCACCATCGACGGGTCGAGCATCGCTTCCCACAGGGAGTCCGCACCCGACTTGGTGACCAGCAGTTTGGCGTACGGGTCGCGGATCAACGGGTCGGGCCGGTCGGTTTCGATGGCCCGGGCAGTAGCCACCATTACCGCGGTACTGCCGACGCTGGTCTTGATGTCCCAGGTGTCGTCATGGGTGCGCATTGTGCTCATCGAGTGCTCCCGCTCTTTGCCTATTCCGTTGTTGCTCAGTTAGATGGTTCGCCGAGACGCGCTCGCACCAGCGTGCCGCGGACCGCTGAGGCGGCCAGATCCTCGGGTACCGGGCGGCCCAGTCGGGCCATCTCATCGTGGTTGTTCACGCCGTGCACCTGCCAGCCGTGGTCCGCCAGCCACTGAGCGGGATCCGAACGGTCGGGCTCGTGGTAGGTGAGCGCTTGGATATTGACATCCAGACCCAGTCGCTCCCGCATCCGAAGCAAGCGCCGCGTGTTGGCGTTCGAATTCGTGCCGGACACCTCGACGGCGACCTGACTGCCCGGCGCGCTGAGGGCGGTGAACATATCGAAGAGCCGGTCCTGCGCGTCGCTTGGCAGGTAGGACAGCAAGCCCTCGGCAAGCCATGCGGTCGGTTGGGTGCGGTCGAATCCGGCGGCCGTCAGTGCTGCCGGCCAGTCGTCGCGCAGGTCTACAGGGACGGGGCACCGCCGAGCGGTGGGAACCGTGCCATGCGATTGCAGAATTCCGGTCTTGTATTCCAGCACCTTGGGCTGGTCGATCTCGTAGACCCAGGTATCCGCCGGCCAATGCAGACGGTAGGCGCGGGAGTCCAGCCCGGCGGCCAGAATCACTACTTGCCGAATCCCGGCGGTCACGGCGCTGCCGAAGTAGTCGTCGAAGAAGTGAGTGCGTACCGCCTGGTAGTCGCAGTGAACCCGATTCACCCGTTGCCCGTGCTGATCGCCATCGAGCCAGGCCACCTCAGCATCAGCGAGCTGGGCCCATGCCGGACCGGCCGACGACACCAATATCCGAGCGAAATCGTCACGAATCAGCGGATTGGGTCCGGCTGTTTCCACCGCACGCGACGCAGCGACCTCCAACGCGGTGGCGCCGACGAGTTCGGTGATGGCCCAGGAGTCGCCCGCGGTCCGTAACGAGGGCGCTAACGACGAGGAGTTGTCAGGATCAGGCATGTCGGAGGCATGCTATCAGATAATTTATCCAAACTATTCGTACTTGATCGTACTGCGCCGAACCGTGCGGTGCCGGTTAGGTCTTGGCCGCCAGGTCCCCTGGCGGATGCAAGAATGGCGTGCACCTTTTCGAGGCCTGACTGTCGCAAATGGGGGGTCGTCGGTTGTAGGACTGCGGCCGGGCAAACCCCGATGGGCCTCAACCGGGCGGACCGGTCCCGCCACGCGGTACAGTTCGCCACACCGAAGATATTCGATATTATTTAGCTCGATGGCGGAACCCGAGCTCCGTCTGCCGCGGCGTGCGAGTGGCGCCGATGCGTTGCGTTCAGTGTGGCGTCACGGTCAGAAGCGCCCAGAAGTTAAGGAGGCAGGCTGTGTTCCGCATCTTCAAAAAGGTATGGAACCAACAAAAAAGGAGCAGCCAGCCTATGTGGCGCCAACCTAAGTCGGTTTGGGCCGTTGCCTGTGCGTCCGTGGTCGCGTTCATGGGAATCGGTCTGGTCGATCCCATCCTCAAACCGATTGCCGAGAATCTGAGCGCCACGCCCTCGCAGGTGTTGCTGCTGTTCACCAGCTACATGGCCGTGATGGGTGTGGCGATGCTGGTGACCGGTGTGGTATCCAGCCGGATCGGGCCCAAGAACACGCTACTAATCGGGCTAATGATCATCATCGCCGCCGCCGGCCTGGCCGGGATGTCTGACACCGTGCTGGAAATCGTCGGCTGGCGGGCACTGTGGGGCCTGGGCAACGCGCTGTTCATCGCGACTGCATTGGTCACCATCGTCGGCTCCGCGCGGGGATCGGTAGCCCAGGCGGTCATCCTTTATGAAGCCGGGCTGGGACTGGGCATCGCGGTGGGCCCGCTTGTCGGCGGCGTGCTGGGGTCGATCTCGTGGCGGGGGCCGTTCTTCGGAGTGTCTGCGCTGATGGCGTGCGCGCTGGCGGGGACCACATTGCTGCTGCCCTCGACCCCGCGCGCTGGAAAGGCCACCACCCTGGTGGACCCGTTTCGGGCCTTGGCGCACCGTGGGCTGCTCGGCGTCGCGATCACCGCGCTGCTCTACAACTTCGGGCTCTTCGCATTGGTGGGCTACGCACCGTTTCCGCTCGACATGAATGCCCACCAGATCGGGTTGATCTTCTTTGGCTGGGGCCTGGCGCTGGCGTTCACGTCGGTTGTGGTGGCGCCCCGGCTGCAGCGCCGCTTCGGCACGGTCTCGACGCTGCTGGTCAACCTGGTGGCGATGACGGCGACGCTGGTGGTGATGGCGCTGGGCACCGACAACAAATCCGTGCTGGCAAGCTGTGTCGTGGTCGCTGGGCTGTTCATCGGCATTAACAACACCCTGATCACCGAAACTGTGATGAAGGCTGCGCCCGTTGAACGTGGCGTGGCCTCGGCCGCGTACAGCTTCGTGCGGTTCTCCGGGGCGGCGCTGGCGCCGTGGTTAGCCGGTGTGCTGGGCGAGCAGATCAACATGCACGCGCCGTTCTGGGTCGGCGCCGCAGGGGTGCTGCTTGGCGCCGGCGTCCTGGCCGCCAGCCGCTCGCATCTGGCCGGCATCGACGCCGAAGATAAAGACGTGCTGCAG
>Ga0209139_10000578_pt1 | contig 12780 bp, 10 predicted proteins | sample BogFormECP14_OM3_FD_188246 | JGI IMG/M metagenome (GOLD analysis project Ga0209139, IMG submission 188246) | Bog forest soil microbial communities from Calvert Island, British Columbia, Canada - ECP14_OM3 (SPAdes) (version 2) | ecosystem: Environmental > Aquatic > Freshwater > Wetlands > Bog ...
AAGCCGACGCCCTGGCCGGCGAAGCTGTCGCCGCAGACCTGCACCACCTGGGTCGGAAATTCCATGAAGACGCACAGATCGGTGGCACCGATGCCGTAATCACCGGTGGGTGTGCCAGTCCCGGCGGTCGGGCCGATCCGGATCACCTCACCAGGTGCCAGCGGCTGCAGCACCGGCTGCGGCATCGGGGCGGGCGGGTCGGCGTGGGCGGCCGAAAGCCCTTGGCGGATAACAAGACACGTCATCGTGACAGCGATCAGTGAGCAGCTCGCGATCCTGCGGGCAGCACTCACCCACACGTCACAGTTCAGCGGCGAGGAGCTCGGCGATCTGAATAGTGTTCAGGGCAGCGCCTTTGCGCAGATTGTCACCCGAGACGAACAGCGCCAGCCCACGTCCGTCGGGCACACCCGGGTCGCGACGGATCCGGCCGACGAGGGACTCGTCGACACCGGCGGCGGCCAACGGAGTCGGCACGTCAACCAGCTTCACCCCTGGGGCGACGGCGAGGATCTCGCGGGCACGCTCGGGCGAAAGTGGTTGGGCGAACTCGGCATTGATCGACAGCGAGTGGCCGGTGAACACCGGGACCCGTACGCAGGTACCGCTGACCAGCAAGTCCGGGATACCCAGGATTTTGCGACTTTCGCTGCGCAGTTTCTGGTCTTCATCGGTTTCGCCGGAGTCGTCGTCGACCAGTTTGCCGGCCAGCGGAACCACGTTGAAGGCGATCGGCGCGACGTAGGCCTTCGGCTCCGGGAACTGCAGCGCGCTGCCGTCGTGCACCAGTTGTTCGGCGTCGTCGATGACGGCGCGAGCCTGGTCGGCCAGCTCGGCGACCCCGGCTAGTCCGGTGCCCGAAACAGCTTGATAGCTCGACACGATCAGCCGAACCAATTGGGCCTCGTCGTGCAGCACCTTGAGCACCGGCATCGCGGCCATCGTCGTGCAGTTGGGGTTGGCGATGATGCCCTTCGGGAGGCGCCCCGTGCCTCGAACATCCCTGTCGAAGTTGACTTCGGAGACGACCAGCGGCACCTGGTCGTCCTTGCGCCACGCCGACGAGTTGTCGATCACGGTCACCCCGGCCGCGGCGAACCGAGGTGCCTGGACCCGCGACATCGTCGCGCCGGCGGAGAACACCGCGATGTCCAGACCGGTCGGGTCGGCAGTCTCGGCGTCCTCGACTTCGATCTCCTGACCGCGGAACGGCAGCTTGCGGCCCTGCGAACGGGCCGATGCGAAAAATCGCACGCTGGTCGCCGGGAAATCGCGCTCATCCAGCAGCCTGCGCATCACCTGGCCCACCTGGCCGGTGGCACCCACTACACCAATGGCGACCATTTAACGTCCTGTCCCCGCATACACCGTGGCCTCTTCAGCTCCGCCGAGGCCGAATGCTTCATGTATCGCTACCACAGCCTTATCTAGTTCAGTATCCCGGCACAGCACCGAGATCCTGATCTCCGATGTGGAGATCAGGTCGATGTTGACGCCCACCTGGGCCAGCGCCTCGCAGAAGGTGGCGGTGACCCCGGGGTGGCTGCGCATTCCGGCACCGATCAGCGACACCTTGCCGATGTGATCGTCGTAAAGCACGTGGCTGAAACCGATTTCGTCTTTGAGCGAGTCCAGCTTCTCCACCGCGGCCCGGCCGCTGTCGCGAGGGCAGGTGAAGGTGATGTCGGTCTTGCCGTTCTCGATCTTGGAGATGTTCTGCAGCACCATGTCGATGTTCACATCGGCGTCGGCGACAGCGCGGAACACCTTGGCGGCGTAGCCCGGGTGATCGGGGATTCCGACGATGGTCACCTTGGCCTCGCTGCGGTCGTGTGCGACGCCGGTCAGAATGGGGTCTTCCATGGGTATGTCCTTGATCGATCCGGTGACGACGGTGCCTGGTTTGTCCGAGTACGACGAGCGCACGTGCACCGGAATGTTGTAGCGGCGCGCGTATTCCACGCTGCGAAGCATCAGTACCTTGGCGCCGCAGGCGGCCATCTCGAGCATCTCCTCGAAGGTGACCGTGTCCAGTCGGCGGGCGTTGGGGACGATCCGCGGGTCGGCGCTGAAAATGCCGTCGACGTCGGTGTAGATCTCGCAGACGTCGGCACCCAGCGCCGCGGCCACCGCGATCGCGGTGGTGTCCGAGCCGCCGCGGCCCAGCGTGGTGACGTCCCTGGTGTCCTGGCTGACCCCTTGGAATCCGGCGACCAGGACGATCCGGCCTTCGTCGAGCGCAGCCTGCAGGCGGGTCGGGGTGACGTCGATGATCTTGGCTTTGCCGTGTGCGCCGGTGGTGATGACACCGGCTTGCGAACCGGTGAACGAGCGGGCCTGGGCGCCGAGCGATTCGATGGCCATCGCCACCAGCGCGTTGGAGATGCGCTCACCGGCGGTCAGCAGCATGTCAAGTTCCCGCGGCGGCGGGACCGGGCACACCTGCTGGGCCAGATCCAGCAGGTTGTCGGTGGTATCGCCCATCGCCGAGACCACCACGACCACGTCGTTGCCCTGCTTTTTGGCCTCGACGATGCGTTCGGCGACCCGGCGGATCCGTTCGGCGTCGGCCACCGAGGATCCGCCGTACTTCTGCACGACGAGCGCCACTGTTGCTCTTTCAGGTCCGGAGCTACTGCTGGGTAATAGGTCGACAAACAGAATACGTGCGACGGCATCCGGTTTTCACCGCTGACCGACCCGACGGGGCTGTCGAGGCGCGATCAGGCGCCGAGCTTCGCCGCCGAGACGACGGCCCAGAGCACTTCGGGGTGGCGTATGTCACTGTGCGCCCCGCTGAACGGGGACTGGTTGGCGCAGATGACCGCGTTGGCGTCCAGGTCGTAGAAGCTGCCGGACTGGAAGCCGTACGGCTGTCCCTGCGGCTGCAGCACCACCGTGGCAGGTGTCGGGGTCTGCTGATACCCGTCGTGGCCCATCCCGCCCCACCGATACACCAGATCGGTGGCGGATTCGCTGTCCTGACCGGCGAGCATGCTCGCGGTCGGATACCACCACCCCACCGCCCGGTCGGCGCTGCTGAAGGTGGCCAACAAGGGCCCGTCAACCCGGCTGCCGGCACCCGCCAGCCCACCCGCCCGGGACGAATCGAATACCAGGGACGAGGAGAAAGTGAAGTGGGAAAACGCGCCCTGGATGAGGGTGAGCGATTTGACCGGGCTGGCCGTGCCGGTCTGATCGGCGCGCAGGCCCGCCAGGGAGTAGGAGACCAGCCGGGCCCCGAAACTGTGTCCCATCAAGTGGATTCGCGGCGGGCCGCTGGGGCCGGTCAGGCCGGCAAGCAGTGGGCCGAGTCCGTTCTGGCCGACCACGCCGGCCCGGTTTTTCATTTCGTAGTAGCTCAGGGTGCGCAGCACCTCACGGGCGCCGTTCCACAACCCGGTGAACGGGTTGCCGATGCCCTGCGCGCCGCTAGGGGCGTGCGGTGCCATGGCCGCGGCGTGCCCGAACACCGTCGCGGTGTCGGCGGTGAGCAGTGCCGCCTCCCCGGCGTCTTCGATGCTTTGTGCCGGTGTGGTCACCAATCCGCCCGCCAGTTGGTGGAATTCGGTCAGTTTGGCCGGGTCTTGGGGTTGCTGGTCGAGCAACTGACCCATGGTGGCCAGCTGCTGCTGCTGGCCCGGGAAGGCCGGTGTGAGCGCGGCGGCCAACTTCGCGCCGGTCGACGCCACCGGCGGTGCGGTGTTGGGGTCGTCGTCCGGAAAGAGCAGCGAGGGCCAGATGATGCCCACCGCGGCGCTGCTCGACAGATGTCCGCCGAGCTGGTCAGCCAGCAGGCCGAACATCGCCTGGTAGAGATTGCGCGCGGAATCCACGCCGTTGTTCCAGCCGTGGGAGAGCACGAACAGGTCGCTGATGCCGCCGGCGGCCACCGCGGCGGGCAGTCCGCCGTCGCCACCGGCAGTGTCGAGTGTGCCGTCGGCATTGAAATCGACCTGGTAGTAAGTCAATCCGTTGAAGTCGGTCACGATCCTCATCCCCTCTGGGCTAGGTATTGGACAGGGCGCGCAGCAGGTCGATCAGGCCGGAACCCTGATAGAACTCGTGGCGTCCCAGGTCTGTCGCAGAGTCGCAGAACAGCTTCTTGACCATCGCCGGCTGACCGATGTATTCACTGCGGACCGATAAGAACGCGGCGATCGCCCCCGAAACGTGGGCCGCCGACATCGAGGTGCCGCTGTCTTCGATGTAGCGGGCCACATTCGATGGGTCGTCCGCAGCGGGCGCCAGCGGCGGAACACCGGCCAGTTGCCCGGTGGCGGCCGAGGTGATGGCTTCTCCGGGCGCCACCACCTCGGGCTTGAGACGCCCGTCCAGGGTGGGGCCCTTCGAGGAGTTGAAGCTCACCCCGTAGGTGTGCGGCCGGTAGCGGTGCACGGACCCGACGGTGATGGCGGTGGCCGCGTTTCCCGGGTCGGTGATCGTCGACAACTGTCCGCGCACGTCAGCGGACGGGCCCTCCAGGGTTCCGCCCGCGCCCTCGTTTCCGGCGCTGACGACGGCGACCACGCCGGTACCGGTAAGCAGGTCCAATTCGCGGCAGAGCGGGCTTTGGCCTGCCGCGTACTCGCCCGGCGGCCAGGGACAGCCGAGCGACAGGTTGACGCCGTGGATTTGCAGGTCGCGGCCGTCCGCGTTGACGGTGCGGACGTAATCGATGGCCTGGATCACCAGGCTCGACTGCGTGTCGCCGTTGTCGTCGAGGACCTTGAGACTGACCAGACCGGCCGTCGGCGCCATGCCGGAAAGGGTGCAGTCCCGCGGCAGCGTGCGCAGCGCCCACTGCGGCAGGTCCTGGATGGTGGGTTCGTTGTGGGCGATCCGCAGCGTGGTGGCGTCCTGCGGTGCCTCGCCGGCGATGATGCCGGCCACGTGGGTGCCGTGCCCGAAGGCGTCGGTCAGCGGCGACGGCTTGTCGTCCGGCGACGACGGGATCGTGAAATCGCGGTGCAGTTTCGCGACCCCGGGCCCCGACAGCGTGTGGTGCGCGTTGAAGTGTGGGTGGCTTGCGTCAATGCCCGAATCGATCACCCCCCAGACCACGCCGTCACCGCCGCAGCGGAAGGTACGGGCGGCGGCGTCGGCCTTGATGGTGCTGACCGAGCGGTCAATGTGGGCACGCAGGATCAGGTCCGGCCACACATGGAAGATGAGTCCACGGGCGCGTTGGGCTCCCGCCTGGGTCCCCGGGTCGCCGCCGCGTAGCAATTGAGTGATCTCGTCGGGGGTGAGCATGCACCGCATGTAACGTCGCGCGATGGGCACCGGTCGAGGTGGACCCGCAGCGCCGAACACCTCGGTGAACAATGCGAGGAAGCCGCGGCGAACCGTTGCGGGCCTCGTGCCTGCGTCCAGCCGAAGCTCGATCAGCATCGCACGACGATCCTGCGGGTCGGTGTGTACAAAGTGTTCGACGGTCGCACCCATCACGATCGGGCTGACCAGAGATCGGCGCCCGGACCCGGGCGGAGGCACGGCGGTCACCGTCGACGGCCTGGTTCCCGTTGGGGGAACAACGTTTTAGTGACCACGGCCGCGGCGAATCACCATCGCCACTCCCTCCCGGTCGGTGAGGTCGAGCTTGATGCGGTCCCGATATACATGGCCGGCGAGGGACGAGTGTCCACGACCAGCGATGGTACTGCTATTCCGGTGGAATATTGTGGAACAGCAGCACAATCGCCAGTGTCCCGCTGTCGGGTAACCTGCTAAGACGACACCGCCTGGATCGCCCGGAAGTCGCTTGCCAAGTGCGCGTGATTGATCGGTGAGCTATCAACGCTCAGTTTGGATCCCGTCAGATACTGGTCGGGCATGTAGAAGTAGCCCTGGTCGCCCCATGACGCTCCCACGAGTTGCGAACGATGAGCTGCCCCTTGGGATCCGAGTAGCCTACGGCGAGACCGCATGGCCGCCGACCACGGCATCACCGCGGGGCACGCTCTTGAGTCTCGGCGCATACACCTTGTCCCGGGCGTCTGACAGCTGCGGTCGCCAACCGTACCCGCGGACATGGCTCCAGTCCTGCTCTTGTACGGCGGTTTTGACTGGGAGCGTCTTCTCCCACACAACGGTCATTGCATCCTCCTGGTTGTGTTGTGGTGCCTCGACGGTAGGAACGTCGACCGCAGGCAGGCCGCATGCGTACTGGGCTACTCGACTTCTCGTCGGGGTCACCGCGGCGATTTGTGCGGCCGCACACTCCTCAACACCGGGACGCCAGATCCGCAGACGAGTAGTGCACTACGCGTGCCCCCGTTCGCCCGCCCGAGCAATGTTGTGCGCACCAAGACGGCCGAGGAGTTGTCGACGCTGCGGAGAACGAGTAGAACCAATCCGAGGAGTCTGCGAGCACCCTATGTCTAGAACTGATACGGCCAAGCGGCGAGCCCAGGTACTGCGGCGGCTGCAGTCCGGCGAGAAGGTCGGCGCGGTTGCCGCCGCGTGCGGGGTGAGCAACTCGACCGTCTACCGGTGGCGGCGCGAAAACTCCTCCACTGCAACCAAATCAGCCCCGGCCCAACAGTCTCTGTCCAAACGATCGGCGGCGGTACTGCCGGCGCCACTGCCCAGCGAGGGCTACGTCGGCGACATCACCGGTCCAGGCATCACCGACACGTGGGGAGTGACCTGCACCGACCTCGGTGTCAGCGCCGTGGCACCCAACGGCAAGCTGGTGTCGGTGTTCGGGGACACCTTCTCCGGCTCTGCCGTCGGCCAGGGCGACTGGCGCGCCCCGGTTGCCCTGCTCGGCACTGGCGACACCAACAACCGGATTAAATACGATGACGCCGCCGGCGCGAATACGGCTTACGCACAACAGTTGTGGGCGTACGTTCACGACAATCCGCCCTGGAATCAAGGTGGAATCAGCACGGTGATTCCCTCGGATGTGCTGGTCGTCGGACAGACGATGTACCTGCATGCCATCGTCAACCGCGGCTTCGGAAACGTGATCTGGACGGGAATCTGGGCGTCCCCCGACAACGGCGCAACCTGGCAGGAGATGGGTGCCAAAGCGACGTTCCCCGCGTCGATGAACAATGGCTATGCGCAGCTGTGGTCATGGGACTACAACCCCGATGACGGTTGGGTGTATGTCGTCTCCACTGGGTTCCAGCGCGACAAAGGCATAATCCTGAGACGCGTGCTTCCAGACGACATCGGCGACATGACCAAATACTCGGGCTGGGGCTGGGCCAATAACCAATGGGCCTGGGACAACGATCCGACGCCCATCACGCCCCCCACTGAAACCTGGGGCGAACTGACGTTGCGCAGATTGGACACCGGCACGTGGATCCTCGGCGGCTTCCTGTCGTCGGGGTACGCGCTGGCATACCGCACCATCGACTCGCCGACCGCTGATCTCTACGATGCGCAGCTTCAGACGCCGGTGGTCGGAACAACCTGGGACGCACAAGATCTCGCCAACAATCAAGTCGCGCAACTGTACGGCGGATACGTCCTTCCTGGCTCGCAGCTGGACACTCAGGGCGGCGTCGGGCTGATGGTTTCCCAATGGGACACCGCAACGGGATGGCCGTACCGCACGATGCAGTTCAAGGTGACCCTCACTGACACGACTGCGACATCAAACGGCGCGCAACCCGCAACCAAGCCAGCTAGAGCGGCCAGGCCTCCGGTAAGTCGACAGCCGCGGCGCAAGGATCCCCGAGCGGGCCGGTCGAAGCGCTGACCGGCCACGCCGCGTCGCCACCCGTTCAGAACAGCCAACGCAGTTCCCGAATTTGATATCAATGTAGTTGACGGCTGCCCGGCGACGGGCGGCGCATATGTGGTGAGAAAGGATCGTCGCGATGGCCACAGTGTTATGGGGCGAAGAACCGGACGAGCATGACTACCCCGCGGCTACGGACTATCTCGCCCTAATTGCCTCGGATGCGCAGATCAGTGAAATCGTGGCTGCGCTGAAGAAAGCCCCGATCGTGCACAAGAAGGCCAAGGATCTGCTGCGCGCATCGCGCCTGGCACTGCTACCTGCCGATAACCCCCATGTGTGCGTGGATCTGAAAAAGATCAAGAAGGGCAAGCCGCTGTCGCCCATCCTGGTTGTGCGCGGGGACCTCAACACCGATGTGGCGATGCAGATCGCCGACGGCTACCACCGCGTCTGCGCCAGCTACTACACCGACGAGAACACCGATATCCCGGTGCGCATCGTCCCGGCGACGAAGTAGCCACCGGGGGTTTTGGGTAACCCCTCAGGCGCGGTAAAGTACTGAGCGTGCAGCGGGTGCTCCTTCTCGGACGCCGCGACGGGGCCTGATCCAGACCGGCTTCCTGTCGCGGGTGTTCGCGATGCGCCGGTCTAAGAATTTCGAGGCAAACCAGCCTCTCCTCATTCCCCGGAGCAAACACCGTGACTAGCTTTTCCAAACCGTCGGGCGAATCCCCCGACTCATTCACTTCCAGTCGGACCATTAATAAACCGGCGGGCTCGCCCAATGCCGGCCAGCCCGCGTGGAACACCCAACGCGGATCGTCGATGCCGGTCAGCCGCTACCGTTCATTCGCCGACGAGGTCGAGCCGATCCGGCTGGCTGACCGCAGTTGGCCCGATCGCGTCATCGACAAAGCGCCGCTGTGGTGCGCGGTGGACCTGCGTGACGGCAACCAGGCATTGATCGACCCGATGAGCCCGGCACGCAAGCGCCGCATGTTCGACCTGCTGGTGCGCATGGGCTACAAGGAGATCGAGGTCGGCTTCCCGTCGGCCAGCCAGACGGACTTCGACTTCGTTCGCGAGATCATCACCGACGGCGCGATTCCCGACGACGTGACCATCCAAGTGCTGACCCAGTGCCGGCCCGAGCTGATCGAACGGACCTTCCTGGCCTGCGAGGGTGTGCACCGGGCGATCGTCCACTTCTACAACTCGACGTCAATCCTGCAGCGCCGCGTGGTGTTTCGAGCCGACCGTGCCGCGGTGCAGGCGATCGCGACGGACGGTGCCCGCAAGTGCGTCGAGGAGGCTGCCAAATACCCTGGCACGCAATGGCGTTTCGAGTACTCGCCGGAGTCCTACACCGGCACCGAACTCGAATACGCCAAGCAGGTCTGCGACGCGGTCGGCGACATCATCCAGCCGACTCCGGACAACCCGATCATCTTCAATCTGCCGGCCACCGTCGAGATGGCGACGCCGAACGTCTACGCCGACTCGATCGAGTGGATGAGCCGCAACCTGGCCCGCCGCGACTCCGTCATCCTGAGCCTGCACCCGCACAATGACCGCGGAACTGCGGTCGCCGCAGCCGAATTGGGCTATCAGGCTGGAGCCGACCGAATCGAGGGCTGTCTGTTCGGCAACGGTGAGCGGACCGGGAACGTCTGCCTGGTGACGTTGGGGCTTAACCAGTTCTCCCGTGGTGTCGACCCGCAGATCGACTTCTCCAACATCGACGAGATCCGTCGCACGGTCGAGTACTGCAACCAACTGCCGGTACCCGAACGTCACCCCTACGGCGGCGATCTGGTGTACACCGCGTTCTCCGGCAGCCACCAGGACGCCATCAACAAGGGCCTGGACGCGATGAAGGTCGCCGCGGACGCCGCCGACTCCGACGTCGACGACATGCTCTGGCAGGTGCCGTATCTGCCGATCGACCCGCGCGATGTCGGGCGCACCTACGAGGCCGTGATCCGGGTCAACTCGCAGTCCGGCAAGGGCGGCGTGGCCTACATCATGAAGGCCGACCACGGCCTGGCGCTGCCGCGGCGGCTGCAGATCGAGTTCTCCCATGTGATCCAAGCGATAACCGATGGAGAAGGCGGCGAGGTCACCTCGAAGGAGATGTGGGACGCCTTCACCGACGAGTACATCGCGCCGGTGCGGCCGCTGGAACGGATGAAGCAGCGCGTCGACGCGTCCGAAGAAGACCACGGCGTCACCAGGATCACGGCGACGGTGAAGGTCGACGGCGTCGAGACCGAGATCACCGGCTCAGGCAACGGACCACTCGCCGCGTTTGTCGACGCGCTGGCAACGATCGACTTCGACGTGGCCGTTCTGGACTACTCCGAGCACGCGATGAGCGGCGGAGAGGACGCGCAGGCCGCGGCGTATGTCGAGGCGTCGATCGGTGGTCAAACGGTATGGGGTGTCGGTATCGCGCCGTCGATCACTACGGCGTCGTTGCGTGCCGTGGTGTCGGCAGTGAACAGAGCCGCACGCAACTGAGGCGTCAAGCCGAGACCTTGGCCAGCAGCATCCCGGCCAGGGTCTGGGCTTGCACGCAGCTGCCGGCGCCCACGATCAGATAGATCCAGCCCTTGAGCACGTCGACGGTCGCCGGCGGAGCCACGAAGCAGAACGCCCGATCACCCAGACCCGGCACGTTCTGGACCTGACCGGCGGACTGCTTGTTGACGGCAAACCCCTTGGACTGCGAGTCGAGGCACTGCTCGTCGACCGGCTTCCCGTCGATGCAGTACTCGTTGTTCCAGTAGAGCTTGTAGCTGACGTCGTTGCCCGCGGTCGGAATGGATGTGCATTGCGCTTCACTCGGAGACTGGCTGCCCTGGGCCTCCGGATACGCGCTGCCCATTACCCGACTGATGTCGGATGCGCTGAGCAGTCTGCAGAAGTTCGCCGGAACGTGCACGCCGGCCGCCTTCGGAGCTGAGCCGCCGTCGTGGGAGCACCCGCACGCCGCCGACAAGACCACAGCCATCGCCACACACAACTCGACACAGCGCTTGACCGGGCTCTCGGAGCGGGATACGGCAGGGGGCATGGTCCAATCCTTGCAGCACCCGGAAGCCAGCATCCGCGTGACAAACGGCGCGCCGGGTTCGATCAACGAGAGTCTGGCCCGATCATCCGATTACTCGGCGATAAGTTCCGGCTAGCCAGATTAATTTGTTTTTTTGATGGTTATTTCGACTTAACCTTTTCAAGTGCGGCGCTCTCATAGTCGGCCATCGTTGCACCACGTCCTGACCGCGTCGGAGAAGTCAGCCGGTGCGTCGGACTGCAGATAGTGTCCGGCGCCGGCGAGCACGACGGTGTGGTGCTGGGGCATGAGGTTTTCCCAGCGCCGACGTTCTTTGGCGCGGAAGGCGACGTCAGCGTCGCCCCAGACGATCAAAGTCGGCATCTCGGCGAGCGCTTTAAGACCGTGTTCGAGGTCGGCGAGAAATGTCCGGGCCGCAGTGATGTCTTTGGGAAAAATTGCGGTCGGTTTGCGCCGTTCCGGTGTTGGTAATGCCTGCCGATAGTGGGCCATCTCGGCGGCGCCGACCTTCCGGCGGCGATGTCCGGCGGGGATCATGACGTTGACGGCGAAGTTGAAGTGGCGGATCAGTGGGCGACCAATCGGACCGCCCATGAAGTGGGAAAACAGCTCGAAATGCGGGTCCCCGTTGACGGGCCACGCCCAGGTATTTCCCACTACCAGACGCGAGAAGCGATCCCTGCGTGGCAGAGCGGCCGTCAGTCCGATGGGTCCTCCCCAGTCCTGCGCGATCAAGGTGACATCACGTAGATCGAGACGGTCCACAAACTCGCCGACCAGCCGCGCATGGTCGGCGGGATGGAATTCATATCCGGGTGCTGGGGTCGACAACCCGAACCCCGGGTAGTCGGGCGCGATGCACCGGAAGGATCCCGACAGCTCGGCAATCACGTTCCGGTACACAAACGACCACGTCGGGTTGCCGTGCAACATCAGCAGGATTGGCCCCTCACCTTCGTCCACGTAGTGGACGACGTTGCCGCTCAATTCGACGAACCGGCTTTTGAAGGGAAACAGCTTGTCGTCGACCCACTCCGGCCGCACACCTCTGCTGAAAGATTCCGTCGACATTGGACACCAACCTCGCTTCAGAGCCAGGCGATCAGAAAAGAGCGAATTGCTCGCCTGCGGGCACCGCTTCGGCGACGTCCTCGAGACAGGAACCACCGACCACCGTGCTGACATGATCCATGAACTTCGCGTCGGATACCAACGGCACACCGAGCTCGTGAGCCAGGCGCCCGTTGCCCCGCGCCGGACGGTGTTCGTTGCAGACCACCAGCGAAGTCTCCCGGTCGACCGCGTCGGCGTAGGCCAACCCGGCATGCAGGATCCGCTCGACCAACTCCTCGTGAGTCCGCTCGACCTCGGCCGCCAGCGCGACCCGCATACCCTGCACCAGCGGTCCGCCGCCGAGGTAAGGACCGGGGTTGAGGTACGGGCAGCGCATCCGGGAGGCCAGCGCCTTGAGCGGCCTCAGCTCGTCATGAGTGACCTTGCCGCTGGGCCAATGTCGGCGGGTGACCGGTCGCACGGGCAGCCACACGTCGCGTTCGCGGGCCCTCTGCAGCGCGGCCGCCAGCACATTGGTCAGCACGACCGCATCGTCGAAGGCGTCGTGCGCCCGCCGCTGCGTCACACCCCAGTGCGCCGCCAAAGTCTCCAACCGCAGGTTGTCGGTGCCCAGTTCCAGCCGGCGGGCCAGCTCCACCGTGCACATGACGCTATCGATCGGCAGCGCGACACCGGCCAGCTCGGCCTCCGCGGTCAGGAAGCCGTAGTCGAAGGCAACGTTGTGCGCGACCAGCGTGCGCCCGCGCACGAGCTCGACGACGTCGCCGACGATCTCGCTGAACTGCGGCTGATCCTCGAGCATCTCGGCGGTCAGCCCGTGAATGTGGGTGGGACCGGGATCCACGCCCGGATTGAGCAGGCTCACCACGGACTGCTCGACGTGCCCTTCGGCGTCGAGTGCGAGCACCGCCAGGCTGATGACGCG
>Ga0209139_10000579_pt1 | contig 12773 bp, 8 predicted proteins | sample BogFormECP14_OM3_FD_188246 | JGI IMG/M metagenome (GOLD analysis project Ga0209139, IMG submission 188246) | Bog forest soil microbial communities from Calvert Island, British Columbia, Canada - ECP14_OM3 (SPAdes) (version 2) | ecosystem: Environmental > Aquatic > Freshwater > Wetlands > Bog ...
GCCATCTCCATGCCAACGTCAGGCCAGCGCGCCCTCTCGTCCCTGCGCACTCTGTGTCCCCTGCGTTTAGTCACCCGTAACGCCCGGCGCAACACCCTACTGCCGGCCTGCGCACTGGCACTCCTGCTCCCCTTTGTTAACCCCGTTCTTATCCATGCCCAGTCTCCGGATGGCCCCATGGCGCCGCCACCCAACGTGCCGATTCAGCAGTCGCCTCACCCCACCGTAAAGGTTCAAGCGACCCTCGTCAGCACTCCGATCGTCGTGCGCAACAATAAGGGCGAAATGGTCCACACCCTCGACGCCACCGATTTTCAAATCACCGATAACGGCGTCCGCCAGAAGATCACCCATTTCGATCTCGGTACCGATCCCGTTTCCATGGTTGTGCTCGTTGAAAATAGCTCGCGCATCTCCGTCTTGCTGCCACAGTTGCGCAAGACCGGCATTCTCCTCACGCAAACTGTCATGGGCCCCACCGGCGAAGCCGCCGTCGTCTCCTTCAACGACTCCATCGACAAGCTGCAGGACTTCACCGCCAGCGCCGACCTGCTCGAAGCCACCATGTCGCAAATCCCCGAAGGAACGTCGGGCACCAAGCTCTACGATGCCATGGCCGTCGGCGTGGAAATGCTGCGCGGCCGTCCGCGGAAATTCACAGAAAAATCCGCCACTCGCCGCATCCTGCTGATTCTCGCGGAAGCCACCGATGAAGGCAGCGTATCGCGGCTGGGCGAAGTCTTGCGCAAAGCGCAGCTCGCGAACATCACCATCTACAGCGTGGGCCTATCTACCACGCGCAGCGAGCTGCAATCCAAGCGTCAGCCAGAGGGCCAGACCCCCATCACGCCACCCGGCACCTTTGGCCGTCCGCCATTTCCCGGCTCCATCCAAACTCCTGACACAGACGCGCAAGAGCAAGGCGCGGACATCACCGATCTCGCCATCTGGGCCGTGAAACACGCCGAAAATATTGCGGATGCTCAAGCGCTCGAAGCCGCCGCAGTCGCCACCGGCGGAGTCCACCTCGCCACCTTTCGCGACCGCTCCATCGAAAAGGCCATCGACGAAATCGGCGGCGAACTCCACTCGCAATACAACGTAAGCTATTCGCCCACCGATGCCGACACGCCCGGCTATCACGAAATCTCCGTCAAAGTCACCGACAAATCCCTAAAAGTCCGCGCCCGCCCCGGCTACTACCTCCCGTGAAACGCCTCCGCCCGCAGTCTGTTACCCAGTCTCCCACGCGCGGCCTTTTTTGGAGTGCGGCGGCTTGACGCCGCTTTCACGCCGTAAGCCCGGAGGCCACGCCAGCTACTCCGTGGGCACTCGCATTTCTCACGACGGGTGCGAGGGGGATTGAGAAATCCCGCGGAGAGAGACAAGTGCTTAGTGTGTTGGTGCGAGGCGAAGAAAACGAACACTCCGATGCACCCGCCTGAACAAAAGCGCGCACCCCACCCGGCCGGGGCTTCCGTACGCAGGATTTTGCGCACTCGGTGGATTACTCGCGAGAAATTCGCTATATCACTTTCTTCCAAAAACTAGACTCCCGACTAGCCGTCAACGCATCCTTCCGCGCACTCCACCGCAACAAATGATCCGTCCGCAAATGCGCCGCATGCGCCTCGCGCGACGCCCACACCTCATGAAACAAAAACGCTCCCTCACCATCCGCCCAGCGGTGCAAATCGTAAAGCAGGCAACCTTCTTCCTTGCGCGTCGGCCCCACCAGCGCCCGCAACTCCGCCTCCAGCAACATCTCCTGCCCGGGCCGCGCCTTCATATGCACCACCCGCGTCAACGCATCCTTGGGCAGCTTGCCCAAGCCCAGCGCCACCACCGTATTTTTCCCGCGCGTCGATTTCTTCGCCGTACCGCGGCGTTTCTTGCCGCCACGCTTCTTGGCCCCACGTTTCTTCGCCTTTGTTTTAGCCATAGTGGCGGGCATTGTAACCCAACTCCCCCGCAATCGCCTTGTAGGGCACGGCATCCCGTGCCCTCAGGCGTCGGCGTGATTACCCAATTTTCTTCGCCTTCTTATTTCCCCGCTGCCCCATCCCCGGCCGGCACCACTCGCCCAGCATCCAAACTGTCAAAATTCAGAATCGTATTCAGCACCAGCGAATACGTCCCCCGCGTCTCCCCGCGATACACCGGATTGATCGAAAACAGCACCACATGCCCCTTACCCGACGGCGCATCCACCACCGCCGGATGCTGTGCAATATCCCCTCCGCCGTCCACCAGCCCGGAAATCAGCAAATCCTTCGCGTCCGCATACCGCAAAATCACGCGCGGCCGGTTCTCCGGCGGAATAATCCGGTAGTTTGACCCATACGAAATCTTCTGCTCCTCCGTTACCGGCGGCGATTCCCACAATTCCGAAGTCGCCTCTTCTTCCGGCGCAACTCCCGGCGCTCGGCCCACAATAAAATCCTCATCATCGGCCGTTCCGCGCCCCGTAGGCCGCGCGTGCGTCTCTTCTCCCAGCCTTCGCCGGCCCCGCGCATTCGCAAAGCTGCTCAAAGAAAAAATCGGGCCGTTGTCGCAATACGCCGAGACCTTTTCGTCGTATCCGTAAGCGATTGGGCTTGCTCCATCCACCATTCGCAACCCCACCACCGCTCCCACGATCTTCAGTTTTTCCGAGTGATGCCCGCTGATTCCCGTCACCATCCCCGTTTCCATCGCAAAGCTGGACGTGTCCGTCGCCGTCAGCAGCACTCCGCCCTTCGCCACAAACTCCTGCAACCGCGCCAATCCTTGCCAACCCAGTCCCGGCCGCATATCGTCCGTGGCATCATTCTTTCCCACCAGGTTTGGCGTTTCCGGCGTGTTCTTCCACGGCAGCGCATTTCCAAACGTTGTCGGTATTCCATTCACGATGGTGCTCGCTCCCGCTTCATAGCCCACCGGTGGAAATAAAATCACGTCGTACTTGGCATTCAGATCTTCCGTCGCTCCCAGCGTCTGCGTGCTGATGTAATCATAGGGAATTTTCAGATCATCGAGCGCCAGCCGCCACCATCCTTCCATCTGCGTCGAGAGCCACGTATGCACGTACGCGATGCGCGCGGCCCGCACGGCATGCATCTTCACCGTGGGAACGCTTGCCAGCGCGGTCGCTTGCAATCCTGTATCCGCCAGCGCCTTCGCCAGCGTCTCGCGGCTCACGCCTTGCACCACGAACGTCCCGCGACGGAATTTCTTCCCCCCGCTTTCAAAATCCTCTTCCGCCGCTTGAAAATTCGCGTCGCGTAATTCGTAACGCAGCGTCGCTCCCTTCGGCTCACCGCTGTTGTTGATCGCAAACACCGTTCCCGCGCCGCTCACCGTCCCCTTCGGACGCACCTCATTCACCCGCTCCATCTTCGCGTTCAACACACTCGCATCCGTCACCCGCACCACCTGCACGCCAAACAATTCTCCAAACGTCCATCCCGTATCGTCGTACGGCGTCTTCTGCGGATCTTCCGGGCTCCAATACTGGTAATCCAGCAGCGCATCCGCGATCCGCGAGTACGGCTGATCCATGCGAATCACGTAACTCCCCGCGGGAAATGTCCGCGGCGGCGGCGCTTTTTCCTTTTCCGCCTTCTCCTTGGCGTCGTTGCCGGCCGCTTCTTTCTTGTCTTTGTCGTCTTTCGCCCCCGCCTTCTTCTGCTTCTTCGCCGGCAGGCTCACCGTAAACGCACTCGTAGCCCGCGAAATCTCCACATGCTGCTTTTGCATCACTTCCAAAAGCTCCGCCTGCAATTCCGGCCGCGCCTCATCCCCGGGCAAAACGTAAGCCGCCGGCCCTTCCGCCTCCGGCTTGGTAATTGACCGCTTGGCCTTCAAATAAAAATTCTTCAAAAACAATCGCTTGTTGTCGTTGAAATAGTGCAGTGACGTCAGCAACCCGGTCTCTTCGTAATTGTTATTGTCCCGCTGCGACCACAGAGCCTTCGCCAGCGGCGGATTCGAGCGGTACCACGTCCGCGAATATTCGTCCGGCTGCAACGTTCGCAACTGCGTGTCCGCCCCGCCATTTCCAAACGTCTCGTACAGCCGGCTGATTCCGTTGTGCATCGCCGCAATGAACATCAAATATCCCGGCGACCAGGTATCGAAATCTCCGTGCGCAAAAACGCCCGGCATCCCGAACTTCCCCATGTCCGCCACGTTCCGCCAGCCAATCATCTGCCACTCATTCGTCAAAATCGGGTCCACCCACGCGTTGTACGGCCCATCTCCGATCGTGTTGTCATACAAATACGGCACCGATTCGTGCAGGTCGTGCAGTACCTGCGCCTTCCAACCCACATACGTATTCAAAACATTTTCCGTTAGCTTTAGCGTCACGCCCATGGCATCGCGATTGTTGTCGTGCGCCACATACTTTCCCCAATAAATCAGCGGCGGATAAAAATCCTTCGGGTGCGCCAGATGCCATTTGTAAATGTCCACCATGCGGTCCCGCCCATCCGCTTCCACCACCGGCGTGATCAGCGTAATCATCCCGTCGCGCACTTCGCGAATGTACGGGCTCTCATCTACCGCCAAGCGGTACGCCAACTCCATCAGCGCCGTCGGCGCGCCCGTCTCCGGCGAATGAATCGTTCCGGTGATGTAATAAACCGGCACCGCCTTCGCCACAATGCGATCCGCCTCCGCATCGTCCAGCTTGATCGTCCGCGGATCAGCCAATTTCGCGAGCAGCGCCCGGTTCGCTTCCAGATTCTTCAAATTCTCCGGCGAAGAAATCGCCACCGCGATCATCTCCCGCCCTTCTTCGCTCGTCCCAATCGAAAAAACCTTCACGCGCGGGCTGGCCGCCTCCAGCATCCGCATATATTTGTAGACGTCTTCCGCGTACGGCAAAATCCCCGGCGCCCCCGCCACATCGCCAAGCACCGCCTCCGGCGTCGGCACACTCTTCGAAGCCGGCAAATACTCCACCAGCGGCGACGTAAACTCCGGCGCCGTCGTATATTTTTTAATCTTCGCGCTATACGCCTCATCCACCGCCTGCTTCGGATCCCGCGCCGGGGCCGTCTCATCCGCCCCCAACGCCGCCCCCGCCGTCATCCCGGCCAGCAAAATCCCGCAAACACAAATCACCCAATTCCGCCTCATCGTGTCTCCCCAAAAAAACTCCAAACGCGAACCACGGATTGTACCTCACCGCACGCATTTGCAGGGGCGCAGCATGCTGCGCCCCATCTCGGCACGATCCAGCCGGGAACACCGAAGTTGTAGTGGCGGGTCTTCAGACCCGTTCCTTTGACTTCTGCCTCTGTGCCCTCTCGGTCTTCACGTTGGCAGATTCTCATTCCGCCACTATGGAACGCGCCACCCGCCTCTGCCCAAGCTCGCCACTACCAAATCTCGCACCGCTCCCCAGGCCCCCGCACCATCGCCGAATCTTTCTTGCAGCCAAACGCCTCGGCAAACGCCGGCGAGTTCGACAGCGGCCCGATCACCCGGTACCTCGCGATCGGGTGCGGATCCCCTTGCACCATTTTCCTCTGCGTCTCCGGACGAATCTCGTCGCCCCGCCACTGCCCCCACGCGATAAAAAATTGCTGGTCCGGCGTCAATCCGTCCAGCGTCGGCGCCGGATGCTTCTGCTGCGCCTTCTGAAACGCCAGATAAGCGATCTTCGATCCAGCTAAATCGCCGATGCTCTCGCCCAAAACCAGCTTCCCGTTGTGGTGGATGTTCGGTTCGATAAAATACCCGTCAAATTGTCGCACCACGCACGCTGTCTTCTCTTCAAACAGTTTCTTGTCCTCGGCGGTCCACCAATTCTGCAGCCGCCCCTGCGCATCATACTTTGCGCCCTGATCGTCAAACCCGTGGCTGATCTCGTGCCCGATCACCACTCCAATCGACCCGTAATTCACCGCGTCTACCGCGGTCACGTCAAAAGACGGCGGCTGCAATATCCCCGCTGGAAAAACAATTTCGTTCAATAGCGGGTTGTAATACGCGTTGGACGTCGGCGGCGTCATGCCCCACCGTCCGCGATCCGTCGGTTTCCCGATCAAGTTCCAGTTGTCTTCCGTCACATTCCAGCGCGCCGCCGCCATCTGATTGGCCCAGTAAGAATCACGGCTGATCTGAATGCTGCTGTAGTCCTTCCACTTGTCCGGGTATCCGATCTTGGGATTCAGCGTTGCCAGCTTCTCCAGAGCCTTCTTCTTCGTCTCTGGTGTCATCCAGGTTAACCCTTCGATCGTGTCGTGCATCGCGGCGATGATATTCGTCACCATCTCCTGCGCTCGCGCCTTGGCCTCCGCCGGGAAATATCGCTCCACATATTTCTTCCCCAGCGCGTCTCCCAAAAGCTGGTCCGTGGACTCCGCGCACCGCTTCCACCGCGGCTTAATCTCCGACGCTCCGCTCAAATATTTCCCCTGGAACGCGAAGTTTTCCTCCACGAACGGTTTTGACAACGCATCGGCCTCGCTATTCAGCAGCTGCCACGTCAGGTATGTTTTCCAGTCCGCCAACGGCGTCTCGCGCAGTTGTCTGTCCACTTCCTTCATGAAAGCCGGCTCCGCCACGTTCACGTCCGCGCGTGCGATCTGTGCGGAAACAAAATACTCGCCCCAGTTCATCGTCGGAGCCAGCTTGGCAAAATCCGCAAACGTCATCTTGTGATCGGTATTCGCGGGATCCCGCAGCGCCACGTTGTCCAGTGAGTTTTCCGCCAGCTTCTTTTCCATCTGAAACACTGTTTCCGCCGCGGCCTTCGCGCTCTTCTCGTCATAGCCAGCGAGCACAAACATCCTGGCAACGTGCTCGTGGTATTTCTCGCGCGCTTCCGCAAATCGCGCCTCCGGCTTCAGATAATAATCGCGATCCGGCAAACCCAGGCCGCCAGCCAACACCGATGCGATCGTCTGCGATGGATTGTGATTGTCCGGCTGCGCAAATATCGCGAAGGGCACAAAGATTCCCCGTTCGTTCAGTCGCCGGATCCATCGCCGCAGATCCGAGCCATCCATCGCGCGAATCGCTTTCAGCATCGGCTCCGCGGGCTCGAGCCCCAGCTTGTCGATTTGTCCCTCGTCCATGCACGAGCCGTAATAGTCGCCGATCAACTGCTCCTCGCTTCCCCTGGGCCAATCCGTGCGGCTCGAAATGTCGTCCAAAATCACCTTCAACCGATCTTTCGCTTCCTCTCCCGCCTGCCACCTCCGGCTCCAGCGATCCATATACGCGGGAATCGGATTCTGCGCGTGCCAGCTCCCGTTCGCATACTGCGCAAAGTCCGTGCAGGCATCGCACTTCTTATCCAGATCTTCCGTGTGGATCCCATGCTGCGCAGCCGTTTGCGCCATCGCCGACGCACAACAAAGCAGTGCCATCACCATCCATCGAATCACGCGCATTTCCCCTCCAAAAGGTGCGGGCTATCTTAACTCAAGAAAAAAACAAATGGTCCCGATCACCCCGTGCAAAAGGGAGACCAGGACCATTTTGACGCGTGCTTCACGTTTGTGTGAGCGCGCGGCTGATTAACAGCTGCGAACCACTGCGTCGGCTGCTTCGGCCAGCTGCGTCGCGGCCGTGAAAAACGCCGGTGGCTGACCAAGGAACAAGTTGCTGGCGGCCAATCCCGTCACGGCGGCGACCGCGCCGGAGGCGTTGTCGGTAAGCGGGCGAATCACCGAAGCGTGTGGCAAACTCGCGCTGATGAATTCGCACGGCACGGGGAAAATCAGGCTGGGTTGAATCGCTGGATTGTTTGGATTGAAGTCACTGGGTGGCTGCTTTGGGTTGATGGGCGCGAAGAAATTGGGGAACGTCAGCCCGCCGGACGATACCGGCGCGATCGGGGCCGAAACGCCGTTGCCCGCAAAATCCGTCCATTCGAGGAAATGCACGGTTTCATCTCCGCCGATTCCCAGCAGGATGTGCAGCACTTCCGGGCTACTCACTTTCTGCGCGAGTGTCCCGTAGAGACTCGTTCCGCCTTGCTCGATCGCTCCAAAGTGAAAGGCCGCGGTGTTGGCAATCACTTGTATGTGGTTGGTGTCGCCGAAATCAGCATCCGTTCTGGGGATCGCCGGGCGATTGTTGATCTTCACGGCTTGCGGAAAGGTAGCGCCGAAATCCGGGTTCTTGGCGCTGCGATACCGCGTGTACCAGCTCGTGTCCACGTTCAGCTTCATCAGGTTGGTCAGGCGTCCGATGTTCTGCGCGCCAAACGCCGTGCTTCCTTGCAGCGTGCGAAACTCGTCCAGATTCACGGGTTCCACGCCTTTCGATTGCAGGTACGCACTGATGAAGTTCGCATGGCTCAATTCATCGAGCGCGTTGCTGGTAATGTATTGCGGACCATCCTGATCCAGGTTCGAGAGCGCCGTCTGATAGGGATTCAAGGTTTGGTTCGGATTTACCTCGATCGGTATGCCGGAAGTGAGCCCGCCGAGCTCTGCATATTGCGCCCACAGATCCGTCTCCACCAGTTCGGCCACCAGCAGGAACTGCAGAATGGCGATATCTCCCGCCGAGAGACTGCCACTGCTCTGACCAAATGCGCTTGGTGCGCTGCTCATCAGGCCAGCGCCAATCGCCACCGCTCCTCCCGCCATTGCTCCGGTCTTCAAAAGCGACCGCCGGCTCACCGCGCGATTCATGATACGGGCGTCTGTCTTTTCCATGTGTACCCCTCTTCTCTGAAGTTGAAATAACTGCCTAGGTCGTTACGCTAGGCGAGCTTCATCCAGCGCTTGTTGTCGAGGGGTAAACTGATGGTCGCTTCTTTTTACCAACACTTTGACGGCACGCGTACATCCAGCCAGTTTCGACTTACGTAGTCATCAAGGCGTTCTCTGTTCCGGATTCAGTTGTAGTGGCGGGTCTTCAGACCCGTTCTTTTGACTGTTGCCGTTCGTTAACTCGGTTGCGGCTTCTTCGATTTTCTGGGTAGCGCGCGCCGTCGCGTCGTTCACGCGCACGACGCGCATGAGCTAGCCTCTGCTATTTCGTTTTGCTCGTGGCCAAAAGAGCGTCCCGGTCCACGACCGCACCCTTGAACATGAGCGTGTGGATGTGGTCAATGGCGGAGACATCCGTTCGCGGATCGGCGTCGAGAAGCAGCAGGTCCGCGACACGGCCCGGCTCGATGCGTCCGACGTCGTGCCAACCGTACACATCGGCATAGTTGCTGGTGGCCGCGGCGAGAGCTTCGCGGGGCGAGAGCCCGATGCGGTGTAGCAAGGTCAGTTCCAGATGGAGTCCGCTGCCGGGCATAACACCGTAGGTCGCTGCATTGCTCCCGGCGAGAAACTTCGCGCCCGCCGTATACAATTGCGCGTCGAGCAGCTCTTTGTGAAACGCGCACTGTTGCACGTACCAGCGGCGGTCCGCGGGAAGGCTCAGTAAGAATCCCGATGCCCCGGTTGCTGGATCGACGGGCACATCGAGGTCCGCCGCTTTTATCAATACCGAAGACTTTGCCGTCCACGGATTAGGAATATCGAGAAGATCAGCGGTGGCTTCCAACGATAACGTCGGCAGCAACGCGGTGTGCGCGTGCGCGAGTTGATCGCCGTAGTCCTTCATCCCGCTGGAGGCCGGATCGATAGTGCACAGCGCGCGATTACGCGCCGCGATACCTTCTTGCAAACTATCCGCGCGCGCGAGTTTCGAGGTGGTGGGAGCGAGTTCGGTCAGGTATTGGTCGTTGCGGAGCAACGCGCCGACGCCGGCGCGCACCGCGTAGGGGTAGCTGGTGAAGCCCACCTCGCCGATCGTCGCGAGCCCGCGCAGGTTGGCCTCGGCGACGATCGTGTCGACCTGGTCGGGCCAGACGTCGTAGCTGATGGTGACGCCGCGAAAACCCTGATCGGCCAAACGGTCCACGCGCGCGCGAAGTTGCGCGTTCGACAAGCGCACATCGTGCAGCCGGTGTTGCGTCATGGGCTGGTCCGACGGGTCCACGCCGGTTTCCGAATAGCCGGTCATCGGCGCGCCGAGGAAGAGGCGTGGGCCCGGTGCGGCATCTCGCAAGATAATGAGCTCGCGATCGCCGCCGCCGGTGGGAAGCCCCGTAGCCACGTAGACCGCGGTGACACCCTCGTAGAGGTAGGCGTTCGCGAAGTTTTGGGTGCGCAGCGCACCCCAGCCGTCGATGATGCCGGGAATGAGGAAGAGGCCCGGCGCGTCGATGCGTTTCGCATCCGGCGGGATGGCGACCGTCGACGCCGGCCCGACGGCGATGATCTTCCCTTCGTCAATCACCACGACCGCATTCGCGATATCCTTGGTCGAACGCCCGTAGTCGCTGACGTCGACGAGCGTCGCACCGACGATCACGATTTTCTCCGGGTGCGGTGTCGCGGTTTGTGCCATCAGCGCGGCCGCGAGCACCGCCACGACGATCGCAAGAATGCTATTGCGCATCAGCTTGCCCCTGCTGGCGGGGGCGGAGCGCGCCGAGCAGCGGCTGTAGGGGCAGCGTCCAAACGTGATTGTTGCCGTTGTCCCAGGCGTCCAGGCGCTCCACATCTGCGAGCATCTGGGCGCGGGTGCGGGCCGGGTCGATCGGCACCGAGCGTGACGAGTTGAAGTACAGCGTCGTTCCATCCGGGCTGACCTGCGGTTCGGCGTCCTCGCCGCTGGGCGTCCAATCGTCGCCCTCGTAGCGGATCAGCATCGCCGGGCCCCACGACGTTCCCCTGCGGAAGGCGATGAAGAGGTGCTTCTGCCCGAGCGGCGGGCGTAGCCCGTGACTGCCGAAGATCAGATACGACTGGTCGGGTGCGATGAACGGCTCATTGGCATCCAACGGGGTGCCGTCGCTGAACGAGAGCGGGTAAGCGCGATCGTAGCTGCCGTCTCGATACGCCGCTCGGTAAAGGCACCACGCCTGAGGCTGGCCGGGCTGTGTCGCCGCAGGAGACGTGAAATAGATATCACCATTGGCCGCGATCGACGGATTGTGCATGTTCTTGGAGATGTTGACGGTATCCGGCAAACGCTCGGGAGCGGACCAGCCCGAAGGCGTGCGCACCACGCGCCAGAGATTGAACGCGTACTTGGGCGGTGTTCCGGGGCTGCCGGGAAGTTGGCGCCGCGACGCATACACCAGCGTGCGGCCGTCGGGCGAGAACGCGGGCTGCACATCGGACGATGGTCCCGCGAACGGCGCGACCACGGGCGTCGACCATCCGGCATCGGTGCGATGCGACTCGAGGATCACGGACCACGTCGCGCCATAGTGCGTGAAGTACAGCGTGCGCCCATCGGGCGCGAACGTCGGTGTACCGTCGTTCGCAGGCCCGGAGATCACGCCCGGAGCAAAGATCGTCGGGGCCGGCAGGATGACGTCGTCCGACGCATGCGCGGCAGGCGTAAGAAGAAGACCAGGGCGGCGGAGCCGACGATGTGGCGAATCATCGTGCTTCTACGCTCCGCACTCATCGGCGGCGTGCGCCGCCATCCCTGGGGCGGAAAACGCAAGAAAACAAGGGAATATCAGGAGAAACGCCAGTATCGTCGTCATCGCGAAAAGCGTAGCAGGCCGTTCCTCGTCGTGTCAATTTACGAGCGTAGAACGATTTTAATAAGCGAAAAGTTCCGGCAATATCCAAGATGCGCGCAGCGCGTTACAAAGAGCGACCTTGGCAATCTTGGCCCCACCCGAGTTACCCAGACTCGCCGAAAGAACACGAAGTGCTTGGCCGGCACAGACCCCGTCGATGCCCGCCAGAAGTCGGCCTAAGGGGAGGGCCGTAATTCGTTGGGCTTTGCGCCCCTGATGGCCGTCGGACGACGAGACGCTCGGAAGGTATCCCGGTCCCAAGTCCGCTTCGAGGAAGTGGCGTGTCGCTCAAGCGGTGCAATTCCCTGATCTCCTCGAAGCCCGTTTGAACCAAGCCGCCCGGCGGCGGACGCTACGCGTGAGGCGAGAAGAACAGTGGTTGCCTGACGACTGAGATAAGTTTGGGTCACAAGGAGGTGTCCCTGTGACCCATCTCAGAAAAATGATGCTGGAGGAACTCCAGCGTCGTAATTACGCAGAGACTACCATAGATTGTTACATCCGCGCCGTCGAAGAGTTCTCTCGACGATTCCATCTTCCCCCGGACCGCTTGGGCCCTCGACATATTCGCGAATACCAAGCTGAACTTTTCCAGAAACAGAAATTGGCAACGCCCACGGTTCGGCAACGCTTGGCAGCTCTCCGATTCTTCTACATCAAAACGCTCAAGAAGGCCTGGAGCCTGGAAGAGACCCCTTACCCGAAAAAGACACGTCGCTTGCCGACGATCTTGAGCCAGGAAGAAGTGGCGCGGCTGATCGATGCAGCTCGCCCTCCCTTGCATCGCACTTTGCTGATGACCCTCTACGCCACCGGACTCCGGCGTGCGGAACTCGCGCGCTTAAAAGTGAATGACATCGACAGTCAGCGTATGGTGATTCACGTCCGAGGCGGCAAAGGCCGCAAAGACCGGGACGTAATGCTCAGTCCGATGTTGCTCGACGAACTCCGCCAACACTGGCGTCGGTTGCGACGAAAGCCCAGTGAATGGCTGTTTCCTAGCAGGCATGCTCGCGCCAGTGATCAGCCCATCACGCCCAAGGCCATCTACCATGCCTGCAAAGGAGCCGCCCAGCGGGCCGCCCTCCAGAAAGTCGTCTACCCGCACACGCTGCGCCACTGTTTCGCCACTCATCTCCTCGAAGCCGGCGCGGATCTGCGCACCATTCAGATCCTGTTAGGCCATAGCGATCTGAAAGAGACCACCATCTACCTGCATCTTTCG
>Ga0209139_10000580_pt1 | contig 12769 bp, 9 predicted proteins | sample BogFormECP14_OM3_FD_188246 | JGI IMG/M metagenome (GOLD analysis project Ga0209139, IMG submission 188246) | Bog forest soil microbial communities from Calvert Island, British Columbia, Canada - ECP14_OM3 (SPAdes) (version 2) | ecosystem: Environmental > Aquatic > Freshwater > Wetlands > Bog ...
AAGCGTCCGCCCAGCACGGAATCGATTTCTGCGTGGAGCTTCGCCTCCGCATCCGGATTCTGGCCGAGCAGCAGCCATGTCCAGGAAAGCGCGTTGGCCACGGTTTCGTAACCCGCAAGAAAGATGGTCAGCACCTCATCGCGAAGCTGCTCGTCCGTCATGCCGGAGTGATCGGTTTCGTCGTCGCGTGAAGCCAGGAGCATCGACAGCAGGTCGCCGCCGTCTACGCCCGATCTGCGGCGCTCTTCGATCATGCGGTAGACAACTTTATCCAGCCGCTTGCGAGCGCGCTTGAACCGCATGACTCCGGGAATGGGCAGGTGCAGCCAGGCCTCAAGCCGCGGCATGGCGACGAGGAAGTTATACAGCCGCATGATGGCATTCACTTCGTTGTTGATGCGCTGCACGTCCTGCGTTACATCCGAATCGAATAAGGTCCGCGCGACGATTTGCAGGGTGAGCTGCATCATCTCCGCTGAAGCATTCAGCTCCACTCCGGCGTGCCACGAATCGCGCATCGCGGCTGCGCGTTCGACCATGAGTGTTGCGTAGTTCTGAATGCGCTGGCGATGAAACGCCGGCGCGGCGATACGTCGCTGCCGCTTGTGAACGTCGCCATCGCTGGTAATCAGTCCCTCGCCGAGCAGAATCTTCATCCGTTTTTGCGTGCGTTCTTTGATGAAGTTCTGCGGCTGCACGATCAGCACTTCGCGAATCAGTTCAGGGTCGTTCATCAAGACGATCTGACTCGGACCGATACGGTAGCTCGACACGCGGTCGAAGTTGGCCGACAGATATTCGAAGAGCCGGATAGGATCGCCCGGCCGGAAGAAACGGCTGAAGAGATAGAACGGCAGGTTGCGCTTCAGGCCCGGCGGGTAACGATAGCCGCCGCGCTCTTCGACGACCCAGCCATTCTCGACTTGTGAAGCAGTAGCCACGGCATAATCAGCGCGCCAGGCGCTCCTCTACCACTCTTACAATGCGCTGATGGATTTCCTCAATACGCGCATCGCCTTCCATTGTGACCACACGCAACTTGTCGCGCGCTGCGATCTCGCGATATTTGTCGTAGACACGGCGGTAGAACGCTTCATCTTCGCGTTCAAAGCGGTTTTCATCCGTTCCGGTTTTCTTGGTGCGGTTGTTGCGGCGGCGCGCGCGCGTGAGCGAAGCGTCAAAGTCGGGCAGCAGCAGAATTGTCAGATCCGGTTGCAGTCCTCTGCACATGACCTCGTGCAGCTTCAGGACAACTTCGCTGCCAAGCTGCCGCCCTCCGCCCTGATACGCTTCGGTCGAATCCGTGTAGCGGTCGCAGAGTACGACATGGCCCGCTTCAAGCGCAGGAGAAATGATTTCGGTAATCGCCTGGGCGCGATCGGAAAACATCAACCCAAGCTCAGCACGAGCTGAGAGATTTTCTGTGCGCGAATCGAGCAGCAATTGACGGATGCGGTCGCCGATTCGCGTACCACCCGGTTGCCGCGTCACGGTGACCGTCTCCCCGCGTGCTTCCAGCCATGTCGCCAGCCTGCTGATCTGTGTGGTTTTGCCGGAACCATCCAGCCCTTCGAACGTAAGAAAAAAACCACGACCCATGGCGCGAGTGTAGCAGAGCAATCAATGATATCAATCTTACGAAGGAGCCATCAGTTGCCGCACTCTGAAAGCGGCGCGAGATTTCTTCCCATCTGCCGCAACGCCTGATCGAGCGTTGATTCAGTCTCGGCAAAGCCCGGCTGTTTCTGCTTTTCAGTAGCAAAGGAAATCGCCTTTTCGAAGCCACACACTTTCAGTGTTTCAGGCGAAGATGCTGAGAGTTGTCGCATCAATTGCGTATCGCCATAGGTCGCGACGCCGCCAATCATAACCAGCTCCACATCTTCCGGCGTGGCGTGAGTCAGGCTCCAGTAGGCGTCTTTGCTATACGCCTTGCCTGTGTCTCGAATCACGATCAGATCGGCGGTATGGTTTGCCGCGAGGCTGCCAATGTAGTCCTGCAGAGCTACCAGCGAGGCGGCGTTGCTGGTCGCCATCATCACCAGATCACGGTCGGTAAGCGGTGGCGGAAATTGGGACTGGCTCCAGACTGCGGCATAGTTCAACTCTCCCAGAAGCCCATCGCTGCCGGTAGGACTCCAGTCCGGAGCAAGCGCCATGAGCAACTGTGCCGCTTTGGCTGCCGCGACATTCGCGGTATCACCGTATAGCTCGATATTGCTGCGAGGCGACCAGATGAAACCCACTCCTGCCTTTGCCATCGAAGCGAAATTCTGCGGCGTGAGGGCGACACCGTGAATGATCGAAACGCCGGGCTTGAGCAGCCCGCGTCCTTCCAGTTCGGAGAACTCGCGCGCAGCCGAGGCATCGCGCGGCGAGCCCTCGGCAATGTGGATCAGCAGCGATCCACGCGGCTTCGCATTGAGCGCGGCAACGGCCTGGGCCACGTCTGATTCGCTCATTGTGAGCGGAAAAATGTTGTAGATGATCTCGCCCAGCCCGCTGCCTAGTTCCGCATCGTAGTCGAGATTGCGCGCCAGCCCCTGATCGCAAGCCGAATACATGCCTCCCACCACCGATGTCTCGCCCTCGCTGATCGCCTTCACTTCGGCATAGCGCTCCATCGCGCACTCCAAACCCTCGCCTACGATCTCGTAGTGGGGCTCGTTCATCAGCATGTTATAGACAGGCTTCTGTTGCCAGTCATAGCGATTGCCGAATTCCTGATTCGGCTTCCAGCGGGGAAAGACATTCCAGGTCAGGTGATTGTGCAGGTCGATCAGACCTGGCGCGATAATGCCGTCGGTACGCACGGTGCTCGTCCCCGGCGGAAGCTGGACCTGCGCCCCCGTAGCGAGAATCTTCCCATTCTGAATGAGAACCGTGCCGTTTGACACAATCTCCTGTGGCGTGACGAGAGTGCCGGTAATCGCAATCGGCGTGGTCTGCGACAAAGCCGCGTGCGTGGAAATGAAAAGGCAGAGAATTGCAATGGAAAGACGGGAAAGGCGCATCGCACACCTCCAAGTATGGGATAGTGTGCGATTACTGTAGCGCAACCAGATGAGATGCCGCAGGCGGCAACACTACATGCCGCCCAGTTGATCGAGGTCGATCGATTCGTAGTCTTTACGCTCGATGCCTTCGCGAATCTCCTTCGGCGTTTTGCCGAGTTTGGTCATCTTGTAGGCGTAGGCGCCTTCTTTGGCACAGGTAGAGCAGACGGCGCCATGCGTGCCTTCAAAGCAGCTGTGCAGGCTGGTGTGGCCCAGAGCTTTGTCGCAATGGCAGTAGCAGGGAAGCTGATAGAGAACCTTCGGCACCTGCGCCGCTTCTTCATATACCTTCTTTTGCCAGGGATAGCGGAAGTAGTCGCCTTGCAGCTGATCGCCGGAAAGGACGGGCGGCAGCTTTTCTGTCTTGGCAGGCGGCGCGGGGTGGTAGGCGGGAATGTCATCAGCGGGGTTCGACCATTGCGCATAGCTCGCAATAGTGGCCAGTCCCAGCGCCATCCCAAGAAAAACTCGATTCATGCATGGCTCCAACAGATGAAAGGCTTCTGCACTCTAGATTAGCGCAAGGCGACACTCTGAGAGCCGAGTCAAATGAGAATGATTAAAGAGGAGAATTGAATGTTGTGGAATGTCATGAAAAAGGCAAAAAAAGGCGGCACGAACGGTAATTTGTCCGTGCCGGGAGGCCAGTGACGCAACTTATAAACTTTTCGTCTTGCCGTAAGAGCACCGCTCAATCACTGCAAGAACTGTACACTTCAATAGATGCTTCTCGTCGCCGGTTAGTTTCAGTCTATCGCGAAAATCTATGAGATCGCGTACTTTTTCTTCAATTTCATGTAGTGTACGCGATTTCGGCAGCTTCCACAAGCACAGTCTGGTAACTAAAACTCCTGATCTACAGAAATGTTGCGATGTTTAGCCCAAAAAGGGCATCGAAAGGTGCAAGAAAGCAGCACTCAGGAAAGATGGCCGATATGCAAGACTTAGTAGAAACTACTGATTCTAAAGAAAAAAAAGATCAAAAAGAACAGCACTCCAGCCGGCTCAAAACTGGTTTGCTGGTGATCGGGTCAGCCCTGCTGGGAGGCATTGCCGTAGCACTTTGGAACCGCAGAAGCCTGGCTGAGATACGAAATCAGCCTCCAGAAAAGGATTCTGAACCAAATTCAGGCAGCGAAGAAGCAATTTATTGAATAGGGAATTCAGTTTTTGGTAGAAATACTGTTCACTGCTTCAGCCAGACGAAAATCGCGTTCTGTCAGCCCTCCAGCGTCGTGCGAAATCAGCGCCAGCTTCACCCTGTTATAGCGAATGTCAATATCCGGATGATGGTTGGCGGTCTCGGCCTTCTCTCCAACTGCATTTACAAACCGCAGTGCCTCGACAAAGTCGGCAAAGCTGAATTCGCGCACGATTTCGCCACCTTCAAGCTTCCAGCCTTGCAGTAGTTTGAGCTTTTCTTCTAGGGCTTGAGGGCTTAGCAAGGGCACGGCGCACCTCCGTTAGTTCGCGGCTTCGACTTCGGCTCCGCCATAGGCAAATGGTGAAAAGCGGGCGTGCAGGCCGATCTCTCGTCGCAGGTCAACCCACAGCCCGTCCGGCATGCTCAGGTACATCTCAACGACCTGGGGATCAAACTGTGTTCCGGCGCAGCGGTGGATCTCATTCCGGGCGGCCGTGAAAGTATTGGCGCGACGATAGGGGCGGTCCGAGGTGATCGCGTCGAGCGTATCGGCAACGGCAAAGATTCTCGCGCCCAGGGGAATCTCTTCTCCTTTGAGGCCGCGTGGATACCCGGTGCCGTCAAAGTGCTCCTGGTGGCAGTAGACAATCTCCGCCGCCTCGCGGAGGTAGGGAATCTTGCAGAGAATCTGATATCCGCGTGCGCAATGGTCGCGCATCACCGAGCGCTCATCCAGGTCCAGACGGCCGGGCTTGAGCAGGATGGCGTCGGGGATCGCCATTTTTCCAATGTCGTGCAAAAACGCACCACGCGCGATGGTTCGGATGTCGATCGGCGAAAGGCCCATGGCCCTTGCCAGGGCCACCGTGTAGCCGGTCACCCTTTTGGAGTGGCCTTCGGTTTCGGCATCCTTCAAATCAAGCGCATCGCCCAGCGCTTCGAGCGTAATGTCATATGAGCGCTCAAGATCGGCGACTGCCTGCCGCAGCATGTCCGTTCGCGCGGCCACCAGCTGCTCCAAGTTCGACTGGTACATGGAGTTCTGCTGCGTCAATCTGCGGTGATCCAGGGCCCGGCGGACAGTGGCGAGCAGCTGTTCCTTCTCGAAAGGCTTCAGCAGATAGTCATAGGCGCCTTTGCGAATGGCGGAGATGGCAACCCCCACATCGTGAATGGCCGTCACCATGACCATCGGCGTGTCTGGCTGCAACTCGCGGAGGCGCTCGAGCAGGCTCATTCCGTCGAGGCCTTCCATCATGATGTCTGAGAGCACAAGATCGTACGGGGTATCGGTTTCCAGGCGTTCCATCGCCTCGAGCCCGTTGGCCGCGAGCACGGGACGGTAATGGGCCTTCTCCAGCATGGCCGCGATCACGGTCCTGACATAAGGCTCGTCGTCAACAACCAGAATTCGTTCGGAAGCCATGTCTCTTTCTTGACTCTCTTCCTTAGCCTGCAAGCATTTCTGGGGGCGGAAATCGTGGAAACGTTCTGTCTGCTATCGACAATCTATACCAGTGGTGACGTTTCCATCGGCGATGCTCCCAACTACTTGAGTAGCTGGATTCGTCGCTTTCACCTTAGATTCAAAAAAGCGCTTAACTTTTGCCTGTTTTTCCCGTGCCAGCGGCCTTAACATAAGAAAATAGCATCAAAGTATTCGAATTAGGAAGCAGCCTCACCGATTCTGAGACCCAGGAATCGTCTGAGATAATAGACTTGTCCCATTATATTCCCAGTTTGGAAGGGCGCTCTTGGCTATCAATATTCTTGGATTCTTCGAAGAGAGTACCCACAGAATCGTCAATGCCCAGGCTGAAGAGCGCTCGGTCGAGCAGGCCCGGCGCGACATCTATGACAGCCATCGCCATCGGGTATTTTCATTGGCCTTCCATATGATGGGTAATGAGCTGGCGGCCGAGCAGCTGCTCACAGAGACCTTCGTAAGTGCTTTCCAGGCGCAGCTAAAGCCAGATTCCGGAACCATTGACAGCGCTCTCATTGCGAGACTTCGCACGCATTTTCGCCTGATCCCAGGCGCGGCTGCGCCGGTTTCCTCGTCCTCCGAAATGACTGGCCGGAATGTCCGCCGCACCGATATGGAAGAGGCGATTCAGGAACTCCCAGCCTTCGAGCGGCTGGCTTTTCTGCTGCGCGATGTGGAAGGCTACTCGTCGGAGTCCATTTCCCAATTGCTGGAAGTACCCCAGACGGAAGTAAATCGCACGTTATTTTCTGCGAGAATCCGTCTGCGCGGCATTCTGGCGGAGATGGCGGCCGAGCGCGCCGCCTGATTTGCCGCGGTTCCTTCAACCACCCTTTTCGATCTCTTTCGCAGCATGAATTTGTGAGCGGCGGCTCTTGGCCCAATCGGCTTTTGTCACCTGCCTTGCCCGCCCCAGCGCAAGGGCGTCGGGGGGCACATCTTCGGTGATGCATGAGCCGGCGGCGATGTACGATCCTTTTCCGATGACAATGGGCGCAACGAGCGTGGTGTCGCTCCCCACAAAAACCCCATCTTCGATGAGCGTGCGGTGCTTGTCGACCCCGTCATAGTTGCAGGTGATGGTGCCCGCGCCTATGTTTACGCTGCTGCCAATCTCGGCATCGCCCAGATAGCTCAGATGGTTGGCTTTCGAGCCTTTGCCCATCCGCACTTTTTTCGTTTCGACGAAATTGCCAACGTGCGCCTCTTCGCCAATTTCGCTCCCCGGACGAAGATGCGCGTATGGCCCGAGCTGCGCGCTTGCATGTATGTGCGAGTCATTGATGATGCAGCCATTTTGTATCAGGACATGATTCGCGAGTGTCGAATTTTCAATCACCGAGAACGAACGAATGCGGCAGTCCTCCCCGATATGCGTGTCGCCGAGCAACTGCACGAATGGCTCGATAATCGTGTCGGCTCCGACCTGTACATCAGCGTCGATGACAGTCGTCTCCGGACGGTAGATGCTCACGCCCTGCGCCATCAACTTGCGCGCCTTGGCCAGCCGCATCGCTGCGTCCAACTCGGCCATTTCGACAAGCGTATTCGCCCCCAGAACCTCGGTAGCATCCTCGGCTTCGATGGCCACAACGCGCTTGTGCTCCTGCACCAGTAAGTCCGCCATGTCCGTCAGGTAATATTCGCCGTGGGCATTGTCGGTTCTCAGCTCGTTGATGAGGTGAAAGAGCGGAGCTGTGGCAAACGCATAAATGCCGGAATTGATTTCGCGGATCGACTCCCGCTCCGGCGTCAAAGCTTTCTGCTCGACGATGGTGGCAACTTCCGCTGAACCCGGCGACTTGCGCACAACCCTGCCGTAACCGTGCGGATCATCAGGTGCAGCGGTCAAGATAGTCATCGCTGCGCGTTCCGCAAGATGGAAATCGCGCAGGCGGGCAATGGTCTCGGGCTGCAATAGCGGCACATCACCCGACAGCACCAGGATTTGCTCATAGTTTGCGACAGCCTGGCGCGCGGTCTGGATAGCGTGTCCGGTGCCTTGTTGCTGCGCCTGCGTGACAAAATGGACGCCGGTCGAGGCAACAGCGGCCTGCACGGCGCCCGCCTGATGGCCGACGACGACAAAGACGTCCTGTGGCGGCACGATCTGCGTGGCCGCATGGATCACATGTTCCAGCAGGGCCTTGCCGCCGATCTGGTGCAGCACTTTAGCGCGTTTTGACTTCAGCCGCGTGCCCTTGCCGGCGGCCATGATCACAATCGCGAACCGCATGATTACTGCTCTCCTTCGCCGCCGGGAGCCCCTGGGCCTTGCTGGGGCGCTCCGGGAATAGTGATGTCAATAGGATGCGGCGCTCCCATTCCGATCTCGGTGAGCGGCGTGCCGAACTCCTGCTGGTTGCCGACCACCAGGACAGCCAGCTTCGAGGTGTCGATGTACTTCTTGGCCACGCGCTCAAGATCAGCGGTGGTGACACGTTCAATGCCGTCTCGCTGCTTTTCGAGAAAGTCCGACGGGTAGCCATAGAATTCCAGGCGAGCCGCTGCCGCCAGAATTTTCTCCTTCGTGTCGTACTTGAAGATGAACGAATTCAGCACCTGGTCTTTGGCACGCTTCAGCTCTTCGTCGGTAAACGGCTTCGTCTTTAGGTCGCCGATCTCTGCCAGCATCGCCTGCGCCGCTTTCACCGTCGTCGCGCTCTTGGTTCCCGCTCCTACGCGAAACATTCCGGGATGATCGTAGTCGGCGCCATATCCGCCGCCCACGGCGTAGGCGAGCCCTTGCTTCGTGCGGACGTCCTGAAACAGGCGCGAACTGAATCCGCCGGAAAAGATCTCGTTCATCACAGACAGCGCAAAATAATCCGGGTTGTTGCGCAGCGTTCCCATCCCGACGATAGACACGTTACTCTGGTTCACGTCAGTCTTGTCAACGATGTAAGTGCCGGGTTTCGGCCCTGGAAATTCACCCGAGGGCTTGGGCCACGGTGTGCCGCGCGACAGGCTCTCGAAGGCATCGCGCAGAGCCTTTTCCATCGTCGCCGAATCAAAGTCGCCCTCAACTGCGATGATCATGTTGTTGGGCACGATCGTCTTGTCATGCCACTGTTTCAGGTCGTCCAGCGTTACGGCTTTGATCGTGGCCAGTTCCGGTTCGCGCGTGTAGGGACTGTCCGGCCCGTAGACCAGCTTGGCCGCTTCGCGCGCAGCGATGGCGCTGGCATCATCGTTGCGCCGGACGATGCCAGCCGCTGCCTGTTGCTTGGCCAGCATCAGCTTGTCATCTTTGAAGGCAGGATGCTTCAGCAGATCGACAGCGATGCCGAAGACCTGGTCCTCGTCCTTTGTCAGACACGACCACGAGAGTGCAGTCGAATCGACGTCGCCGCCTGTCTCTACTTTGGCGGCTTTCGCCTCGAGCAGATCGTCAAGCGCGTCGCCATCCTTGGAGGAGGTGCCGCTGGTGCGCCACGTGTCGCCGTAGAGATCGACCAGTCCGGCCTTGTTCGCAGCCTCGTCGCGTGAGCCACCGCGCATCGTGATGGATCCGTTGATGAACGGCAGTTCGTGATCTTCTTCGAGCAGAATCACAAGCCCGTTCTTCAACTCGATGCGCTTTGGCTGTTCAGGGTGAAAGGGATGCAGCGGAGGAATCGGAATCTGCTTCCACGGCTGTGCCTGTTGCGCGTGAGCGGTCTGTACCAGCGAGAAAAGTGCGATGAGAACTGGTAAACCAAACAGCGTGAACATGGCTTCTCGATTCACAGGTCGTTTCAGATTGCGGAAGCTGCGGCTCATTGCGCACCTCCCTGCGGCTGCTGCGCGCCTGCTCCGCTGGGCGGCTGGAATTGAACCATTGCGTATGTCCGGTTGGTTTCTACGAATGTTTTGTTAGCAACACGGCGAACGTCCGCTTTCGAAACCGCATCGATCTTCTTCAACTGGTTGAACAACTCGCGCCAATCCCCGTATTGCAGTTGATAGCTGGCAAGCTGCTCGGCGAGCCCCTGATTATCTCCAAGCCCGCGCAAGAGATCGGCGCGCGAGCGCGTTTTGAACATGGCAAGTTCATCATCGGTCACGTCAGCCGTCTTCAACTTATCGATCTCTTTATGAATCGCGGTACGCATCTCCTCCGGCGTGTGTCCCGGATTGGGCACGGCATAGAAGGCGAACAGTCCAGGATATTTGTCCCCGGGAAATCCGCCGAAGCCGGCAGCGGCTGCCGCAATCTGCTGATCGCGCACGAGGCTCCGATAGAGCCGCGAAGTGCGTCCATTCGAGAAGATGTCCTGAATGGCGTCGTACACGGCATCGTCGGGGTCACGATAATCCGGCTTGTGATAGCCCTCAAGATAAAACGGCTGCGACTGCTCCTTGAGGGTCACCGATTTTTCAGCGATCTGAGGCGGCTCGACCGTGCTCATTGCTTCCGGTTTTGGCCCCGTGGGAATCTGACCGAAATACTTCTCCAGCATCGGCATCGCTTCGTCGGCCTTCACATCGCCCACAACAGCGATCACGATGTTTGACGGCACATAATACTTTTTGTGAAACGCATCTGCCTCAGTCGCTGAAATCTGGCTCAATTCGCTCATCCAGCCCACGCCCGGCCGGTGATACGGATGCGCCACATACGCCGTCGCCAGAAACTGCTCGACCATCCGTCCGATAGGATTTGAATCCGTCCGCATGCGGCGCTCTTCCATCACCACGTCGCGCTCCTTGTAAAACTCGCGCGGCACCGGATTCTCAATGCGGTCGCTCTCCATGTACGCCCACAACTGCAGACGGTTCGAAGGCATGCTCCAGTAGTACTGCGTGTAGTCGAGGCCGGTCTGCGCATTCAGGCCCGCGGCGCCGTTGGCCTCGGCAATCTCTGTGAACTGGTTGGGGATAACATATTTCTGTGCGTCAGCCTGCGCCTGCTCGAAGGCAGCGTGCAGCGTTTTCAGCTTTTCAGGATCACGCCCCACGCGCTTGCGGAATTCCTCGTCGTAAGCCGCATACGTCTGCTCCACCTTGTCGAGCGCGATTTTCTCAGAAGCATAGTCGGTCGTGCCGATGTCCTTGGTCCCTTTGAAGGCCAGGTGCTCGAACATGTGCGCGATTCCCGATTGCCCGCTGGGATCATTCGCGTCGCCCGCATCGACAATCGTGAAATAGGAAAAGACCGGAGCCTCCGGCCGTTCGCAGACGATCAAAGTCATGCCATTCGGCAGGACTTTTGTCGTGATACGCTTCTCAAAGCTCGCCAGGTCCTGCGCCTGCGCAGCCAGCGTCAGGCCGCACAGCAGGGCCATCCAACGCACAACAGAAGAAAATTTCATGCGCCCTCAAACGAAACAGAATAAATCCACTTCAGACTATTCTGACGCTACCCGCGCGCCCGTGGCGTGTCAAACAAGGTGTGACCGGCAGGGGTTCTTCTGTGTTCTACCGGTGAAAGATGACATCCTAAGTAGCAGCGCCAGATCCTCTGCCTGATCGTTACTTGACCACCTCAACACGGCTTAGTATTCTGCGCCGTCATACCAAGGAGTCTTTTAGCATGAGTACCGCCCTCGCCGACGCGCCCGCCACCGTTGCCACCGTTCCCCTCATCCGCCGCTGCGCCGTGCTCGGAGCAGGCACCATGGGCTCGCGCATCGCAGCGCATCTCGCCAATGCCGGCGTGCCTGTCGTGCTCCTCGACATTGTCCCGGCAAATGCTGATGCATCCAGCCGCAGCCGCATCGCCCAGCAGGCATTGCAGGCGCTCCTCAAGTCAAAACCCGCGGCGTTTTATGACAAGTCCAGCGCCGGCCTCATCACACCGGGCAATTTTGAAGACGACCTGGCCCAACTCAAATCCTGCGATTGGATCATCGAAGCCGTCACCGAAGACCTCGGCATTAAACAGGCGCTGCTCGACAAGGTCGCACCGTACCTCCGCCCCGACACTATCGTGACGACCAACACGAGCGGCTTGCCCGTTGCGTCCATCGCCGCAAAGATGCCTGCCGATTTCCGCAGTCGCTGGTTCGGCACGCACTTTTTCAACCCGCCGCGCTACATGCGCCTGCTCGAAATCATCCGCACGACCGAAGCAAACCCGCAGGCCGTTACCGCGATTGCCGACTTCGCTGACCGCCGCCTCGGCAAGGCCATTGTTTATGCCCATGACACGCCCAATTTCATCGCCAACCGCATCGGCGTCTTCGCCATGTTGACGGCTGTAGCTCTGATGCAGGAACTCGACCTCACCATCGAGGACGTGGACGCGCTCACCGGATCGAGCATCGGATGGCCGCGCACCGGAACCTTTCGTCTTGCCGATATGGTCGGCATCGACGTGCTCGGCCACGTCGCCCGAAATTTCTCCAGCACCAGAGCCGAAGACGCAGTCGCGACCAAACTGCCGCCCTTCATCGAAACCATGCTGGCGAACAAATGGCTCGGCGACAAAACCGGACAGGGCTTCTACAAAAAAATCCCCGACGCACCTGATCCGAAAAACAATAAGCTCGCACTCGACTGGAAAACACTCGACTACCGCCCATCGCAGCGTCCGAAATTCCCGTCGCTCGAAATGGCAAAGAACGCCGAAGCTCTGCCCGAACGCCTGCAACTGCTGATCGGCAACGGCCCCGGAAAAGACAAAGCCAGCCAGTTCCAGTGGACGCTCCTCACCCGCATCTGGAACTACGCCGCCGACTGCCTGCCCGAAATCGCCGACGACATCAGCTCTATCGACCGCGCCATGCGCACCGGCTTCAACTGGGAACTCGGCCCTTTCGAAATGTGGGACGCTGTCGGCGTGCCCCAAAGCGTCGAACGTCTGCGCACGCGCAACGAGCACATCAGCCCACAGGCCGAAGCGCTGCTCGCATCGGGTAAAACCAGCTGGTACAGCGAGTCAGCAGAGGGGCGAGCCGAATTCAACCCGACGAAACGGAGCTACGAGGCAGTCCACCAGCCCGAAGGCATCGCCAACGTCGCAGCCTTCAAACGCGCCAACGGAGTGATCCGCAGAAACGCGGGCGCATCGCTCGTCGACATCGGCCAAGGGGTTGCGTGTATAGAGCTGCACTCCAAGAAAAACGCCATCGGCGACGACATCGTCTCGCTCATCACGCA
>Ga0209139_10000581_pt1 | contig 12759 bp, 6 predicted proteins | sample BogFormECP14_OM3_FD_188246 | JGI IMG/M metagenome (GOLD analysis project Ga0209139, IMG submission 188246) | Bog forest soil microbial communities from Calvert Island, British Columbia, Canada - ECP14_OM3 (SPAdes) (version 2) | ecosystem: Environmental > Aquatic > Freshwater > Wetlands > Bog ...
AAGCCGCCGCCGCTGTCGAGCCTTGAGCCAATCTGCCCAAACCCTTCTTAATCGAGGGTTTGCTCGTAAACCGCGAACGTCTTCATCCCTTATCGCCTCTCTCAACCTAATCGAAATGGCCCGGTTGAAAGCGACATTTGGTCTGGGTGCTCATCGCATCCATCCCGCTTTCCCGAAAGAACTGTTGCCAACCCCTCCGGTCTTACCCTCCGCCTAAACCTCCCGCGGATTCAATTCTTCCACGCGGCCCTTTTCCAGCCGCATTACCCGGCTACATCGCCGAGCAAGCGTCATATTGTGCGTCACAATCACCGATGTCAAATGATGACCCTGATGCAGCCGCTCAATCAAGCTGAAAACCAGGTCAGCCGTCCCGCTGTCCAGATCACCCGTCGGTTCATCTGCCAGTAACAATTTAGGCTGCGTTACTAAAGCACGCGCCAATGACACCCGCTGCTGTTCACCGCCGGACAGTTCACCCGCTCGATGCTCAGCCCGATTACCCAGTTCCACTTCCTCCAGCCACCGCTGCGCGGTTTTGCCGGCCGTCGCTTTCGACTCGCCTCTCGCCAGCAGAGGCATCGCTACATTCTCCAGCGCCGTAAATTCAGGCAGAAGATAGTGGAATTGCCACACATAGCCGATCTCCCGGTTTCGGAAGGTCGCAGCCTGCTTGGGTGAAAGATTTTTCAAAGGAATTGAGGCGCAGTATACGTCACCTTCAGAGGGTGTATCAAGAGCACCAAGGATGTGCAAAAGTGTGCTTTTTCCCGCCCCCGACTGGCCTACGATCGCCAGCAGATCGCCTTGCGCGACCTCAAAATTGAGTCCTTCAAACAGCACCAACTTTCCGCGCCCGGTCGTGTACTCCTTGCGCAGGTTCTTCACCGTTACTAATGGATGCGCATCCGAGGCGGAACGACTCAGGCCGGAAATTGCCGGATCGGCGGAAGCAAGGCCTGAACTGGTGGAGAAGACTCCCATAATTACCTCTAACACTGTTGGACACTAAAAAGAAAGCGCCGTCTCGTCTGTTTCTCAATCTCGTGTGCACGAAAGTACAACGCCGGTACCGCGATCCGAGTGTCAAAAAATAGTTGCAGTTCACCTGCCAAACATTTCGGCTAATCTTTTCAAATTTCTGATTGGCCAAATATTTGTTGCAAAGCAAGAGCCTCCTTCTGCTCACCTCATCGGAACCACCAGCATGTTTTGCAGTATCGCCAGTTGGTCTTGCACACTTTTCCACGCTTTTGCATTCTTTTTGGTAATGATGGGCGAACTTGGGTCGGAATAATACGCAAGAATATCCCGCTTCAGGCCCGACGGAGCCGGCTCTGTAGCTTTCGCCGTAATCAGCCCGAGTAACTTTGCATATGTCTTGTCCGTCAGCGGATAACCGCCCGGCTGCACGATATATCCGGTGTCGAGGTCACGATTGTCCAGCTTCATTATGACTTCCGGATTCTCGGTAGGGGATTGGTGCAGACGTTTCAGCAGATCCTCATACAACTCGAGTGATCTGTTAACGCTCGCGACGTATTTGGTCTCCGTTTCCTCAGTCGGAATCTTGATCGAAAGGTCGGACATTGGGCCAATTTTGGGCACAATAATCACCACAAAGGCCAGAAAATGCGTCTTAAAGCCGGCTTTTTTGCGCGTATTTTGCCAGCCATTGTTGTAGTCGGCCTGCTGCAATCGCTGATCGAGTTCCTGAAATTCCCCGTCCTCCGGATCAGTAGGGAAGTCATGCTGATGAATCAACGCTTCCGCATGGGCAAAATCCGGCAAGAAATTCCGGACTGAGCGCCGGTATGACCCGATGACAGCTTTTCTACGTTTCTCACCCAGCACCCCATTTAAATGCAGGCCATAGGTCTCATAAAACGCGCGGTCCAGCAGATCAACCGAGACCCTCAGGCCAATGTGATTGAGGTAGGCAGAAGGCGCAAAGTGCTGCTTGGTCATCTGGTCGATGTCGAATGCAAACTCCGTCCGGACGTGGCCGTGCGGGCTTTCGTCGTAGGTAACGGAATGGCCATACTGCAAAGCCAGGTTCGGGAAGGCGATCGCCGTTGAGGGATTGACGGCATCGTGGTGTCCGATGCTGTCCCCCACGTAATGGGAAAGCGCGCCCAGGGCGAAAGCGAGCTCATTCACGTTGCGTGCATTGCGAATCAGGCTGGCGACGAAATCGCCTGTACGAACGTAATGCGTCAGATCGCTGAAGAATACATTCCCGAACGGGTAGTAGCCCGCATCCTGAATTTCGCAGCCGCCGTAAGCGTAAGACTGGGCAACGACCAATTGGTCGGCGGTCGTCTTTGGATAACGGGCGAGCAGAAGGGGTTTGATGGATGGACCCCAGGCGAGGTCGATCATCTGCTGGTGTGTCAGCACCGAGTAGGCAAAGCCAAATGGCCCGGAAGCGATGATCAGCAACCAGATCAGAAAAATTCTGGTCAGTACATGAAGAAAACTTCGAATAGAAAATCCAGGTCGTGCAGGCATTCGCTTATTCGAGGCTGACTTGCTCAGGCAGGTTGCTTCACTACTCGTAGCGGAGCGCCTCAGCGGGTAGAACCCGAGCGGCAGAACTCGACGGATACAACGTAGCCAGAAGTGAAACTCCCAGCGAAACGACCGCGACAATCACTCCATCGAGCAGGCGCGGCGCAAATGGCAGGTAGTCGATCGAATAGACATCCGGCGAAAGGGGAAAACGATAGTGGCCTCCGGCCCACGACAGCACATAGCCGAGCACGAGGCCCAGCAACGTGCCCAGCAGGCTGATGAGGAAGCCCTGCATCAGGAAGATGCGCCGAATCTGCCCGGGTTGCACGCCCAGCGACATCAGCACAGCAATGTCCTTCGTCTTCTCCATCACCATCATGGTCAACGCAATCAGAATATTCAGCGCAGCCACACAGACAATCAGACCGATCACGATAAACGTGACGATCTGCTCCAGCTTGAGTGCGCGAAAAAGTTCGCGGTTCTGCTCCATCCAGTTGGTCGTTTCAAACCCTGGGCCGGCGGCCTCCTCAATCTCTTTCCCGATGCGGTCGGCGTGATAAAGATCATCGACTTTGAACGAGATCACTGAGATCACATCCGGTTCGCCGAAGAGGCGCTGTGCGTCGGCCAGTCGGATAAATCCAAAGCTTGAGTCGTACTGGTAAAAGCCTGAGCGGAAGATGCCGGCAATCTGAAAACGCTGATATTTCGGGACCATGCCGAAGGGCGTCAATCCGCCCTGTGGACTGGTGACGAGCACTGTATCGCCTACCTTGGCGTCCAACGTATTCGCGAGGTCGTAGCCGATGACGAGTGGTGGCGTTGCCCGGTTGACATCGTCTGCCCCTGATAAGTCCACAGGCTGTGCGAGCGCGTCCGCGCTGCCTTGCTTGATATTCGCGAGCAGATCGCTGACAGTGCGTTCTTCCGCAGGAATGACGCCCTTTAGCTGTGCGCCGCCCGAGAGCGCTCCCCGCGACACCAGCACCTGCTCATACAGTCCCGGCGCTGCAGCCGTGACGTGAGGCAGATGGCGCAGCCGATCCGTAAGCTCACGCCAATTGCGGATGCCGTCGCTCTGCACGCGCATCAGGTCCACATGCGCGGTTGAGCTGAGCAGCCGCTCGCGCAGATCGCGGCTCATCCCGTTGGTAATAGCAAGTGCGATGATGAGAGAAGCAACGCCAACCGCAACGCCCGCTACCGAAATCGCCGTGATGACGCCAACAACAGCCTGCCGCCGCTTCGCCCGCAAATAGCGAGCCGCGACAAAGAGTTCAAATCTCACCGGACAACTGCCTTCGCCGCCGCCGCATTCTCGTAGCGGTCATAGACGCGTACCGTGACCACATGCTCCGTGGGATTCGCCGGAGGCGCCGCGCCCGGCTGCGGTGGATTGAGCGGCGCTTCAAAGTCATAGTGCTCGGTCAGTGAATCCGAAAGCTTGCCAACCGGCTCTACGTATTGCCACGGTCCCGCATCGACAGAATATTCAGTATGCCCGATCGGAGTTGCGCTATCGGTCGCCGTCAGCGTGACATGGATCCTGCCGTTATCCATGCGGCCCTCCATCGCGGTAAGTACGGGCGGCGTAGTGTCGATCAAAAAACGATCGCTCACGCGCTCCGTCGTAAGCGCCTCTCCCGGATTGTGGGATGGGGCGTCGCTGGCAATCACTCTCAGTCGATATGCTCCGTCAGGAAGGGCGGTCGCGTCGAATGTGTAATAGCGCTCGTTTACTTTGTCTTTCAGAAGCTGCCAATTGGTCTCGCTGTCGCCGCGATAGTAGACGCTGTAAATCAGCTCATCGCCATTGTCATCGTGAGCGGCCCAGCGCGCTGTCACAGCCGACTTGTCCTTGATGCCGGATAGCGATTCGCGCCCAGGCTCGGCGTTGAACTGCAGGCCGGGATTCGGAGGCGCGTTGAAGTTGATGGCCACGGATTGCGGCTGCTGTCCCGGAGAAGAGGAAGCATTCACACGCGCGCCGGGCACCACCACCATCTCATCAATCGTTGGAGCAATGTTGACGGGCAGGTAGTTGATCCCGACCACCCCGACGGTCGCACCCGGACGCAAGACAACCTTCCACTGCACAAAGCGGGACTTGTCAAGACCCAGGGGGCCGTTGTTCGGCAGGACTTTCTTCCACTCGCTCCAGGCACGCTCCGGGTTTTCGATATTTCCCGCACGAGCATAGAAATCGTAATTTTGCGAAGCCGAATCCACCTCAGCCCGGCCCCATTGCGAGAAGGCTCCAGCATCGAAGACATCGCTGAGATACGTGCCTTCCGCAGCCTGATTGTGGCTCAGAAGGTAGACCTTCCCGGTATTGGCAGTGCCCACAAACAGCCCTTGCGGAGAATCGGCAAAACCCACTGCTTGCGAGGCCTCAAGATGGGCGATGTCGGCATACTGTCCATCATCGTGGATGCGATAAATGCGCCCGCGATTTCCCGTTGCGGCGAGCAATCCCTGCGGCGTCCAATGCAGCGCATAGACAATGTCATCGTGATCGGACCATATCTTGTGCGGTGCACCCTGCGCCGGAATCTGATAGACCTCAGAGCCGTCGGGAATGACCGTGTTGCCATTGAACGCCTGCACCGAGCCGGGCTGCACTAGGGAGATCGTAGCCGTCACTGATGGAATGCCCTGCACCGGCAAAGGCGGCAGCGTAGTCTGTCCCTTGCCGCCGACAGCAGAAGCGTAGATCGTCCCATTGTCAGCGATTGCCAGCGAAGTGATCTCGCGCTTGGGAGCGTCGTAGATGACATAGCCTTTTCCGGTGGCGTCGACACGATAAATGAGTCCGCTTCCATCCGAACCGACAATCAGGTTTCCCGCCTTGTCAAAGGCCATTGCACGAATATGCTGTTCGTCGCTCTTGAAAAAGAGTGCTGGCTTCGCACCGCTGCTCGGAACATTCAGGCGATAAACAGCCGCCGGCCCTCCGGTGGCAACGTAGAGGCGTCCTTCTCCATCGAATGCAAGGTCCCAAATGTACTTCGGCTTTTCTTCCGTCTGCGCGGGATCGAAGACAACTTCAGCCTTGCTCTCATCCAGGTCCGAGGCGCCTGCAGGAAGCTTGTAAACCTTGCCCGAGGGCAGGGTAGCGGCAAAGACGGAACCGTCCTTCGCCACGCGCACTGCCTGCACCGTCAGGTCTTTGCTCGAAAAAAGTTTTGTGCTCTTGCCATCCGGAGCAATACGCAGCACAGTTGCGGGAGAGCCAGTGGCCGCATACGCGTTACCAGCGCTGTCCGCCGCAATCGACCACACATAGGTAGAAGGCGTTACCGCGATCTGCTTGCTCTCCGGCCCTGCCTCCAGCGTTCCATCGCTGCGCACAGCAACACCTTTCGGCGTACCTTTTTCAAATTCGTCAAAGCGCGTTTGCGTCCAAAGGCGCGTGCCCTGGGCGACGGCGAATGGAGCGATGAGGCAGAGAACGGTCAGGTTGGAAAATAGGTAAGCCAAGCGGCGCATCATGCTGATGATGAGTCTACTAAATGCAATCTGATCGCGTTCAGGCAAGCAATCAGGGAAAAAAGTAACAGTCGTTGCTTTATATCCGTCCGGCTGGCATCCGCCAAATTCGCGCTCTGAATGGAATCGTTTCCACTTTTTATTTTTTAGGAATATAATCCGACCCGTCTCTACCCGTTGTTTTCAGAAAGGCTTTCTGCCAAGGTAACGCGGGAATCATGAGCGAGGAGATTGCAGGTGAAGACTGGATTCGGTCGCGGAGTGGCCTGGAGCACGATTTGCGCCACCGCCATATTTTTTTCATCTCCTGTGTGGGCGCAAGACGCAGAGCAGACCGCACAGCTTACTAAATCGTTGCCCAGCGAGGCGCAGACGGTTATCAAGCGCCTCAGCGAATTGAACCACTTGCCAGCGGGCGAGTGGCGGTTCCATTCGGGTGACGTTGCCCATGGCGAGAGCGTAGATCTCGATGATTCAAGCTGGCAGTTGGTAAAGCCCGGCTTCGAATCTTCCGGCGAAGCATCCTGGTATCGGCGGCTGGTAGAAGTTCCAAAGACGCTCAACGGGTATGACCTGACCGACACCCGTATCTGGTTCCGCTTCTCCGCAGGTGCGAACGGGCCTGTGCCGCAGATCATCTACTTCAATGGACGTCGCGTTGCTCTGGGCGATGACCTTGAACCAATTATCCTGCTCGATCATGCAAAGCCGGGCGAAAAAGTTCTGATCGCCGTAAAGATGCTGCACACCGTCGATCAAAAGCACTTCCACAACGCAGACTTCAATATCGACTTTGCCGAGAACCGCCCGAACCCCGACGATCTCCGCAAGGAATTTCTTTCTGCCGTGCTGCTTGTTCCCAGCCTGTCGAAAAATCCCCAAGGCGACGAAGCAACGCTGGAGAAATCAATCGAGGCTATCGATCTGAAGGCCCTCGACGCAGCCGATCAGTCGAAGTTTGACGCTTCGCTGAAGCAGTCCTCGAGCCAGCTTGACGCTCTGAAGCCCGTCATGAAGAGCGCAACTTTCCACGTGACCGGCAACTCGCACATTGACGCCGCATGGCTCTGGCCGTGGACGGAAACTGTCGACGTCGTGAAGCGCACCTTCTCGACCGCACTGCAGTTGATGAATGAATATCCGGACTACACCTACACGCAATCCGCTGCGCAATACAACGAGTGGGTGGCGACCAAGTATCCGGAGATGAACGAAGAGATCAAGAAGCGCATCAAGGAAGGCCGCTGGGAAGTGGTCGGCGGCATGTGGGTCGAGCCGGACTTGAACCTGCCTGACGGCGAAGCGCAGGCGCGCTCTCTGTTGCTTGGCAAGCGTTTCTATCAGAAGGAATATGGCGTCGATGTCCGCATCGGCTGGAACCCGGATTCCTTTGGTTACAACTGGCAGACTCCACAGATTTACAAGAAGTCGGGCGTCGATTATTTCGTCACCCAGAAGATGACCTGGAACGATACCAATCAGCTTCCGTTCAAGCTCTTCTGGTGGGAGTCACCCGATGGCAGCAAGGTCCTGACCTATTTCCCGCTCGATTATGCCAACAACGACCTCAACCCAGTTCGCCTCTCATACGGCCTCGAAATAGCCCGCAAGCGGGCTCCGGGCATGACCGAAATGATGGACCTGTACGGCATCGGTGATCACGGCGGCGGCCCAACCCGCGCGGTTCTCGACGAGGGAGATCACTGGGCAGAGCCAAACAAGATCGTTCCTAATTACAAATTCGGGACAGCACAGACCTTCTTCAGCACGGTAGAAAAGCAGGTTTCTCCTGAGTCACCGACGTGGGACTACTTCTCAGTGATGAAGGGCTACACGCCGCCTCCGACACCGCCAGAAGGCCAGATCGCGATTCCGACCTGGAAGAGCGAACTGTACTTCGAATATCACCGCGGCGTGCAGACCACGCAGGCGCAGCACAAGTGGAACATGCGGCACAGCGAAGAGTGGGCCCTCAATGCCGAGAAATACGCTTCGCTCGCATGGCTCGACGGCAAGTCGTATCCGAATGACCAGTTGACCGACGCATGGAAGACGATCACGTTCAATGATTTCCATGACCTCGCCGCCGGATCCGGCATTGGAATCATCTACAAGGAAGCCCAGGAGCAATTCGACAAGACGCGCCTGGAAACAAGCGAGATCTCACAAAAGTCTCTAGAGACCATCGCCGCCCAGATCAACACCAAAGCTGCTGGCGAAGTTCCCGTCCTGGTCTTCAATCCACTGGCGTGGGAGCGCTCCGGACCGGTCGAAGTGAGCGTGCAAATGCCGAACGCAACTCCGAACGGAGTTTCCGTTCTTGACCCGGCAGGACACGTTCTTCCAGCCGTCCAGCTTTCCAGCGATACCAAAACCAACTCCTACAAGCTGCTCGTGGAAGCGAAGAACGTGCCATCCATGGGCTATCAGGTCCTGCATGTCGTTCCGGGCGAAAAGCCGTTCACGAGCGATTTGAAGGTAAACGGATTGACTCTGGAGAACGCCGCTGTCCGCGTTACCGTAGATAAAACCACAGGCTGCATCACCAGCCTCTACGACAAGAAATCGAACTTCGAAACGCTTGCCAGCGGCGCTTGCGGCAATGAGCTGCAGGCGTTCAAAGACACGCCGAAGGACTACGACGCGTGGAACATCGATCCCGGCACGCTGGACGTTCCTCCGACCAAGCTGACCGATGCTGATTCCGTCGAGCTGGTCGAGAAGGGTCCGGCACGCGCCTCGATCAAGGTGACCCGCCATTGGTCTAAATCGCAATTCGTACAGCAGATTCAGCTCGCCACCGGTTCGGACGAGGTCAACATCGTCAACGACATCGACTGGCATGAGGACCACATACTGCTCAAATCGGCTTTCCCGCTGGCCGCAACCAGCGATAAGGCCACCTACGAAATCCCATACGGCAGCATCGAACGCCCAACCACCCGCAACAACAGCTGGGATAAGGCGCAATTCGAAGTTCCTGCGCTGCGCTGGGCAGATCTGAACGACGGCCAGCACGGCTTCAGTCTGCTGAACAACTCCAAATACGGTTACGACGACGCCGGCAACGTCCTGCGTCTCTCGTTGCTGCGCTCGCCAACCTGGCCCGACCCGGTAGCGGATCGCGGCCATCAGCACTTTACCTTTGCGCTCTATCCACACGCCGGGGACTGGAAGCAGGCTTTAACAGTCCGTCACGGTTACGAATACAACTACGGGCTGAAGGCGGTTCAGCTTGCGCCGCACACAGGAACCTTGCCGCTGGAATACTCCTTCCTGACCGTGAAACCAGAGAATGTGGTGCTCACCGCCATGAAGAAGGCCGAAGACAGCAACTCGCTGATTCTGCACATGTACGAGTGGGCAGGGAAGCAGGCGAATGTGGAAATCGCATTGCCGCCCGGAGCAACGGCAGCCACGGAAACGAACCTGCTGGAGCAGCCGCAGGGCTCACCTCTGACGCTAGAAAGCGGCCATGTGACGCTTCCAATTCATCCGTATGAGATCCTCGCAGTTCGCGTGGACTATCAGCACAGCAATTGAACCAGCAGCAAATCATCAAGTAATCTGAGCCGGAGGTTGATAGCCTCCGGCTCTTTTTTCTGAGTGGAATCAATCAGCTAATCCCCAGGTTGACGCTTTTGATTGACCACCCTCTCCGCGTTCGCTATCTTGTAAATATATGACTGTTTGGGCTCGCGATGGCGTAACTTATTGCCAATCAGGCCCGTCGAACGCGGCAGATTCCTGGTTCTGCGAACCGCTGGATCCTTTTTATTCACGCCGAACACTCATCCCGCAGCAGGAGTGGATGCGCAATTAGAGCCTTCAAGGCAAACAGAATTCATACCAGCGCACTTGGCAGTCAGGAGCAATCAGGCCGGGTCTATGCAAGCGTATGAAGAACGATCGGTCTAGAGTCGGAGTGACTGAAAATTATTCTGGAAAAGACTCTTTATCGCCTTTCGTGTTGAATAATTCATACGAGTCGAAGAGCCGAAAATGCATCCAACATCTCATCGCTGGCAATCAAGACTCGACACCTGCCCGAACTCGGCAGATATTTTGAAGACTTTCCCTTTCGCTATTGACCGCTAGAACGACAGACAAGACCGCAGTCTCAAAAAAAGCAAGGAGTTTAGACCAGGAATGCAAGGACAAGCGATTACGCCGCACCGCCAGGAATTACCTTTAGCACCGGCAGCAAGCGGTGTTCTGGAGCATTCCGTTCTGACACCCGGCGATGTCCGCAAAATCATCATCAAGCGGAAGTGGGTCATTCTCGTTTGTCTGCTTCTGGGGGTCCTCGTAGCCAGCTACTTCGCCTTCCTGTCGGTTCCGCAATATGAAGCCTCGGCGCAGATGGATATTGACCTGGGCCGTTCAACAAACATTGGTATCAGCGACTTGGTCGAGCAGAACCTCGCGGGTGAAGACGCTTCTTCCGAGCGATTGCAGACAGAAGTCGCCATCATGCGCAGCAATACCGTTGCGCTTGACGTGATCAATACCCTCGACCTGTACCATAAGAAGCCCTTCTCGGATATCTTCAAGACCTCGCCCTACAACGGACATCTGACGCCGGGGCAGCGCTCTGGTTTGCTGGGCACATTCTCCGGCTACTTGAAAATCATGCTCATCCCGGGCACTAATCTGGTCGACATACGGTACCGAAACCCCGACCCTAAAGTAGCAACGGCGATTACAAATGCGATTGTGGACGCTTACATGGAGCGTGACCTGCGCGCCCGATTTGAAGGTACCAACCGCGTTTCAAATTGGCTCTCGGGGCAGTTGAGCACGCTCAAGAAGCAGGTAGAAGACTCGCAACAGCAAGCCGCGAAGTATCAGAGAGAGAATAACCTCATTGGGTTGAGTCCAGAAGGCCAGACACTTGTCACCGATAATCTGCAAACGGTGAACCAGCAACTGGCAGAGGCTCAGGCTGACCGCATCGTCAAGGAAGCTCGCTTCCGCATGGCGCAGACCAGAAATCCCGAGTTGCTTGTTTCCGTTGCGCCGGGAACAACGCTTACCGCTCTTCGCCAGCAGCAAAGCGAATTGATGGTGCAGGACGCGCAGCTGAAATCAAAATATGGCTCAGACTGGCCGAAGATAAAGGAAGCCGAAAAGCAACTGGCATCTGTTCAGGCAAGCATCGACTCTGAGATCAATAACCTTACGAACCGATTTGAGGAAGAATATAACGCGTCGGTCAAGACCGAGAACCTGCTGCGCGACCGGTTGGAACAAATCAAACAGGAAGCGTATCGCGCCAATGAATCTGTCGCAGAATTCGAGATCCTGAAGCACGGAGCCGATTCAGCCTCTGACCTCTACGATGCATTGCAGACGAAATTGAAGGAAGCCGGCATCACCGCCGGTCTGATGAACTCGAACAATATCGACGTGGTTGACAGAGCCAGCGAACCGGCGCGGCCTGTCTCACCCAGAAAAAAGCGAGATCTCGCGTTTGGTCTTCTCGGTGGTCTGCTGCTCGGGATCATCTCAGCGCTGTTCCTCGAGTCGCTTGACGACACCATCCGTACTTCTGACGATGCTGAAGCTATTTCCGGCCTGCCTGCGCTCGCAGTGATTCCACACTTCGACGTGCTGAAGAAGATCGGTGGAGGCTCCGCGGAACAGATGGCGCTTGATAAGGAGCGCGGCTCAAAGGTATCCGCCGACTTAATCTCTTACACCGAACCGCAATCGATTATTGCCGAATCCTTTCGAACTCTTCGCTCCTCTCTGCTACTGTCGGCCGTAGACCGGGAGCCGCGGCTGATTTTGCTGACCAGCAGCTTTGCTGCGGAAGGAAAGTCCACATGCGCGGCGAATCTCGCCATCTCGTTCGCGCGGCGCTCCGCGCGTGTGCTGCTGGTTGATTCCGACCTGCGCAAGGGTACGCAACATCTCAAATTCAAAACCTCCAACAGGGCTGGTTTATCCACCCTCCTCTCGCGCGAGTCTGGCAACGAGGTGTACGAGCAGCCGATACCGGATCTCCCGAATCTGACAGTCGTTACGCGCGGTCCGATCGCTCCAAACCCGGGAGAGATGCTGGCATCGAGAAGCATGGAGGATCTGCTGCTGCAGTGGCGTCTCGAATATGATCACGTGATTCTCGATACATCGCCCGTGCTCGCTGTGTCGGACACTTTAAGTCTGGCCCCTCACATGGACGCGGTTTTCATTCTCGTGCGCTCCGGTATCACGCGCAAAAAGGCTTTATCTCGCGTGCGCGACCAGTTGCTTCGCGCGAATGCTCGCCTTCTGGGAACCGTTGTAAACGACGTCGATCTGCGGCTGGAGAATTACTACACCTATTCGAAACGCTATGACTACGACTACAACAAGGGTTACGGAGCCGGCTACGGAGTGACGGATGCGGAAAAGTAAGATGGGACACCGATCTATTCTTGTACGAACCGTCTCCTTCACCGTTCTCTTATGTGCTACCCACTTTGGGTTTTCTCAAGAGACGCCTTCTGTGGCGGCGCCCGTGGATCAGCAACGCCCGCCCGCGCCGAACATTGCGATCGGCGGCGGCGATCTTTTGAATATCGTTGTCTTCGATACTCCTGAACTGACAACTTCTGCGCGTGTCAGTCAGGACGGCGATGTGAATCTGCCAGTGCTCGGAATGATGAGGCTGGCCGGCCTGAGTACGACCGACGCGGCTCGCAGGATCGAAGAAGAACTGCGGTCCCGACACCTGATCATCGATCCACACGTCACTGTCTTTATCGC
>Ga0209139_10000582_pt1 | contig 12746 bp, 12 predicted proteins | sample BogFormECP14_OM3_FD_188246 | JGI IMG/M metagenome (GOLD analysis project Ga0209139, IMG submission 188246) | Bog forest soil microbial communities from Calvert Island, British Columbia, Canada - ECP14_OM3 (SPAdes) (version 2) | ecosystem: Environmental > Aquatic > Freshwater > Wetlands > Bog ...
GGTGCGGCACCGATCGCGGAGATTGTCATGACCTGGAACTGCGAACATATCGAAGCACGACTCAGCGACTACCTCGACGGCCTTCTGACGCTCGACGAGCGCCGCGCCTTTGACGTGCACGCGAACTCCTGCGAAGGCTGCGGGCAAATGGTGGCCAGCATTTCTCAACTGGTTGGCGGTCTGCACGCGATGGAGCAGATCGAAACGCCGCCACAACTCGTCTACGCGATTCTGAATAAGACGCTCGGACCGCGCACCGCGAAGAAAGGCTGGCTGTCGAGCTTCGGCTGGCTGCGCGGGTTGAGCTCCACCCGTTTCATTTATAGCGCCGTCTCAGTTGCCGCAACTCTGCTGATTCTTCTCGTCGCTTCCGGCGTTTCGCTGCGCAAACCCAAGCTCGCGGACTTTTCGCCCGTCAACCTTTACCGCAGCGCCGACAGCCAGGCGCACCGGGTCTACGCGCGCAGCACGAAATTCGTCAGCGATCTACGCGTCGTGTACGAGATTCAGTCGCGCTTGAATAAAGACAACAACGATTTCCCGACGGCACCTGAAAGCACGGTTCCGCAATCAAGCCCCGGAAAGTCGCCCGGCACCACCGACCGGACTCATCCGGCAACTCCGCGCCAGCAGAATCGCGCCGACGGCCTCAGCAAACTTATCGAAACCCTTGCCGTGGAAATTCCCGTGACCAGCAGTCATTGGTGCGGCCAGTTGCTCGGAAGGAGCATTCGATGAAGTGTGCTGTCCATTCGGACGTGGACGCGACAGGCTACTGCCGCAATTGTGGCAAGCCGATGTGCCCGGCGTGTATTCGCCAGGTGCGCGACGTTCTCTATTGCGAGGACTGCCTGGCCACGATTCTGGGCCATCCTGCGCCAGTCCCCGCGCAAACGGCGCCAGCGCCGGCCGACTATTCCACCACGCCACTACCGCTCCCACCCGTACCTCCAGCTAACTCGGGCTTCGGACCAAACCCTGTTCTCGCCTTCTTCCTGGGATTCTTGCCCGGCCTCGGCGCTTTCTACAACGAGCAGTACGGCAAGGGTATGGTTCATCTCGCCATTTTTCTGGTGCTTTTCATCGCCGGCGTAAACGGCGCCATGAGCGGCGGAGCGGAAGCCGCTCTCTGGATCTGCATCTCCGCCCTTTGGATTTACATGCCCATCGACGCGCTCCGCACCGCGCAAGCCAAGCGCGCGGGCCTGCAGTTGTCCGATCCTCTCGACAATTTCACGAAGCAGCGCCCCATCGGCCCCATCCTCCTGGTCGGCGCCGGGATTCTGCTCCTGCTGAACAATTTTGATTGGTTCCCCTGGTACCGCGTTTCGCAGTTTTGGCCGTTAATTCTCATTGCCGTAGGCATCCTGATGTTTCGCAACCGCGTCGACCGGCGCCCGTAGAAGACTCTGGTAAGGAGGTGTGAGAGATGAGCGATCGTATTCGTTGCAATTGCCAGCGTTGCACCATCCGCGGCCTCATGGGGCCCGTCGTGGTGGTCACTGTCGGCGTCCTTTTTCTGCTGCAAGAAATGCGCGGTGGCTACTTCGACTTTGGCAACACTTATCCCGTCATCCTCATCGTGATCGGTCTGATCAGCCTCGCGTCCGCGCTCGCCTCCAGCGAAGGCCACGTCTCCGCAGCGCCTCCCGTGCAACCCTTACCGCCCACGCCGCCGGCGCAGAATGTGCCGCCGCCTCCATCGAGCGCAGCGCCTTCCTCGTACCCAGGACAAGGACAATAAATCGATATGGCCCGGAGCCGGCAACGCAGCAGCGGAATTTTTACAGGTTTCGTTCTCTTAACCGTCGGCTTCATCCTCTTGCTTCATAATTACCGCGGCCTGGACTTGCTCGATATTTTGAAGCGCTGGTGGCCGGTCGCGCTGATCTTTCTCGGCGCGATCAAGCTTTATGAACGGACCGTCGCCAGGCGTTCCGACGATCCCGATTCCGCTCGCATCACCGGCGGCGAGATCGCCCTCGTCGTGGGGATGCTCGTGCTCTTGAGCGGCGTCGTGGGCGTCGAGTACCTCAAGAGCTACATCAGCGACGGTAGATTTCCTATCCCTTCCGGTGATGTTCATACTTTTGACCTCGACGTCACGCCAAAAACCGTGCCCGCAAACGCGCGCGTTACCATTCGCGGCGGACGCGGTGATATCACTGTCCGCACCGCAGATACTCTTGAGATTCGCGTCGCCGGCAAGAAAAATGTCCACGCCTGGAGCGAAAACGACGGTCAGCGGCTCGCTGGTCCAATTTCCGTTGAAATTGTTCAGAACGGCGACGGCTACGAAGTCCACCCGACCGGAATGAATGCGGGCGACAGCCGCTTCTCCATTGACATGGACATTCAAGTCCCGATGAAAGCCTCTGTCATGGTGCGCAATGACAAGGGCGACGTCACCGTTTCCGACATGGCAACGCCCGTTTCCGTCACCAGCGGTAGTGGCGACGTCGAAGTCCGCGACACCACCGGCGACGTCTCCATCGAAATGCACAAAGGCGACGTCAAGGTCACCGACACCAAAGGCGACATAAAGATTTCCGGCAAAGGCGGCGAGGTCAACGTTGCGTCAGCCACAGGAAGTTTTACACTGGACGGCGAATTCTTCGGGCCCATCCGCGCCGACAAAGTCGCCAAAGGCCTTACCTTCATCTCGCAACGCACCAATCTCACGCTCACTTCGCTCACCGGCCACATGGAAGCCAGCTCCGGCAACCTGGAAATCGTTGACGCCCCTGGCGACATCAACCTGCGCACCAATCGCTATTCCGTCACCATCGAAAACGCCACTGGCAAAGTGAAAGTCGACAACCGCGATGGCAACGTCGAACTTCGCTTCTCTTCCCCGCCCAAAGCCGACATCGAAGTTACGAACACCAACGCCAGCATCTCCATCACGCTGCCGGAATCCGCAAGCTTCAACATCGTCTCCGACTGTCATTCCTGCGATATCAATTCGGAATTTTCTTCGGACACCCTGAAGAAAACAGCCGAGTCCGGCGACAACCATCTTGAAGGAAAGTACGGCAACGCCCGCGGGCCCAAAATCACCCTGAAGACCAGCTACGACGCCATCAACATACGCAAAACCAGCTGACGCCTTTGTGGCACAGCCAATCCTGGCTGTGCGCGTTTTGCTGCTCGCGCCGTGAAGTGTCCCGCGAATCTAAGCTTAGAAGCCGAGCACCTTTTCTTTTCGCTTGCTCTACCGTTCCGCCAACCGCTCCAAATCCTCAAAAAAAGCCGGATAAGACACCCCCGCACAATCCGCATCCCGAATCACGGTAGCGCCTTCTGCCCCTAACCCCGCCACGGCAAACGCCATCGCAATCCGATGATCACCATGCGGCTCGATCTCCGCCCCATGCAACTTCCCCGCACTCCGTCCTGCCACCTTCAATCCATCCGGTCGCTCTTCGACAGTCGCGCCCATCCGCCGCAAATTTTCCACGAGCACAGCGATGCGGTCACTCTCTTTCACGCGCAATTCCGCCGCGTCGCGAATCTCAATCCCGTCTTCCGTGAACGGCGCCAAAGCCGCCATCATTGGCAACTCATCAATCACCAGCGGAATCGTCTCGCCCTCAATCACTCCGCCCTTCAAAAGTGCACCCTTCACCGCCAAGTCTCCAATGATTTCTCCATGCGAACTCTTCAACGAAAGCATCTGAATCGACGCGCCCATCCCCGCAAACACATCCAGAATCGCCGTCCGCGTCGGGTTCAATCCAACGTTGTGAATCGCAATGTTCGAATCCCCGAACATCGACGCTGCCGCAATAAAAAATACCGCCGAAGACAAATCCCCCGGCACATCCAAAGCCTTTCCCACCAACTTCCCCGCCCCGCCATTCCCGGAAAGCCCATGAATCTTCGTCGTCCGCCCGTGCCGCTCCACGAAGGCGCCAAACTCTTCCAGCGCCAATTCCGTATGATCGCGCGTCCGCGCCGGCTCCGTAACGCTGGTCACACCCTCCGCAAATAATCCCGCCAGCAACACTGCCGACTTCACCTGCGCACTAGCCATCGGCATCTGATAGTCAATTGCGTGCAACCGCGTACCCTTAATCTCCAGCGGCGCAAAATTATCATCGCGCGCGCGAATGTCCGCGCCCATCTCCCGCAGCGGCCCCACGATTCGCTTCATCGGCCGCTTCTGCAACGATCCATCGCCCGTAATTTTCGTAGTGAATTCCTGCCCCGCCAAGATTCCGGTCAGTAGCCGAATGGTCGTCCCGGAATTGCCGGCATCCAAAGCGCGCCAACTACTCTTCAACCCGCGTGGCCCGCGCCCAACAATTCGCACCAAATCCTTCTCGACCTTCACTTCAGCGCCGAGCGAGCTCATGCATCCCAGCGTGCTATGGGGATCCGCGGCCGCAGAAAAATTCCGCAATTCGCTGGTCCCCTCCGCAATCCCCGCAAGCATCGCGTAGCGATGCGAAATAGATTTGTCCCCAGGCGGCTGCACTCCCCCCGCCAAATGTTTCGCAGGCAAAACAGTCTGTTTTTTCACGCGAGGATTTTAGCACGCACGCCGCAGTTCCTCTCTCAATCGCAAAATGATAGCGACCTAATTTGGAGTGCGGAAGCTCTGCTCCCGCTTTTCTGGAATCGTGACCGGGCAAGCTCTTGCGTCTCTGGCATATCGAATTTAAGCCAGCACACAAAGTGCTCAACGGTAAGGCGCGCCGGCGCGTCGATCCTTACGTCGTAAACCTCCTTTACCTCCTCAACTTCCTGTACCTCCGGACAGTTTTTCCCGAAGCACGCAGCAACGCCTTCCCCGAAATATTCATCCAACTAGGTGCGTATGATTAAGTAGGAGAAATCGAAATGTCAGCGCGTAGAACGTTGCTTCATCTAGCAGCGAAAGCCGGAATGGTCTTCGCCGCACTCTTTGTCGTCACGGTATTCCTAGTCGCCATGCCTGGCCACCATGCGCCGGTCACGCAAAGCCCGGCCGCTCAAGAGGCGGCCGCGCCGCAATCCAAATCCATGCCTGGCATGGACATGAGCGACGAAAAGGTCAGCGAAAAATCCGCCGTGCAAGACATGACGCCCGGCCACGGCGACGCCCACTCGCATCACATGTTCATGACCAGCATGCGCACGCAGACTCCCGCTGACGTTCAGCGCGCCAACGAAATCGTCACGCAACTCCGCGCCGGCATCGAAAAATACAAGGACTACCACGCCGCTCTCGACGACGGCTTCAGAATTTTCTTGCCCAACGTTCCGCAACCCGAATATCACTTCACCAGCTATCGCAACGGTTTCCTGGAATCGCTCACGTTCGATCCCGCGCGCCCAACATCGCTGCTCTACAAGAAAACCGCCACCGGCTACGAACTCGTCGGCGCCATGTACACCATGCCCAAGCGCGCCACCGAAGATCAGCTCAACGAACGCGTTCCGCTCAGTGTCGCCATGTGGCATCTCCACACCAATCTCTGCCTGCCTCCGCTCGGCCAGCTTCGCAATGCCGATTGGACAAAGTTCGGCCTCCGCGGTTCCATCATCACCGAAGACGCCTGCTCCGAAGCCGGCGGCCGCTTCCACGAGGTGATCTTCGGCTGGATGACACACGTCTACCCTTACGCGGATGGCCTCGACAACATCTACGCCATGCATCACCACATGGACTGAAATTTCGGCGGATAATTTCGTGTAGGGCCGCAGCACTGCTGCGCCCCATTTTTTTCGGACCGTTCCGCGTCACCGAATTTTTCTTCGTCCGATCCCGTCGGTGACGGCCCCGCGCACAGCGCGGGTGGTACTCTTTGCCAAAGGCATCTGCTCGGTCGACCCGCTCGTCAAAAGGCCGTAAGCCTTCTTATTCCGCCGTCTTTAATTTCAATTTGCTTTTGTTCTCTTCCAAAAACTCCCGCAATTCGCCCGCGATATCCAGCAACCGTATCCACTGCTCGTAATAAAGCGTGACGGGAAACCGTCCCAACCCATACACGCTCACGCCGCCTTTTTCTCCCACGCGAAATTCCAGCGCCCCTTTTTTTCTCGAACCCGCCTGTTTTTCCAGTTCCGCAATGCGTGCCAGCAATTCTTCCTTGCTCGGTTCTGACATTTTCTCCGCTCCCCTTTTCGCAACTCACGAGACTTTCAAGTCCCAGACAGCTCGACGAAATCCTACCAGTTTTGACGCTTCAAAGTCTTCGCCCCTGCATTCGCCCAAACCGTTACGTGCTCCCCCGTCAACGGCGCGCCCTCGCTCGTTCTCCTTCCGACACACCACCGTTGCCTCGCCCTTCACCTCGGTGTACGATACGCCCCTAAGCTGGTCTCTCGACTCTGTGCGACTGCCGGTCTTCGGTTCACGAAGAGGTCTAGGTCACAAATGAAACGTTTTCAGTCTTTCGCTCACAAATTCCTTGGGTGTGAGGAGCACTTTCTTATGTCACGACTCGTACGTCTAGTTTGCATTGCATTCTTGGCCATCGCACCGTGCGCGGCGCAACAGCCTGCGGTAACCCCGCCAGCTGCACCCGGCGCAGCTCCAGCGGCCGCACCGGCAGGTCCGAAAAGACTCGTCGCCGTGATGAACTTCGACTACGGCACCGTCAAGACCACCGTCGCAGCCATTTTCGGCACCGACCAAGACGTCGGCAAAGGCATCACCGACCTCATGGTCCAAAAGCTCGTCACCGACGGCAAGTACCGCGTCATCGAACGAGCAGCCCTCGACAAAATCATCGCCGAGCAAAACTTTAACAACAGCGACCGCGCCGATCCCTCCAGCGCCTCTAAAATCGGCCGCATCCTCGGCGTCGACACCATCATCCTCGGCTCCATCACCAAATTTGGCCGCGACGACAAACAAGTCGGCGGTGTTGGCGGCGGTCACAGCGGCTGGACCGGCGCGATTGCCGGCATGGGCAAGAAAGAATCCAAGGCGGTCGTAGCCATCACAGCCCGACTGGTCAACACCACCACTGGCGAAATCCTCGCCTCTGTCACAGGCAACGGTGAATCTTCCCGCTCCGGCTTGATGCTCGGCGGCGGTGGGGGCACGGGATATAGCGGCGGAGGGGGTGGTTTCAGCATGACCAGCAGCAACTTTGGTCAGACCATTCTCGGCGAAGCTGTAAACAAAGCCGTCGCCGACTGTGCCACGCAGCTCGACGCGGCAGCGGGAAACCTGCCAACCATCAAGGCCTCCTATTCCGGCTTGGTTGCCGACGTCAGCGGTAACACCCTCATCATCAACATTGGAAGCAAAGTGGGCGTGAGGGTCGGCGACGCAATTGACATCAGCCGCGCCGTCCGCACCGTCAAGGATCCCACCACGGGAAAAGTGCTCAAGACCGTCACCAACAAGCTGGGCACGGCCGTCGTCACGGACGTGGACGCCGACACTGCAACGCTCACGTACACTGGCGCAACCCCGCCCAAAGTCGGCGATGTCGCGGCCACCAACGGTCCAGCAGTTCCGTAAACGGTTCCGTGAACTATTCTCTAATTCGAAGGAACGACCGCCAGCGCGGCCACAAGAAATGTTCTGTTTTACTATCCTCGGTGCTTGAACTCGAATAGGCGAGGCTGCCTTGCAGACTTCCTCGCCTATTTTCTTATTCGAAGGGAGCCACGCAATGAGCCAGGACTACAGCGTCGGACAAAAGCTCGGAGACTACGAAATCCTCGGCGTTCTCGGCGCGGGAGGCATGGGCAAAGTTTATAAAGTCCGTAACGCCATCTCCGACCGCATCGAGGCCATGAAAATTCTTCTTCCTGACCTGGCCGGACAAAAAGATCTTGCCGATCGCTTCCTTCGCGAAATCAAAGTCCTCGCCAGCCTCAATCATCCCAACATCGCGGCGCTTCGCACGGCACTCACTCTCGACAATCAACTCGTCATGATCATGGAGTTCGTCGACGGCGTTACGCTTTCCTCGCGCCTCCATCAAGGCGCCATCCCTCCAGCCCTCGCGGTCAAATACATCGATCAGGTTCTCGACGCCCTCAGTTACGCCCACAAACAAAACATCATCCATCGCGACATCAAGCCCGCCAACATGATGCTCACACCCGACGGCACCGTAAAACTCATGGATTTCGGCATCGCCCGCTCCGCCTCTGATCGTAGCCTCACCATGACCGGCACAACGCTAGGTTCCCTTAACTACATGCCGCCCGAGCAAGTCAAAGGCGATCCCGCCGACAATCGCTCCGATCTCTATTCCCTCGGCGTCTCGCTCTATGAAATGGTCACCGGCCAGCTTCCCTTCCAGGCCGACAGCAACTACGCCATGATGGCCGCGCATCTTCAGGAGGTCCCCAAGCCTCCCATCGTTCTGCGTCCCGGCATCCCGCAACCGCTCAATCAAATCATCATCATGGCTCTGGCCAAAGATCCGGGACAACGTTTCCAGTCCGCGGACGCCTTCCGCGGCGCGCTGAAAAGCGTCCCCACGCAAGGTACTCCAACGCAGCCCGGCGTCGATCCGCGCGCCTACGCTCCGTCCGCAAGCGGCGGGAGCGCCACGGCCCTTTTCCAGGAAACTCCCGCCTCGCAATCGCCCACCACGGTTCTCGACACTCCGGCCTTTCAGCGAAGCCAACCCGCCGCGGCGGCCACTCCCGCTGCGGCGGCGTCAGTATTTGAGTCTCAGTCCACGCAGCAACCGCCCCCGCCTCCGCCAGCGGTCAGCGGTGGCGGTCATCGCGGCCTCTACATCGCTCTCGGCGCTTTCATCGTAGTCGCGGTGCTCTTCGCCGCCGGCCTCTACCTCCCGAGCCGCATAAAGACCATGGCGGGCGCAGACAAGCCCGCCTCGCCGCAACCGCAATCCCAGCAGCCCGCACCTGCCACGCCGCCCAGCGGAGCCGTTACTCCGCCTGCTACCACGCCAGCTCCGACCGATCCCGCCACAGCATCGACGGATGCGACGGCCGCGGCCTCTTCGGCTGCAGTAAATCAGCAATCCGGCCAATCCTCGCCCGATAGCGGAGCTCCAACCACGTCAACCGACGCGGTTCCTCCAGCCAACGCAACTCCAGCCGGGGGCGCCGCGCCCGTTCCGCCGAAAAAGCCCTCCAAGCCCAAGAAAGACCAAGCCGCCGATGACGCCACCGCTCAAGCCAAGGCCGAAGAAGCCGCCCTGGTCGAAGAAAACGAAAAACGCTACGACGACGTCGACAGCCGCGCCTCCGCCGTTGGCCAGTCCCTCGATACGCTCCAGCATCAGCAAGCCGCCTCTGGCTATGGCCTCCGCGGCGACATAGTCTCCGCCAGGCAGCGCATGATGACCGATCTATCCAAAGCTCAATCCGCCGTTCAAAAACAAGACCCCAAAGCCGCCAAAAAATATCTCGACATGGCCGAAGCCGAACTCACAACCATAGAAAAATTCCTCGGCCGCTAACACCGCTGGCCCGTCGCCGTCTTTGTCACTTTTGTAGAAGCATAGCTTTACTCTAAGCGCTAGCAAGGGATACTGTGCCCATCCCAGAAAGACGTGCGGGCGTCAGCTCGCCGATTTCTGAATTGGTCTTCTTCCGTTTTTCGGTTGACGCGTTTCCGTATTTCTGCAATAGTCGAAATATGAGCAAGGTTTCCTCCGATCAAGTCGCTCGTTACGCCGACATGTTTTCCGCTATGGGCACCGAACCCCGCCTCCGCATCATGCAAGCATTGCTTTCTGCGCATCCCGAAGGCCTCGTCGTCGGCGACATCCAGGAAGAACTGGAAATCCCCAACTCCACCCTCTCCCACCATCTCGAAAAACTCAAAAGCGAAGGCCTCGCAAACGTCCAGCGCGAGAGCACCTTCCTTCGCTACACCGCCAACACCGAAGCTCTCCAGGAGCTGCTCCGTTTTCTATACGCAGAGTGCTGCACGCGCAACAAAGCGCTGAAGCCGCAGGAAATTATCCAGGTCTGCAAATAGGAGAAACCACCGTGAGCGAAACAAACATCAAGGAAACCGTCAAAGAGAAATACGGTCAGGCCGCCCTTCGCGTGCAGTCCGGGGCCAGTTCGTGCTGCGGTGCTTCGGCATCGTCCGGCGGTGCCGACCCGATCACTTCGAATCTCTACGACGCCAATCAGGCAAACCAAATACCCGAAGAAGCCATGCTCGCCTCGCTCGGCTGCGGCAACCCGACAGCGCTAGCGAAATTAAATCCGGGCGAAACAGTCCTCGACCTCGGCTCCGGTGGCGGCATCGACGTCCTTCTTTCCGCCAAGCGAGTCGGCCCCACCGGCAAAGCGTACGGCCTGGATATGACCGACGAAATGCTCGCGCTCGCCAACGAAAACAAACGAAAGGCCGGCGCACAAAACGTCGAGTTCCTGAAAGGCGAAATCGAACACATTCCACTTCCCGATAATTCCGTCGACGTGGTCATCTCGAATTGCGTCATCAACCTTTCTGCCGACAAAGCTCAGGTTCTGCGCGAAGCCTTCCGCGTTCTCAAACCCGGAGGCCGCTTTGCCGTTTCCGACGTGGTGACCCGCGGCGAAATCCGCCCCGAAATCCGCCGGAACGTCCTTCTCTGGGTCGGCTGCGTCGCCGGAGCGCTCGACGAAAACGACTACCGCAACAAGTTAGAGGCTGCCGGATTCGAGCAAGTCGATCTAGAACCGACACGCATCTATCGCGCCGCGGACGCCCGCGAATTTCTCGCCGTCTCTGGAATTGACGCCGACGCCATCGCCCCGGAAGTCGACAGCAAGTTTATGAGCGCGTTCGTTCGTGCAGTCAAACCAGCCGCGAAAGATTGCTGTGGCCCAACGTGCTGTAACTGAGCTGGCCGCAACGAAACGTCATGCCAAAATACTACAACGCGCTATTCCTGTGCACCGGAAACTCCGCCCGTTCGATCATGGCCGAGGCCATCCTCAACGCGAAAGGACAGCCCAATTTCACCGCCTACAGCGCGGGTAGCCACCCCACGGGCCAAGTCCTTCCCGAAGCGCTCACACAACTCAAAAACGCAAAACTCCCGACGGAGGGCCTGCGCAGCAAAGACTGGTCCGAGTTTGCTCAACCCGGCGCACCGAAAATGGATTTCGTCTTCACCGTTTGCGACAACGCCGCCAAAGAAATCTGCCCCGTCTGGCCCGGCCAACCAATCACGGCTCACTGGGGCGTCGCCGATCCTGCTCACGTATCCGGAACACCCGAACAAATTGAGCGCGCCTTCCGGGACGCGTTTCTGACTCTCGACCGCAGAATAAGCCTCTTGCTGGCCCTACCGCTGTCCGCTCTCGACATGCTCGCAATCCGCAAGGAAGTCGACCGGATCGGCCAGCAATGAAACGGAATTTGCCGGCCCGAATCGTCGCCGAATTCCTCGGCACGGCCTTCCTGGTCGCCGCGGTCGTTGGCTCGGGCACCATGGCTGAACGCTTGTCCGGCGGTAACATCGCCTTGGCGCTTCTCGCCAACACTATCGCGACGGGTGCCGCGCTGGTTGCGTTGATCCTCACGTTCGGTCCGATCTCGGGTGCGCACTTCAATCCGGTCGTAACGCTCGCGGATTCCTTCGAAGGAGGGCTTCCGCGCTCCGAAGTTCTCCCGTACACGGCTGCTCAAATCGTCGGTGGGATCTGCGGAACGATAACGGCGAACGCCATGTTTGCTTTGCCGCTGGTATCTCTGTCACACCGCGTCCGAAGCGGCCCTTCTCAACTCCTGAGCGAGTTCATCGCCACCTTCGGCCTCCTGTGCATCATCTGGGGATGTTCACGCACGCGTACCAATGTCGTTTCCTTCGCCGTAGCTGCCTATATCACCGCTGCATACTGGTTCACGGCCTCCACTTCCTTTGCCAATCCAGCCGTAACCATCGCGCGCACCCTCAGCGACACGTTTGCTGGAATCCAGCTCCGCGATGTCCCGCTGTTTGTTGTCGCCCAATTCGCCGGTGGCATTGCTGCGACCTTGCTCTTTCGGAAGTTGATCCCGAATCTGCCCTCGACCGCGAGCAATGTCGTCCTCTCCCGCAACGTCGGGGCCTAGTTCCCACGCAGGAACTTCTCCTTCGTCACTGGTGTCCAATCGAGGGTGCTCTTTAACCGCCTTGTTGACGTGTACCCCAAATGCAGCTAAATCCGGCTCGCAGTTCGTTTTTTGCGCTTCTCTTCGCCGCCATGGCTTGCGCGGGATGCTCCGCCAAAAAGCCAATCGCTCCAAACGTTCCTGCGTTCCGTCTGGCGTCGTTCAACGATGATTCCCTTCTCCTCACGCCCCTCATCTCTGAAGACCACTCCATTGGCGCTCCAATTACGCTCACGCTCCCCGGCCGCCTGCATCCCTCGGTAAATTCGCACTGCTCTGCGGAGAGCGGCCCATTCTGCATCGAACAGGCAAAAAACGATCCATCCTCCATAAACATTTCGCTGCCTGCGCCGGAGAAATGGCTCGACGATCTCGAAGGGAGAACAGAGCCCGAGAGCCATGAGGAAGTCGAAGCCCTGGACGCTTTTCTATTGGACCTTGACCGCCTGGAGCAGGCCGGATGCTTCACCGATACGAGTCTCTCGATTCGGGATTTCGTCCTGCAAAGCATACCCATGCGGCCGCAGGACAGCTATTACAACGCCTACGGCTACCGTCTGGGCCGGGGCGTCGACTTGAAGCCGGGAATCCGATTGAAAATCGAGCGCGCCTATTTTCGTGCTGCGATGGCTGGAGAAGAGGATCGCAGTGCGAAAACTTTTCTGGGCTTGAGCACCGTGCTCTTTGACGTAGAATTAGACGGCGATCACAACACGCG
>Ga0209139_10000584_pt1 | contig 12732 bp, 11 predicted proteins | sample BogFormECP14_OM3_FD_188246 | JGI IMG/M metagenome (GOLD analysis project Ga0209139, IMG submission 188246) | Bog forest soil microbial communities from Calvert Island, British Columbia, Canada - ECP14_OM3 (SPAdes) (version 2) | ecosystem: Environmental > Aquatic > Freshwater > Wetlands > Bog ...
CCCATAGTGCCTCCTTCCAGCCTCTGGATAAGAATGCACCATCAAATGCCGGGACTAAACAACTAGTATCCAGGCTCCGACATTCTCAAACGACTGAAGAGCAAAATCGTTGTCGACGCCCCTGGTCCCGCCGCTTCCACCGTGCATCTTCTTGAATACTTCTGTGCCCAGGAACCACTTATGCAGCTCGAAGCCGCGAACCCCGAGAGGATTGTCCAAATCCTGCCGAGGCCCGGCACCGAACCCATCCAGTGAAATTGAAAACGCGGCGACTCGAACCTTGCTCATGGATTGTTCCTCTCTTCGATTGTCCCCGAAAATTTGCACCGATGGCGAACTCTGCTAGGGGACAAAAGCAAAGGAGGCCCGATTCGAACGTCCGGGCCTCCTCAGTCCTGCTTGTGTAATGCCAGGTCCTGTTTACGGAGCCAGCGCGGTTATCAGTCCGGGCGTCGGGCTGCCCCAACCGGTCACCAGATCATATCCGGTCACCGCAGAATAGCTGCCAGATGTACCGCTGGTGATGTCGTGGAAGTCTGAGCGATAGGGAGATGTGTAGATCGTTGGGTTGATGAATGTGATGGGCTTTTCTCCTTCGGAAGCCAACTTTTGATTCACCAGTGCAATAAAACCGGCCCACATAGGCGCGGCAAAGCTGGTGCCCCCATACTCATTCGCCAGGCATGTGGTCTGATCGGCACAGGTATAGAAGGTGAAGTTGGCATTTGCCGAGACGTCCGGCCCGTTGCGCAGGGTTGTCGAGCCTTTGTTGCTGGAGTTGATCACGCCAGAGATCTGCTGCCATGCGGGGATCGCGATCTTGTCCGGCGAGATGCCGCCGCCGCTGTCTGCCCAGGCTGTCTCCGACTTCCAGGCGCCGCCTGCGCTGGCGGTGACCAGATCTGTGCCGCCAACGGAGACGACATTCGCGTCGTCCGCTGGCCACGCTTCATTCCTCTTCGACCAGGTGGAACTATCGCCGGATGCCGCAAAGAAGTTCTGGCCCTGAGCCGCCATCTTCTTGAAGTATGGGTCAAGTGTGCTTGGATCCGCCGGCGTCCAACCCCACGAGCAGCCAATTGTAGTAGGCAAAGGATTGTGTGTCGTCATGGCGGAGATGATTGCGGTGTCGGTCGAGCCAACGTACATCACAAGACTAGCCAGCCCTGGAGCCATACCGAGGGCCTGCGTCATGTCGAGCGTCTGTTCCGTGTCGTCGCAGCGGCCGCCGGCCCGGCTGTCCACGCAGGAGGTACCGGTTCCGTCCGTGGAGAGCAGGGTGATGGGCACGGTGTTGGTCTGCTTCACATTCTTGTAGTAGGTATTCAGGTCGGCCAGGTCAGTGCCCAGATACTCAAACAAGCCGAGGTTCTGGCCGGCGCCTGTAAGCGTCGTTCCGGTGGCATAAGCTGCGCGCATGTCGCTGCCCAGGAAGGAAGCCGAGGGCCCTGAGCCGGTCGTCGCATGCGACACCACAGCTTCTGCGCTTATACCGTGGGCTTTCGCGTAGTCGCTCTTCTTCACCAGCATGGGGTGTGGAATGGAGTAGTTGTCCAGTCCGGAAACATGCCAGAGAGGAAACGACAGGCTTGTCGTCGGTTCGCGATCAGGCCCGTAAAAGACGCGGTTCTCAGTCGGATGCTGATACCGCATCATGCTCACGTGGAAAGCGGCTTCAATCGCGGAGACAGGACCCTTGATCAGCACGTTCATGCCATCGCGTGAGCCGCCAATCACGGTGAAGCCATTCGCTTTCACGAGACGCACTACCGCATCATAGTCTGCCTGCGTCGGGCCAAACCTTTCGGTGAACTCGGATACGGTGAGAAAGTGCCGGTAGGTCGGGCTGGCTGGGTTGTGGAGATCCTCCAGGAAAAGATCCAGTCCTGCCTGATCGCGCAGCGGCAGAACAACGTTCAGCGTCATGACCTGGTTCGCGGGCAGCCTTCCTATGGGTGCGGCCACATTGTCGCGAACGACATTTCGCACATGATGAGTCGAGAGGTACTGTGCCTGGGTTTTGGTTGTCAGGCCGAACACAATTGCGGCGACTGCAAGCAGGATCGAACACGGCTTGCGGACGAGAGATGCTGCACTTATAAGACATGCTCCATGCATAACGAATCTCCTTGTCAATTTTTTGGGGGGACCGTACTCATGCTTCCGGTGCACGTGGGTTGATTTTGGTTATGGCAAGAATCGAAGAGTACCCGCACCAGCGTCATCGGTAACCGAAAGTGTGAGCTACCTTAGCACCGAACACGGACGGTTGTAGCGAATAATTTTGCCGGAAGAGCTGGCGCGAAAACCATCGTCACCAGTCTTCGTTACTTAGGGACGATGCACCTAAGGTTGCCGAGACGAAAGGCGATAGCTTCCAAGTCGCCTACGACACGTCACCAAACAAACTTCTCCCCTTGACATTCGACCAAAAGATAACCTAGCCTTAGGTCGAATGACGACTAGAGAGACCGACGACCAACTCGACCTTCTGCAAGGCACCCTTGATTTGCTCATCCTGCAGACGCTCGCTTTCGGGCGCGCGCATGGGCATGCCATCGCCAAGACCATCGAACGCAGGTCGGATGAGGTGTTGCAGGTAGGTCATGGGTCGCTCTATCCGGCCCTGCAGCGGCTTATGAAACATGGCCTGATCGCTGCAGAGGACGGCATATCCGAAAACAATCGCAAGGCCAGGTTTTACCGGCTTACGGCGAAGGGACGGAAGAAGCTGTACCACGAAACATCGAGATGGCAGCGGTTCTCGGATGCGATTGCGCGCATTCTCACTCCCCCCGTTCAGGAAGGCGAGTAACAACAGTTCTCCGCGAAAGGCGCGTGTCATGACTTGGTGGAAAAGCCGTAGCGACCGTCTGGACGACGAAATCCAAACCCACATCGATCTTGAGACGCAGGAGAATATCGAGACTGGAATGTCGCCGAAACAAGCTCGCCACGCCGCGATGCGAAAGTTCGGCAATGTTCTGGTCGCCAAGGACAAGTCTCGTGACGTTTGGGGCTGGGTGTGGCTGGAGCGATTGTGGCAGGATATGCGTTACGCGCTGCGTGGCTTCAGAAAGAATCCCGGCTTTACTGCAGTAGCGCTGTTGTCGCTGATGCTGGGCATCGGGACGAGCATCGCTCTCTTCAGCGTTGTATACGGCGTTTTGATCGCACCTTATCCGTATGCAAAGCCCAATGAAATTTGGGCGCCGGCTGTGCTCGGGCCGAATGATCCGGTGCGCTTTTGGCATCCATATCCCCTGCGCGAAGTTGTCGAGATTGGAAAACTCCCCGCTGTCGCCGATGTCATGGCGACCAGCCCGAGATCCGTGATGCTAACCGGCGGCACTAATCCGGAAAGTCTCTATGGAGTGTATTTAACGGGTAACGCCTTCAACTTTCTCGGAGTAAAACCCGTGATTGGGAGGACGATTCAGCCATTCGATATTCATCCCGGGGGAGAGCCGGACGCGGTCGTTGTTCTGACTTATCAATTCTGGCAGCGCTTGTTCAGCGGAGACCCGCATGCGCTCGGGAAGAAGATCACGCTAAACGAAATTCCTTACACCATCATCGGCGTCATGCCGCCAAGATTTGGATGGTGGACCAGTGAGGCGTTCTGGCTACCTCTGTCTACAAATCTTGCCGACGACACTCCTATCCACGCGATTTTGCGCCTGCGGCCGGGCATCACCAAAGAAGTGGCTGAGCAGCAGCTGAACCAGTTGAATGTACGCCTGGCCGCTGAGCATCCGCAGGAGTTTCCCAAGGGCCAGCTGCGCACCGTGCTGTTGAATTACATGAACATCACAACAGCCAGTGGCGAGATGAGCTCAAGCCTGCACATGCTGCTCGCTGCCGTCGGTCTGTTGTTGTTGATTGCTTGTGTCAACGTAGCGAATCTGCAACTGGCCCGGACAACTACGAGAGCGCGCGAGATCGCAATGCGCCTGGCGATCGGAGCTGGCCGGGGAAGACTAGTGCGCCAGTTGCTGACGGAAAGCGTCATGCTATCTGTTCTTGGCGGTGTGCTGGGCGTGCTCTTCGCAATCGCAGCTACGCGCTTGATCGTAATTCTGATCCCGCCCGACTATGTGCCCAATGAGGCGCGCATCACGATCAACGGATACGTGCTGCTCTTCTCGCTTGCCGTATCCATGTTGACCGGCATTCTCTTCGGGCTTGCGCCCGCGCTGCGTTCATCGCGCCCCGACCTTGTGGAGACGCTGAAAGATGGCGGCAATGGCGCAACTGGTAGCTCGCGGGCACGGGCGATGCGCAGCTGGTTGGTTGTGGCAGAGATATCTCTGTCTGTAATGTTGTTGGCCGGAGCCAGCCTCGCTATCAGAAACTTTACGCAGCTTCTGAACGTGAATCTGGGATTCCAGCCGGAGCGAGTATTGCGCATGGGGTTCACGCTCCCGCCAAAACAATACACCACGTTTGAACAGCGCAATGTTTTCGATCGAAACTTGCTGGCAAGCGTCATGACGATTCCAGGGATAGAGGCGGCGGCACTGGGAAATGGAGGAATGCCTTACAGCAGTTGGGAATCTTCATACGCAATTGACGGTCGCAAGCCTCTCTCTGACGATCAAAAGATCGTTGGTTCCTTCATCAGCGAAAAGTACCCACAGACAATGGGGATTCCATTGAAGCGCGGGCGGGAGTTTACTGAATCTGAGATCGAAAATGTATCTCACGTTGCGCTCATCAATGAGAGCGCTGCTAAACTCTGGCCCGCAGGCGTTGACCCGATCGGCAGACACCTGAAGCTGGATGATCTCGATAAGCCCTTCAAGCCGCCTTTATTGGTGCCTCCGGGAAACAACTCCGAGCTGATGATTGTCGGCGTAATTGGCGACGCCAAAAACGGAGGCATGGCCGATGCGACGCTTCCCACAGTGTATTTGCCTTACACGATGATTGCGCCTCCCGACCGCCAAATCATCGTGCGGACTGTTGGGCCGCCGTTAGCAATGGTCAACGCCGTGCGTGAAAAAGTACGCGAGCTGGACAAGAGCGTGCCGCTCGGGCGACCTGTGACGCTCGATGAAGTGTTAGGCGAAGAAACGCAGCAGCCACGCTTCAACATGGCGCTCTTCAGCGGATTTGCAGCTCTGGGCCTCATGCTGGCCGCCATCGGAATCTATAGCGTCATCTCATACACGGTAACGCAGCGGGTGCATGAAATCGGCGTGCGTATGGCGCTAGGCGCGAAGCGGGGAGACATTCTGAAACTGGTCCTGCTGATGGTTGCAAAGGTTGCCGGACTCGGCCTGGTGATCGGCCTATGTGGAAGCATTCTGCTTGAACGGATTGTGCGGTTTGAGGTATTCGCAAAAACGTCGTTTGACTCTGCTTCTTTAGCTGCAGTGGTTCTCACGCTGTCCGCTGTCGCGTTGCTCGCTGCCTGGATGCCCGCATCCAGGGCTGGGAACCTTGATCCGGTAACGGCACTGCGGCACGAAGCGTAGCCAAAGATTTGCAAAATAAAATAGTGAGCGCTATCTGCAGTCCTGATCGCATTAGCAGGGAATCAGAAAATACCGGGCACCAGCCGTTTCGTGTTCCGGCTATATTCGGCGTACTCTTCGCCGAATGCCTCACGCAACGCCATCTCTTCAACATGAATGCGATAGAACAGCGCAAGAGTCGTGGGCGCTACGGCTAGAACCAGGCTGATCCAGTTGCGGGCATGCAGTCCGACAGCAAGAAATATCAGCACAAGGCCCGAGTAAGAAGGGTGCCGCACAAACCGATAGAGACCCGTCCGGTGCACCGTTTGCGATTCGCGAATGGCCACATTCGCGCTGAACGATTTTCCCAGAGTAAAAATCGCCGTCCACCGGATCGCAAGCCCGGCAACCAGAACAGCCAGGGCAGCCGCTCGCAGCCAGTGTGCTCCGCCAAACATAGTCGCAGGCACCGTGTACCGGGCCCACTCGCACGCCGTGATCGAAGCAAAGATCACGATCCAGAGAAGCAGCATTGATCCCCGGTCGCGGACATTCCCGCTGCCGCGGCGCGTGCGCGTTGCCACCGCGACCAGAACTTCCGATGCGACCCAGCCCCAGTAAAGCAACGTCCACAGCATCGAGATCATGTACTGCGCCTCAAGACTTTTCCGTCTCCAGCTTCGTATACGCAGGCATACCACTTTCGGTGGATGCGCAGCACAGCGGATTCCGCGAAACTGGGATAAGGTTACATTAGGCCGATTTATGAACGATTCGTGGCAGAACAACAGAATGAACGGCGGGCCATTTCACGCGGCCCATGCCGAACCGGAGATTCTGCCCCCCGATCCTGGCGTCGGAACATCAGAAGAACAGCGGCAGACATATTACTATCAGCCTCCACCACCGCAGCCTGTGCCGCCACAGCCGAGCCGCTCTCGCTGGGCCTACGCGCCCGCAACATACATTCTCGTCGGCATTAACTGCCTTGTCTTTCTGGGAATGGCTTTCAGCGGCGTCTCGATCGTTGCTCCCACTCCTGAGCAGCTTCTGAACTGGGGCGCCGACTACGGTCCATATGTGCTCCTGCTCGGCGAGTGGTGGCGTTTGCTGACCGCGACCTTCGTGCATGTCGGCATCATTCATCTCGCCACGAACATGTGGTGCCTGTGGAATCTTGGCCTGCTGGGCGAACCCCTGATGGGCCCATTCGGCATGCTCGCCACTTATGTGCTGACAGGGATCGCCGGCAACCTGCTGAGCACCGCCGTACACCCCGGCGTAACGGGAGGATCGGGCGGCATCGTCGGCGCGGGAGCCTCGGGCGCGGTCTTTGGCCTCGCCGGAGCCCTGATCGTGCTGCTTAAATCGCCTCTGCTGCCCCTGCCCAAAGTCGAAGTCCAGCGCCTTCGCAAGAGCGTCATATGGTTTGCCGTGCTCAATTTCGTGATCGGCGCAGGCACTTGGATCGCGCGCACATCGCTGCAGGTCGACAACATGGCCCACTTGGGCGGCTTCCTCAGCGGGCTGGCATTTGCAGTGCCGCTGGTTCCGCGCATCGGTGCAAGGCGCGAAATCTTCCTGCGCCGTCGCTGGATCGCCGTTCTGGGAATGAGCTTCCTGCTGCTGCTCGTCGCCTTCGGCATCCACTCGTTCTATTTAGGTAGCCGATAAAAAGACCAAACCCCGCCACATGCTCCTGTAGCGGGGCCTCGTCAACCTTAAGGGACCGGACGGGAAGATCGCCCAGTTGGATTTAGCGCACAGCCGTGGTCGCAAACTTCTTCACCATCGCGAGCAGCAACTTGCGGTCGCTGTCGTTCAGGCTGGAAGAGTAACGGCGTATTTGTGTCAGGAAGCGTAGCTCGTCGTCTGAAAGCTTCTGAGTGTTCAACTCGCGGCCGAGCGTATCCTCGGCGAAAAATTGTGAGAGCGGTAAATCCAACGCGCCAGCGATCTTGGAGAGAGTGTCAAGCGAGGGAACCGTATGACCGTTTTCCACTCTTGACAGGTAGCAGCGCAGCAGGCCAGTGCGCTTTTCTATATCACCCTGCGACAACCCTTTTTGCAACCGATAACCCCTAATAGTTATTCCAATTTTCATAGTTGTGGTCCTATGTCCACAGATCCCCTTTTCTAAACTGCAAAAGGTGGTTTGTTATGGTGTTGGCTGCATAGTTAACATGTTGGTAGGTTCGAAGCAAGAACTTTTTTATTTATTTCGTAACAGTTACCGCTCGGGGAACCATTGCGGATTCTCGTGCCAAAGGGATTTACTTCAGGGGTTCAGTGTTTTCGGAGAAAATACCTGCATTCATTCCTGTGCCATCTCCATTCAATCTCACCGCGCATGAATCACTACAATGGCACCCTCCATGCGGATCAAACCTGTCAGAATGTTCATCAAAGCCATTGAGCTGCGCGCATGATCGCCACAGAAAAGCTGCGGGATGAGGTAGGGCAGACCTGCCGTAGGGCGGGCAGCATCATTGCCATTGTCTACAGAGAGCTTGGCCGCACGCGCGTCTTCACCGCCGCCGCCGGATTAGCCTTCTACTTCCTGCTCTCCTTCATACCGCTGATCATCGTCTTTGCGTCGTTGCTCTGGTATGTGCCTGCGACCAAAGTCGTGAGCCAGCTGCTGAGCATCATGGCTGCGCTCATCCCTGCGGACTCCATCCAACTCGTGCAGTCCGTTGCTCTGAGTGTGCTTGAACCGGGGCACGTCAAGCTGCTCTCCTTCGGTATTCTCAGCTACCTGTGGGCCGCCACCGGCGGCTTTTCCGCACTGATTGAAGCTCTCGATATCGCATACGACGTCGAAGACTGCCGCCCCTGGTGGCGCGACCGCCTGCAGGCGTTGGTGCTGACTTTCACCGTGGGCTGCATGGGAATGCTCTCCCTGCTGGCCATCATCGTCGGCCCTCATTTCGGTCACTTCCTGAGAATGTTTTTCTCTCTGCCTGAAGGCTTTGCCCACATCTGGCCTCTGTTGCGATGGACGATCACCATCATCCTGTTCGTCGCCAGCCTGGAGCTCATGTACTACCTGGGCCCGCATGCGCGTCACAGCTTCTGGTCCACGCTGCCCGGAGCCGCCATCGCTGTCGCCATGTGGTTCCTCGGCTCTTACGGTCTCAGCTTCTACCTGGGGCATATCTCGAACTACAACAAGGCCTATGGCTCGCTGGGCGCGGTCATCGGCCTCATGCTGTGGCTCTACATCACCTCTCTCGCCGTGCTGACCGGCGCCGAATTCAACGCCGAACTGGGCAAGCGTCGAACGAAAACCATCAAGCCATAACCCCTTCAGTCGGCAGCGATTGGAACAGTGCGGTGCTGGGCCTTGGTTTCCGGCACCCAGCGAGCAAAGACCCATGCCGCCAGCAGTGCCAGAGCGGCAAAGACCCAGAAGGTGACAGCGAATCCAAGATACTGCACCAGCACGCCAGAAACGATGGGGCCGACGACGCCTCCGACCGCCTGCGCCGTAGCCAGCAGGCCAAGCAGAGTATTGAATTTGCCCTTGCCCGCCGTAAGATCGGCGGCAATCGCTACCGCAACCACGCCATAGATGCCCGCGCCAATACCATCGAGAGCCTGCAACGCAACAACAACACGCGAATTCTGAGTCAACGAATAGGAAGCGATACGCAACGGCAATACCCAGAAGCCGATCGCCATCACCGGTTTGCGTCCCCAGCTTTGGCATAATTTCCCGCTGAGCCACGCCACCGGCACCATCACCACCTGCGCGATCAGCACGGTCGAGGTCATCAGCGAATCCGAGCCGCCCAGCTTCTTCACATAGAGCGCCGTAAGCGGCAGAATCGGCGCGTTCGCGAGATGAAAAAGCGAGATTGCCGCAAACAGCGCCAGCACGACGCGATCGCTGAGCAGAGACCGCCAGCTCTGGTCCTTCTCTGCAACTTTGCCGTCTTTCCGGCCGGACCCGCGCTGCTCGTCCAGTTCGTTTCTGCGAATCAGGAAAACGCTGGCAGCGCCAACAATCGAGACAAAGCCAACGGAATAAAACACGCCCGCCGCTCCGAGCCATTGCATCAGTCCGATCGCAATCATCGCCGCCGCGATATTTCCCGCATGGTTCCAGCTCTGGTTCTCGCCCAGAACGCGGCCGAGCGCCGTATGTCCGGCCAGCGCAAGCGCCAGTGCCCCCAGCAAAGGCGCAAAGAAGCTCTGCGCCACTCCCGAAACGAATAGCAGCGGATCAATCCAAGAATAGGTACGCGGTATAAGAGGAAGCAGCGCGAAACACAGACCAGTCACCACGCAGGCCACTGCAAACAAGGCGCGGCGAGCACTCGCTTTATCCGTGATCACGCCCGCGGGCGTCTGAAAAAGCAGGGTGCCCAACCCGGCAATCGCCGTGGCAACGCCAATCGCGTCATAGCGCCAGTGGGAATCTCTTAAGAAACCGTTCAGAACAGGAAGAATGACGCCGACGGCCTCGGCCTGAAAGAAATTCGCCGCATTCAAGCCAATGCGGCTTTGCCGGGAGAACGTTGTGGTGGTTTCCTGAGCCGAGCCGCGCATCTCACAGGTTTAGAGATGGACTCGGCGCGTGCTGTTGCCCTGTATCTGTCGCTCTGTCTAATTGGCTTTTATACTGCAGCTACAAGAGGCTCAAACTTCTCGCTGCGCCGCGCCAAAGATCTGCCCGTTCTGCCCCTTCTGCGCGAAAACAATCAGCCGCATCTTGCTGCGCTCCACGCCGCGCGGCAGCTTGATCTCGACCGGCCCCGAATACGGCCCATGCAGCGGCGAGACCTTCTGCATCACACGTACCACCGAGACATGCTTCAACGTGCGACCGGAATTCTCGCCCTTCGCCACGTTCGAAGTATCCTCATCATCGGCAAGCACCGCGTAGAGAACCGTTCCCTTCGCAGCCTGTGGCGAGAGATCAGCCACAGAAACCGTCGCGCGCAGAACATCGTTGTCCCACGACGCGTCGGTGATCGCGATCTGCAGTTTGCCCGGCTGGGCAGCTGCCGTCTGGATCGCATGCGCTACCTGCCCGCCATTGCTGCCATTCACCTGCTGCGAGCCGTCAATCACCATCTGCGGCGTGTACACGCTGTCCAACCGGAAGCGCTGGTTGTAATCGTTCTGCCGCGCCGTCCACTGCTCCGATGAAAACCGGTCGCGCCAGCCATCGTGGTCCCAGTAATCCACATGCTCGCTCAGCACGATGATGGGAGTGCCCTGGTAGTTCATTCCGTCCATTTTCGCCAGCAGCGCGTCAGCAGGAGGGCAACTGGAACACCCTTCTGAAGTAAACAGCTCGGCGACGACCGCGGGCTTGGAATCCGAAGAAGAAGTGGCTTGTGCGAAGCTAACGGACTGCAGTCCAGCAATCAAAACAAAGGCGGAAATAAGACGAAGAACATTCATGAACGCATTACACCCGCTCATTCGATGCGGCTGAGAGGCCGAAGTTACACCGACTGCGACCGATAAGCCCCCGCCACCCCTGGCCGATAAAAGCCGCATCATCCAACAAAGCAAGAATGGCGCCAAAGGCGCGTCCGCCTGAATAGCCTGCCCTGAGCGTAGCCGAAGGGGCAAATTCACATGTACATGCCGCCATTCACATCCAGCACATGCCCGGTAATGTAGGCCGCTTCATCGGAAGCGAGGAAGCGCACAGCATGGGCAATATCTTCATCGGCTCCGGGACGATTGAGCGGAATCTGCCCCAGCATTGCACCGCGCTGCTTTTCGTCGAGGACGGCAGTCATGGCCGTCTCAATGTATCCCGGCGCGACAGCATTGGCCGTGATATTGCGCGAAGCCAACTCGCGTGCCAGCGACTTGGTGAGTCCGATCAGCCCGGCCTTGCTTGCAGCATAGTTCGCCTGCCCAGCCTGCCCCGTCTCGCCGACAACGCTCGAAATGTTGATGATCCGCCCCCATCGCGCCTTCATCATCGAGCTGACCAGCGCCTGCGTCAGCAGGAATGTGCCCGTCAGGTTCGTGGTGATGACGTCGTCCCAATCTGCGCGCTTCATGCGCAGCAACAGCGTGTCTTTGGTGATGCCGGCATTGTTGACCAAAATATGCACGCTGCCGAAATGTTCAAGGATGGCCTTCGCAGTCGCCTTAATCGACTCCTCGCTGGCAACGTCGAGCGTAAAAGCCTTCGCCGTTCCGCCCGCCGCGGCAATCTCAGCGACAAGCTCATTCAGCTTCGACTCATTGCGGGCGCCAACAGCAACACTCGCTCCGGCGCGAGCCAGCGCGATGGCGCACGCGCGTCCAATCCCCTGTGAAGCTCCGGTAACAAGCGCGATTCTTCCTTCCAATGACGGCACGGCACTTCTCAACTTTCTTTCTGGGTTCGCAAAACGAAATTATAGAAGCTTGACGAACTTCGGGTGCCCCATAGTGTCGCGTTGTTTGCGACAGGGTGGGATACTACAATATCCAATCGGGCCTGAATTATAGAGGCTTCGCCACCGGAACCGCCTGCCCCGCCGCATGCTTTGCCATCGCCGGCAGCAATTCCAGCTGCCAGATATAAACCACCAGCTCGCGCGCATAGTGCAGCAGCGGCTTCGTATCCGGCAGATGAATCCCATGCGCCTTCGGCAGTTCGTTGATCTCGATCTCCGCCTCAGCCATCTCCAGCGGCCACGGCATGTGGTGAATATTCCCGCGATACAGCGTGCCGCGCTTGTCGGTCGTATAAAGGCAATAGCGCTCCGTAAGAAACGATTCGATCCCGCCCTTGGCACTGGGCGTCTGCAAGCTGCGGTAGCGGGCCCGGAAACGTATGTGGTCGAGCGTCAAAAGCCGCGTGCTCTGGTACTGAAACTCCCGCTGGTCTTTCGACTCGATTTTCATGTGCGCCCAATAGTAGGGGAGCCTGAAGAAGGTGCGCGCGACAGCCACAGCTGCTGGGTTCGCCGCATCGAGCGAAAAGAAGTACACCCCCGCCATATTCGAATGCCGCTCCCGCACATAGGTCCGCAAATTCAGTTCCGGAAAATGATTCGCGCCCGGAATCAGCGGCATCCCGCGCAGCCGGATACGGTCCATCCAGAAGGGAACCACTCCCACCCATGCCGACCCGTCAAAGGTATCGACCACCAGCCCCGGCGGCAGCAGATGCACCAGGTCCGAAGCCGGCACCGGCCAATGCGCAAACAGAAGGTCGTTCCAGCGCTGCGTCATCGCCCATGCGGTGCGCGGCAGAGGCCACGGGCGGTGGCTGGTCTCGGAGAGTATGTCCTTCATCCCGTTGGAC
>Ga0209139_10000586_pt1 | contig 12721 bp, 10 predicted proteins | sample BogFormECP14_OM3_FD_188246 | JGI IMG/M metagenome (GOLD analysis project Ga0209139, IMG submission 188246) | Bog forest soil microbial communities from Calvert Island, British Columbia, Canada - ECP14_OM3 (SPAdes) (version 2) | ecosystem: Environmental > Aquatic > Freshwater > Wetlands > Bog ...
CAAGAGACTATCTGGACGTGCCTACTGCGGTTCGGGCGGAGGGATTTGCGGATCGACGAGCGCTCCGTCCCAAATCTTTGGGAATGCGGCCCAGCGCGCTTCCACTTCAGCGTCTCAACCCAGCTTGAAATACTCGTTTACGAGTCGCACATCCGGCACGGTGATACAGTGCAAACGGGTCAAAGTGAATTAGCAAAACGCCGCCAGTCTTTGGAAGACGAACCCTTCGCTTATCGACAGCCAAAGCCGTCCTTCAGCTTCCTAAGGTTTTCCTAAGACTTTGAGCAAGATCTCACACCTCAGATTTCCCAATTACACTGGCAAAATGGTTTTTCATCAAATCGGACATTGATTCTATTGGGCTTGCGTTTTACCATCACCACTGAGAATTTCTTAGGGTGCTCGGATAGAATCCCCCCCCTCTCCGCCAGATTTCCCCTAACTACGTCCAGCGTCAAGGACTTACGCGTACCCTCGTTCCCCACTTTTGCTCCCAATTTTGGTGACTCGAACTGCAATTGGGGAACAGTTTGGGGAACAGTTAGGGAACAGTTCGACTCCAACCTTTTCATCGCTTCTTCCGCATCCCGCGTGACCATCTTCACGTAAATATTAATTGTGGTGGTCACATTCGCGTGACGCAGAATCTGCTGGATGACTTTGTCGGAAACGCCGAGCCGATGAAGATTCGTAGCCAGTCCGCGCCGAAACGCGTGCCAGCCGTACCACGGAATCTTCTCCGCTTCGAGTGCGGGCCGAATCACTTCACTCGCCAGCAGATCGAGATTCAACGGGTTGCCCCAGAGATTTCGAAAAATAAATCCCTGCGCAAAATTCCCCGTCGAAGCCCGGTGCCGATCGAGAAAAAGTTTCAGCTGCGCGATCACCGGAATGGTTCCTTTGCTCTTCTCCCTCTTTGGCTCGCCTACCTGGTTGCGCCACACGGAGTGCTTCACTTCGATGGTGTAACCGTCATAGTTCTGCCAAAGAAATCCACGGATTTCACCCTTGCGGGCGCCCGTGAATGCCGCCATCGCGACGACCGTCGCGGCGGGTTCGGGAAGAATTGCCAGCATCCGAACTTCTTCCTCTAGCGAGTACGCATGCGTCTCCCCTGCAGGGCGCGCCCTCGGAATCTCCACTTCCCGCACGGGGTTGGGAGAATCGAGCACACCTTGCCTGCGGGCGTAACGAAATGCGCCGCCGAGGAAGTGTTTGATGTGAGCGAGCGTCGAACGGCACAGATCGTGGGTGCGAGCAATCGATAGCAACATCTGCTCGCATTCGAAGGTGCGGAATTCGCGCAACGCCTTGTCTCCATCCGGTTTGATGTAACGCTTCCACATATTGCGATAGCCGATGAACGTGGACCGACGTTTCTGACGCTCCGCGTAAGGCAAATACACGGTCTCGATGAATCGGTTCAAGGTCATCGTGCTCTCTGGAACAAGCACGCCATCGTTGAGCGGGCGTAACGTCTTTTCGGCCAACCCTTCGGCAGCGCGCTTTGTTTGATATGGTCCGGTTGCTCTCGTGAGTTTGCGGGACTTGTGGACTTGCCGCATGGTCCCATCTTCAAGCACTACCGGCTCACGATACCGGACATACCAAAAGTCTCCTTTTCGAACTACACATCCTGCCTGTTTCTGACGGGCTCTTTTCATTCCTGCTCCTTTCGTCGAGTCCGTCCCAGGCGCCTGTTGTTCCCCACCACTATACGACGGCGTATCCACAGTTCAAGCGCCGGACTGCCCCAGAGAAAACGCACATACTTTCCCAAATTCACGTGCGGAAGTGGATCTTCGGATCTGGCACGGACTTGGTCTCTGATCCAGGAAGCGGGAACAGTGAGGCGGCGCGCCAGTTCTCTGCTGTCAATGAATTCATAGACTGTCAATCTTTCGGTCTCGCCGTCTTTCGACGATGAGGAACTCGGCAACGGACTACCGGCATTGCCGCCGAACTCTGAATACCCATCCGGGCGCGTCGCAGCCGGTGTGACGCCGATGGTGGGTTCGCTGTGTGACATGGGACCTCCGGTCATCCAAAAGAGTTATCGGGATTCTGGTTACCGCTGCCAGGACACTCACGCACCTTGTTCGCGACTTTCGTCTTTGGCCGCGGACTCGTTTCTCTCCTCCGGATGGGAACTTGATCCGAACTCGGCTTGGGCCTTTGTAACCGTGCGGCGTGCATAATCGAGGGAATCGTGCTTGTCGGTACTTCGGTAATTCGTAATCTGGCGAATGACTTCTTCGGGGTCTTCGCCGCGGGCCAATGCGCGTTTCGCGAAAGCCCAGTCATGTTCCGACTGGCTCAGATTAGCCCTCGGCGATGACTCTCGTTTGGCGCGGTTGTCGTAGTTGTGGCGCGGCGAGTCCTGAGAGTCGATATGCAGTTTGAAGTCGCGGTGGCGGTAGATTTCTGCGGATTTCTTGCGAGCTTTGACATGGAAGTCCGTTTCGTATTTCTTGTTTGCGAAACCGGGAATCCGCAAGACGCGTGCCGCGTCGGTCGCCGCGGGGTCGCCACCGAACTCGCGTGCCATAGCATGCAAGAGCGCTTCGGCCTCTTCGAGATGCATGCCTTCGACTTTCCAGACAACCTGATGCTTCTCAGGCGAACTATTCAGCACATAATTCGGCTTGGGGACGGCGCTGGAGTTCTCGATAGTTTCCAGGGCCTCCGGGCCTCCGTGGTCCATGTCGAGATAGACATGCCGGATGGACTCGATGTCTTCCTTGGTCCGGGTCGAGGCGTCTTTCTTGAGCGGGTTCATCCCTATATATATGTCCGAGCCGTTTGCGTTCTTGTAACGAAGCCACGCTTGAAATTCGGGGCTTGAAGCTTTCTGTGCGCTCGTAATGCGCTGGATGGTTTCGCCGAAATCCCGATTGAGCATCAGGATGGCAATGCGGTCGGTCGCCTCGAAATTGTCGAGGATGTATTCCGAAGCAGATGGAATAAACGGAACTGGTTTTTCAGCGGGATTCATACAAGCTCCTTGTGGCAATCGAAAATGAAGCCGTAGTTGTACTCATCGCGATCGGGATCATAGCCGTGGATTTCGACGACTTCAGAAACGAAGCGCCGGCCAGGCCGGCGTTCAAGGTGCACGACGACGTTCACGGAATCACCCACGTTGGTTTTGACCGCGCGGTAGGGTAGGTCCACGCCGCTCTGCAATACGCAACTCGTGAAGCGGGCAAGGGCCTGTTTTGCCGAAGTGGCGTGCAGAGTGGAAAGGCTCCCGGAGTGTCCGGTGTTGAGAAGCTGCAAGAGATCGAAGGCCTCGCCTCCGCGAATTTCGCCCAAGATCAATCTGTCGGGCCGGTGCCGAAGGGAGGCTTTGAGGAGATCCCGAATGGTGATGGCAGGGAGACCGTTTTGCGGTTGCCGCGCTTCGAAACGGACCAGGTTGTCCTGTCCCATGTGAATTTCAGCCGTGTCCTCAATGAGGAGAACGCGTTCATCGGAGGGAATGAATTTTCCGAGTACATTGAGCAATGAAGTTTTCCCACTTCCGGTACCACCAGCGATCAAAATGTTTTTCCGGGCGAGAACGTAGGCTTCGAGTTGGTTGGCGAGCCAGCGTTCGAGCGTTCCCGCCTGAACGAGGTCTTCGACACCGAAGTGACGCGCGTTGAACTTGCGGATCGTTAGAGTGACGCCATTCACGCTGCACGGCGGAATAACCGCGGCAACGCGGCTCCCATCCGGAAGGCGCGAATCGAGGATGGGTTTCGCTTCCGAGATATCGTCGCCCAATCGCCGTGCGATATTCTTCACCGCGATCATCAGGGATTTCTCTCCCAGATGAATGCCCTGTACCGCCTCGACGAATCCCTGTTTCTCGATGAAGATGCGGTCGGGCCCGTTGACCATGACCTCGCTGATTGCGTCATCGAGAATCAGATGTTCGATTGGTTTGAGAAACGGCAGGATAGTTTCAAATCCATTCATTACAGTTCTCCGTCCGCGAGTTGGCGGAAGTAGGATTTGTTCACATCGTTGTAGTAGGGCTTGAGATAGCAAAACGTCGGTGGCATCGGGTTTGTGCCGTCGTAGGCGATGGTCACGGACTGGGCGTTGCGCAGCTCCATGAAGTCCTTCATGTCGAAACGCAAATCGTGGTGCGGGCTGTAGCTTTTCGACGCGGTGATATTCGCCTTATGCGACATGGTCTTGCCGGTGAGCAGGCTGACCCTGGCGTCGTGCCCGCTCTCCGACAGGTTGTAGCTGGCCTTCAGCTTGTCCTCACGTCCGCACAACTCGCTGGCCGTGCGCGCGGAGAAGTCATCGGAAAGAGAAAGAAAGATTTTGGTTCGAAACGTTTGCAGCAGGGTGCGCCACGATTCTCCTGGCAGCGCGGACTTGAGAGAACTGATGCTCTGGGTGGCGATGATCGGGATGCACTTGGGCTGGCGGGAAAGGCTGAAGAATTTCTCATCGCCCGTCGGTTCACTCTCCCCGACCGTGGCGAAGTGCTGGTATTCGTCGCAGAGGAAAAGAACCTGCCGGAAGTAGCTCTCGGGGTTCTTCTCCATCAAGGGCACGCGGTTGAGCACGGCCCGTTCGAAGTCGAGTTTCATCATCACCCCGATGGCCTTCGCTAGTCCGGGGTTCATGCCGATTGGGAAATTCAGTCCGCATAGACCTCCGGCTTCAATTAACCAGGAGAAAGAAGGCAGCGGTTTGCCAAATCGGAAGTCGGCGTTTGCGTGCGGGTCGTAACACTCCGCCGGCGGACAGAACGTGCGTTTCACGTCCGGGTTGTCGTCGAAGAGGGAGAGGAATACGGAGATGCCCTCGACAATCGAGGTCCTCAACTTCGGTTCAATTCTTCGCCAGTCGTGAAAGAACCATCTGCGGACGGCTTCGAGCTGCGCTTTTTTCTGGGCCGGAACGGGATTCTTGCGAGAAGCATTTTCCGCCTCCCATTGGACGCCCTTAGCTTTCAATACGGAAGCGAGACCCGGCGTGAGGGGTGCACGATATCGGTTGGATTCTTTGTCGAGCCGGAACTCGAATGGTTCCAGGTCCTTCGGATACTTCAGATACTCTTCTTGCCAGAGCAAGGCGGAATCGGCTTCGATCAGGCGGCGTTCGGCTTCCTTGATTATGCTTTCGAGCAATTCCGGGTTGATGGCGCATTCATAGACATCGAAGAGCGTTACGTAATCGAAAGCGACCTTGTGGAGCAGGATGATGAATTTGACAAGGTTGGTATAGGCCTGCTGCCAGAAGGGTTCCTTGCCCCGCCCGAAGAGATTATTGAGCAGCGAAGCGATGTTGTACGCGAGTGCGTAAGCGTCGAGGTCATTGTGGAGGGGATTGTAACGGTACTCGGAACTTAGGCTGATTTCGACGTAGTCTTCAGAGCGGTCATGCCGATTGAGGATTTCGCGGACCCTCGCACAAAAATCGCCTTTCACTTCCAAAATGAGGCCGCCGATGCGCCTGTCTTTGTCGGCGGCCTTATACGCGAGAATCTGCTCGGCGAATGGATACATGCAGGCTGCGGTTTTGCCCGACCCTACTGCGCCGACGATGGCGATGCCGGTAAAAAGTCCACGTTCGGGGATGACCAGCCAGTGCGGCGTTTCCGACGGCATTTGGGTGCGCGGATGGTGTAGCTCGCCGACAACCAGGGAAAGATCGGTCCTCTTCGCCGGGTCCGGGTAGAGCGGTAGTTTGCCTGCCCGAATCTTGCGGGTGGCTTTGAGCGCGAAAATATAGACTCCGGAAAGCAGGACGGAATAAACGATGTACGGTGTGGTGTAGAGGAAGAGGGTGTAGGAGTACTTGAAAAAGAGAAAGGCGGACGACGACCGAAGTGCCATCACGTTGAGGAAGAGATTGGCGTCCGGGAATGGTGCCCCAAAAAAGAGCGCCATGCCCGTGGCCGCCGCGAAGATGCAAGCGAGGAAGTTCCTCGCGTGAAGGATTCTCTGGATCACGCCCGCGCCGCCTTCCCCACCGCGTGACCATCTTTCTTGTCAGCGGGCCCCTGCTGTTGCTTACGCCAGCGACGGAAGTCGGCATCCCTCCAAAGCACCATCTTGAGCGCCGAATTCACGACATGATCCGGCGTGCTGGCGATGAACGCCGCGTACTTCTCGACGGCCACCGCGATCGGCTCCTGCAATTCATATTCGCGTTTCACCATCTCTGGCGGCTTGTTGATGATCGACATGGGTTCTCCTTTTTTTTCTTTCTGTCCTAACTCGACACGAGAAAAACACAGAGCGAACAGAAGCTTTCCCTGTTCGCTGGGCTGGAGCGACCGCCACGGTTTCCGCGGCAACGAAGTGGGGTCGCTCCAGCCCGATTTTGTGTTTTGCCCGTGTTCAAAATCCGTTGTCGCGTCCTATGCAAACTCAGCGTTTCCAATAACATCCGTTCACCGCAGAGGTGAACGGAACGGTGAACCGCAGAGTGAACCGGGTCTTTCATGCGCCGTTCACCCACTTTCTATGTTTCTCGTCGAGCGGTGAGTGCCCGTTGCGGACGAGATAGGTCTCGAAGAAAATGGTTCGTTCCGGAGTCAGTTGTGAAAACTCGACCCGCAGTTCCCGTTCGGCAATCCGGCCTGCGACCCATCCTTGATAGAGGCTCTCGAATCGTTCGCCATGAAAACGCCGCCTGGCTTCATTCAGGAACTCAAAGTCAGTGGTCACCGGCACGACGTAGTCGTGCTTTTCCCACTTACGGCGAATCTCGAAGTAGCGCAGGATTTCACCGGATACATCGGATTCGAGCGGCTGCTTGACGCTCGCGCGAAAGCGATCTTCCGCGCGGCGAAATTCCGTGGTTCGCGGTGCTATGTAGAGCAGGCGAAATGACTTCAAGTGGCGGAAGAGCCCTTGGTAAGCCGCGAGATGTGTAACAAAACTCCACAGGCTTCCCGTGCCGGAATCCACGAATCCGAAGGTGACCACAGGTGAGGCTCCCGAGAAGGGGGCCGCGAGAAAGAGCGGGAACTTATCCACGAAATAGCGGATCGTGGGACTGCTGCCGACGCTCCCCTCGTAAACCTTGGCGGGAAGAACATCTTTCGGGACAGCGAGAGATTCGCAGAAGAGATGGATCTTGTCGTTCTCGGTCTCCAAAAAGTCGTGGGCCGGATTTTCCAGGAGAAAGTCCAGTTGCACGAGACGCGTGCGGATGTAATCGAACGAGTGCCGGCGGCGATTGCGGATGTTGTCCTTTTCAATCGGTCCGTAGATGAGCCGGGAAAAGAGGTGAAAAACCGAACCCGTGCCCATGTAATCGCGCATGGTCGCGTGCGCGTGCTTGAGTAGCTTCTGCGCGAAAGCCATGGAACGCTTCCCGCGATGGACCTCGGCAAAGGCGTTGAAGTGACGCAGGGTAAAGTAGCCGGAGTGCGTCGCCACCAGATACAGGAATCGCGCCTCGGATTCGGTGTAGCCGAGAGCGGCGATTCGTTCGATGTGGTCGTGGGGCAATTTCATAGCGACAAAATCTCCGCCGTCAATTCGTGCTGGTCCAAAACCCTCCTAAGTTTCGAGACGTCGTCCCGATGCGCGTAAAGGGAGAATCCGGCACGTACTTTTTCAGCGAGAGTTCGGCCACGGTAGTGGCCGGTGGCTAATTCGAGGTCTACCCGAGACTTCTCTCCATCGGGCGTGTCGTACTCGATGCGAACGTCAGGAAGTGGGATCTTTCCGTGCACCACTTGAAGCCCATGCCGCTCGGCGACGGTCCGCTTGCTTTCGACGGAGGCGCGATCCGGACCGAGCTTCGCGAGGTCGTGGTAGACCCGCTTTTTCAATTCGTAGTCGAGAACGACGCGAAGATTCTTGCCTCCCTGGCCTGCGATCTTCGCGGCCGCTTTGTGATACAGCCGATAGAGGTCTGCGTCGTGATGGGCCTCGCGGGGCTTAGCGAAACCGTGGTACAGGGCCTGGGCTTTGCTGGCGCTTTGGGTTTGCGTGAGAAAGCGGTGGCCGTTTTTGGTAAGAGTGAGCAGTCGCCGGGAGCCCGTCTCTTCGTGAGGAATGGATTTCATCTCAACGAGGCCCTGACGAACGAGGTTTTCCACATCAGGTCTCATGCGATCGTTGTTGCCGCCATAGGCAAATTCCGCGAGATCCTCGCTGGCCACAGCACGGAATTTCCCGACCTCCACCATCGTTGCGATTTCTGAGTTCCGGAGGCGATAGGTTCGGCCTCGGAGCTCATAGACGGTGCGAGTTTCCGCCATACGCGTTCCCGGGAGATCTGGCTCGCGGCCTCCTGCTTGCGATGCATCGTTCGATGCCTGCTCACGAACCTCATCGGTCTTGGGTGGAGCATCGGCGTTGGGATCCCGCATCTCGGAAGACACTCGCGGATCGAGTTGGTCTTCGGGTTGGTATCCTGCGTGATAGGAGACAGCGTGTAGATGAACTTGTTCCACGCGCCCAAAAGCGATTTCTTGAACAGGTACCATCGCTCTCGCAGCCACGAATAGCCGAGTTCTTCCTCGATAGCAAGACTCAACTGCCAGATGATCTCAAACCAACCGTCGCGGTGGTCGAATCCCCAGCACATGCACGTCTGGGTCATCGGGGCGTGGTAGTCCTGGTAAAGAACTGGGAAGCGCTTTAGGAGGCGTTGCGTGAGTTCGCTGTTCATGCTGTCGTGCGCCTTCTGGAGAGGACGCAGTTTTTCACCTATGCCTTAATTGTTTATGCGGAAAGGGGCGGCTTTTGTATCAGAAGTTGGGCGTGGCCCAAAACATGGGGTAATCGCGCGATATGTCTGGTCTAGCCGTCACGCTTTGTTTTTGAGCGCGATCTGCATGTCCGTCAGGCGCGAGGTATCTCGACCTTTCCATACCCCGGCAATTTGCGGGTACAACGGTGTTGAAACCGTTGCACCCGGGGCTTGCGCGCTAGCCAGCGCCCATTCTTGGCGCTGGCAATTTTACACTTGGAAGGTGATGTGAACACAGAGGGCAATCAACAGAGGCTGACAGATCTGGAGTGCCGAAATACGGCGTTCTATACCAGCGACAGTACGTTCTATTTCGATAGTCGCGAGAGATCAACGCGTTGGTGGTAACTTCGTCTTTGGCGTAGAAATTACAAGACTACCGAGATACGTGTAGTCCGATCCCCTGAACAAGCAGGTAGGTCCAACGCTCTGTCCGCTGGAAGAATGTTCTGTGGCGGAAATTACGATTTCGTTCGATTGTTGTTTTCTTAGGGTGTCTCTTACGGGAGGCTGCTGAGCATTGGCCCCCCTCCAAGAATTGAGAACCCGCGTGGCGCTCGCGATGGTGATATCAAAGTGCCTGGAGGGGTCTAGTCCGGACTTGCGAAGGGCGGCAGCGATCATAGCCGGATTTACGGTCCAGTCAAAACGCAAGTATTCCTCCTGCGTGGTGGGCGGCTGAACAGAGGGCAGGCAAGCCTCGGAGCGCGAGACGGGGTAACCGTGGAAACAGTCCTTGCCTGCGAAAGGACGAACAACTTGCCGGTATTCCTTAGAATCCCGCGAAGTCACCTCCAAGAAACTATCTGTTTTGCCGATTTGAAAATAACTGTGAATCTCAGGACTGCTAACTTCATCGGAAGAACTCGGTTCAGGAGCGAAATTGTTGACGATCACTTCAAAGAGCTCGGAGCTGGGGTAACGCTCTCGCGCGGCGCTGTATTGGCCGGCGAGTATCGCTTGGAGGTTTATTTCCACGGCCGCTGATAATCCGGCCCATGCGACCGAAGGCAAGATCGCGAGCAAGACAAACTTCCAAAGGGCTGGCCAGCCGAGGGCCTCCGACAAGGGGTTAACGGGGCCGCGAACTCTTTTGCGCATCTGGTTTATGAGATGTCGGTAGGGCAACTCTTCGTTGTATGAACATCTCAGGGAATGTCCGCGCAGATGATGCGGGCACCTGGATTTGCCAGATACCACGTCCAAATGTGGCCGCGAGCAAATAGCCCGTATCGCGCTGCAGAACTAATTGGTTGACCTCTACGTTCGGCAATCCTAGGCTATTCCCGAAATCGGCCCAAGTGGCGCCGCCCGACTTGGAAACGAAAACGCCTACGTCGGTTCCGACGTAATAGACCAAATCCGGGCTCTTGGGATCAATCACGATCGTATTTGCGGGAATGTTTGGAAGTTGGCCAGTACGGTTGGCTGAGATATTTTCGCAGTGAGGACTTGCGGAGGATGTGTTTGTGCATTTCCAGACATGGCCCGGGTGGGGCGAGCCCTTTCCCGCAGTACCGGAATAGGAAATCAGTATAGTATCGGGTTTGGCGGGATGAACCGCGATGTCCGTCACGGAAAATGAAGGCAGCCCGGAATTCTTAGTGTCGAGCCTCTTCCACGAGCCGGAAGCTCCAGCCGATGTGGTCATCCAAATCACGCCTTTTGCGGAGCCGGTATAAATGCGACGGTCGTCCGAAGGCGCGACGGCAATGGTTGCCAACGTGTCCAGATCATCCGGTTGGTCAGGATTTGGGTCTTTTGTAAGCGATTGATCACCGAGGTGTTTCGACCAAGAGTTTCCGTCCCAACGCCACAGGTAGGTGGTCCCTGCGTAGAGGAGGTCCTGCTTGCTCGGGTCGAGGGCAATGGGAGCGATGAATCCCACAGCGTCGCCACCCCAGGGGACCTGCTCGCCGCCGATTGGCTCCGTGTAGGTGATCAAGCAGTCCGTGGGATTATCCTTGCAAGCGAGATTATCGATGTTCCAATTAACCCACATGTCAGTAGTCTTGTAAAGTGAGAGGTTTTGTGCCGTAGCGTACTGGGTCTTTGGATCTGTGGCAGAAATTGCAGAAAAGCCCCCGTCTCCTGCCCCGACATTTTTCCAGTTCTTCAGATCACCTATCGACAAGGGAGAGGCATTGTCTTGCGCACCTCCGAGTAAATAGGAAGAGTCCTCTGGATTAGCGGCCATTCGATAAAATTGGGTCAAGCCGAGGTCGGCGTTCAGATCGGTTTGAAAGGACCATGTAGTGGTCTCCGGGTCGAAAGTCACGCGATAAACCCCGCCATCATTACCGACCAAGAACTCTTCCGGTCTCTTCGGATTGACGACCAAAGCATGCTGGTCGTTGTGGGTGAACGCATCCGATTTAAAAGTCTTGCCCACGGACATCCAGGATTTGCCGCCGTCGGGTGAAGCGACAATATCGATCAACCCTACATAGATGATGTCCTGCTTCAATTTTGGATTTATGGAGGTTTCGATATAAGAATCATAATTACTCTGACTCCAATTATAAGTTGTATCGTTGTCCAAACATGATGGAAATGCCCGGGTAATGCTCTCCCAGCGGTCGCCATGATTGTCGCTTTTAAGAATGAGCTGGTCGGTGCCGGAGAGAAGATAAACGGTCTCTGGATTTGTTTGCGAGGCCGCGATGGCCAGTGATTGCTGATTGTTAAGACTTAACGGTGGATGAGTTTTTTGCCAATGCTTTCCGTGATCGTTGGTCCGAATTACTTCGCCGCCAAGCGACGCTCCCACGGCATAACACCACCTCTTCCCTTGAGAGTCTTTTATTCCGCACTTTACGTCCTCCCAATCCGCTGGTTTAACGCCTGGAATCGTGGATGGAAGGATTTCCTGCCAAGTATCGCCAGCATTCTCCGAGCGCAGTAGTTTGCCCGGGGTATTCACATCTGAATTTCGCCCGGCTGCAACCGTGATAACGTTGGGAATATCTGGATCAATCAGAATTCTGCGCGTGGAAAGACCTCTTAACTCAGCTGAAGCTACAAGCATCCAGGTTTTGCCCCCATCCTTCGATCGCTGTACTCCATATCCGTACTCACTCCAGCCTCCATCAAAATCGCCCGTGCCGACGTAAACCCACTGAGGGCGAGTGGGGTCCACGGCCACGCTACTTGTCAGAAGGTTTTTCCAGTTATCGCTGAGTGGCGTCCAGGTCCAAGTTGAATCCGAGGACTTTGTTCGTTTCCAGACTCCGCCACCAGCGGAGGCAATATAGATGACGCCCTCTTCGGCGGGGTCAAACGCTACACCGTTTACACGACCGCTGGTGAGGCCTTGCCCATAGAACTGCTCATAGGGCACGGGAAGATTCCGCGGGCCAAGATATTCCCATCGCGGGTGAGGTTGCAGCTGGAAACCAACACCGTGCCCAGGCGGGAGTTTAAATTTTGCAAAAGGCATGAGAGATCTTTGCGTGAATGCAGTGGAATAGGCTCTCCAATTCACAGTATCGTTCGGATAGGCACGCTGTCGTAACCAGTACAGACGAGCATCCCTGTAGCTCCATTCTTTCAGTCCGCGAGCACGCGCCGAGGCAATTTCCTGTTCTAGCCTCCTAACGGAGATCAGGGATGAGGGAACAAACGTTGAATTCTGAGCGGCGGTTGTTTGGGTGGCGGGTTTTTGAGTACTCGCCGACTTTTTACCAGGCTTAGAGGATTGACCTACGGCTATAAATGCACTGCCGAGGCAGAGGCCAACTGCCAAAAACAAAGCGGTGTACATCCTCATCCGACCTGTCACATGGTCCATATGTCCTCCAAAAAGCTATTGAGCGAATTTAACAGTACATTCCTTTGGCTCACTTTGAAGGTGGGGCAGATTGATAGGTAATTCCAAACGACCAGGCTTTGAAATTGTTTACGGTGGCTTTGGCCATTGTTGTGCTGTCCATATAGCTTTGCGAGGGGCCAAAGGCACGAGAAACCGTGATCTTAGCTACTCCATTGATCAGGATTCCGA
>Ga0209139_10000587_pt1 | contig 12714 bp, 13 predicted proteins | sample BogFormECP14_OM3_FD_188246 | JGI IMG/M metagenome (GOLD analysis project Ga0209139, IMG submission 188246) | Bog forest soil microbial communities from Calvert Island, British Columbia, Canada - ECP14_OM3 (SPAdes) (version 2) | ecosystem: Environmental > Aquatic > Freshwater > Wetlands > Bog ...
AGGATGTCACCGTCGCTCTGCGCCGACAGCGTCGGGAACACCGACGGAGCGGTTGTACTCAGGGTCAGCGCCCATGGCAGCGGCGCACCATCCAACCGCTGGGGCTGCGCACTCAGATCCAGATAGTTGACGTTTGCGCGGTGGGCCGAGCCGAAGACCTCGTACTTGACGATTTTCGGCTTGAACGGCTTGGAATCGTCGAGTCGCGGAGTCGTCAAGACGCCGGTGTCGTGGGCGCCGAAGAACGACTTGACCCGCGTCACCGCGAAAGCGCCGGCCACCACGACGGCCACGATCAACAGCGGCAACCACGCGTTGCGGACCAGCCTGGATATCTGCACCTAGGTCGTTCCTTCCTGGTCAGATAGCGGCGACGCGGTTGCGCGCAAACTGAGTGCGGCCGGATCCCCAGCGGGTAGGCACCACGAATCACCCTGCACCGCAGACGGACTCATCGCCTCTAAAAACCTCGTGCTGTCATCCGCGTACGGCCGCGCGAGCATCAATACATAATGTGCATTTTTTGCAGATTATGCAAGTTTTGCAGAGTGTGCGTCGGATCACCCGGTGAAAATGCTGTTGACCAGCGCAGCCGCTCGCTCGACGTAGGGCATCGGTGTGTCATCGGCATCTTCCGGCGTGCCGCTGGTCCAGCGCTCGATGCCCGAACGGATGGCTGTCAGTGCCAGCGCGGAGATCACGGCCGGAATCTCTTCGTCCGGCTTCATGCCTTGGCGACGGGCGACGATGTCGATCAGGTGGTTCTGAAACCGCTCCAGATCGGCGAGGAACGCCGCGAGCATCGCGGGTGTCGTCTTGGCGAGTTCGAGCATGGTTTCTGCCTGATCGCGATCTGGGGGCACGTCCCGGAGATGATGCGCCGCAAGCGTGATCAGCTCATCCAAGACGACGGAGTAAGGGCCAGGCCCCGCCGCGACGAATTCCTCGACCAGTTCCGGAGGTATATCCGACGGGCCATAGGCGATCGCGGATTCTTTGTTCGGGAAGTAGTTGAAAAACGTGCGTACCGAGATTCCGGCTTCGGCGCAGATCGCCTCGATCGTCACCTTGTCGAAACCGCGCTCGCGGACCAAGCGCACTGCGGCGCCGCGGATGTCCGCGCTGGTCTGGCGACGGCGTCGCTCGCGCAGACCTATCTCACTCGCCATACCTCATGGTTGCACGTTATGCACACATTGCAGCCAAAGGCGACGAGACAGGCCTAGGCGGCCGACTTCTCCAGGATGTGGACGCCGCACGCCGAGCCCAGGCCGATCACGTGGGCCAGTCCGACCTTCGCGTTCTCGATCTGCCGGTCGCCGGCTTCGCCGCGAAGATGGTGGCAGATCTCCCAGATGTTGGCGATGCCGGTGGCCGCGATGGGATGCCCCTTGGACTGCAGGCCACCCGACACGTTCACCGGGGTCGAGCCGTCCCGCCACGTTGCACCCGTGTTGAAAAAGTCTGCGGCTCCGCCTTTTTCACACAACATCAAGTTGTCGTAGTGCACCAACTCCGCGGTCGCGAAACAGTCGTGCAACTCGACCAGGTCGAGGTCGCTCGGGCCGATACCGGCCTGCTCGTAGGCTGTCGCGGCGGCGTTGCGGGTCAGCGTGTTGACGTTCGGCAAGACCTGGCAGCCATCCTCGAAGGGATCGGTGGTCAGAATCGACGCCGAGACTTTCACCGCGCGCTTGCGCTGCTGCAAAGCCAGCGACTTCAACGTCTCGCCGTTGCAGACGACCGCGGCCGCGGCACCGTCGCAGTTGGCCGAGCACATCGGCCGAGTGTTCGGGTAGGCGATCATGACGTCGTTCATGATCTGCTCGAGGGTGAACTTCTTCTGGTAGGCGGCCAGCGGATTCAGCGTCGAGTGGGCGTGGTTCTTCTCGCTGATCTTGGCGAACAGCTCGAAGCTCGTGCCGCCGTACTTGTGGCCGTATTCGGTGCCGATCTGGGCAAACACACCCGGCATGGCCTCGGTGCCGATTCGCCCGTCGACCGGCGCAACGGCCCCGTAACGGCCGCGCGGCGTCCAGACGTCAGCGTCCTTTTTCTTTGTGCCGCCACCGCCGAGTAGCCCGGCGCCGGAAAGCTTCTCGACGCCGACCGCCAATCCGTACTTCACCTCACCGGCCTTGACGGCCATGATCGCGGTCCGAAGCGCGGTGGCTCCCGTGGCGCAGGCGTTGGCGACGTTGTAGACCGGGATGCCGGTCTGACCGATCTGCTTTTGCAGCTGCTGTCCGATTCCGGCGTTCGCGGCCATCAGGTTTCCGGCGGCAATGACGCCGATGTCGGCCATCGTCACGCCGGCGTCGGCGAGCGCGCCGGTCGCGGCTTCGGCCGCCAGATCAACGGTGTCCTGGTCGGGGTGCTTGCCGAATTTGGTCATCCGGATTCCGAGGATCCAGATGTCGTCGCTGGCGCTCATAGTGACTACTCCTTCGTGAAGTGGATCGTCAGGTCGCGGGTTCGAAGCCGAAGCCGATCGCCTCGGTGCCTGCCGAGTCGGTGCCGATCGAATAAGTGGCCAGCCGCACTTTCATCCCGTCGCGGACGTGCTCAGGATCGGGTTCGACATTGACCAAATTGGCGCGCACCTGGGTGCCGTCGCAGTCGACCACCGACGCGACGAACGGGGTGGGAATGCCGGGTGCGGCAAACGTGACGATGGTGAACGCTCGCAGCGTGCCCTCGGTCGCAACTGCAACGGGCGAGAATTCGGAAGCGAAACAACTGGCGCAAGCATTGCGCCGATCGAAGAATCGGGCGCTGCAGTTTGTGCATTCCTGCGCGACGAGGTGGGGATCGCCGTCATCGAGCACCAAATAGTCGACCAATGGGATCTGACCCGTCATAACACCTCCGTCGTATGTACTGTTGACCGTAGCGAGTGCGGCCCGATTACAGATCCGGAATATCAAGATCGGGGCGTAGCAAAACTGAGACTTCCGCCGCGACAAGCGATATGCGTAAGCTCCTCGCTAACGATAGTTAAGTAGACGCGACAATTTTTAGGTCGATTTGGTTATGCAGGATGCGGCTCCGGTTCGGGTTGAGACCGACCATCAGTCGCTGTGGACCTACGTCACCTGCCCCACTCTTGTTGTTGATCAGACCGGAACCATCCGGGCTCTGAGTGCGTCAGCGCAGTCGCTATTGCCCGAGGCAGGGCTGGGCACTCAGCTGGAGACCGCCGTCGGATGGCTATCGCCCGTGCATCTCCGGCTCGTCGAACCAGCATCGATCCCGGACAGTCGGGAGTCGTTCAGCGCAACGGGCCCCGTCGCCGGCCGCAAGTTCGACGCCCACCACGCGAGGCTTCCCAGCGGAGAAGTGGCGTGGTCGCTGGTCGAGGACACCGGCCAGGTGCTGCGCGAGGCTCAACATGCACTGACGCGCGAGCACGAACGCGCCGCATTCCTGCTCGAAGCGTCGTCGGTGTTGATGGCGTCGCTGAATATCGACCGGTGCCGGGAAGCGACCGCGCAGCTTGCGGCTCGGGATCTCGCCGACGCTGCCGTCGTCGTCGCGCCCGCCAGCCCGGGCCGGCGGATGCCGATCTTCTACGGCGACTCGACCGGCGCCGTGGAGCAGCGCAGTGTCGATGCCGATCCGACGTCGATGGCCGGTTTGAGCGAGGCATTGCGGGAATTCCCGCCGGCTCCCTCTCGCTTGATCGACGCCGCGACGCTGCCAGATTGGCTGATTCCATCGGGTTTTCCCCGGCCGGTGGGTTCGGTGATGATCACCCCACTGCCTGGTCACGGTGTGTCGGCAGGTGCGCTGGTGCTGCTGCGGCACGCCGAGGAGGGCATGTTCAGCGAAAGCGAAGATGAACTCGCGCGGTTGTTCGCGGCGCGGGCCGGTGCGGCGCTGTCGGCCGCCCGACTGTATGCCGAGCAAGCCTCGATCACCCGCACACTGATGCGCGACTTGTTGCCGCCGCAGCTGCAGCCGATGCACGGGATCGAGTTCGCCGGCGGCTACCGGGCTTCGGAACACTTCGAAGTCGTCGGTGGCGACTTCTACGACGTGCACCCCGCGGCGACCGCCGACGGCGAGACGCTGGTCGTCCTCGGAGACGTGTGCGGCAAGGGCCTCGAGGCCGCCATGCTCACCGGCAGGATCCGTAACACGCTGCAGGCGTTGACGCCCCTGGCCGCCGATCATCACGCAGTCCTCGAATTGCTCAACGGCGCGCTGCTGTCCACCGAGCACTGCCGCTTCGCCACCTTGGTACTGGCGTCGGTCGCCAACCGGGACGGCGGGGTGTTCCTGCGGCTGACCAGCGCCGGCCACCTGCCCCCACTGATCGTGCGCGACGGCGGGCGGGTCGAGCAAGCCGACACCTGCGGCACGCTCATCGGCGCGTTGCCGAACATCGAAGCGCGGTCGTTCGAGACGTACCTGGCGCCAGGCGAGACCTGCGTGCTCTACACCGATGGAGTCACCGAGGCGCGGGGTGGCTCGCCGGGTGACTACATGTTCGGCGAGGAGCGTCTGGCGGCCGCGCTGGCCGAGTGCTCCGGAATGCCCGCCGAGGCGGTGGTCGAGCGTGTCAAGATGCTGGCCACCCAGTGCATCGGTCAGCGGGTGCACGACGACATCGCCGTCGTGGCCATCACCGCTCCACGCCGCACACACCTGAGTGCCGTCGACGGCCATACCCGGGGAAGGTTCACGGCTTGAGCCCCAGGACCGCCGACATCCTCGCCGCCGGAGGTGTGCCGCCCGCCACATTGTTTCCGGCACTCGATCTTTTGGGTACACAAACGCATGACTTTCCCCGGAGCCGGCGTTTGTTGGCTGCGGCCACATCCGCTCTCGCCGACAGGAAGTGTTCGGCGACCGACCCCCAATTGATTACATGAACTTTTCCGTGACAATCACCAAGACTCGACGGTCGGCCTGCGTGCGAGTCACCGGCGACCTCGACTACGAGACTGCCGATGAGGTCGTCGAGGCGGCATCGCAATTACTCGCGCGGCAGGTCGATCTGATCGACCTGCACCTCGACTTCAGCGGGCTGACATTTCTGGACTCGGCGGCCCTTTCCGGCCTGCTTCTGCTCCATCGCCGGACCACTCAGTCGGGCGTTCGACTGCACCTCGACCATCGCCCCGCATTTCTCGACCGGGTGCTACAGGTGACCGGGCTGCACGGCCATTTCGCCGCATCGCATTCCGATGCGGCAGCCGGCGAGCCAACCCTGGCCGGTCAAACTACCTCGAGTGAAACAAGCGTTCGCTGAGCTCAGTGTTCGACTAACGGGTCTGGTTTCCGCTGTCCGTAGCCAAAACGTGACCCATGCTTTACCGAATCGCTAACGCGCCCTTAAACTTCCAACATTCCGGACACCACTAAGATCGCTATTACAAACCTGTCTACTAGAAGGATGGCGCATGCGGACGGTCTTTCGGTCTGTTGTCGTGGTGGTCGGGATCGCGACGTCGGTGGTCACCGAGCCGTCCGGCATCAGCCTGACCGCGTCACATCAGTCAGACAGTGCCGCGGTTGCTTCGGTTCGGCCATCGACGGGCCAGGTCGTAGGGGTCGCACATCCCATAGTCGTCACGTTCCGCGCGCCCGTCGTCAACCGGCGTGCGGCCGAGCGGGCCGTAGACGTCAGATCGACCCCCTCGATGACCGGCAAGTTCGAATGGCTCGATAACGATGTCGTGCAATGGGTTCCGGACCGATACTGGCCGGCGCACAGCACCATAGCGCTGTCCGTGGGCGGCCTGTCGACAGATTTCAAGACGGGACCCGCCGTCCTCGGTGTTGCCGACATCTCGGACCACACCTTCACGGTGAGCGTCGACGGGGTTCCGAGCGGACCGTCCCCACAACTACCGGCCCCGCACCACCAACCACACTGGGGCGAACCGGGCGTCATGCCGGCCTCGATGGGGCGACCGCAGTTTCCGACACCTGTCGGTGTTTATACGGTGATGTCCAAAGAGCGCACTGTGATTATGGATTCGAGCAGTGTCGGCGTTCCGATCACCGATCCCGCGGGTTACAAGACGCCGGTGGATTACGCCAGCCGGATCAGCAGCCGCGGACTATTCGTGCATTCGGCCCCGTGGGCTGTCCAATCGCTGGGACGTGAAAATGTCAGCCACGGCTGTATCAGCCTGAGCCCCGCAGACGCCGAGTGGTACTTCAATACGGTCAACGTTGGCGACCCGGTGGTCGTCAAGGAGTAGCGAAGCCGACAGCCATCGGCTGTCAGCGGGCGCCACACCCTAAAGTCACATGTACAGCAGAACGCTGTTGCCGTGCAGGGCTTTCCGCATTCATTCCCGAACCGCCGGCAGGTATGAGCGCTAAAAAACGCCCCCGGGGTACGACCCGGGGGCGCGACGTCGTCACCGTTACTCCACGGGGCCAGGCAGGATGGGCTGACCGGACACGGGGCCGCCTGCCGGCGCCGGGCCAGTGGGCGCGCCCTTACCGCCAACGCCCATGCCGCCCGTGAGCACAGCACCCGGAACCGGAGCACCTCCCCCTCCAAGCGCAATCAGTGGCGCACCGGCAGGAACAACTGGTACTGGGGCGCCTGCCGGAACGGGAGCGCCAGCCGGCACTGGAGCACCCGCCGGAACGGGAGCGCCAGCGGGAACCGGCGCAGCCACTGGCGCACCGCTCATTTCGGCCAGTGGAGCGCCAGCCGCCGCGCACGGCGCCGCGCCGGCGGCGACTGCCGGGGCAGCGACTTCGCCCGCGGCGCCCGGCATGCACGCGTAGCCGCCTGCCTTCAACGGCGTGGCTGCCACATCCGCGCTCAACGCTATCGCTGCTCCGAACAGCCCAACGCCGGCAACGACTTTGATGCTGAATCGGTCGAAGGTTGCCATCGACGTAAACTCCCTATCCACATTCGGGTATTTCCCGCAGAGCAAACGATGCAGCCAAAAGCGCGCAGCCATAGCGGATTCGCGTTTCGACCAAGATCATTTTTAGTAGACCGGTGTTCAAAATGCACGACGCCACACCAAACTGTTGCCAAATAGTGACGTTTAGCCGGCGATAACCCACAGTCCGCCGCGGTGCATCACGGTGCGATCGCAGCGGCCGCCCAAAACAGCCCCCGCTCATAGCGTTTGACGCGGCGACAAAAAATCTCTGCGTGGCTGAAACGCACTGTGCCTAGATAGGAAGGAGAGTCATCATGGCTTCAACAGATTTGGACCTACTCAGGCGGTGACTGGTCGGTTGCGGTCGGCGGCACCCGGGGCGTGTTCGTCACGGCAGACGCCAACTACAACGAACGTGTTCTCGGAACTCGTGGGCCGCGCTGACGCGGTCAGCGAAGGTAGACTTCCCCGCCCTTGGGGTATCCGCCACCGTGGGTGGTGATGTGAACGTGGTCGTAGTGGCCGTAGCCGGATCCTGACGGCCCCTTGGGCGTGTAGTACGTGCCGCGCCAAATGCAATCCTGCAACGAGAATCTGTCTGCGTTCTTGAGCGCGAACGAGACGATCTGGTTGCCGAGCGCTATACCGGCGGCGCTGGACGGGTTGGGAATCATCACATCGATCGCCAAACCTTGGGGATGCCACCTGAGCGCGTCCGGTCGAACGCCGCCCATGTTCTGGATCTCCGGGAATACCGCGCTGATGGTGCGAGCGGCCAGAATCGTCTTGACCTGTAGGCCACGTTCCGGAGCGACATCCGCGATCAGGACTTGCGGGGCGTTCTTGGCGGCGACATGCCATCGCGACGCGCGTGATGCGGGCGCAGTCTCGGCGGGAGCGCCAGTGGCCGGGACAGCGGACGCGGCCCACGCCGCCGTGGTCGGTGCGGCGGCCGTGATCTGCAGATGGCAACACGACGCCTCAGCTACTACATCGGCCTTGCCGTGGTGGTCCTCAGCGTGGGCGCTGCCGCCGAGGGCAAAGATGATGGCGGCCGGGGCAGCAACCGCAGCCATCACTACCGGCGACTTTCGCCCACGGCTGGCTAACTTGTGACTGACCACGGCATGCAGCTTACGAGCAAATCGCGAATTAGTCACGATCAGGTAACGGCGCCGCAGGTGAAGCGGATTGCAACGCCGCTCAAGCGCCGCCCTCCATCGGCCAGTTGCCTGCCTCGGGCACAAATCGAAGTGTGGCCGCCGGAGGTAGGGTTCGCCGGTCGCCGGCCGATATCGCGTCGAGCATCAGCGCAACGTAGCGACGCCAACCGTCACTGCCGGAGTCCATCGTCCACAGCACGCTGTGCAGCATCGCGATCATCCGCGGCAGATCAGCGGGGGCCAGGTCGGCCCGCACGACGCCGGCTCGCTGGCCGCGATCAGCGAGCTCCTGGAGCGCCTCGTGCAGCGCGGTCGAGACGTCGGACGTCAAGGACCCGGCTCGGCGCGCGGCCGTCAACAGGTTGTGTTCGCGCGCGCCCAGCGATATCGCCGCATCGAAGAGCTCGGCCAGACCCGCCAAGGGGTCAACGGCGTTACGGACTGCCTCGATCGTCGGCGTGAGGTCTTCGGCGATGCACTGGTCCAGCGCCGCCCGAACCAGCTCGGCCTTGGTCGGAAACCTCCGGTAGAGGGTGCGCTCACCCACGCCGGCACGACGGGCGATCGCCTCGATGGGCGCGTCGGGCCCAACTTCGCCGTAGACCTCCCGTGCGGCCTGCAGGATCCGCTCGGCGTTGCGCGCGGCATCGGCGCGTAACGGCCGGTCGGTCACCGCAGTCATCGCGCCAGCATAACTGACTGTTGACTGCCACTTAGCCGGGCTTTACGCTCGTGCAATTGACAGCCATCTGACACTTAACGGGAAACGCCGGTGACTTCAACAACTTCCGATTCGCGCCCCGAGACCGATCTTCCGGTCATACCGGCCCAACGGGCCGCACACTGTCCCCTTCATCCGCCACCTGAATTCGCCGACTGGCGAAACGAGGCCGGCCTGCAGCGGGCGGTGTGGAACGGGCAACAAGTCTGGTCGGTGAGCCGCTACCAGGACATCAGAGCTGCGTTGGTCGACCCGCGGCTGTCCGCGGACACTCTCCCGGACCTGTTCGAGTCGTCCAGCGATGACGAGAAGCCGGTGATTTTCGCGCGCATCGACGATCCCGAGCACCATCGGTTGCGGCGCATGATGACCAGTCAATTCACCTTCAGACGCACCGAAGCGATGCGGCCGCAGATCCAGAAACTGGTCGACGACTACCTAGACGCGATGATCGACAAAGGGCCGCCGGCCGACATCGTGCGCGACTTCGCCCTACCGGTGCCGTCGATGGTGATTGCGCTGCTCCTCGGCGTCCCTCCCGAAGACCTCGAACTCTTCCAGCACAACACCTCCCTCGGATTAGACGTGAAGTCCACCGACGAGGAACGGGCGCAGGGCTTCATCGCGATGTATGCCTACATCCAGGAGTTGGTGCGGCGTAAGGAGCGCGAGCCCGGCGACGACCTGATCAGCCGTCTCATCACCGATTACGTCGCGACCGGCCAACTCGACTACAACACCGTGGCGGTCAACGCTGTGATCATGATGCAGGCCGGCCACGAAACCACAGCCAACATGATCGGGTTGGGAACCGTTGCGCTGCTCGAGCATCGCAGTGTCTTCGAGCGACTCGGCCAGACCGACGACGCCGCCGTCATCGCCAACGCCATCGAAGAGCTCATGCGCTATCTGTCTATCGTGCATGCCCAGGTGGACCGGATAGCGACCGAAGACCTCATCCTCGGCGGCCAGCAAATCCGCACCGGGGACAGATTGTTGATGAACCTGCCTGCCGGGAACTGGGATCCCGAATTCGTCGACAGCCCAGACGCTCTCGACGTCGCCCGAAATGCCCGCGGGCACTTAGCTTTCGGATACGGCACGCATCAATGCATCGGCGCCAACCTCGCGAGAGTCGAAATGCAGGTGGCGTTCGCCACGTTGGCGCACCGGCTCCCTGGGCTGCAACTGGCGGTGCCGCTGGACGAGTTGCAGTTCAAGGAAGCCGACATCTACGGCATGAAAGAGCTGCCGGTTACCTGGTGACACACGACATGCGGTTCGACGAGCAGGTTGCGGTGATCACCGGCGCCGGTGGCGGTTTAGGCAAAGAGTATGCGTTGCTGCTGGCGTCGCGCGGCGCACGCGTCCTGGTCAACGACATCGGCGGCTCAGTGACCGGAACGGGTTCCAACACCGCCGCCGCGGCCAACGCGGTCGAGGAGATCCGCCAACAGGGCGGCGAGGCCATCGCCGACACCAGCAGCGTGACCAGTTCCGAAGGCGGACAGGCGATTATCGATGCCGCCATGCAGGCGTGGGGGCGTGTCGACATCGTGATCAACAATGCCGGGATCGTCCGCGATGCGCCGTTCGAGGACATCACCGCCGATCGACTTGACCCGCTGATAGATGTACATCTCAAGGGTGCGTTCCACGTGACGAGGCCGGCATGGAAAATCATGCGCGAGCAGCGCTACGGACGAATCCTCAACACCTGCTCGGCTGCGGGACTCCTTGGCGCTGAACGGATGAGCAATTACGGTTCGGCGAAGACCGGGTTGGTCGGCTTGACCCGAGTCTTGGCCGCCGAAGGCGCCGACCACGACATCAAAGTCAACGCGGTCGCGCCGATCGCCTACACCCGGATGCTGGCGCATTCGGTCGAGACTGCCAGCCGGCCAGACGATCCGTCAGCGCAGGTCGTGCTGGATGATCTTGTGACGCAATACCTTCAGAAGCTGGATCCGGCGCTGGTGGCCCCGGTGGCCGCGTTCCTGACCCACCGGGAATGTCCGGTGTCCGGTGAGATCTACACCGTTGGTGCCGGACACGTCGCCCGATTCTTCATCGGCAGAACGAAAGGCTTCTACAGTCCCGCGTTGTCCATCGAGCAGGTGCGTGATCACCTCGACGAGATCCGCGACGAGGCAGACTATTCCGTGCCCGGTGGGCCCGCCGACGAGATGGCCGCATTGTTCGCGACGATCATGGCGGACCAGCCCAACTGACGGCTACAGGTGACTGGTCGCGAAATCCGCGGCCTGCTGGGTCATCCCGTTCACCGGGTATGAAGCGTGCGCGAAACTCGGCAGCCCGCCGGGATCGCCGTTGCAGATCGTGTCGCCGTCGGCGCACAGGTCGTCGGTCTTCGGCACGTACAGCGGACCGATGACGACCGCAGGCGCGCCGTAATTCTGCAGCCACTGCGCCGACGGCTTCCCGAAGAGCGTGACCGCGGCGACGTGATTAGCGATCTCAGGCGGCATGGGCTTCGGCAAGAACGCCAAGTATTCCGCGGGTATCCCGGCGGGGATCGACGCCGAGGTGACGGCGCCGGCCACGGCCGCCCCCTGCGAGTACCCGCCGAGCACAATCCTGGTCTTGGGGCAGTTCGCCGCGGTGGCCTCGATATGACTGCTGGCGTCTTTGATCCCGTCGACGACGCTTCGGGCGAACTCGACGCGGTCGGAGAAGTTGCTGCTGGCCTCGTAGTTGACCGGATACACGTCGAGCGACTTAGGGCCGATCGCTGTGCGCAATTCGTCGACGAACGGCTCACCGATGCCGCCGACGCCGACTGGCTCTCCAGTGCCGCGGGCGAACACCGCCTCGACGTCCGGGCATGGTTGCGCAGAGCTGATTGCCATCGGGGCACTGAACAACCCGCCGACAATCACCAGCGCTGCGATAACGAGATGGCCGATCCGGCGTACGCACATGGTCAACACCATAGCGGCGCAATACCCGCAAAGTTGAGTCAGTATTCGCGGCGTGACCAACGTCGCGGCGAGCCCACCACCCAGGGTTATGGCTCCTCGGGTGAATCGTCGAGGACGCTGACGGCAATGCCGTACGGCAGGAATCGGACCTTGCGGCTCGAATCGGTGTTGTTCTTATTTGCCCGCAGCGCATCGAGTTCGGAGGCGTACACCTCCTCGACGCGGGCGGTGCCGTCGGCGCTCACCGTATGAATCGCCCAGACCCCGTCACCCGTTTCGCCGGTGGTTTCCGGCCCGGTCCGGCGTCGCCCCGCCAAATCCTCAAAGACTGACGACCACCCGGCCCGACCACTGGGCATCGTGAAAAACCGGCTGACTCCCTCTATCGCTTCGCGCAATCCCTCACTCGCGTCTCGGATCACATGCTCGAAGTCTTCCGGATCGAATCCGAACCGACCATTGTCGTCCATTGCGGCCTCCTGGCAGCTCAAACCAATACACCCAGTGTGCGCATTTCAGCCGGCTCGCGCCACGCCTAAAGCATGTCGAACAATTGCTGCGGTCGAGTCGTTGGACTAGAAGGGCGGTTTGCCTGCGGATCACGAAGCCCTCAAGAGCGGCGAAAGTGGTTTCGTAGCAGCTCACGACGTCGTGCGGCAGGTGCCGCCACGCGCCCGGTGCGTAGCACATGCAAACGTGGCTTGGAGGTATTCGCGCCACTGCTGCGGCGGGCCACGGCCAGCCACGGGGGCTAGGGCGATGAACCCTGCGGTGTGCGCCCAGGCGGTGTCGGACAAATCGTAATCACAGCGCCGCCTGCGCTGTGCGTGATGGTCATAAGACCGCCGATGGTGATCACGTCACCGACATGTGTCGCATGTCAGAATGTTGTCGGTGGGTCCTGGGATGCTGAGCGGTGATGAGCCGGCACACCACGTTCAAGTTCTGTCTCGACCCCACCGTCGAGCAGTGTGACGTGCTGGCCAGACATGCCGGGGCGTCGCGTTTTGCGTTCAACCAGT
>Ga0209139_10000589_pt1 | contig 12707 bp, 9 predicted proteins | sample BogFormECP14_OM3_FD_188246 | JGI IMG/M metagenome (GOLD analysis project Ga0209139, IMG submission 188246) | Bog forest soil microbial communities from Calvert Island, British Columbia, Canada - ECP14_OM3 (SPAdes) (version 2) | ecosystem: Environmental > Aquatic > Freshwater > Wetlands > Bog ...
TCGGCGTGTTTGGTAGTTTGGCGCGCTTAATTCTTGCCCCCCAGCCCAAGCGCGCTGCACCTATGCCCCGCGCCGCGTACCCCCTTGGGCGCGGGGCTTTTTTCTTGTTCCGCCTGCCGTGCTATCGTCAGAGGATGCCCCGAGACGGCTCGCTTACTTTAGCGGACGTCCGCTCCCCGACGCTTTCAATCGTGTGCCAGCCATGCGGCCGGCGCGGGCGCTATGACGTCGCCAGGCTCATTGACGAGCACGGCGACGCGAAGCTGACCGACTTACTGCAGACGCTAGCCGACTGCCCGAAGGCGAAGGCCCGTTGCAAGGCGGTGTACGAGGGGCTCGCCGTCTGCCGCTAGCCGTGACCAATCCCAACGAGCAGCAGAAACAGGATCACGCAAAGGGCGATGATGAGATGACGGGGCATTGTCACGTCCGCGTTTTTTACTTGTCAATCGAGCCCGCTCTCCGTTGGCCTACACTAGCAAAATCAATAATTTGCATGTCAGGTAGTCCTCCGTGAAGAACGCGCTCATGCGCTGGCGCGGGTAGAGATCTGATTGTCGGGTTCGGCTTCGAGGGCGGCGAGGATCAGGCACAACAAGAGCCTCAGCCATTCGAGGAGGGGTCTGAAGTTGTAGCCGGCGGCGGCGAGGACGGCGTTGGCGGCGTCGCCTTGGGTTCCGGCGAGATGGTTGCGGTCCATGCGGTGGTCGGTTTTGGTGTGTCCGATGACCGGTTCGACCGCCGAGCGGCGGCGCAACTCGCGTTTGATCGTTTCGGTGACCCGGCGTCTCTGGCCGGAGACGTAGACCTTGAACTTGTGGTCGGGCGGGGCGTTGTGGCCGCGATAGCCGCGGTCGGCGACGATGCGGGTCAGGTTCGCGCCAAGCTGGCTTTCCATGTCCGGGATGACGCCGGCTAGGGTGTGGCCGTCATACGGATTGCCCGGCAACGCCTTGGCGTGGGCGATGAACTGACCACCCTTCGAGCGATGGAGCGTCGTGGCGATCGAGACCTTGACCCCAAACTCGTAGGGGCGGTGCGCCTTGCCCTTGCCGATGCATTCGACCTCGGGCGCGTGCAGCGAATAGACTTTCCGCTCGCGCTGATGCTGGCGCTGCTCGCGCACCCGGCGCGCCAGCATGAGCGGATGGCCGAAGACACTCTCCAGTTCGGCTTCGCCCTTGATCTTGCGGCCGATGTCGCGAATGACCCGGCCAAGATAGGTGCGCAGCGTCTTCAGCGCCCGGTTGGCGCGCTTGAACTGTTTGGCGTGGGCATGGCGCTGGTGGGCGATGAGCGCCCGCTTGCCCACCCGCTCGTACGACTGGCGCAACTCGACGCCGGTCTTCTTCGCCAGCCTCACCAGTCGCTCGCGAGCCCGGTGCATCAGTTTTGCGTCGGTCGGGAACGCCACAGCCTTCGGCTGCACGGTGGTGTCGACAATCACCTTGGAGAAATCCGAGGGCTTCGCCGCGCCGGTGCGGGTCGCCGTCGACAGGCTCTCCTGGATCAGCGCGACCAGCTTCTCTTCGCTCATCCGCTGGCGCCAGCGGGTCAGCGACGAGCGATCGAACGTCGGCTTGTGCTGGAAGAACTCCTCGCCGCAGAACAGCTGGTAATAGGGGTTCTCGACCCAGCGCGCGCACAGCTCCTCGTCCGAGAGATTGTGCATGTGCTTGAGGATCGCCAGCCCCGCCATCAGCCGGGTCGGAAGCGGCGGATGGCCGGCTTTGTCGGTGTAGACCGCGCCGAACCGCTCCTCCAGGAACCGCCAGTCGATGACCTGGCCGAGCTTCGCCAGCGCATGTCCCATGTCGACGATCTGGTCGAGCCGCGCCCGAAAGAGATCGTTCTGCCCGCTGTTCCGCCGCTCTTTCGGCCGCATCGAATCAACCTCCGCCAAGCTGACGGCAGAAGAGAATCACGGCCAGCGACGCCGATCAATTTGCAAGAAATCAAGCCGGCAAACGCTGCTTTCCTGCAATTGCAAAGACTCAAACCCGACTTGAACAGTAAACTGACCCTCGCGCTCGCAAGGCATTGATATCATTGAGGGCGGTGAGCTGTTTTCCCAAAATGTAGTGCCACGTTTGCACAGTTTTTGCGCTTGATGTTTGGCTACGAGTCGGATTCCGTGGTGCTCGATAGCGAGGGCCCATGTTCTTCCGCCTCAAGAGGTCCGGCAAGCGCGGCTACGTGCAGATCGTCGAGAACACGCGCGACGGCGCGGCCGTGCGCCAGAGGGTGATCGCCAATCTCGGCCGCGCCGACGAGTTGGCCGCCTCCGGCGCGCTGGCTTCGCTCATTGCCTCGGGCGCCAAGCTCACCGATCAGGTGCTGCTGATCAAAGCGCTCGACGAGGATGCCGAGGGCGCGCTGTCGGTCGCCGCCAAGCGGATCGGCGGACCCCTGCTGTTTGGCAGAATCTGGGAGCGGCTCGGCGTCGCCGACGTCCTGATCGGCTTGCTGAAGGAGCGCGCATTCGAGTTTCCGGTCGAGCGCGCCGTCTTCGTCGCCGCGCTGCATCGGCTGTTCGTTTCGGGATCGGACCGCGACTGCGCCTCTTGGATCAAGGATTACGATATCCCCGGCGCCGAGGGGCTCGATCTGCATCATTTCTATCGGGCTATGGCCTGGCTCGGCGAGGAACTGGAGGAGAAGCCGGCCGGTGCGCTGGCGCCGCGCTGCCTCAAGGACCTGATCGAGGAGAGGCTGTTCGACCGCCGCCGCGACCTGTTCACCGACCTCTCCGCCGTCTTCATGGACACCACCAGCCTCTCCTTCTACGGCGAGGGCGGCGAAACGCTGGGCGAACACGGCTATTCCAAGGACTATCGGCCCGATTTGAAGCAGATGATCCTCGGCCTCGTGGTCGACGGCGACGGCCGGCCGATTTGCACCGAGATGTGGCCGGGCAATACCGCCGACGTGACGACGCTCTTGCCGGTCGTCGATCGCTTGCAGCGGCGCTTTTCCATCGGCCGGGTCTGCGTCGTCGCAGACCGCGGCATGATCTCGGCCGCAACCATCGCTGGGCTCGAGGAGCGCAAGCTGGACTACATCCTCGGCGCGCGCGAGCGCTCCGACGCCGTCGTGCGCAAGCTCGTCCTCGAGAACGACGATCCTTTCGTGCCCCTCCTGGTCGAGCGCAAGGCGGGAGAGACGCAGCTGTTCGTCAAGCAGGTGAAGGCCGAAGGCGTTCGCTATGTCGTCTGCCGCAACGAAGCCGAAGCCGAGAACGACCGGAAGGACCGTGAAGCGATCGTCGCCGCGCTCGACGCCCAATTGAGGAAGGGCGACAAGGCGCTCATCGGCAATTCCGCCTATCGGCGCTATCTGCGCAAAGCCGGGGCCAGGGGCGAGCGCTCATTCGAGATCGACGCCGGCAAGCTCGCCGAGGAGGCGCGCTTCGACGGGATCTTCGTCTTGCGCACCAATGCGAAGGTGACCCCGTTGCAGGCGGTTCTGCGCTATCGCGATCTTCTCCTTGTCGAGGATCTCTTCCGCCGAACCAAGGCGATCATGCGCACCCGGCCGATCTTCCATTCCTCCGACGCCGCCATCCGCGGCCATGTCTTCTGCTCCTTCCTGGCGCTGTCGATGCAGAAGCATCTCGACGACCTCGCCCGCCAAGCCGGCCTCGCGCCGGAATGGAAGGAGCTGTTGCGCGATCTCGACCGCCTGCAACAGGTGCGCATCCATTACCGAGCCGCCGACTGGCTCGTGCGCACCGACGCCGCGCCAGATGTGACCAGGCTTTTCAAATGCGCCCATGTCGCCCTGCCGTCCCGCGCCCACCAGGCCCGTCCACCGCCGCCACTCCGGTCCAAATCCGCACGAAAACGCCGCGGCCGCCCCAGGCGTAGTGCCACGCCAACTTGAATTTCACCAGAATACCAACATAATCAATAGTTTGCAGAAATCAGGTGTTCAAGTCGGGTCAAGATGCGAACGGCGGCGCGGTGGATCAGCAGCATATGAAGTGATGATGCTCGTGCGATCAGGAGAGGCGCGGCGGCGGGCCACTCCCGATACGGCCTTCAGCAACCTTCCCCAGCCAAGCTGGGGAAGGGGAGGCGCCTGCCGACTCACTTATTGTCGCACGGCTCGGTGCGCGCGGGCCAGCCGGCGTTCTTCTCGGCGTAGGCCTTGGCGGCTTCATCGAGCAGCGGCATGACCTTGGCCGAATCGGGTGCGATCGCGTCGCTCACCTTGACCCATTTCGCGCCGTCCCATTGCTGGACGAAGGTCGCCGAGTGGCTGTTGTGATCGGCGCAGCTCGTCTTGACTGGGCTGACGAAGCCGGCGAGGCCGATCGCCTTCAGACGCGCGTCGTCGATGTTGAGGTTTTCCAGGCCGCGGCGCACGTCCTCGCCGGTGACGACCGTCTTGCCGGTGATCTTTTGCGCTTCGGCGATCGCCTCCGCGATCAGCATCGAGTTGTAGACGCCGCGATTGTAGAGCACTTGGCCGACCTGATCCTTCGGCGTCTGGCTCTTGCCGGCGTCGACGACCAGTTTCTGGATATCGGCAAGCGCTGGATAGTTCGCTCCCGCGCCGTGCCAATTAAGCTCCTTGAAGCCCTTGGCGCCATCGCCGGCGGCAGCCGCGTCCGGGTCGTTTGGCCACCAGATCGAGACGAACTTGTCCATCGGGAATTCAGCCTTGACCGCTTCCTTGATCGCGGTCGGATTCATCGCTCCCCAGCCATACATGACGAGCAGATCCGGATTGTCGCGGCGGATGTCGAGCCATTTCGAGGATTGGTTCTGCATGTCCGCCGGCGCCACCGGATAGAGCTTGAGGTTGAAGCCGACGTCCTTGGCCAGCGACTGGAAGAACGGCAGCGCCTCGCGCCCGAAGGCGGCGTCGAAATAGAGATAGCCGATCGTCTTGCCCTTCAGCGCATCGATCGAGCCGCCGCCGGAGTATTTGAGGATCTCGGAAAGCCCGTCCCAATAAGTGGCCGGCGGGTTGAAAACCCACGGAAAGACGTCGCCCTTGGCCGACGCCGAAAGGCCATAGGCCATCGACAGGATCGGGATCTTGTCGACCGAGGCCTTGGGAATCAACGACAGCGTGATGCCGGTCGACCACGGATTGACGATCACCGGATTTTTCGGCTTGACCGCGTCGTAGCACTCGAGGCCCTTCTTGGTGTCGTAGCCGGTCTCGCATTCGTCGACGGCGAGCTTGACGCCGCCGATCCCGCCGTCGCGCTCGTTGAGCATGGTCAGATAATCGTGCATGCCGTTGGCGATCGGGGTGCCGGAACCGGCAAAGGGGCCGGTGCGGTAAGTGAACAGCGGCACGTAGATCGAGTCTTCGGCGTAGGCCGCGCCGGCCGGCAGCGCGAGGCTCAGCGCCAGCGCGCCGATCGCCGCTTTTTGCAACATGTTCGTCTTCATTGCGTTTCCTCCTCGGTTTTGCCGCGCGCCATCTCAGTAGGGGAATGGCCAGACGCGCAGCTTCTGCTTTGTGGTTTGCCAGAGCCGCGCCAATCCGTGCGGCTCGACGATCAGGAATAGGATGATCAAAAGGCCAGTAATCATGAACGTCAACTGGTCGATTGTCGCCGCGTCGATCGAAAGGCCGACCAACGCCGGCAGGGCGCGCAGCGCGATCGGCATGAGGTGGATGATGGCGGCGCCGAAAAAGGCGCCGACGATCGACCCCAATCCGCCGATGATGATGATGAACAGGAGCTGGAACGACAGGTCGATGTCGAACGCCTCGGGCTCCGCTGCGCCCAGCCACAGGAATACCATCAACGCGCCGGCGACGCCGATCATGAACGACGACACGGCGAAAGCGAGAAGCTTGGCGCGAAACAGGCGGATGCCGATGAGCTCGGCGGCGATATCCATGTCGCGCACCGCCATCCACATGCGTCCGATCCGCCCGCGCACGATGTTGGAAGCGATCCAGGTCATCGCGGCGACGATGGTCAAGACGACGAGATAGCGCGTCACTGGCGTCGCCGTCGGACCGGTCACCGCTAAGCCGAAAAGGGTCTCGGTCGGCACCTCGATCGCCCCCGAGTCGTTAAAGTTGACGAGCCAGGGCACGCGGGCGAAGCACCATTGGAGAAAGAACTGCGCCGCCAGCGTCGCCACCGCCAGATAGAAGCCCTTGATCCGCAGGCTGGGCAATCCGAAGACGACGCCCACCAGCGCCGAGAAAACGCCGCTGACGATGATCCAGACCAGAATATTGACCTGCGGGAAGATCGTCTCGAGCTTGTAGCAGGCGTAGGCGCCGACGCCCATGAAGGCGCCGCTTCCGAGCGACAACAGGCCGGTGTATCCGGTCAACAGGTTGAGCCCGATCGCGCCGAGCGAGAGAGTCAGGAACGGGATCATCATCGTATTGAGGAAGAACTGATTGCCGAACGCCGGAATCAGGATGAAGGCGACGACGAGGATGACCGCCATGCCGTAGCGGTCCTGGCGTATCGGGAAGATCGCCATGTCGGCCGCATAGGTGGTCTTGTACTGACCGGCTTCGCGATAGAACACGTCAGCGCCCCGTGAAGCCCCTCGCCCCGCTTGCGGGGAGAGGGCCGGGGTGAGGGGCGTCGCAGGCTTTTCCGGAGAGGTCCGCGTTGCCCCTCGTCCGGCGCTTCGCGCCACCTTCTCCCCGCCAGCGGGGAGAAGGAATTCGGTCAAATCCGCTCAATGATTCTCTCCCCGAACAGGCCCTGCGGGCGGACCAGAAGGAACGCCAGCGCGATGACATAGGCGAGCCAGCTCTCGATGCCGCCGCCGAGCAGCGGTCCCCAGTAGAACTCGCCGAGCTTTTCGCCGACGCCGATGATGAGCCCGCCGACGATCGCGCCTGGAACTGACGTAAGGCCGCCGAGAATGAGAACCGGCAACGCCTTCAGCGCCACGACCTGGAGCGCAAACGAGACTTCCGACCGCGCGCCCCAGAAGATGCCGGTCGCCAGCGCCACGACCCCCGCGGTGAACCAGACGATGACCCAAATCTGATCGAGCGAGATGCCGACCGACAGCGCCGCCTGATGGTCGTCGGCGACCGCCCTGAGCGCGCGGCCGATCCGCGTTCGCTGGAAGAAGGTAGCGAGGCTCACGACCATGATGAGAGCGATCGCCGCCGCCGCGATGTCGAGCTTCTGCAATTCGACCTTGCCGCCGAGAATGTGAAGGTCGAGCGCGCCGTCGGGCAACAGCAGCTCCTTGGTGATCATCGATTTCGGATTGCCGCCGAACACGAGCTCGCCGAAGCCGATGAGAAAATAGGTGATGCCGAAGGTCGCCATCAGGAGAATGATGTCCGGCTGATTGACCAGCGGGCGCAGCACCAGGCGCTCGATGGCGAGCGCGAGCGCGTACATGACCGCTATCGTCAGGATCAGCGCCGCCCAAGCCGGGACGCCCTTTTCGTGCAGGCCGACCAGCGTCAGCGCCGCGAACACCATCATGATGCCTTGGGCGAAGTTGAATACGCCCGAGGCCTTGTAGATGAGCACGAAGCCAAGCGCGATCAGCGAATAAAGGACGCCGGCGACGAGACCCTCCCAGATCGTCTGCGCCAGAAGATCGGGCGCGGCGACCATCTGCGCGAACGGATCGGCGAAAAGCGCGCGGAGAAGCTCCATGGGCGACTAGTGACTGACGCCGAGATAGGCGCCGATCACCTTCCCGTCCGACTTGACCTTTTCGGGAACGTCATCAGCGATCTTGCGGCCGTAATCAAGCACGACGACCCGGTCCGAGAGATCCATCACGACGCCGATGTCGTGCTCGATGAGCGCGATGGTTGCGCCGCGGTAACGGTTGGCCTCGACGATGAAGCGGCTCATGTCCTCCTTTTCCTCGCGGTTCATGCCCGCCATCGGCTCGTCGAGCAGCAGGAGCTCCGGCTCCATCGCCAGCGCGCGGCCGAGCTCGACGCGCTTCTGCAAGCCGTAGGGCAGGGCGCCGACGGGCGTCTTGCGGATATGCTCGATCTCGAGGAAGTCGATGATCTCCTCGCAAACGCGTCGGTTGGCGATTTCCTCGTCGAGCGCCGGCCCTCGCCGCAACGCCTGCCAGAAGAGGTTGCGCTTCATCCGCAGATTGCGGCCGGTCATGATGTTGTCGAGGGTCGTCATGCCCTTGAACAGCGCGACGTTCTGGAACGTGCGGGCGATGCCCTGCGCCGCCGCCTCATAGGGCTTCATGCGCGCCCGCGCCCGGCCGCGCCAGCGAATCGCGCCTTTCTGCGGGTGGTAGAAGCCGTTGACCACATTGAGCATCGAGGTCTTGCCGGCGCCGTTCGGCCCGATGATCGCCCGGATCTCGCCTCGGCGGATATCGAACGACACGTCGGAGATCGCTCTCACGCCGCCAAACGACAGCGAGACGTGCTCGACCGCCAGCAGGATGTCGTCGGTCTCGGCCTTCACGCGGCGTTGGCCTTTCTGGCCGGCGGACGGGGCGCCCTCGCCGGCGGATAGGGCGGCAAGTCGACGATGCGCACCGTCGCCTCGAGCTTGCCTTTGCGGCCATCTTCATAGGTGATCTCGGCCGAGATCGATGCTTCGCTCGCGCCACTGTTGAGACCCACGATCAGCGAAGCATAGCGTTCGGCGATGACGCCGCGCCTGACCTTTTGTGTGCGGGTCAGTTCGCCGTCGTCCGGGTCGAGCTCCTTGGGCAAGATCAAGAACCGCCTGATCTGGGCGCCCGCCATGGCCGGCTCGAGGCTCAGCGCGCGATTGACCGCGTCGACGCGCTTCTCGATCATGGCGTAGACCCGGGGGTTGGCGGCGAGCTCCTGGTAGGACCCATAGGCGATGGCCTGGCGCTCGGCCCAATTGGCGACCGAAGCCAGTTCGATATTGATCATCGCCGCGACGAAATCCCGGCCGTCTCCAATGGCCACCGCCTCGCGGATTTCCGGAAAGAACTTGAGCTTGTTCTCGGTGTACTTGGGAGCGAACAGCTGCCCGCCTCTCAGGCGGCCAACGTCCTTGGCGCGGTCGATGATCTTGAGCTGGCCGTCGGGATCGAAGAAGCCCGCGTCGCCCGTCTTGACGTAGCCGTCGTCGGTCATCGTTTCGCGCGTCTTGTCGTCCTCGCGGAAATAGCCGACGAACATGCCGGGCGACTTGAACTGCACCTCGCCGCTATCGGCGATGCGCAATTCGACATTCGGCGCCGGCGGCCCCACGGCGTCGGATCGCACGGCGCGATCGGTCTGGGCGGTGACGAACAGGAAAGCTTCGGTCTGGCCGTAGAGCTGCTTCAGGTTGAGGCCGATCGAACGGTAGAAGGCGAAGAGATCGGCGCCGATAGCCTCGCCCGCGGTATAGGCGACGCGAACGCGCGACAACCCGAGCGCGTTCTTGAGCGGGGCGTAGATGAGGAGATCGCCGAGGCGGTAGGCCATCCGCGCGTTCAAGGGAACGGGCTCGCCATTGGCGATTTTTTCGCCCCAGCGCCCGGCGACGTCCATGAAAGCGCGATAAAGCCAGCGTTTGACGGCGCCGGCGTCCTCCATCCGGATCTGCACCCGCGTCAGCAGCGCCTCGAACGCCCGCGGCGGCGCGAAATGATAGGTCGGGCCGATCTCGCGCAGGTCGTTGGCCGCCGTTTCCGCGCTTTCCGGGCAGGCGATGCAGAAGCCGGCGACGTAGCCTTGAGCGTAGTTGAGATAATGATCGCCGACCCAGGCCAGCGGCAGGTAAGCAAGCGCTTCGTCTTGGTCGGTCAGCCGGTCGAAGGCGACCGTGCAGCGGGCGGCGCCAATCGACCGTTCGCCGCTGAGCACCACGCCCTTCGAGCGGCCGGTCGTGCCGGAGGTGTAGAGAATGACCGACGGATCGGATCCCCTGCCGCCGTCGATCAGCCGGTCGAGGTCCCTCGCGACCGCCGGATCGGCGAGCGCGGCGCGGCCAATCGCTGCGATCGCGGCCAGCGCCGCGAGGCCGCGCTCGGCATATTCGTTGAGGCCCCGAGGTTCGTCGTAGAGAAGATGCGCGAGCCTGGGCAGGCGGTCGCGGACGGACAGGATCTTGTCGACCTGCTCCTGGTCTTGGGCGACGATGATCGTGGCCTCGGAATGGTCAAGGACGGCGGCGATTTCGTCGGCCACGGCGTCGGCGTAAACCGGAACCGGAACGGCGCCGATCATCTGCGCCGCGGTGATCGACCAGTAGAGCCGCGGCCGGTTGGCGCCGACGATGGCGATCGTCGCGCCCCGCTTGAGCCCGAGCCCGATCAGACCCTGCGCGATGGCGCGAGTTTCGTCATAGACCTCAGCCCAGGTCCAGGTTTGCCAGAGGCCGAGATCCTTGTGGCGGAATGCCGGACGCGTCCCGCGCAGGGTCGCGTGGGCGCGCAGGAGTTTCGCGAAGGTGTCCTCCGCCTCTGGGCTTTCGCCCCCCGTCGCCAAGCCTTTCCTCCGTGGATCCCGCCGGTCTCGTTGACGCGTTGTCGAGGCAAATCAGCATAACCGATTTTCGGCGTCGAATCTCGCCGAGCGTGTCGACGACTGAAAACGGTAGGGCCTCATCTCGCCGCGGAGCGCCAGAAGGCAATATAGAATTTAGTCTGATAAAGCCTGCGGGCGAGCCGACCGCGCTCCGGCCATCGCCGATCACGGTCGGCCTCTATCAGCCGCCGGCCGAGATCGACGTCACGCCGCTGCGGACTTGAGACAGTCTCTCAAGCCATTACCGTTCGTGATCCGACCTCGACTGATGGAAAGCGCACGGAGAGAACGATCGTGTCGCCAACGGCCTCCCAAGAGTGGACAACCTCGGGCCCGAAAGCGACGTAATCGCCCTTGGTCCGAAGGGTAACTTCCTGTTGCGCGCCGTCGACGTGGAAAGTGATCTTCAAGCTGCCTTCGATAAGCACGGAGATGGTCGTGCCGTTCTGATTGGCCCAAGGGCGAGCCCGCTTTTCTCCGTCCGGGTGGATGCCCCATTTCAGTTCGACATCCGTCTGATGCCGCAGTCCAAACTCGGCCGGAATGAACTGACCGACAAACCACCCGGAGCGGGGCGCCTGATCGACCACGGCGTTGCCGAAGTAGAACGGATCCTTGCTACCCATTCGCTCATCGTTCACAGAGCGCCGGGAGACGCGCCTCTAGCCATACTGGGCGAGAGATCCCGCCCACTTGTCAAAAAAGAGCTTGCTGGCGCCGGTCAGCGGCAGGCCGATCGGCAGACGCGACTTCCCGTATTTGGCGAACTCGAGATACTTCTTGATCGTCGTGAGATCGTCAGCGTTGGCCAACTGCAAATCTTCGTTGACGAAATGAATGATCGTCCCCCGCTTGGCTGCTGTCTCCAACAACCGGTTGCGGTAGCTCGCATCCTCGGGCAGCGCGAAGATGCTGTACATGACAATGTTGCATTCGCGATTCTCGACGAGGTACCGCAGGGTTGGTAAGTGCGTCATATCCTCAAGGTCAAACAATTCGTAGTCGAACTCAAGCTTATTCTTATTGCAGTAATCGATAAGCATGTAACGCTGCAAATGTACCGGTATTCCGTAAGTCGACGCCGTGTTGTTCGCGACGTAGAAAATGTTGTTCTTGCCGTTGAAGAAGGCGTCCGCGCGGCGCGGGTGCGCGGCGAGCGTCTCCTCTTCTTCCTCGGTGTCGGGGATGAGGTGAAAATAGCCAGCCGGGATCTTGCGGCCGAGATAATCGCCGTAGATTCCTTCGGCGACGCGGAAGTCCATGCTGACCCGGGTCTTGCCGCTCGTATTGGGCCGGCCCGAGCCGTGGATATTCTCCTGGGTGAAGAAGCAGGCGCTCCCGGGCCCGGCCTTGATCTGCCAGCTTTCCTTGCCGAAGAGTTGCGTCATTTCGTCCATGCTGAGGCGCTTGTCGATCGCCTGCTGGATCAGCTCGCGCGATTTCTTGATGCTGAGGATCTGCATCGACCGGCTGCGATCTTCGTCCGCGGTCACGTCGCAAAAAGGCATCCAGATGCTGCGCGAAGCGATGCCGTGGCCGTAGAGCAATCCGGTGTGGAACGGGAAAAATAGTTCCGGGGTGGTCGGCAGCATGATGCGGACATTCATGAACCGCTGCACCGCGACCGGAAGCCGCAACTTACCCTGAGGCACGATCACCTCGCGGACAAAGCGGTTCAGCATCCGGCGAAACTCAGGCAGGTTGGTATCGGCGCAGAGCTGCTTGGTGACCTTGTACGTCTCGTTGAGCGGCACGGATTCGTGCAGATAGCTGAGATCGTCGAGCTTGTAGCCCATTCCGCGAATGCGGTTAAGCATCCACTCGTTGAAAGGATATTTTGAATTGTCCCAGGAGTAGACCTTCGCGTCCCATACGGTCGTCAGACTCTCCTCGAGCGCGGCGTCGATGTCATTGGCGGCGACGAGTTTTTCACGTACGTGCTCGGTCATAATGATTTGTCTCGCTTCCGTTAGCGATCTTGGCGCCAAGCCCTATAGCTTACCCGGCGCCGGGAAAATAGCCATTCCGAGGCGAAAGCGCGCTTCGCCTTCGCCGCCGTCCACAATGAAGCACCCGCCGTCGCGCGGGGCGTTGTCCAAGCCGATTCCAAATTCGGCCAAACCCAGCAAAATCCAGCCAAGCCCGAGCAAAAGAAATCAAAGAAAAAGGCTTGAATTTCCTTTGATATCCTTCGCCGGATTGAGCCTTTTCAATGGGCTATACGGACCCCCAGGTCCAAAAACTGTTTCTTTGCTCCTCTCCCGGGC
>Ga0209139_10000590_pt1 | contig 12701 bp, 9 predicted proteins | sample BogFormECP14_OM3_FD_188246 | JGI IMG/M metagenome (GOLD analysis project Ga0209139, IMG submission 188246) | Bog forest soil microbial communities from Calvert Island, British Columbia, Canada - ECP14_OM3 (SPAdes) (version 2) | ecosystem: Environmental > Aquatic > Freshwater > Wetlands > Bog ...
GGAGGCGATGACGATGGGCTTTGCGCGGGCGGCGTTTGCGCACCTGCGGCTCCAGAGAGAAACACGGAGGCTAGCAGCATTGGAAAACACAGACGTTGTGAACGCATGGAAATCAGCCTTCTAAAGAGAGCAATAAGTAGTGAGTGGTGCTGCGGGCAGCACGTAAGCAATGCGGCTGATTATGCTGGAGGGGCTCGCGCGGGAGTTCGCAGGATGGCCGGACGTGACAGGAAGCTAAAGCGTTGAGCTTCGAAGCGATGTCCTGTCGGAACGAGGATGAATAGACGCACGCTTGCCACAGGCAGCTCGACGGCCTGATGGCTCATATGACAGATCGGGCATGTCTCCGGTGAGGAATTAATGTGACGATGCCAGACCGCGCCGAACATCGTCCCGATCACGAGCGCAAGAAGCGCTATCGGCAATACCAGGCGACAGATTCGCTTTTGATCGGCCATTCTTGAAAAAGCAGTTCAGAACCTGCCATTCCTCTAGCTGGTTCAGTCCAGAATCTTTCCTTCCGGGTATCTGGCTCTTGATAGTACACCCTTAGCCTCGACAATCCTCTGGACACCCCCTCTGGCAGAAGGCCCAGTGCCGAGTCTAACGAGCGCATGGACGCCAATCTCATCCTCAGTCCAACATGAAAAGCGCATGCCACCTCAGCCCCCAACATCTTTCTCTGCCTCAGGGACGCTTGTAGATCACGCCGCCCTTCATCACGAAGGAGACGCGCTGGGTTACGCTGATGTCTTCGAGCGGATTGCCAGGCACCGCAATCACATCGGCGTAGTAGCCGGCCTTGAGCTCGCCGATCCGCCCGTCCCAGCCGAGCAGCTTCGCGCCATTCAGCAGGTCGGCCTGCAGCACTTGCACCGTCGGCATGCCGAACTTCACCATCAACACCAGCTCACGCGCCTGCGTGCCATGCGGAAACGGCCCCACATCCGAACCGACAGCGAACGGAATACCGGCGGCTATCTGCTTCTTGAACTCCGCTGCGTGATAATCAAAAATCGCGCGTTCGAGCCTGGCTGCTCCGGGATCTGGTCGATGATCGGCGAAGTACTCGGAGATAGTAAACGTCGGCACTGCAGGTATCTGCTTCTCGCGCATGATGCGCATCGTCTCCGGACTCAACTGTGCCGCGTGATCGATGGACGCCACGCCGGCCTGAGCCGCATATAAAGTGCCCGGCTCTCCCATGGCATGCACAGCAACCTTCTTGCCGACCCGCGCTGCCTCTTCGACAGCGGCCTTTAACTGGGCCTCGGTGTATTGGTAGGGTGTCGAAAAGACTCCGTCGTCGATCGTTTCCTGACCCGTCTCATACATCTTCACGAAGTCCGATCCCTCCTTGAACTGCTGGCGAATGACTTCGACAATCTCGTCGGAATTATTCGCATACGTCGCGTTCGACAGCACATGCTCCGCGGGATTGAAGTCGATTGCATCCTCATGACCACCAAGAATACTGATGGCATTTCCGCTGACGCGCAGCCGCGGACCCGGAATCAGCCCTTCATTGATAGCGTCGCGCACAGCGGAGTCGGCTGAACCTGCGCCTTCGGTTCCCATGTCGCGCTCTGCCGTGAAGCCGGCCATGAGATCATCCTTCGCTGCCAGCGTCGCCAGAATCGTCCGCTGAGGAACGGATTCTTGGACGGTCTGCAAATCCTCCGCGCCGGGATGCAGAAACAAGTGCACGTGCGCGTCAATCAAGCCGGGCATCAGGGTCACATCACCGAGATTGATCACCTGAGCATTCACCGGGCGGTCTACCGATGATCCCGCGGCAACAATACGATAGTCCTGGATCAGAACCTCGCCCGGCGAGACGATCTTTCCCGCTGAGATATCCAGCATGCGCGCCGCATGCAAGACCGTCGCGTGATGATCTGCCTCGACCGACTGTCCCGCCGCAGTCAACGAACGATTTGCCGCAAATAAAGCGGTCGCTGCTAAGACTATCCATCGTGCGTGATTCATAAGTGCGTCCTGAATGGAGAAATTGAGAACACCAGCGATCTTAGATGGTCGCGCCCAGCATGCGAAAAGAATTGAGCATTAAGCTTGAACCACCTCGCTGGAAGGCTGCATCTTTCAACACCGGACGTAACGACGCCCGCTGCGCATCGGTTACCTGTTTATTCATCAGCACGTTGGTGAGGTAGGTTCTAGGCGGCGCATGAAAAACGCGAAGAACCGCCGGAGGCTTCTTTATGCTGGCATTTCGTTCGCCTTCAAGATATAAGCACTATAAACAACAATTTTCCCTATCCATCAACCATCACGAGAGACGTTTTCTTAAATGGATTTCGAGCAGCTCAGAACCTTCCTGGAAGTAAGCCGACTGAAAAGCTTTTCCCGCGCCGCCGAAAAGCTGGGCGTCACCCAGCCGGCTATTTCCGCGCAAATACGCTCGCTTGAAAACGAGGCGGGAGCACGCCTCTTCGACCGCGATGGCGGCAAAGTCACCTTCACCGCCGCAGGCCGTCTCTTCGAGCCTTTCGCCGAGCACTGCCTCCAGGTCCATAGCCACATCATGGTGGCTATTGGTGAACTGCATCGCTCGCCGCGCGGAGAAATCTCCATCAGCGCCAACGAGGCCACCAGCCTCTACGTGCTGCCCGCCGTCTTCGCCCAGTTCAAGAAACAGTACACGCGCGTCAATCTGAACATCGTCCGCGCCGACCGCGCCAAATCACTCGAAGCCGTCCTCAACCGCGAAGTCGATTTCGGCATTGTGTCACTCCCGGTGAAAGACGTCCGCCTCACCGTCGACATTATTCATAAGGATGACCTCGTCCTGGTCGTCCCCAAAACCCACCCTCTTGCAACGCGCGACCAGATCAAGTTCGCAGAAATACTGCAATATCCCCTTCTGCTACCCAAGCATGGCCGTCAGCGGGAGCAGATCGACGACACCTTCCGTAGCAACGAAGTCCAGCCGCGTATCGCCATGGAAGTCGACTCCAGTGAGCTCCTCAAACGCCTCATCGGAGCGGGACTGGGAATGGGCTTTTTACCCCGATCGAACGTCCGCGACGACGAGCGCAACGGCCTGCTGAAAACCATCAAGGTAGACGGCGTGCGCCTCAGCCGCGAGCTGGCCCTGGTTTACCGTAAAGACAAGACCCTCACCCGCGCCGCCCATGCGTTTCTGGAAATCGCAACAGGCCGCGCCCGCCCTATGCCGGCTCCGGCAACGACCAAAACTCGCGGATCTCAAAACCAGTAAACGCGATGAGGGCAACCGGCCCTTGGAAAGGGTCGTCTCTGATGCGACCGAGAACCGCTCTTATCTGGCTTGTGGCCATATTCCAGCTCTGGTTTGCCCATGCTATCGGCTACATGATGCATGAGTACGCACACAGCTTCACTGCGTGGCTCCTTCACTACAAGACCAACCCTCTGGCTCTCGACTATGGAGGCTTGAACCTCGATAACATCCTTTTTCAGAACGACATTGACGAAAATGTCGACTATGCTCCGATCTTCGCCGCCGGTCGCGGCCCTTTAGCCTCTTTGATCGCGGTTGCCGGAGTTCTCATCGGCAACGGAATCTCGTATATCGTTAGCCGCTTGCTCTATACCAAGGCAAAGCAGAAGAAGATTCGCTCTTGGGCCATGTTCTTTTTCTGGCTTTGCGTGATGAGCGTAGGTAATTTTCTTTCGTACGTGCCGGTCCGAACGTTCACGACGCACGCTGACATGGCAACGACCGCCCAGGGTCTTTATGTCTCTCCCTGGGTAATCGCACTGGTCCTCGGCATTCCTTTCGCAGTAGCAATCTCGCATTTCTTCGCGAGAGTTTTGCCGGATGCGGAGGCGTTTCTATTCCCCGACGAGCCTGCTCTGAAGGCGGTACTCGTCCTGCTGTCTACATATTTTGTCTTTGTTTTCTTTGGAGGTTCTGGCATCCGCAACTACGGAAGCACTTCTCACTGGCTGTCCGCAATTTCTGAATATGTTCTCTTCCCGCTCGTCACCATACTTTGCTGGCAGCGCGGCAAGCAGCACTCAACTGTCAGAACGTCTCAACAGACGACGCCTTAGTCTGTCTTCGCGGACTTGCGTGGTTTCGCCTTCTTCTTCATATCAATCCCCGGAGGGTACCCGGTGGATCGCCTCACAGTAAGCTTCGTTTGAATGTGCCATGATTTCTTCGCGTGGCTGTGCGTAGGTTCCACGTGAGAGCGCAGAGCGCTGAACGCCGCACGCGCCAGGTCATTGCGCGCCATGCGTACCGTGGTCAGCGGAGGATAGACAAATTCTGCCAGATGGATATCGTCAAAACCAATGATCGAGATGTCATCCGGCACCCGCAACCCTTTGCTGGTCAGGACTCGCAGCGCGCCAATGGCTGTCATGTCGTTTGAACACATCACCGCCGTCGGCAAGTCCTTGCTTTTCAGAATCTGCTCCATTGCCTGCACGCCGCCTTCAAGGGTATGGTCGCCCTCAACCAGCCACTCCGGCGCGGGCTGCACGCCAATCTCTGCCACCGAACTCATGAATGCCTCTTTTCGAAGGCAAGCACTTCTCTGGTGCATCGGCCCGCTGATAAAGCCGAGTTTTCGGTGTCCAAGCGCAGCCAGGTGCTGCACGCCTTCGCGAATTCCATGGTGGTAATCGACCGCGAGAGTGCTCACATTCTCGCTTGGAGGCGCAGCGTCCACAAAAACCATGGGAATGTTGCGGGAAACCAGCTCGTCCAGCAGCGGTTCTTCAATACCGAACGTCATCACCGCCACGCCTTCCACGTTGCGCTCAATCATGCGGCGAACACAGATCTCCATGCGCTCCGGATCATAGTTTGTCGAGCCGATCAGAATCTCGTAGTTGTTCTCGATGGCAAAGTCTTCAAATCCCTGGATCAACTCCGGGAAAAAGGGATTCGTAATCTCCGAAATCAGCAGCCCAAACAACCGGCTGCGCCCCGAAACCAGCGCCCGCGCCTGCGTATTTGGGAAATAATTCAGCTCTTCAATCGACTTCCACACCCGCTTGCTAAGCTCTTTATCGACGGTCGGCACGCGGTTGATCGTCCGCGAAACCGTGGCAATGGATACGCGGGCATGTTTTGCCACATCGCGTATATCCAGCCGCTTCTTGCCGTCTTTCTTCTGCCTGGGTCTTTTCTTGATCATGATAAAAGCGGCCTTCCGCTTGACTTGGCAAGTGTAAATTGCATAAGGTCAAAGCGCTAGTAAACGTTTGCCGGAAAATCCATTTACCCGACAATAAATCAAAAAGAACCACTTCATAAATCGTTTTAGTAATATGTCGAAGTCAGATTCTTTCGTACCCGCAGCCGCGAGGGCAAAACACCATGCTTGACGATCTCCGCGCACAAGTCCTTGAAGCCAATCTGGAATTGGTCCGCCGCGGCCTCGTTCTCTACACTTTCGGAAACGTCAGCGGCATCGACCGCCAGACAGGCCTCGTCGCCATCAAGCCCAGCGGCGTCCCTTACGAATCCATGCAAGCCGAGCAGATGGTCATCACCGACCTCGACGGCAAAATCGTCGAAGGCGACCTCCGCCCCTCATCCGACCTGGCCACGCATCTGCTCCTCTACCGCGAATTCCCCACCATCGGCGCCGTCGTGCACACGCACTCTGAATACGCGACCGCCTGGGCCCAGGCCGGGCGCAGCATCCCCGCCTACGGCACCACGCACGCCGACTATTTCTACGGCCCGGTCCCCGTCACCGAAGAGCTTACTTCAGACGACATCAATGGCGACTACGTACACAACACCGGCCTCGCCATCGTCCGCCGCTTCCGCAACCTCGACCCCGATGCCGTCCCCGCCGTGTTAGTAGCCGGACACGCTCCCTTCTGCTGGGGCAAGAACCCAGCAGACGCAGCGCACAACGCAGTCGTACTCGAATCCGTAGCGCGCATGGCCTTCTACACGACAACCCTCAACCCGGAGTGCAAAGGCGTCTCCCAGGCTCTGCTCGACCGCCACTATTTCCGCAAACACGGCACCCAGGCGACCTACGGACAAAAAAGTTGAAGACATTCATGCAGCGCAGACTGCACAATTCAGGCTTTGTTATGAACAAGCATCGTCACAACAACCGAGGCAATCAAGAACATGCCCATTGAACACGCACATCGCCTCTTCAGCCATCCCTCGGCCCTCGCATTTTTTCAGGGCAAGTCCCTCGCCCATCTGAATGCCGTCGACATCCTCGTCATAGCCGTCTACTTCGCTATCGTCATCTTCATCGGCTTCTATCTGAAGGGCTCAACGAACACTAGCGAAGAGTTCTTCATGGCCGGCCGCGAAATGACCGCCTGGATCGCCGGCCTGAGCTTCGTCTCTGCCAATCTCGGATCGCTCGAACTGATGGGCTGGGCCGGCTCCGCCTACCAGTACGGCATCCTGGCCACGCACTGGTACTGGATCGGCGCCATCCCCGCCATGCTCTTCCTCGGCATCGTCATGATGCCCTTCTACTACATCTCGAAGACGCACTCCGTCCCCGGCTACCTCCATCTCCGCTACGGCGACGGCGCCCGCGCGCTCTCCGCCGTCAGCTTCGCTTTCATGACCGTCCTGATGAGCGGCATCAATATGTATTCGATGGCCATCGTCATGAAGGTCGTCCTCGGCTGGAACCTCAACTTCAGCATCTGGGTCTCGTCGATCACCGTCGCTCTCTACGTCGCGCTCGGCGGACTTCGTTCAGCTATCTTCAACGAAGTCCTGCAGTTCCTCCTCATCTGGCTCGGCGCACTGCTCGTCCCTATTCTCGGCCTCATCGAAGTCGGCGGCTGGAACAACCTCCGCCAGCAGATCCTCACCAACATGGGCAGCAGCGAATACGTCCATATGTGGAGCACCCTTGGCCACTTCCACGACAACCCCATGGGTGTCCATTGGACCGGCATCGTCTTCGGCCTCGGCATGGTGATCAGTTTTGGTTATTGGACGACAGATTTCCTCGTCGTCCAGCGCGTCCTCTCCGCGCACAACCTGCGCGCCGCGCGCATGGCCCCCATCATCGGCGCAGCCTTCAAGATGGCCGTGCCCTTCATCGTCATCCTGCCCGGACTACTCGCCCTCTCCGTGCTCCCCTTCCATCTCGTCGGAGAAACCCAGGCCGTAGCCACCGGCCAGCACAGCTACAACGAAGTCCTTCCGCTCATGCTCGTCCGCTACTGCAGCCCCGGACTCCTCGGCCTCGGCGTCACCGCGCTCATCGCCGGCTTCATGTCCGGAATGGCCGGCAACGTCAGCGCCTTCTCCACCGTCTGGACCTACGATATCTACGGCGCATTCCTGAACAAGAAGGCCACCGACAAACACTACGTCTCGATGGGACGCTGGTGCACTTTCATCGGCGTACTCATCTCCGTCGGCACGGCCTATCTCGTGCAACACGCAGCCAGCATCATGGACTACGTGCAGGCGCTCTTCAGCTTCTTCATCGCGCCGCTCTTCGGCACCGTCATTCTCGGCATGCTGTGGAAGCGCGCCACGAAGGCCGCCGGTTTCTGGGGCCTGCTATCCGGAACCCTCACCGCCGTCGGCCTCTGGGCGTGGGTCCATAACGACCCATCGGCCTTGCGCTACGTAGCCCTTTCCACTGACGCGAAAGCGCTGGCCGAAGACATGTACCGCGCCCTCTGGTCCTGGCTCGTCTGCGTCATCGTCACCGTCGTCGTAAGCCTCATGACCAAACCAAAGTCCGAGGCCGAACTCGAAGGCCTGGTCTACGGCGCATCGAAGATTCCCGAAGAGCACGACGACCACTGGTATCAAAAGCCGATCGTCTGGGCCGGAATCATCGCCGTCCTCTTCGTCGTCCTCAACGTAGTCTTCTGGTAAGGAGAGCAACAATGCGCGAACAAATGCAGATCTGGTTTTTCGCTGGCGTCCTCTTCCTCATCTACGGCGTCATTATCACTGCGGAAGGTTTCTGGGAGCTCGCACATCCACCGGCCCATCCGCCTGTCTTATTCAATCTGCACCCATCCATATGGTGGGGGGGCATGATGGCCATCGCCGGACTGGTCTACACAATCCGCTTCTGGCCGCGAGTGAAAAGGTGAGAACGGGTTTTGCAGGATGCGGGAGGGGAAACAAGAGCGGGGTGCCCCATCCTTTCGTCGTGGTATTCGACGAAAGGGTGGGAGACCACAGATATAAGACAGGCCGGGTGCCCCAGGTTAGCGAAGCTAACGTGGGGTAGTTGGGATCTTAAAGATTGACTGAATCAATGCGGTTTTAGCCCTGAGGGGAACAAAGGACCCACAAGATGAAAAAGCAACTCACATTCGGAGTCATTGTCGGCAGCCGCGGCTTCTTCCCGCATCACCTCGCGAAAGAAGGCCGCGAAGAGATAAACAAGGTGCTCGACGCCGCGGGCTACAAAAGCATCGTGCTCTCGCCCGAGCAGACGCAGCACGGAGCAGTCCAGACCCCCGACGACGCCCGCCACTGCGCCGAACTCTTCAAGCAGCATCGCGAAGAGATCGACGGCATCATCGTCACCCTGCCCAACTTCGGCGAGGAGCGCGCCATCGTCGACGCCATCCGCCTCTCCACGCTCAAAGTCCCCGTGCTCGTGCAGGCCACACCCGATCGCGCCGACATCATGAAGATCGCCAACCGCCGCGACAGCTTCTGCGGCAAGATGTCAGCCTGCAACAACCTCATGCAGTACGGCATCCCCTACTCGCTCACGGCTCTGCACACCGTCTCGCCCAGTTCTGAAGCCTTCAGCAAAGACCTCGCCTGGTTCGCCGCCGTCTGCCGCATCGTCAACGGCTTCAAGAACCTCCGCATCGGAGCCATCGGCGCGCGCCCTGCAGCCTTCAACACCGTCCGTTATAGCGAAAAGCTTCTCGAACTCAACGGCATCTCCGTCGAAACGCTCGACCTCTCCGAAGTCATGGGCCGCATCAATCTCATGAAGGACACGGATGACGCCGCGCAATCGAAACTTGCGGCCATCAAGTCCTATGTCTCAACCAGTGGCATTCCCGAAGCAGCCCTCATGAAGATGGCCAAGTTAGGCGCGGTCATCGATGGCTGGATGAAGGAAACCTACTGCACCATCAGCGCCATCCAGTGCTGGACCTCGCTCGAAGAATACTTCGGTGTCGTGCCCTGCACCGTCATGAGCATGATGAGCGAGAATCTCTTCTCCAGCGCCTGCGAAACCGACGTCGTCGGAGTGCTCAGCATGTACGGCCTCGCCCTCGCATCGGAAACGCCAAGCGCCCTACTCGACTGGAACAACAACTACGGCGACGATCCCGATAAGGCCGTCTGCTTCCACTGCTCCAACCTGCCAAAACACTTCTTCTCCGACGTCAAAATGGACTTCCAGGAGATCATCGCCGGAACCGTTGGCAAGGAGAACACCTTCGGCACCTGCGTTGGCCGCGTGAAAGCAGGCGCAATGAGCTACCTCCGCTTTTCCACCGACGACTTCCACGGAAAAATCCGCGGCTACGTAGGCGAAGGCGAATTCACCAACGATCCGCTTGAAACCTTCGGCGGCGCAGGCGTTGTAAGAATCCCGAAGATGCAGAAGCTCCTCCGCTTCATCTGCGAGCGCGGCTTCGAACACCACGTAGCCGCCAACTTCTCAACAACCGCAAGCCCCGTCTACGAAGCCTCCACACGCTACTTAGGCTGGGACATGCACTACCACGAGGATCCAAACGCCTAACAAAGCCGCTGTCATCCTGAGGAGAGAAGCGACGAAGGATCTGCTTTTTTGCATTTGGGCTACGAACCGAGGGTGCCCCATCCTATCGCGCCGCTGTTGTGCGATAGGGTGGGAGACCACAAATGTAAGTTCTATCAGAAATGAAGGTAGGCGCGGGCTTTAGCCCGCGCACTCAGAGCAGTAACAAAAAAGGGGGCTTCAGCCCCTGAGGTACAAGATGTCCACAGTAGCAGGCGTAGATTTCGGAACCCTGAGCGTTCGCGTCACCCTCCTCGACAGCGAAAAAGGCCGCCTCGCCACCGCCGTCGCCGAGTACCCACTCCACCGCAAGCGCGAAGACCCCGACTACGCCACGCAATCCCATCAGGACCAGATGAACGCCCTCGTCAAAGCCACGCGCCAGGCCATCAAAGACGCAGGCATCGAAGGCGCCCAGATCGAAGCCATGGCGCTCGACACCACCGGCTCCAGCGTCATCCCCGTCGGCGAAAACCTCCAGCCGCTCGACGACTACTACCTCTGGTGCGACCACCGCGCCAAAGAAGAAGCGCAGCAGATCACCGAACTCGCCCACCGCGAGCACCTCGAAGCCATCGAGTGGTGCGGCGGCGTCTACTCCCACGAGTGGGGATTCGCCAAGCTCCTCCATTGGCTCCGCCACAACCCCGACAAGCGCGACCGCTTCGTCACCGCCTTCGAACACTGCGACATGGTCGCCGCCACCCTTTGCGGCATCACCGACGCAAAGCAGGCGAAACGTAGCGTCTGCGCCATGGGACACAAGTGGATGTGGAACCCGAAGTGGGACGGCCTGCCGCCACAAGCGTTCCTCTCCAAACTCGACCCGCTCTTCGACGGCATTCGCGCCAAGCTCGGTGGCAGCTACGAAACCTCCGACAATCTCGCCGGGCATCTCTCGCCCCAATGGGCTGAAGCCATGGACCTCCATGCCGGCATCCCCATCCCCGTCGGCGCCTTCGACGCGCACTGGGACGCCATCGGCGCAGGCTGCCGCGAAGGCGACGTCGTCAACGTCGTTGGCACCTCTACATGCATCATCGCCATGCAGAAGAAGGCCAACCTTGTCCCCGGAGTCTGCGGAGTAGTCCCCGGCAGCGTCCATCCCAGCTACACCGGAGTCGAAGCCGGCCTCTCCGCTACCGGAGACATCTTCGAAGCCATCGCCCGCCGCGCCGGACACAAAGTGTCGGAATTATCAAAAGGCCTCGAAACCTACCGCGCCGGACAGACCGGCCTCCTCCGCCTCAGCTGGGACAACGGCGACCGCACCGTCCTCGTGAACTCCGAGCTGGGCGGCGTAACCCTCGGCTGGAACCTCATCCACACCGCGCAGGACGAACTCTACGCCGCCATCGAAGGCACCGCCTTCCACACCCGCATCATCCTCGAGCGCATGGCTGAATACGGAGTCCCCGTCGACCGCGTCATCAACGCCGGCGGCATCCCGCAAAACAATCAGGTCCTGAATCAGGTCTACGCCGACGTCCTCGGCAAACCAGTCCTCGTCCCCGCCGGAATCCCCACAAGCCTCGGCTCCGGCATCTTCGCCTTCCTCGCCGCCGGAACCTTCCCCACTATCGAAGAAGCCCAGTCCAAGATGTGCCTCAGCTACAAAACATTCACCCCAAATCCGGCAGCAAATGCGACCTATAACCTCCTTTTTGAGCACTATAAGCGCCTCTATTTCGCACTCGGAAAGCGCGGCGCGGAACCCGCAGCCATCGGCGACATCCTCCCCGACCTGCGCAAAATCGCCGCCGAAGTCCAACGCCAGCCCTGACCCGCCAGTGAAAGCTTGTCAAGCCCTCTTGCCTGCATTTTTCTGCTAAACTGTTGATTCCAAAACTCAAAAAGAATCGCCAAATTGGCGTGTTTCCTGGCTCAACCAGATAAAATAGAAATAAGAGATCAAGAAAGAGCGGAGTCCATGCGAGATGTGCTCTTTCATTGATTTCAGAGAACTTACGCGCAACAAGCCCATTTTCAATAATTTGCAGTCTTAAGAATTAACCCTTGTATTTTCAAAGACTTTGACACCCTCCCCCTCCCGCGAGATGCGCGGCAACTCGAAGAAAGGCTTTCCTGATAAAGTCACTTGGGATGGAAGGCTGGACTGAAACAACTGCAAAAAATCACCACCATTGACCTTGAATAAGTAGAAAATGGAGCAAAGGATTCTGTCCCCTAACTACAAATAGAAAGACGAATTTACAACAACACGGGGTAGGGGTCACCAAGGGGAAGAATTCCCGAAAAAGCCAGGAGACTTATGAACGCCGCCGTCGTCACTTCTTTCTCCGCTCCGCCCAGTTACGCCACCTTCGCCGACCCGCAACCAGCCGAAGGCAAACTGATCGTAAACGTCATCGCCGCCGGACTCCACCCGATCGTCCGCGCCCTCGCCAACGGAACTCACTACGGCAGTACTGGCGAGCTGCCCTTCATCCCCGGCGTCGACGGAACAGGCCGCCTCGAAGACGGCACCCGCATCTACTTCGGAACAGCCCGGCCCCCTTACGGCACCTTCGCCGAAAAAGCCCTCGCCACCAAAGGAATGTACATCACCCTCCCCGACGGCCTCGACGAAGTAACCGCCGCGGGAATCGCGAACCCCGGCATGTCCTCCTGGGCCGCGCTCAAAGCCCGCGCAAAATTCGCCGCCGGAGAAAGCGTCCTGATCCTAGGCGCAACCGGAATCGCCGGAAAGCTCTCCGTACAAATCGCAAAACGGCTGGGCGCCCGCCGCGTCATCGCCGCCGGACGCAACCCGCAGTCGCTGGAAGAACTGAAAGCCCTGGGAGCAGACGCAGTCATCTCTCTCACCCAGGGGCACGACGCGCTCGTCGCCGCCTTCCGCAGCGAAATCGCCGAGCACGGCGTCGATGTCGTCCTCGACTACCTCTGGGGCGCTCCGGCAGAGGCAGTCCTCGCCGCCATCGCGCAAAAAGGACTGAAGAACGCCTCGGCGCGCATCCGCTT
>Ga0209139_10000592_pt1 | contig 12686 bp, 6 predicted proteins | sample BogFormECP14_OM3_FD_188246 | JGI IMG/M metagenome (GOLD analysis project Ga0209139, IMG submission 188246) | Bog forest soil microbial communities from Calvert Island, British Columbia, Canada - ECP14_OM3 (SPAdes) (version 2) | ecosystem: Environmental > Aquatic > Freshwater > Wetlands > Bog ...
GCCCAACGATTCCCGTCGGCGCCGTGATTCAGATTACGCCGGCGACGCTGCCCGCGGGCGTGATCGGTGTTCCTTACAGCGCGCAGCTATCAGCAAATGGCGGGATCGGCGGGCTTGTTTTTGCCTCGCCGGCTCCGGCGCCAGGAGTAGTGCTCGCGAGCAATGGCGGGCTGACTATCGCGAACCCGCAAACGGCAACGCTCAGTTTCAGCGTTTCGGTGCACGATGGAGCGCAGCCAACTTTCCAGTACGCCACCGCCAATTACACGATTGTGTTCACCGCGCCGCTAGCCGGCAACGTGACGTTTACAAATCAGCCCCCGAGCTACGTCAGCGGCTTCCCCAATCCGAATAGTCCGGTGGTCGTGCACGTGGCCGACAATACCGATGCGCCGATACCCGGCGCGAATGTCACGATGTCGCTGGACGGTACGCCGCCTTGCTCGACGGCCGTTTTGAGCGGGACGCTGACGCAGCAAACCAACGCAACCGGCGATGCTTTCTTCACCGATCTGACCGTCAATCGCGGCCAGAATGGTTTCGTGATGCAGGCCTCGGTCGCCACTGTGTTCGGACTTTCCAATCCTTTTAATGTAAGCGGCTATTGCGACACGGGCAGCATGAACACGGCGCGACACAATCAAATCGTCCTTACGCTGCCCAACGGCAAGGTTCTGGTTACCGGCGGAGCCACGGATCCGACTTCGCAGAGTCCATTGGCGAGCGCGGAGCTCTACGATCCCGTTGCAGGTACCTTCACGACCATCAATCCGATGAATGTGGCCCGCGTGGATCACACGATGACGCTCCTTCTCGACGGAACCGTGCTCGTCGCGGGCGGTTTCAATGCCAACGGAGCCCAGTCCAGCGCCGAGATTTTCGATCCCGCGAACAATACGTTCACGCTATTGAGCGCGGCGATGACCAGCATCCGGTCGGAGCACTTCGCCACGCTGTTGCCGACCGGAAGTGTGCTGATCACCGGCGGCAACAACAACACCACAACGCTTTCCAGCGCGGAAGTTTACAACCCTGCCGCCCAGACGTTTACGGCGGTGGCGTCGCCGATGACGACTCCTCGCCAACTCCATCATGCCGACCTGCTGCCCAATGGAACGGTGTTGATCAACGGCGGTCTCGACGCGAACAACAATGCGCTGGCGTCCGCCGAAATTTACAGTCCAGAGCACGGGACATTTACAGCCACTCCCGGAAGCATGACCACAGCACGTGGCAACCACGCTTCCGCGTTGCTTTACACTGGTCAAGTACTGGTCGCGGGTGGGTTGACGGGTCCCGGTGCGGCACTCGTGCTTACCGCGACAGCCGAAATTTACAATCCTGCGACCGGGTTGTTCACCCCAACCGCCAGCATGTCCGTGCCACGCACCCACTACACCGGAAACGTGCTGGACGACGGAACCATCTTCATCCCCAGCAGCGCTACGCTTCCTGGGGGCACAAACGCCGATATTTACAATCCTGCGACCGGTACGTTCAGCGTCACGGGTAATTTCACCATGGTACAGGCGGGGCTCCGCGATGCAGTCTTGCAGAACGGCAATGTCGTTCTTACGAGCGGCATAAACAGCTCGAGCGTCGCTGTTCCCAATTCGGAGGTCTACTATTCCGTGCCTTCGGCTCCGGGGATCGTCATTACGACTCCAACCACTCTGCCGAATGCGGTGGTCGGCCAGCATTCCAGCGACGTAATCCTCGAGTATGGAGGCGTAGGGCCACTCACGTGGTCGACCGACCTGGACCCGAACATCTTCATCATGAACTCCAACGGCGTCCTGACAGGCAATCCATCCTTCACGGGTCCATTCAGCTTTCACATCACCGTGAGCGACAGCAGCACACCGCCGCAGTCAACCACCGGTACGTTTAGTCTGCAAGTCAATGGCCCGCTGCACATTTCAACCGAGACGTTGCCGAACGCTGCTACGGACGGCGGCTCACCTGCGCTGCAATACTCGACGCAGATTCAAACCGCGGGCGGGACTGGAGGCGCGACTACGTTCTCGGTCATCAACGGCGCTCTGCCTCCCAGCATCACGCTGAATCCAGCAACCGGTGTGCTCTCGTCAACCGCCGTTACCGATCCGGCCACAACCTACAATTTCACCATCCAGGCAGTGAACGTCGGCCCGCCATCATCAACGACCAGCCAGCCCTTCACGCTCACGCTGGTTTCGTTCTTCACTGCGACCACGCCCAATCTTTTACCCAACGGAACCGAGGGCGTCGCGTATTCGCATAATATAAATTCAACAGGTGGCATAACTCCCTTTAACTACCAATACTTCTCCGGGAATTTGCCGCCAGGCCTCTCGATCAGTACGCCGACAACGACGACCGGACTGGTGAGCGGTACGCCCACTGCCGCCGGAACATTTATGTTCACCGTGCAAGCCTCGGACAGCTCGAGTCCGGCTCAGAGTTATACGGAGCAATTTACGCTCACCTTGAACCCGCAGCCGCCTACCATCAACGGCGGGTTTAGTGCGACCGACCAGCCGGTAATCACCTGGATTGCCGCCACTCCGACCACCGGCGTCACGGGCTTCAATATCTACAGGTCAGTGACTTCAGGAAGTGGATATGCGCTCGCGGGCAACACCTCGGCGGCAACAACCATGTTTGTGGATCCCGCGGTGCTGGAAGTTGGGACAACCTACTACTACGTGGTGACGGCGGTCGCCGGAAGCGCGGAGAGTGCGTTCTCCAACCAAGTCGCGATCCAGATCCCGATTCCTTGATCGCCGGCTGATACCCTTGACCTTGAGGTTCGGCCGATTTAATGTGCGACGAGACGGCGCTGGGCATCCGCGACAAGCGGGTCCCCGGCGCCTTTTTCTTTGATGGAGAGAAACGTTTTGTAGGACTCCGCAGCGCCCGGGCTATTTAGACCTTCGCGAGCGCTGCCTTGGTAGTAGTAAACGGCGGGGAGGACGTGATAGCTGGGGACGTCATCGAGAAAGACGGAAGTGGCTTCGCCGCGGCGTTTGAGGCAAACGTCGAACTCCGAAGAGGCTTCTGTGAACGCGTTCGCGTCGAGATAAGCGCGGCCCATATCGAAATGGCCCAGCCAGGTGTCGGCCAGTTTTTGCGCTTCCTGGAAGGAATTTAATGCGTCGCGCGCGTTGCCCTTTTTGAGCCGCGCTTCACCTTCAATGAGTTTCGCGTACGCGCGGGGTTCGTTTTCGAGGCGCTGCGAAAGGGGCGCTACGAGTTGCAGCGCCTTCGCATCCTGTCCTGCGGCGATGTAAACCTGCGCGGCGCGATAGAGAACGCCGGGATCTTTGCTGTTCGCCGACGCTTTCGCCGCCTCGGTAACTGCTTCCTGCGTTTTTCCCAGCATGAGTTGAATTAGGGCAAGGGCCGCCGTGCGGTCGGCCGCGGATTCCGCGTCTTTGGATGCCGCATCAACCGCGATGGCCTTCTGCAGTATACCTGCAGCGTCAGCGAGCTTTCCTTCGTATTGCGCGAGGTCCGCTAGGCCCGTGGCTGCGATGGACGCGCCGTACGGGCTTACACCCTCGAGTTTTAAGTAGGTTTGACGCGAATCTTCGCTGTGACCCTGTCCTAGCTGAGCAATCGCCAAGGTGCGTAGCGCCTGATCAAACTTTGGATTTTCCTGCAGGATGGACTGCGCTTCTTTCGCGGCGGTGTCGAAGTCTCCGGCATAAAGCGCGTACATTGAATAGTTGACGCGCTGCAGAGTGCTGTGAGGCGTGATTTCGAGCGCGCGCTTCTGCTCTTCGAGAGCCTTCCTCATGTCGCGGCTATAAAAATACGCGAGCGCGAGATTTGCGTGACCGGAAGTGTCGGCGGGATATTGGCTTACCAGCGCGGTCAACTCTTCCATGGCTTTCGGCTGATTCCGCGTGAAGAGGTAATAGCCGCTGCGCGTGCGGTATTTCTCGCGGTCGGTCATGCGATCGATGTGGGACATCGCGAGGCCATAATATTTTTCGGCGTCCTGGTGTTTTCCGTGATTGGCATCGATGGCCGCCATGCCTGCATAGGCGCGGCCCAGATTCGGATCGAGTTCCACGGCTTGGCCGTAGGCTTTCAGCGCGTCATCCCACTTGGCCTCTTGCTGAAAATCCTGGCCCATCGCGTACGCATGGGCCGCTTCGAGCGAGCCGGCGCTGAAGGTTTCCGCCGCGGATTGTTGCGCGGATTCGGGCGTTGTGTCGCCGAGACCTTTGCGGATGCTCTCTGCGAGTTGTCCGGCGGCGGACAGCACATCTTGCTTATTCGAAGCGCTTCTTTGTTCGGTGAGGATGGATTTGCCGGTGGCAGGATCCAGGGTGGACACGTAGACCTTGTAGCCGCTGCCATCCTGCGTGATGGAACCACTCACCACGGCGTTCACGCCTTCGCTGACGGCGACCAATTGGGCCAAGCCGGCGTCCATGTGCGTTGCCGTTGGCTGAAGCCGCGCGGCGTCTTTTTTCGCCTGGCCGCGATTAAACGAGGAGATGAAGGGCGCACCCTCGAGTGCGATGCCGAGCATGGGTTCGAGCGTGCCGTCGAAGACTGCGTCGCCGGTCTTGTTGTCGAAATCGGCGATGAGCAGACTTACTGGTGCGTGCGGGGCCGTTGGCTGCGGATTTATTTTTGAGCGGAAGAGGAAAAAGCCTGCGATCGCAAACGTTCCGACTCCGGCGGCAACCCATTTTGCGTAAGCCGGCAGACCACGCGCAGGAAGCGTGACGACACGCGTCCCGGCCGCTGGGCCTTGCCATATTTCGATGGCTTGGAGCAATTCCCCCGCGCTGGAAAAGCGCTTCTGCGGGTCGATCTCGAGGCACTTGCGTACGATGTCGCTGAGCGGCTTGGGAATTGTTTTGTCGAGTTCGTCGAGAGGGCGGGCGGGTTCGTTGGTGCGCTTCCAGAGCTTGCCCATGGTGGTGTCCGCTTCGAACGGCACCTTCCCGCTGAGCATTTCGTAGAAAATAATGCCTAGGCTGAAGAGGTCCGAGCGCGCATCGAGCGACATGCCCTTGGCTTGTTCTGGCGACATGTAGTCCGGCGTGCCAATTAGCGCGCCAGTCTGCGTCATGCCCGCGCCGAGCATGGAGCGGGCGATGCCGAAGTCCATCACGTAGGCTCGGCCGCTTTTATCAAGCATGATGTTTTGCGGCTTCAGGTCGCGGTGGATGACGCCTTCGTGGTGCGCCGCTTCGAGCGCGCGGCAAACTTGCGCGAGGATGTTGGCCGCTTCCGTGGGTTCGAGTTTTTTCTTCGTTCGAAGGAGGCTCTGAAGGTTCTCGCCTTCGATGTACTCCATGGTGATGAACTTGATGCCGTCGGCTTGGCCGAGATCGAATATGCGGATGACGTTTTTGTGCGTGATTTGGCGGGCGAGGATCAGTTCCTGTTTGAAACGGCGGAGAATTTCAGGATTGGCGGCCATGTCGGCGCGAATCACTTTGACGGCGACCTGACGCTCCAGCTCTTTGTCGTTGGCCTGGTAGACGGCGCCCATTCCGCCTTGTCCGAGCAGGCGGACGATTTCGTAGCGGGTGCCAATGGATGACCCGGGCTTGAGCTGAACTAAGGCGGCGTTGGAAACGACGCCGTCGGCCGCGGGCACGGACCATCCCTGCCCCCCCGTGGCCAATGTTTGGTCGCTGAGGGGAAGCGGCGTCGTGCACTTTGCGCACTGGACCGAGGATTCTTCGTTTTCGTAACTACATTCTGGGCAGACCATGAACGCCACACGCGCCGGTTGCGTGAACGTGTTTATTATGTAGCCTTTGCGGGGGAATGCAAAGACGCAAAGGATTTCTGTGTTCCGAGAGTCCTCTGCGGGCGGGGCGACGACTTAAACTGGCTAATCCACCTGGAAGGATCGTGCCTGCGAGCTCGCTTCGACGTGCGTTTTGGGACAGCACCATTTCCGTTCTGGTCTTGCCCGCCGCCGGACTCGCTCGTCTGAAGTTTTCCTCAGTCTTGCGAGTTCTGCGTGGTATGCTCACCGCATTCCCGTTAGAATCAGCGCGTCGTTTTGCAGCCTTCATGAAGAAGATCATCGTCGCCGTTGGCAGCACTCGCAAGCCAAAGCTCAGAGCTGTAATGAAAGCTCTCGACGCGTTTGCGCCGAAACTTGTGCCGGATGGCGATTTTGAAGTGCTGGGCGTGGAGGTGGAGAGCGGCGTAAGTTCCACTCCTACTTCTTGCGACGAGCTGATGCGGGGAGCGCGGCAGCGTGTGGAAACGCTGATACAGCTTGCGCGAGAAACGCGAAAACCGTGGCGCTACTTTGTCGGGCTCGAAGGCGGTCTCGAAGTTTTGCAGGATGATCGCAGCCGGCGCGTGTTTTTGGAGAGTTGGGCGTACGTGAGCGATGGGACGCGAGGCTTCTATGGGCGCTCCGGCGGCATCGAATTACCTGAGGAGCTTGCGCATGAAGTCTTGGAGCGCGGCTTTGATTTGTCGGACGCGATTGACCGGTACGCGGGTGCGGTGGGCATTCGAGACGGGCAGGGAGCTTGGGGAGTGCTCTCGGGAGATTTGATTCAGCGCGACGAGTCGTTTCGCGTGGCGCTGATCACAGCCTTCGCGCCGTTCTATAATGCAAAGATGTACGGCAGAGCGGCACGCACGGCTATTTAGGATTCTTACTTAGAGCAATCGGGAGAGCGACGCGTGGACATTGTTAAAGGCAACATGGGCTGGATCGAAGTGGTGGTCGGCCCGATGTTTTCGGGCAAGAGCGAAGAGTTGATCCGGCGGTTGCGTCGCGCGGAGATTGCGCGGCAGCGTGTGCAGATATTCAAGCCGGCGATTGACGAACGCTATGCGGCCAACGAAATTGTTTCGCATTCGGGGCTGGGGATAACTTCGGACAATGTCACGAAAGCTTCGGAAATCATGGACAAGCTTTCTCCTCGGACGGAAGTGATTGGCATCGACGAAGCGCAATTTCTGGGTGACGAGATTGTGGATGTTTGCACCAAACTTGCCAATCTCGGCAAGCGTGTGATCGTCGCGGGCCTTGATACCGATTATCGCGGCCGGCCGTTCGAACCGATGCCGCGGCTACTGGCCATCGCGGAAGAAATCACCAAACTGCTGGCGATTTGCATGCGCTGCGGGAATCCTGCGGTGCACACGCAGCGGCTTGTGGAAAGTGAAGAGTTGATTGTGGTCGGCGCGGGTGGAATGTACGAGGCGCGCTGCCGCCGCTGTTTTGAACCGAACCCCGAGCACGCGCAGGAGAGAAAAGACGCGGTGCCGCCACTCATGATCCGCAATCGTACCGTTTCGGCCGGGGGTAGCGGCAACTAGCCGCGTGTTCCCAGCTAGTGTCAATTTGTCCTTTCTGATAGCCATCTTTTCTTGAGGTTGCCACACGATTCCTGCAAACTGGCTCGACTGACGGCACTCCAAATCCATACTGCGAACTCTCATGATCATCGAATCCAAGGCACCGACGCGCGTTGACTTTGCCGGAAGCACACTCGATATTTGGCCGCTCTACTTGTTTCATCCTGGTTCGGTAACGCTCAATGCGGCCATCTCGCGCTACGCGTCCTGCGTTATTCACACGCACGCGCCTTGGGACGAGCGCATCAAACTGGTCTCTCGCGACATCAAGCGCGAGGAGAGTTTTGCGTCGTTCGCGGCGCTCGTGAAGACCAAGCGCTACAAACTGCCGCTGCTCGCCGAGATCGTGAAATTTTTTCAGCCGCAGGGTGGGTTTACGCTTACTACGGATTCGGAAGCGCCGAATGGCGCGGGCATCGGCGGCTCGAGCGCGATGGCTGTGGCGATTTGCGCGGCGCTCGACCGCTACACCGGAGCGGGGAAGAGCAAGGTCGATTGGATTCACATCAGCCGCGACGCCGAAGCGATCGTCATCAACGTGCCGACAGGAACGCAGGATCACTACCCACCCGCGTTTGGTGGAGCTGCGGCGATCGAACTTCCACCGGGAGGTGAGCACCGCGTCGAGCTGCGCGTCAATCTCGACGAGTTGGAACGCCGTATCGTCGTCTGCTACACGGGCAAGCCGCGCCAGCACGGTATCAACAACTGGGAAGTGTTCAAGGCGCAGATTGGCGGCAAGCGTTCCGTGCAAAACAGCTTGGAGCGGATTTCGGAGGTCGCGCAGAAAATGCGCTTCGCCCTGGAGAAGCCGGACTGGCCCGAGGCGGGGCGTTTGATGCGCGAAGAGTGGTCCTTCCGCAAAAGAAACCTGCCCACGATTTCGACCAAGATGATCGACCGCGTCATCGAGGGCGCGCGGCGCAACGGCGCCATGGCGGGAAAGGTTTGCGGGGCGGGGGGCGGCGGGTGCGTCGTGCTACTGATTGAGCCAGATGCGCGGTCCAGGGTGGAAGCTGCGATCCTCGAGGCGGGCGGGGAAGTCCTGCCGGTAACCATCGACCGGCAGGGCGTCCAGGTAATCTCCCGCTAGTCTCTTGTGGAGCGCCGGCTGCCAACAGGTCCCTTCCTGACCCAGGCTGGGAAGCCTCTACCGGGAGGGGCCGCCACTAGCTGTTTTTCCCATTTCCCGCATCATAGAAACTGAGCGATAATCCGTTACACGGATAGGGCAGAGTCCTTGGCCGCAGGGTTGGCGGGAATTTGTTATGGCGAATAAGCTCATTCTTAGCTTGACGGTCTTTCTCCTGGCTGACGCGGACATTCCGCGCGTCTGCAGCCTTCGCCCGCCCACTCAGCCGGCTGTCTCTTTCCCGTCGGGCGAGGAGATTTCCCTTTTTCCAGAGCCTCTTTCGGGAGCGCTCGATAGCCAGAGCGGTGACTCGCAAGCTCCGCCCAAGGCGAAGAGCGCGACGCTTCAAGAGACCTCCAAGCTCGAGCTGATTCGCTACGTTTCCGGCGAGTTTGCCAAGGCCATAAAATCGCTTCCGGCGGGGAAAGAGGGCCTGATCGTCTATGTAGGGAAGCCCCTCCCCCTGGACATGCTGGAACGAGCGGTCGCGACGCACGGCGCTGCGGTGAATAACGGCGACAAGGTTCAGATCACCAAGTTAGATTTTCAAAACCACGAGATCATCGTGGACTTGAACGGCGGGGGGCGCGGTAAAAAGCGCCTGCGCGACCGCATTCATATCGAAATGGCCGGCGTTCCCACGGCTCAGACCAACCCGCAGGAGGAAGAGAAGGGCCCTCCAGGGCTTCAGCCAGGGCAGGGCAGCACCATCTATCTTGATTTCAACAAGCCTGTTCCGGACTTGAGCCCGGATGAGCTGAAGCAATTGCTGACGCCGTTTCTGGATTTTTCAAGGCAGCGCTCCGCCTCCGTGCAGTGGGTCGATACGCTGCCTCCGGAGATGCGAAAAGCCATTCAGGAACGCCGGCCGATCGTCGGCATGGACCGCGAGCAGGTCGTCGCCGCCATCGGCAAGCCCGATCACAAGATTCGCGAACGCGACAATGACGGCAACGATATCGAGGACTGGATCTACGGCCAGCCACCGTCGAAGACCGTCTTCGTCCGCTTCAACGGCGACAAGGTCACTAAGATCAAGCAATACCCAGAATAACCACACTAGCTGCTCTACAGCGTTCAATGCCTAAGAAGAAAGACAAAGCCGAAAAAGTCGCGGGAGAGCTCGCAAAGCTGATTTGGAGCATCTGAAAACCCTCCCCGAGGAGGAACAGGAAAGACGATTGGCCGCTGCCGAGCGCTCCGTGGCTAGCGCCACCCGGCCGCGTCGGCGTCGCGCACTTTGATGGAATTCATGGTTACCGCTTCGCGTTGACTTTTCTTTACGCACCCCATAGCATTTTGTGTTCGGCTTTGCGGCCGTTTCTCCTCAGTGAGTCCGGCGCAATTTTATAATCCCATCGGAGGAAGTAATGCCCATTAAGGTCGGCATCAACGGCTTCGGCCGCATCGGACGGAACATCATGCGCACCGCGCTCGACGACAAGGACATCCGGTTCGTCGCCGTCAACGACGTAACCGACGCCAAGACCCTCGCGCACCTGCTGAAGTACGATTCCATTCTTGGCAATCTTTCGCAGAACGTTACGCACACGGACGATTCGATCTCCGTCGAAGGCAAGTCTTTCAAGGTCTTCAAGGTAAAAGATCCCGGCGAAATTGATTGGTCCAGCGTTGGCGCGGACATTGTCGTTGAATCCACCGGTCTTTTCACCAACGGCGCTGATGCAAAGAAGCATCTTCGCGGCACCGTCAAGAAAGTCATTATTTCCGCGCCGGCCGAAGGCCCCGACGCCACGCTGGTACTCGGCGTGAACGATAAGACGTACGATCCCGCGAAACATCACGTTGTTTCGAACGCTTCGTGCACCACGAATTGCCTCGCGCCGGTCGCCAAAGTTTTGCAGGACACCTTCGGCATCCACAGCGGCACGATGACCACCATCCACTCCTACACCAACGACCAAAAACTTCTCGACCTGCCGCACAAGGATCTCCGCCGTGCCCGCGCCGCCGCTATTAACATGATTCCCAGCTCCACCGGCGCCGCCAAAGCACTGCACCTCGCGATCCCGGAGTTGAAGGGCAAGCTTGATGGCTACGCGATGCGCGTTCCGACGCCTAACGTCAGCGTCGTCGACCTGACTGTTTTTGTCGAAAAGCCCGCTACTGTCGAATCCGTCAACGCCGCGCTAAAAGCCGCGGCCCACGGCCCGATGAAGGGCGTTCTTGCCTACACGGAAGAAGAGCTCGTCTCCGCCGATTTCAAAGGCAACCCCAACTCCTCAATCGTCGATTCGGGCTACACGAAAGTGGTCGGCGACCGCTGCGTAAAGGTTCTGGCCTGGTACGACAACGAGTGGGGCTATTCCTGCCGGTGCCGCGACTTGATCAAATTCATGGCGGCAAAGTTCTAGCTGCAGGGGCCGGGCTTGCCCCGCCCTCTTTCTTTTCACTCGGATCGACGAACGCAATGAATAAACTAACCATCAACGATCTCGAACTCCGCGGCAAACGCGTTTTCATTCGCGTCGATTTTAACGTTCCCCTCAAAGACGGCATCGTCACCGACGACACGCGCATTCGCGAAACCATCCCTACGCTTCGCCTTGCCATGCAGAAGGGTGCCCGCCTGATCCTTGCGTCGCATCTCGGCCGTCCCAAAGGCGGCCCGGACTCCAAATTCTCACTTTTTCCGGCCGCGAAGAAACTCGAAGCCCTGATAGGGAAACCCGTTCGCTTTGCTTCAGACTGCGTCGGTCCCGTCCCCGAATCGAAGAGCAAGACGCTTGCCGACGGCGAAATCCTGCTTCTCGAAAACGTGCGCTTCCATCCCGAAGAAGAGAAAAACGATGAAACGTTCTCCAAACAGCTCGCCTCTCTTTGTGACGGCGTCTTTGTTTGTGACGCATTCGGCTCCGCGCATCGCGCCCACGCCTCGGTCGTCGGCATCACGCGCTTCGTCCAGGTGTGCGCCGCCGGGTTGCTGATGGAAAAAGAACTCAACTATCTCGGCAAAGCGCTCGCCAACCCGACGCGCCCCTTCGTCGCGATTCTTGGCGGCGCAAAAGTCAGCGATAAGATCGAAGTCGTCGAAAACCTCATGAAAATTGCCGACGCCACGCTCATCGGCGGTGGCATGGCTTACACGTTTTTCAAGGCCCAGGGTTTGCCGATCGGAAAGTCGCTGGTCGAAGACGACAAACTCGACCTCGCGCGCAAACTTCTCGCGGATGCCAAACAGAACAACCGCAAGCTGGTGCTTCCGGTCGACCACGTCATCGCGCCCGAATTTAAAGCCACCGCGCCGGCCACCACCGTCGATATCGCGAACACTCCTGCTGACCAGATGGGCCTCGATATCGGTCCCAAAACGGCCGCCGCGTTCGCCGCCGAAATTTCTCGCGCCAAGACCATCGTCTGGAACGGCCCGATGGGTGTTTTCGAAATGTCCGCTTTTGCCAATGGCACGCTCGAAGTCGCCCGAGCCGTCGCTGCAGCTACCAGCGTCGGCGCAACGTCTATCGTTGGCGGAGGTGACTCCGTCGCCGCCGTTCATCAGTGCGGCGTCGCGGAAAGAATCTCCCATATCTCGACTGGCGGCGGCGCTTCGCTCGAATTTCTGGCCGGCGCCAAACTTCCCGGCGTCGAAGCCCTGACCAATAAGCCCGCCGAGAGAGTTGCCAGCGTCGGCTCTCGTGTTACGCGCAGGTCGCTCATCGCCGGAAATTGGAAAATGTACAAGACGCCGATGGAAACCGAGATTTTTTTCTCTTCATTCTGCATGTTGGTTGACGGCATCAAGCAGTGCGACATCGTCATCGCGCCGCCGTTTACCGCGATTCACGCCGCGGCCGAAGGCGCGAGCGGGACAGAGATCGCCATCGCCGGGCAAAACGTCTTCTGGGAAAAGGAAGGCGCCTTCACCGGTGAAATCTCTCCGCAAATGCTCGTCGAAGCCGGATGCCGCTACGTGATTATCGGCCATTCCGAGCGCCGCCAATTCTTCGGCGAGACCGACGAAACCGTTGCCAAAAAAACGAAAGCCGCCCTCGCCGCGGGCCTCACGCCCATCGTCTGCATCGGCGAGTTGCTGCACCACCGCGAAGCCGGCGCCACTGAACAAATCTGCAAAACCCAGCTCCTCGACGGCCCCGGCACGTTGACCCCCAGTGAATTCTCTCGTATTCTGATAGCGTACGAACCAGTGTGGGCCATCGGCACCGGCAAAACGGCCACTCCGGAAATCGCC
>Ga0209139_10000593_pt1 | contig 12682 bp, 7 predicted proteins | sample BogFormECP14_OM3_FD_188246 | JGI IMG/M metagenome (GOLD analysis project Ga0209139, IMG submission 188246) | Bog forest soil microbial communities from Calvert Island, British Columbia, Canada - ECP14_OM3 (SPAdes) (version 2) | ecosystem: Environmental > Aquatic > Freshwater > Wetlands > Bog ...
GCGGCTTCGCAAAGGGATCTTCTACGCGCGGCGCAGGCAGGGGAACGGCGCCGCCGCCGATCTTGAAGGCGATGATGCGGTTGGTGTTCCGGTACTTCAGCGCCGCGCTGCTCGGCGGAATCGGGCCCACCGTGATTGCCGTGCCGCCGTATCCTGCCTGTACCGCGACGAATTGCTCGCCATTGATGGCGTAGGTCATCGGCGCCGCCATGATGTGGCTGCCGGTCTTGATGACTTTCAATACCTTGCCGCTATCGGCCGCGTAAACCCATAGCTCGCCGCTGCCGCGGCCTTGAAACACCAGATTGCCGCCGGTCGACATCACGCCGCCGTCGTAGCCGCGGATTCCGCTCGAGGTTTCGTGCTCCCATACCGCCTTCTGCGCCACCGGATCCCAGGCACGGATCAGTTCGCGCACCGGCTTGACATGACGCATGGCCCTGATCGCTTCTTGCCGGGGCACCGGGCCGAACAGCCGCTGCGCATCGTTCGCATCATAGGTGTCGTCGGGGATGAGGCCCTGGGCCGTAAAAAATCCCTCGATGTATTTTATCTTGCTGCCGTTGTGCAGCAGGTCGACCCAGATGGTCGGCACGTCGATGACCGGAATATAGACCAGGCGCGTCTGTGCGCTGTACGACATGGGATTCCAGGTGTGCGCGCCGAACCAAGACGGGTAAATGCTCTTCGCCGTATCGTGCCAATCGGCTGCCTTGGTGGTCACCGGCCGACCGGTTTTCATGTCGACATGAGTCGCCCAATTGAGATAGGCAAAATTCTGCGCTGAGAGCAGCTTGCCGGATTTGCGGTCCAGCACGTAGAAGAAGGCGTTCTTCGAGGCTTGCATGATGACCGGGCGCGGCGCGCCGTCGATCACGATGTCGGCCAGGATCAACTTCTGGACCGCGTCGTAATCCCAGCTGTCGTGCGGCGTCTCTTGGTAATACCACGCCATGCGACCGGTGGCGGCATCGAGCGCGATGATGCACGTGGCATACAGGCTGTCGAGTTTTTCGCCACCCAGCTGCCTAAGATCATAGGGAGCCGCATTCGCCGTGCCGAAGTACACCAGGTTCAACTTCGCATCGTAGGCGAATCCATCCCATACCGTCGCGCCGCCCTTGAACTGCGGTTTGCGGTGCGGATCCCAGGTCTTGTCGGCCGCGGCCAATTCCGGGTTTTCATAGGGATATCCCGCCGCCGGTGGAACCGTGAAGAAGCGCCATTTGAGCGCGCCGCTGTCCAAGTCGTACGCCGACACGTAACCGCGCACGGCGCCACGCCCCATATCGGCGCCGCTGTTGCCGATGACCACGACGCCGCCCGCGATTTGCGGAGCGCCGGTGCTCGAGTAGGGCAGCTTGCGATCGATGATGGTGTCGGCTTCCCACAGCTTGCGGCCGGTCGCAGCATCCAGCGCATGCAGCCGGCCATCGACGGAGGCAACATAGACCCTGCCTTTCCAGACCGAAACGCCGCGGTTGACGAGGTCGCAACAGGGGTTCCTGCCCATGAAATAATCGGCCTTTGGGTCGTAGCGCCAGATCTCCTTGCCGCTTGCGGCATCGACTGCGTACACGTAGCCCCAGGTCCCCGATGTGTACATCACTCCATCGATTACCGTGGGCGTGGCTTCCTGGCCGCGCATCGGGTCGCCCAAATCGTAGCTCCAGGCAAACCCCAAGTGCTCGACATTGTTGGCGTCGATCTTCGCCAACGGCGAATAGTAGGTGCCGTCCTTGTCGCGGCCGCCGGTAAACCAGTTCTGCGGCTCACGGTCCGCGGCCGCAAGGCGAGCGGCATCGACGTTCCCCGCGCCATTGGGCGCGGCAGATGCCGGCGAACTTAAGGTAAGCGCCGCAGCGATCGCCAGCGCGAGCGCAAACGCGCAAAGTGAGCCGCCGGCGGGCGGCAAATCAGTGCTGTCGAATGCTTGAGTGGATGGCAACTTTAAGTCTCCTGAACGGAATCGAAAGCTTGGCGAATATCGAACCTTAGCGGATCCGGCATTTGGCTGCCGATATAGTATCGTGTGAGCTTCACGGGCCGCGGATGGCATCCTCATGATCCTGAGCGTCGAAGATCTACGCGAGCTCGCGAAACGCCGCGTTCCACGCGCCATATTCGATTATGCCGACGGCGGAGCCTATGAGGAACGGACCATGCGCCGCAACAGCGCAGATCTCGATGCCTTGAGCTTTCGGCAAAGAGTCATGGTCGACGTGTCGAACATTTCTCTGGCCACGAGTTTTGTGGGTAGCGCAGCGTCCATGCCCTTAGGCATAGCGCCGACGGGACTTGCGGGCCTGTTCCACGCCGATGGAGAAATTCTTGGCGCGAGAGCGGCGGCCGCATGCGGTATTCCTTTTTGTCTTAGCACTATGTCAATTTGCTCGATCGAGGACGTCAGAGCGGCGACCCAGCAGCCGTTCTGGTTCCAGCAGTACCTCATGAAGGACCGCGGCTTCAATCAGGAACTGATCGATCGGGCGGCCGCCGCGCAATGTTCGGCGCTGATGCTGACGCTCGACCTGCAGGTCATCGGCGAGCGGCGCCGCGATCCACGCAACGGACTTACGATACCGCCGCGCCTGACGCTGCGGAATGCCGTCGATGTGGCGTCGCGACCCGCCTGGGCCTTAAGGGTGCTGTTTGGCAAGCGGCGCACCTTCGGCAATCTGGCCGGACGCATCGGCGGCGCCAGCGGCATACGCACGCTGTCCGAATGGACCAACACGCAGTTCGATGCATCGGCCAACTGGCGCGATGTCGAGTGGGTGCGCAGCCGCTGGCCGGGAAAACTGATCCTCAAAGGCGTGCTCGATGCCGAAGATGCGCGCTTGGGATTAGCCGCGGGCGCGGACGCACTTGTCGTTTCCAATCACGGCGGGCGCCAGTTGGACGGCGCGCCCTCGACAATCTCGGTCCTGCAGGAGATCGTGGATGCGGTCGGCGGCCGCTGCGAGGTGCTGTTCGACGGCGGCATCCGTTCAGGACAAGACATTGCGAAGGCGCTGGCGCTTGGCGCGCGCGGCGCGCTGATCGGCAAGTCGTTTCTGTTTGCGCTCGCGGCCGCGGGGGAGGCGGGCGTGCGCAAGGCGATCGAGATCATGCGCAACGAACTGCGCGTGACATTGGCGCTCACGGGAACTGCGAACGTCGCTGCGGTGGGTCCGCACATTTTACGCCGTTCATAGGCCGCCTTAGGTAGCGTAGGCAACGGCGCGAAACAGGCGCACAATCATCCGCGGGCAGGGAGGTCTCAATCGCTATGACGGCGGCCGCACCCGATGATCAGCGCGGGCCCAATCTTCGACACTACATAATGGGCCTGGGACTTGTGCGGCGGGTCGTGCTGTTCTCCGCATTTGCCTTGGTCTATCTGCTGGCGGTGCTGGCAGGCTTGAGCCTGCGCGAAAACACTGAGAATCTGACCATCATATGGCCCGCCGCGGGCCTGCTGTTCATGGCGCTGCTGATGACGCCGCGCCGGCTCTGGATCTGGGTTGTGGCGCTGCAGGTGGCCGTGGAGCTCTCGGTCAGCGCGTTCCATTCCGATCATTTCACGATTCTCGAATACGCGCCCTATGCGCTGGCCAACTCGCTTGACGGCATCGTTGGCGCGTCGATTGCGTCGCGAATCATGGTCGACCCGCAAATTCCCGGGATCAAAAATGTGCTGCGGTTCATCGCCGCGGTGGCGATCGGCGCCGCGGCGAGCGCGGTCGTGGGCGCCTTTGCTGCGGCCCACGCGCTGGGAGGCGCTCACTACTTGCGTGAATGGCAGCTGTGGTGGGCGGGGAATTGGCTGGGGTCGCTGTGCATTGCGCCGGTTTTGATGGGCTGGATCATTCGGTTTCGTGCGCGCGAATTTTCGGCGCCGCCGGCGCCGGCGGTGGAGATCATGTTGATTGGCGGCGCATTGCTCGCCATGACGATCTGGGTGTTTTCAGCGCCGCCCAGCCGCATCACCTCGATCCTCGACATGCCTTTCTCGATACTGGCCCTGATCGTCGTTGCCGCATTTCGGTTTCCGCCGCGTTGGTCGGCGTTGCTCGCCGCCGCGGTGGCCCTATTGGCTTCTTACTACGCAAGCCGCAACCTGGGGCCCTTCGCCGGCGACCCCAGCGCGTTTGTGCGTGTCGGCGCAGCGCAGCTGAACATCGCGGCCATCGTGGTGATCAATTTCATGCTGACCGTCGTGCTGCTCGAGATGCGCAATGCGTTCTCGCAGCTGCGCACCAGTGAAGAGCGCTATCGCAGTTTCATCGAACAGAGTTCCGAGGCCGTGTGGCGCGTCGAACTGGACGTGCCGATGGATCCTAACTTGCGGCTAGCGGATCAAATCGCCTGGCTGCACGCGCACGCGTACGTCGCAGAAAGCAACCTGAGCTATCTGCGGTTGAATCGACAGCTCGGCCTGCCCGAAGGAGATGCGCGCCTGTGGCGCGCCGACGTGCCGTGGTCGGCGCCTTTCATCGAACATCTGGAAGCTGCGTCGCGTCGCGGCTACTCGATGGACGGCCTGCAATTCAGCGTCTCCTCCGGTTCCCGTCAGATAACCTACATCACCGGATTCCGCGGCGTCATCGAGGCAGGCAAGCTGGTGCGTGTTTGGGGCGTGGCAAGAGAGGTCACCGAACTGGTTGAACTCAGCGACCGTCTGCGCCAGCAGCAGGATCGATTGCGGCAATACGCGCGCGAACTGGTCGGCGCGGAAGAGCGCGCGCGACGCGCGACCGCCGTCGACCTGCACGATGGCATTGGCCAGCAGTTGGTGGGACTGGCGATGACGCTCGATGCGGTGGCCGGGCGCGCGACGCCTGAGATGCGGCTGCTGCTGGGCGAGGCCACGCATACCGTGCGCGAGGTGCAGTCGATCGCGCAGCGGGTGATCGCCGACTTAAGTCCCCCCGGACTGTACGAACTTGGATTGGAGCCGGCACTCAAGTGGCTCATCGTCTACATGCGCAGCAAGGACAATTTTCAGGTCGAATTATCCATCCCGGCGGATGATGCGGCGATCGATCTCGATCTTCGGGTTCTGGTGTTCAAGGTCATCAGAGAACTGCTGCGCAATGTCGTGAAGCACTCCGGCGTGAAAGCGGCAAAGGTCACGGTGACGCACACACCCAAGGAATTGCGCGTGGTGGTCGAAGATCTGGGAGTGGGCTTCGAGTGGCAGCTCAGTCTTTTTGAACCGCGCGCGCACGGCTTTGGCCTGTGGAGCGTCGCAGATCGGGTGCGCGAAGCCGCCGGTGAGATGACCGTTGATACCGGCCCGGGGCGGGGCTGCCGTGTAACGGTGGTATTCCCCCTGGGCGAGGCCAAGGCCGCGACCCGGACAACGAAGCCGCAACGCGTGGCCAGCGGCTTGAGGAGCGGCCGATTCGGGACGCTTTAGCTTTGAGCTAAGGCTCAGTTCTTCGCCAGGCGCCGCGACATGCGCAGCGCCGCTTCGCGGCCCTGATAGTAGCCTTGAATGACTCCCAGCTGCGCGAAGCCCAATCTTTCGTAGAAAATTCGCGCCGCCTCATTGTGGGTGCGCAGTTCAAGATTGACGCGAAACACGCCGGCTTCCATGGCGGTCGTGGTCAGCCACTGCATCAGGCGCATCCCTAGTCCCTGGCGGCGGTGCTCCGGCGCCACGGCGAGCAGATTCAGGTGCGCCACATCGTCGCCGAAATGCATGATCGCAAACGCGGCAATACGCCGTTCGCGCCGCGCCACCACGACGGAGGATTCGGCTCCGGAAATGAAATGCTGCACCCGCGCCGGTGTCCACGACCAGGTCAGACCTTGTTCGATCAGATCGCGCGACATCTCGGCAATTTCGCGCGCGTCGGCGGCGCGCGCCAGTCCTATGTGGGCGAGTTCCGACACGCCTCAGGGTGCCTCGGATTTGACGGGCGCGGCCGGCCGCCGCGGCAGGCCGCCGGGCGTCGCCGACAGAAGTTTCATCAATTCCTGTACTCCGCGCTCCAGTTGAGGATCATTGCCTTGCAAAACCGCCAGCGGATCTTGTTCAACCACGATGTCGGGGTCCACGCCGTGACCCTCGATGATCCAGTTGCCGTTCTCATCGGCCGTACCGAACTCTGGCACAAATACCTTGCCGCCGTCGAGCAGAGTTCCGTGGTCGGTAATGCCGACCACGCCGCCCCAGGTGCGCTTGCCGATCAACGCTCCGATTTTCCATTGCCGAAATTCGTAGGAGAAAATGTCGCCGTCAGATGCGGTGTCCTCGTTGATCAATGCGACCTTGGGCCCAGGTTGTACGACACTGGGATAGGTGCCGGTGGCCGCCTGGTTGCGCGCAAAGCGGGTCCCGCGCAGCGCCCCGGCGAGTCGTTCGATCAGCAGTTGCGAAACGTTGCCGCCGCCGTTGTCCCGCACATCGACCACCAAGCCCTCCTTGCGGACCTGCGGATACCACCACTTGATGAATTCACGAATGCCGGCTTCACCCATGTCGGGAATGTGAATGTATCCCAAGCGGCCCTGGCTCATGCGATCGACGCGCGCGCGATTCTGCGCGACCCAGGCGAGATACAGCAGTGCGGTTTCGCTGCGCAGCGGTCGATAGCGGATGGTGCGCGCCGCGCTGCCCGCCGCGTCCGCCGCCACGCGCCACTCCACCGGCTGATCCGCCGGCGCCTGCAGCAATTCGTAAGGATCGGTTCCGGCCTTGAGTTCGCGCCCATTGATGGACAGCACAAAGTCGCCCACATGCGCGTCGACGCCCACTTCAGTGAGCGGCGATCGATAGTGCTCCTCTTCGTTTTCGCCGGCGAAGATCCTGGCAATCCGGTAACGGCCGGACTTTGCGTCCAATTCAAAGCGCGCGCCCGGCAGTGCCACGAACGGCCGCTGCGGCAGGCCAAAGTCGCCGCCCTCGATATACGCATGCTGTACGGTGAGTTCGGCGATCATCTCGCCGATCACATAGTTGAGATCGGCGCGATGGCCGACGTAGCCGAGCAGCGGTTCGTACTTCTTGCGCAGCGCGAGCCAGTCGAAGCCGTGCATGTTTTCGACGTAGAAGTAATCCCGATAGCGACGCCACACCTCGGCGAAAATCTCGCGCCATTCATCAGCGGGAACGCGCGTGGTCATAAGACCGGCCAATGAGATCGTCTTGGCATCCTCGCTCTTGCCAACCTCGAAGTACTTGAATTCCTTGGAGGCCATGCGTGCGAGCACGTGCTTGCCGTTTGCGGTTGCAGACCAGTCGCTAACGTCTTCAGCCACCGCCTTCGCTTCTCGATCCTTTATCGAGTAGGCCATCACGGTCGGCTTCGTGGCGGGCTCGCGTCCGTAGTAGGCGGGCCCGCTGCGCAAGTACAGCAAGTCCTCATCGCCCGCCAGCAAGCCGCTCAGGTTATCCGCCTCGAGGGGCACGCGAATTACGCGTTGCTCGATCCCGGAGAAGTCGATTTGCACCGCGACTTTGGCCTTTGCCTTGGCTTTTTCCTCAGGCTGGTTGCGGTCTTTGTCGGCAGCGGCATTTTTTTCATCGCCGGGCTCATCGTCGCGAATCCCAAACGGATTCTTCACGTCCTTGCGCAAGGCCAGCGCGAAGATTCCGGTCTGCCGATCGGTCGCAAAATCGAATTCGATGCTGCTCATCATCGGCTGGTATTCGCGATTGCTCAGGAAGTACAGCAATTCGCCGTTCGGCGACCATGCCGGCGATTGCGAGTTGAATGATTCGGGCGTGACGCGGTGCGAAATACCATCCGCGGCCGACCAGACGAAGACGCTGGAGAAGTTGTTGGCGGCGTTCAAGGTGTATGCCAGGAATTGGCCATCCGGCGACCATCGATAATCCTGTGCAATGCTGATCGGATCCGCGGCGATGGTAGTGCGCTTTTTGCTCGCCACTTCCACGACCAAGATGCGCTTGCGATTGTCGGCAAACGCAATGCGCTTATCGTCGCCCGACCAGACCGGGGCGTAGTAGCGCGCCATCGAGCCGGACGTCACCGCGATGGCAGGGCTGTTGCCGTCCTGCGCCTGCACGTAAATCTCCTCCTCGCCGCTGCGGTCCGATACATAGGCCAGTTGCTTGCCGTCGCTCGACCAGGCGGCTTCGCGATCGTGGGCATTCGATGATTGCGTCAGATTTCGGGTCACGCCATGTTCGACCGGGACGCTGAACACATCGCCGCGCGCCACGATCGCCATTCGTTCCCCGCCGGGGCTTACGAAGGAGCCTTCGATCGAATCTCCGGCATTGACGGCATGAGGCCGCGTGCTGGTGATGTCGGCCGGCACCAGAATCGAGAGTGCTCGATCCTGGTTGCTGCGCGTATCGAAAATATGCAATTCCCCGGCTGATTCGTAGACTATTTGGCCGTCCGGGTCCGCGCTCGGCCAGCGCACATCCCAATCCTTGTAATAAGTGAGTTGCCGGGTCTGCTTGGTCGCGATCTCGTATCGGTAGAGGTTGAAGGTTCCGCTGCGATCGGAATTGAAGTAGATGGCGCCGCCTATCCACATCGGGTCGCGGTCGGTGCGTGGATCGTTGGTGATCTGTTCGAGCGACGGCTTGGTCAGATCGAAAATATATAAATCGTTGGCCCAGCCGCCCTGGTAGCGCTTCTCACTGCGAAAATCGCGCCACAGCGGCGAGTAGACGATTTTCTTGCCGTCCGGGGAAAAGCAGCCGGCGCCGGACATGGGCATGGGCAGCGGCATCGCGGCGCCGCCGTTCACAGCGACGGTGTACAGTTTCGAGTCTGTCAGCATGTAGCCGTCGCGTGCCGATCTGAACAGCACGCCGCCGCCGTCAGGCGTCCAACCATAAACCTGATTGTCGTACCCCCAGCGCTCGGCGAGCGGCCCGGGCGCGGGGTAAAAGGTCAATTGCTTCGGCGTGCCGCCGCCCGACGGCATGACGTAAACCTGTTCGTCCCCGCCGTACTCCGCGGTAAAGGCGATCTGCTGTCCGTCGGGCGAGAATTTTCCGAACAGTTTCAGGCCAGGGTTGGCGGTAAGACGGGTTGCGGTGCCGCCTTGTGTGCCGACGGTCCACAAATCTCCGGCGTAGCTGAATACGATCCGGTCATGCCACACGTTCGGGAAACGCAGCAGTTTGGTGCCGGCGGCGTGTGCGGCGAGCGGCAAAACCTGTGTGCATGCCAGCAGCGCGGCCGCAACGGCAAATCGCGCCAGGATCCCGCGCAGCCTAACGGCTCCGGTATCGATCGGTCGCAAGCACGAGCTCGTGAGTATTGCCGGGCTCGAATGCCGAGTGTCCGGCGTCGGCTACGATGCGCAGATCCGCTTCCGACCAGGCGCGGTGCAAATCCCAGGCGCTGGTTGCGGGGCACACGATATCGTAGCGGCCTTGCACGATGGTCGTTGGAATATGGCGGATGCGCGACACATCGTCGATCAACTGGCTCTCGCTGCGCAGGAAGCCGCGATTCACGAAGTAATGGCATTCGATGCGCGCCACCGCCAACGCGAACTGATCTTCGCCCCATTTCCTGATGTTTTCGACATTGCTGAGCAAGAAACTGGTTGAGGCCTCCCACATCGACCAGGCGCGCGCCGCTGCCAGCGCGGCGCGCTGATCGGAGCCGGTGAGGCGCTTGTAGTAAGCGCTCAAAAAGTCATCGCGCTCGTCGGGCGGAATTGCATCGCGATAGGCTTCCCAGGAATCCGGAAATATTTCCGACGCGCCATGCTGATAAAACCAGCGTATTTCGGCGTAGCGCAGCAGGAATATCCCACGCAGCACGATTTCACTGACTCGATCGGGGTTCGCCTCGGCATACGCCAATGCCAGCGTGCTGCCCCACGATCCGCCGAATACCAGCCAGCGCTCGATGCCCAGGTGTTTGCGCAAGCGCTCGATGTCTGCGACCAGGTGCCAGGTCGTATTCTCCACCAGGCTCGCACTCGGCCGGCTGCGCCCGCAGCCGCGCTGATCGAATACCACGATGCGGTAATGCCGGGGATCAAAGAATTGCCGCGCGCGCTTGTCGGAACCGGCGCCCGGTCCGCCGTGCAGGAACACCGCGGGTTTGCCGGCGGGGTTGCCGCTTTCCTCGTAATAAATTTCGTGGACATCCGAGACGCGCAGATGGCCGTGCCGGTAAGGCTCGATCGCAGGATACAGTTCACGGCGCGGCGCGCTGCGCGCCGCGGTGCGTACCATCTCGCGCGCCTTGACCGCGCGCGTGGCGGATTTTGCGGCGTAACCCACGGGTTTTTTGGGTCGGCGCCGCGGCGCGGTTCTGGATTTGACCTGCGCGGCCTTTTTCTTCTTCATTTATTGTCCCCTTTATCTCGCGTCAGACTCGCGCCACCATGGGCCCAAGGGGCCGCCCGCCAAGAAGATGCACGTGCAAGTGATACACCTCCTGGCCGCCATGTGCGTTGCAATTGATGATCAAGCGATAGCCGCTTTCGGCTATACCTTGCTGGCGCGCAAGATCGCGCGCGACGATGAACATGTGGCCAATCAGCGATTCGTCCTCGTCGGCAATATCATTCGCGGTAGGAATCGGCTTGTTCGGCACGATCAGTATATGCACCGGGGCAGCCGGGCGGATGTCCAAAAAGGCGATCACTCGCGGGTCGCGGTAGAGCACAGTCGCGGGCAGCTCGCCGGCGATTATTTTCTCAAAAAGCGTAGGCATTTCATACGCCTCCGGTTTTTCCCTGGGGTATCAAGATTATCAGGCCCTGCCGCCTTAGGATCTCTCTTTTGTGACCCGGTAATAGTAATGGGAACGATTCTCATGTAGAATCGCGTTCATGGTGAACCCAGCTGCCGATATCCCTCTTGCGGACCTTGCGCCCGGGGCCTCGGCGCGGGTCGTTTCCGTCTCGGCGGTTGATTCCCGGGCACCCGCCGAACTGGGGCGGCGCCTGGCGGAGCTGGGCTTTTTGCCCGGCGAGGCCGTGCGCATAGTCGCGCGGGGCCTGTTATCGCGTGCGCCGATCGCCGTGCGCGTCGGCACGGCCACCTTCGCGTTGCGCCTTTTTGAGGCTGCCTGTATCCGCGTTTGTCCGGAGCAGCCGCAGCTCCCATAACTTCCATGGATGCCGCGCCCAGCGCTCCGATTCCGCTGATCGCCTTGGTTGGAAATCCCAACTGCGGCAAAACAGCCCTTTTCAACATGCTCACCGGCAGCCGCCAGAAGGTTGCCAATTACGCCGGTGTGACCGTCGAGCGCAAGGAGGGATCGCTCCTCACCCCTTCTGGGCTGCGCATTCGCATTCTGGATCTACCAGGCGCCTACAGTCTCGACCCCCTCACTCCGGACGAGCAGGTCACCGCCGACGTGCTGTTGGGCAGGTGGGCGGGCGAGAGTCAACCGGATTTCGTCGTGTGCGTGACCGACGCGACCAATCTGCGCCAGAACCTACGATTGGTCTTGAGCCTGAAACGCTTAGGGCTGCCCATGGTGGTAGCGCTCAACATGAGCGACATCGCGCGCCGCCAGGGGCTAATGATCGATGCCAATCGCCTAGCCCAAGAATTGGGCGTGCCGGTGGTTGAAACGGTGGGCGTCAAGGCTGACGGCGTGCAAGCGTTGATCAAGATCCTGAACGCGACTGTCCGTCCGACGCGCGGTAAAAATGCCGCAGCCTGGCTGCCACTCCGCGCTGCGGATATTGAACATGATCAGGCGGAGGTGCGCAGGATTCTCGGGCTGGTGGGCGGAGATCGCCTCGAAGGCGTGACCTTGAGCGATCGGGTCGATGCCGTGGTGTTGCACCCGCTGCTGGGGCCGGTGATTCTTGCGGTGATTCTGTTCCTGGTGTTTCAAGCGGTGTTCGCCTGGGCACAGTTGCCGATGGACGCGATCAAAGCCGGCGTAGCCAACCTCGGCGCATGGCTGGGCGCGGCGCTGCCCGCAAGCCTGCTCAAGGATTTGTTGATCAACGGCATATTGGCCGGTGCGGGCAGCGTTCTGGTGTTTCTCCCGCAAATCATCATTTTGTTTTTCTTCATTTTGATTCTCGAGGACTCCGGATACCTGCCGCGCGCCGCATTTTTGCTCGACCGCGTGATGGGCAGTGTGGGTTTGTCGGGCCGCGCCTTCATTCCACTGTTGTCGAGCTTCGCCTGCGCCATTCCCGGGATCATGGCAACGCGCACCATTCAGAATCCGCGCGATCGATTGGCGACGATCATGATCGCGCCGTTGATGACGTGTTCGGCGCGACTGCCGGTGTATGCGTTGATCATCGGCGCATTCATTCCGCAGCAAAGGATTTGGGGCGGTCTGGAGTTGCAGGGCGTGGTGTTATTCGCGCTGTATGTGGCCGGCGTCGTCAGCGCCATGGCGGTGGCGTTCGTGCTGAAGCGTAGCGGCAAGAGCACGCATTTTCAGGCCCTGATGCTCGAGCTGCCGGCTTATCACTGGCCGAACCTGCGCAATTTGGCGATTGGCTTGTGGCAGCGCGTTGAAATATTCATGACCCGCGTCGGCACGATCATTCTGTCGCTGATGGTCATTCTGTGGGCATTGAGTTCATTTCCCGCGCCGCCGCCGGGCGCCACCGGACCGGCCATTCAGTACAGCATCGCCGGGCACCTGGGCGCATGGCTCGCGGTGCTGTTCAAGCCCATCGGATTCAACTGGCAAATATCCATCGCATTGGTGCCGGGACTTGCGGCGCGCGAAGTTGCCGTCGGCGCGTTGGGCACGGTTTACGC
>Ga0209139_10000594_pt1 | contig 12682 bp, 13 predicted proteins | sample BogFormECP14_OM3_FD_188246 | JGI IMG/M metagenome (GOLD analysis project Ga0209139, IMG submission 188246) | Bog forest soil microbial communities from Calvert Island, British Columbia, Canada - ECP14_OM3 (SPAdes) (version 2) | ecosystem: Environmental > Aquatic > Freshwater > Wetlands > Bog ...
GTTTCCAAGGTGGTCAAGGGTGGTCGGCGATTCAGCTTCACCGCTTTGGTCATCGTCGGTGACGGCAACGGGATGGTCGGTGTCGGCTACGGCAAGGCCAAGGAAGTCCCGGCCGCGATCGCCAAAGGTGTCGAAGAGGCGCGTAAAAGCTTCTTCCGGGTGCCGCTGCTCGGCGGCACTATTACCCATCCGGTGCAGGGTGAGGCCGCGGCGGGCGTTGTGCTGTTGCGTCCGGCCAGCCCCGGTACCGGCGTGATTGCGGGCGGTGCCGTCCGTGCGGTGCTGGAATGCGCTGGCGTGCGCGACATTCTGGCCAAGTCTTTGGGCAGCGACAATGCGATCAACGTGGTGCACGCCACGGTGGCCGCGCTCAAGCTTTTGCAGCGGCCCGAGGAGGTGGCCGCCCGGCGTGGACTGCCGATCGAGGACGTCGCGCCGGCCGGCATGCTGCGCGCGCGGCGGGAAAGTGAGCAGCTGGCCGCCGCTGGAAAAACGGCCAACACTGCACGTGAAGGAACGGCATAACCATGGCCTCTGAAAAAACCATGGCCCCCGAAAAAGCCACGGCAAAAGCAGCACCAGAGACTCAGCTGAAGATCACCCAGGTGCGCAGCACGATCGGTGCCCGCTGGAAGCAGCGAGAGAGCTTGCGCACCTTGGGACTTCGACGGATTCGTCATTCGGTCATCCGCGAGGACAACGCGCAGACCCGTGGACTGATCGCGGCCGTGCGTCACCTCGTTGAGGTGGAGCCGGCGGGAGGTAATAGCAAATGACGATCAAACTGCACGACCTGGCGCCTGCGCCCGGGTCGAAAACCAAGCGCACCCGCGTCGGTCGCGGTGAGGGGTCCAAGGGTAAGACCGCGGGCCGTGGCACCAAGGGCACCAAGGCGCGCAAGAACGTGCCGGTGACCTTCGAGGGTGGGCAGATGCCGATTCACATGCGGCTGCCTAAGCTCAAGGGCTTCCGCAACCGGTTCCGCACCGAATACGAGATCGTCAACGTTGGGGACATCAATCGGTTGTTCCCGGAAGGCGGTTCGGTCGGTGTCGACGAGCTGGTGGCTAAGGGCGCGGTGCGCAAGAACGCGCTCGTCAAGGTCCTCGGCGACGGCAAGCTGACCGCCAAGGTGGATGTCACCGCACACAAGTTCAGCGGTAGCGCCCGGGAGAAGATCACCGCCGCGGGCGGCTCAGCCACCGAGCTCTAGGTTTGCGGGCGCGCGCCCAACACGTCGCAGAACAGTGCTTGGCGCAGTGCGAGTTCTCGTGGATCGCTGCACAGGTGAAAGCCCAGCCGGTTCATCACATAGGCGAACCCGGTTCTGGTTTCGGGGTCCGCGAAGCCAAACGAGCCGCCGAAACCTGGTGTGCCGAAAGCCTTGTCGGACGACCCGAATACACACAACGGCACCGGTTTTGCCAGTCCCAGCGAATAGACGAGGTCGACATGCAGCACTTTGTCTCGCAGCCCACCGCTTGGTGGGGTAGGGAACGCCGCGAGTTCTTCCAGCACCGGTTGGGTCAGGCCAAGCGCAGCATTCCCGGACGCAGCGGCACCGTAAAGCTGGGCAACGGCGCCGGCTGTCCCGATTCCATTGGCCGACGGAATCTCGATGGCGCGTACGTCGTCGCGGTTGTAGTCGCCGCCCCAGGGGCTCACGTCGCGCGGAAGGCGACCGGCACGGGTGATCAGTCCGACCGGGTTGAGCGAAGCGGCGACGAGGCCGGCCGGCAAGGTATTGAGGTGCAGCAGGGATTCCGCGCGCGACCAGTGGTGCAGGTGCGCTACCCGGTCGCGCCGCACTGAATCCGGCAGTCCGATATGCAGGTCCAGCCCCATCGGCCCGGCAATCTCGTCGGCGAGGAAGCGGCCCAGTGTACGTCCGGCCGGGTCGGTTCGACGGATGAGCTCGGATTCGTACCAGCCCAGCGTGATCGCGTGGTACCCGTGCCGACTGCCCGGTGGCCACGCCGGCTTCTGGGCTGCCAGCATCGCCGAAAGCCTTGCCGGGTCGGCGACATCGCGCACGGTCGGCGGCGGTTTCAGCACACACAGTCCGGCTTGGTGGCCCAGCAGTTGCCGCACGGTCACATCAGCCTTACCGGCCTGTGCGAACTCCGGCCAGAGGTCGACGACTTTGTCGTCGTAGCCGAACAATCCGTGCGACACGGCCATCGCGACGGCAAGGGCGGCAATACCTTTGGTCGTCGAAAACATATTGACCATCGTGTCGTGCTGCCACGGCGCTTTGGTGATGCCATTGGCATAGCCGCCCCACAGGTCGACCACTTTGACGCCGTTGCGATAGACGGCCATCGCGGCGCCGACCTCCCGACCCGACGCGAAGTTGGCGCGAAATGCATCGGCGACCTTGCCGTAACCCTCGTCGACGTCTCCGCCGACCCGGTCCGGCGACACGGTGACTTTGAGAACCATGGAGTGGTTATATCGCGCCCGGCCGGTGAAAACGGGCGGGTTAATCGAACTGGCTGGACTACCCGGAGTGCGTGCCGAACCAGTCCGCACAGTCGCATCTGCCACTTGCGTCCCTACGCGCGGCGGGGTACACCAAATGGGGCATCCATTCTCTGGGTTACTCGTGGGCTTGGTGTGGCGCAATCGGCAAGCCGGTACGGCAATTCAGCGCAGCTGCGGAATGACTTCTGCGGCAAGGCGTTCCATCTGCTCGCGATCCTCTGCCAGGTCACGGCCGACCGGGTTGAGCAGAATCATCTCTGCGCCGGCGTCGATGACTTCGCGCAATCCGGCCGCGACATCGTCGGACGTGCCGGACACCGGCACCGACTCGATGCCCGGCATCGCGCCGTAGATGCGGTTTAACCCGGCAAGGACGCGTTCGCGGGCCTTCGCCGGGTCGTCATCGATCATCAGGTAGACGCGCTTGCCGATGCTGAACTTGGCGGGATCCTTGCCCTGTTCGTCAAGCTCATGCCGCACCGTTTTCACCGCCTCGACGAACTTCGCGGTGCTCGACGAACCGGCGCCGAGGAACGCGTCGCCGTGGCGCACCGCCCGGGCCAGCGCCTTGGGGGCCTGGCCGCCGAACCAGATCGGCGGATGCGGCCGCTGCACGGGTTTCGGCTGGATCGGCAGGCCGTCAACCTGGCGGAACCGGCCCTGAAACGTCACCCGCGGCTCGTCGGACCACGCCGCCTTCATCAACTCCAGGCCCTCGGTGAAGCTGCTGATGTAGGTGGCTTTGTCCACCCCGAACGCGGCGAACGCGCGGAAGCCACCGCCGGGCGCCACGCCGACGTCGAGCCTGCCGTGGCTGAGCCGATCGACGGCGGTCACCGCCGAGGCCAGCTGAAGCGGATCGTGCAACGACGAGACCAGCACGGCAACGCCGAGCCGCAGTCGTTCGGTGCAGGCCGCGGCATAGGCCAGGAGTTCCAGCGGCGCCAGCAGCGGCGCCTCCCCGACGGTCTGTTCGAGGACCCAGCCGCCCTCGAACCCGAGCTTTTCGGCCCGAGTCAGGTAGTCGCGCAGACCGGCTCCGGCTAACTGTCCAGCACCGGCCGGGTCAAGTTGATGGATCGAGATGGAGAATCGCACCCCACCACCGTACGGTCCGCATTCCGGGGCCGCGGCGGCACTCACGGCCATCGGTAGGCTCAATATATGTTTGCCTTCTTGCCCGACCCGCCCGGTATCGACGACGTGCGCACGTTTGCCCGCCGGGTCGACACCGCCCGCCACCACGGCGTACCCAAAGGCTGCGTACTCGAACTCGACCTACGCGTCGCGCCGCCGGAAGCCGGCGGCGTGGATCCGCTGACAATCATCAGCGGCGGCGGCCGTCCCCTGGTGCTGCGCGAAGCGGTATCCGCGCTGCACCGGGCCGCCGACGATCCGCGGGTCGCCGGCCTGATCGCGCGGGTGCAGCTTCCTGCGGCCGCGGCGGGGCCGGTTCAGGAGCTGCGGGACGCCGTCAAGGCTTTCACCGCGGTGAAGCCGTCGCTGGCGTGGGCCGAGACGTACCCCGGAACGCTGTCCTACTACCTGGCGTCGGCGTTCGGTGAAGTGTGGATGCAGCCGTCGGGAACCGTCGGGCTGATCGGCTTCGCCACCAACGCCCTGTTCTTGCGCGACGCGCTGGAGAAGGCCGGCATCGAAGCGCAGTTCATCGCCCGCGGTGAATACAAGTCGGCGGCAAACCTTTTCACGCAAGCCCGCTACACCGATGCACATCGAGAAGCCGATACCCGGCTGTTGGAGAGCCTGCGCGCCCAGGTGTGGAAGGCGGTCGCCGACTCCCGCGGCATCGGCCCGGACTCCCTCGATGCGCTGGCCGACCGTGCGCCGCTGCTCCGCGAAGACGCCGTGACCTCGGGCCTGATCGATCGTGTCGGATACCGCGACGAGGCATATGCGCGTATCGCAGAACTCGTTGGCGCCGAAGGAATTACGCCGGAGACCGGTGACGCCGACGGCGACGATGCGCCGCCGCGGCTCTACCTGAGTCGCTATGCCCGCTCCACCGCGCCGGGTGGATCCCCATTGCCGCCGGTGCCCGGGCGCAGACGCAAGTCGACATTCGCGGTCGTCACGGTCGCGGGTCCGATCGTCAGCGGCCGCGGCGGCCGGGGGATAGTGCCGTTCGGCAACTCCAGCGCCGGCGCCGACACCATCGCGGCGGGTCTACGTGAGGCGGCCGCCGATGATTCGGTGTCCGCGATCGTGTTGCGGGTCGACTCTCCGGGTGGTTCGGTCAGCGCGTCGGAAACCATTTGGCGAGAAGTGAAGAAGGCACGCGACCGCGGCAAACCGGTGGTGGCGTCGATGGGCGCGGTCGCCGCTTCCGGCGGCTATTACGTCGCGATGGGCGCCGACGCGATCGTGGCGAACCCCGGCACGATCACCGGTTCGATCGGTGTGATCACCGGCAAGCTGATCGCCCGGGACCTGAAGGAGCGACTGGGTGTCGGGTCGGATGCGGTGCGCACCAACGCCAATGCCGACGCCTGGTCGATCGACGCACCGTTCACCCCCGAGCAACACGCCCGCGTCGAGGCCGAGGCGGACCTGTGCTACGCCGACTTCGTGCAGCGGGTCGCCGAAGGGCGCAAGCTGAGTACCGATGCGGTAGAGGCAGTCGCCCGAGGCCGTATCTGGACGGGTGCGGATGCCCTCGGGCACGGCTTGGTCGACGAACTCGGTGGCCTACGCACTGCGGTCCGCCGGGCCAAGGTGCTGGTGGGCTTGGACGAGGACGCCAAGGTCAACATCGTCGGCTACCCGGGCTCGTCGCTGTGGGACTTCCTACGGCCACGCCCGTCCTCGCAACCGGCGGCAGCATCGTTGCCGGATGCGTTGGGCGCGTTGATCGGCCAGTCGGTGGCCGCGATCATCGAGCAGGCCGAGCGGACGTTGAGCGGTGCCAGCGTGCTATGGCTGGGGGAGTCTCGTTTCTAGCCCGCGAGTGTGCCGCTGACGTAGATGATTTCGCCAAGCGGTTCGTCATCCTCGGGGTCGGGGAGCTCGAGTCCGTCGCGGTTGTACAACTCCGCACGGGGGGTGCCGACAGCATCCCATCCCTTGCTGCGCAGGTATTCGACGACGTGGCTGCGCTCGCCGGTGTACACCAGCGACGGCATATCGATGTCGATGTGCTCGCGAAACGCCGCAGTCCGCTCCCGAACCCGCTCAGGGTCCAAATCCCTAAGGCCGGGAACGTATTCGGTAGCAACGGTGCTGCCCGCCGCGCTCATTGCGGTGATGTTGTCGAACAACCGGTCCTGGGCTTCGGGCGGCAGGTAGATCAGCAGACCTTCGGCCAGCCACGCCGTCGGTGCGTGCGTATCCAGGCCGGCCGCGCGCAGTGCCGTCGGCCAGTCGTAGCGTAGATCGATTCCGACGGTGCGGCGCTCGGCGGTGGGCTGCGCGCCGATACCGGCCAGCGTGGTCGTCTTGAACTCGATCACTCGCGGCTGATCGACCTCATAGACCACGGTTTCGTCCGGCCAATCCAACCGATAGGCCCGGGAGTCCAGGCCGGACGCCAGGATCACCACTTGACGCACACCCGCGCCCACGGCCGCCAGCAGCGCGGAGTCAAAGTATTTGGTGCGCACGGATATTCCGTTGATCATTGCTTCCGTACGGCCCGGCGATGCGTTTTCGATCGCCGATAAGTCGAGCGAGCCGTCGATCAGCTTCACAAAAAAGTCCAGCCCGACGGCGCGGACCAGCGGCTCGGCGAACGGATCGTTGATCAGCCCGCGCGGATCCTTCGTCGCCATCGCCCGCCCGGCGGCGATCATCGTCGCGGTCGCACCCACACTGGATGCCAGATCCCAGCTGTCGTCATGCGTGCGCGGCATGGCCGTCCTATCCGAGGGTGGCGGCGACGTAGCTCATGTTCCGGAACATCGCCATCGACTCGTCTTCCGGGAAGGTAAATCCGTTGCGCTGGTACAGCTCCGGGGCCGGATGCGCGATCACCTGCCAGTTGTGGCCGGTGAGGTAGTCGACAACGATACTGCGCTCGCCCTGGTAGAACAGGTCGGCCGGGTTGAGGTCGAAACCTGCGCGGCGCCAGCGCTCGCCGATGCGTTGCACGCTTTCGTGGGAGAAGGCGTCTGGGTCGGAGATGTGCTCGGTGGCGAGTTGACTCCCGGGCGCGCTGAGCGCGGTGATGTTGTCGAATAATCGGTCCTGGGCCTCGGGTGGCAGGTAGGGCAGTAGCCCTTCTGCGCTCCACGCCGTCGGCTTGTTGACGTCGAAGCCCTGCTGCCGCAACGCTGTTGGCCAGTCATCACGCAGATCGATGCTGACCGTGCGGCGCTCGGCGGTCGGGTTGGCGCCGAGATCGGCCAAGGTGTTGGTCTTGAAGTCGATCACCTGTGGCTGGTCGATCTCGTAGACCACCGTCCCGGCCGGCCACGGTAGCCGGTAGGCCCTGGTGTCCAGGCCGGAAGCCAGGATGACCGCCTGCCGAATGCCGGCGCCGGTAGCAGCGATGAAGAAATCGTCGAAAAACCTCGTCCGCACGGTCATTTGCTCAGCGCGGGTTCGGTCACTCAGCGTTGGGTCATCGCCCAGGCTTACCTCTCCGTCGATCAGGCGGATAAACGGCACCAAGCCCACCGCGCGTACCAGCGGGTCGGCGAATGGATCGTTGAGCAGCGGGTCGGGCCCTTGTGAGGCCAGTGCACGCGAGGCGGCCACCATCGTCGCGGTCGCCCCCACGCTGGATGCCGGGTCCCAGCTGTCGCCGTCGAATCTTCCGGATTGGGCGTGTGTCATGGTTGGTCGCTCCTACTCGTTGTCGGTAAGCGAGTCGTCGGTCAGCGTGCCGTGCACGTACTGACGGTCGGCGAACGGCAAGTCGTCCTGTTCGATGGGCGGAAGACCGTTGGCCGCGAACATTTCCCGGATAGTGTTGCCGGTCATCTGCCACCCGTGGTCGGACAGGTAGCGCGCCGCCTCGTTGCGATCGCCGAAGTAGACCAGCTCGGTCATGTCGAGATCGAGTCCGTGTTTACGCCAGCGCTTGGACACGGTTCGCATGCGTTCTTTGATCCGCTCCTCATGTGACGGATCGCGGGTGGGCCCGCTTTCGGTCGCGATGCGGCTGCCCGGCGCGCTGAGCGCGGTGATCGTGTCGAGCAGGCGGTCCTGCGCGTCGGGCGGCAGATAGCCCAGCAGGCCTTCGGCGCTCCATGCGCTGGGCTGATCAGGCTCGAAACCAGCCGCACGCAGCGCGGTCGGCCAGTCGTCGCGCAGATCGATGGCAACCGCGCGCCGAAAAGCGGTGGGCTGGGCGCCCAGCTCGGCGAGGGCGCGGGATTTGAATTCGATGACTTGCGGCTGATCGATCTCGTACACCGTGGTGCCGGCCGGCCAGGGCAGTCGGTAGGCGCGGGCATCCAGTCCGGACGCCAGGATCACCGCCTGCTTGATGCCCGCGTTCGTCGCCTCGATGAAGAACTCGTCAAAGAATTTGGTGCGGACCGCCATGTTGTCGGTCATCCGCTGGATGCCCGGGGGAGATCCGTCGCTGTCGTCCTCGAGGTCGGCGGGCGTGAGCTCACCGGTAGCCAATCGGGTGAACAGGTCCAGGCCCACCGCCCGAACCAGCGGCTCGGCGAACGGGTCATTGATCAGTGGCTGTTCGGTCTTGCTCGCCATCGCGCGGGCCGCCGCAACCATCGTGGCGGTGGCGCCGACGCTCGAGGCCAGATCCCAGGTGTCGTCATCGGTGCGTGCCATCGCTACCCCCCTACAAGAAGCCGAGTTGATACTTAGCCAATATAACGAGCTTACCACGCCGCCTAATTCCCACTTATCCACGCATATTGCCGAAACCCATGTCACAACTGGCCATTCGCGCCACGCTTTGGCCATGGCGTACGCAGTAGCAGGAAAGCGAGTGGTCATCACCGGCGCGTCATCGGGCATCGGTGCCGCCCTGGCCCGGCGGCTGGCCGGCCACGGCGCGGTGGTGGGACTGATCGCCCGCCGCTCGGAACGTCTTGCCGAGATCCTGGCGGATTGTCGCAGAACCTCGGCCGACTCGACGATGTGGGTGGCCGATCTGGCTCACACCGCGACGGTCGGCGAGCTGGGGTTGCGGGCATGGGATGACCTGGGCGGCATCGACGTCCTGGTCAACAACGCCGCCATGCCGAAGCGCCGGGCCGTCGACGCGCTGGAACCGGCCGAGGTCGAGGACGTCATGCGAGTCAACTTCCTGGCCCCGATGCGGCTGACGTTGGCCGTCTTGCCCCGGATGCTCGCGCGCGGGCACGGCGTCATCGTCAACGTGTCCAGCGTGGGTGGCCGGCTGGGCATCATCCACGAGGCTGCCTATTGCGCCAGCAAGTTTGCGCTCTGCGGCTGGAGCGAGTCGATGGCCGTCGACCTGCACGGCACCGGCGTCCGCGTGAAGCTGATCGAGCCGGGGCCCGTCGACACCGAGATCTGGGATCAGCCGGGCAGCGAGGAACCCCTCTACCAGGGGCCCAAGGTGCCGGCCGACCAGGTGGCCGACGGCATCATCGCGGCGCTGGGCAGCGATCGTTTCGAGCATTATCTGCCTGACATGAAGGCGGTCGTCGACGCCAAAGACGCTGACCTCGACGCCTACATCGCCGGCGCGGCCGCGATGGCAGCAACATGAAGGCGCTGGTGTTCGGCGTACCGCCCGAGTCGTCGGATGGACCCGACGACGCACTGACGCACAGTCCCGTCGCGTTGCAGGAAGTAGCGGATCCCCAACTGCTGCACGATGATTGGGTGATCACCCGACCCCGGCTGACCGGGATTTGCGGCTCGGACTCCAAGCAGATCTTGCTGGACTTCGGCGAAGGTGACGCCGACAACGCGATGGCGGCCTTTTGCTCGTTTCCGCAAGTGATGGGCCACGAGGTGGTCGCCGACGTGGTGGAAGTGGGGCCGAAGGCTCGCGGGCTGGACGTAGGTCAGCGCGTCGTGCTCACCCCGTGGCTGTCTTGCGGGCCGCGGGGTATCGAGCCGCCCTGCCCGGCCTGCCAGAACGGCGACTACAGCCTGTGCTGGAGCTTTTGCGACGGCGACATCAAGCCCGGGATCCACACCGGCGTATCGGCCGATGTGACCGGTGGCTATGCCGAGCTGATGCCGGCCCACGACAGCATGCTGTTCGCGGTGCCCGAATCGGTGCCCGACGAGTTGGCCGTGTTCGCCGACCCGTTCTCGGTGTCGCTGCACGCCATCACCCGCCACCCGCCGCCGCGATCGGGCCGGGTTCTGGTCTACGGCGCCGGCTCGCTGGGGCTGTGCGCGGTGGCGATCCTGCGGGCCCTCTACCCGGATGTGGCGGTCGCGGTGGTGGCTCGTTTCGATGCCCAGGCGCAGCTGGCCCGCCGGTTCGGCGCCGCCGTCGTGTTGGCGCACGAGCCCCGGCTGGCCGTCATCGAAGAGCTGGTGAGCTGGGGTGGCGGCCGGCTATGGCAGCCACTGCAAGGCTTGCCGATGGCACACCCCGGCGCCGTCGACGTCGTCTACGACACCGTCGGAAAACCCGAGACGTTCGAAGTCGGCGTGCGGGTGCTGGCGTCGCGCGGGACGCTGGTGAAGGCCGGGGTGCATGCGCCAGGCCGGTGGGAGTGGAGTCCGTTGTACTTCAAGGAGATCAGCTGGGTGGGCAGCAACGCATTCGGGGTCGAGGAGGTCGACGGGCAGCGCAAGCACGCGATCGAGCACTACCTCGATCTGGTTGTCGACGGCCGAATTGATCTGCGTCCCATGCTGACTCACACCTTCCGGCTCGACCAATGGCGGGACGCCTTCCTGTCGATCGCCAACCAGGGCGAAAGCGGCGCGGTCAAGGTGGCCTTCGACCAGCGCTAGCAGTGAGTCACCGCGGCTTGAATGTGTAGGTCTCGCCGTGAGCGAGGTCATCGCTCACGGTCGCTCCTTAAGGAGTGCCTTCCCAGTGCTTGGCAAGGGGCGTGCCCGCGAACCTCTCGTTCATCGCTCGGGACAGCACCAGCACAGAGCTGCGCGGACGGTGATTCACCACAAGACGCTGGGCCTTCCCGGCAGCGTCGAAGACGACCAGAACGATGACGTAGAGGGGCACACCGCGAACGGATGAGGTGTAGTCCTCGAGGAAACTGCTCTCCCCGCAAGGGCCGGCGTAGTGAAACTCTTGGAACTCGTAGATCTCTTTCGCCGCGACCACGACTTCGTGGACGGCTGCGGCGCCTTGGATTGCGCCGTCCCACGCCGGGCCCTCTCCGGTTACATCGTCGGCAAGGTTGTCCAGCCACGCCGGGTAGTAGGGCTTGCCCATGTATGTCGATGCCATGTCGCGCCTCCTGTCGCCCGGCTACGGGGTGCCTTCCCAGTGTTTCGCGTACGGCGTCCCGGCGAATGTCTCCAGCATCAAGCGGGAGAACTGCAGCATCGCGCTGCGTGGCCGGTGATTCACCACGACGTGCTGCGTTTTCCCGTCGGCGTTGAAGGTGACCAGCACGACGACGTAGGTGGGCATGCCGCGAACTGAGCTGGAGTAGTCCTCGATGAAACCGTTCTCGCCGCAGGGCCCGGCGTAGTTGAACTCCTGGTGCTCATACTGTTCGCGGGCTTTGACCAAGATGAAGCGGACATCGTCAGCGCCGCGCGCGGTGCCGTCCATCGCCGCGGCCTCCAGGGTGACGTCGTCGGCCAGGTTGTCCAACCACAACGGGTAGTAGGGCTTTCCCATGTACGTCACGCCGCGCCTCCCATGAAATCGTGCGGATCAGTGGATGGCATGGTCACTTTCCGCGACGTCGGCAGCAGACTCCGGAAGCCGCTTATGGACATGGGCGCTGGGCGTGTGATCGATCAGCAGACTCAGCAGTTCGGGGCGACTGTAGTGCCCGCTGGAATCCATGAACGCCTTGCGTTTGTCGATCAGCGCGAAGTCCAGATCCGCGATCACCTCGCCTTCCCCGGAACGCAGCGGCTCACCGAGCAGTTCGCCTTGCGGATTGATGATCGCGGTGAAACAGCCACCCGAGATCGGTCCCACCGGGCAGCCGGTGTCGGCCATGATCTGCTGCTGCTGCTCGGGATCCAGCCAGGCGGTCGCAGCGACCACGAAGACGCCTGACTCGAGCGCGTGATTGCGTACCTGGGTCTCGGTCTGTTGAGCGAACAAGTCGCCGAAGATCGATCCCGGGAACATCGCCGAATGGATCTGTTCGCCATCGGCGATCATCGCGTATCGGGCCAGTGGGTTGTAGTGCTCCCAACAGGCCAACTGACCGATGCGACCCACCGCGCTGTCCACGGCTCGAAGTCCGCTGCCATCGCCCTGGCCCCAAATAATGCGTTCGTGATAGGTGGGGGTGATTTTGCGGCGACGCTGGATCAACGTCCCGTTGGCATCGAAAAGCAGCTGGGTGTTGAACACTGAGCCGCCGTCACGTTCGTTCACGCCGATGGAGACCACCATTCCGGCGCGGCTCGCGGCGTCGCCGATCGCCTGCGTGGCCGACGATGGCACGGTGACCGCCTGCCCCAGCAGCCGCACTTGCTCGGCAAGCATTTGGTACGGGGCTTGCACAAACGAAAAGTACGGATAATAGGGAACAATGGTCTCCGGGAATGTCGCGAATTGCACTCCCTGCGTTGCCAGTTCGTCGATCTTCGCGACAACCCGCTCGACGGTGCCTTCGCGGCTGTAGAGAACAGGGCTCAGTTGAACGGCCGCAGCTCGGATAGTGGTCACATGCGCCCATCCTCGTGTCGTGATGTCGTGCGCCGAGAACAGTGTGAGCCTCGAGCCCGACCAGCGCTAGCCCGACGCGACTACATCGGGTTGGCGCGAAGATACGTGTAGACGCCGGCGAAGTTGGTGTTGACGTCGTCGGGAATGGGCACCGGTCCACCGAGAGCTCTCGCACCCCAGGCGATTTGGGCGGTTCGCTCGACCAGGGCGGTGACGTGCAGCACCTTGTCCGGCCGCGGCCCGACCGCCACCAGGCCGTGGTTGGCGATCAGCGCGGCCGCGCGTCCTTCCAACGCCTTCACCGCGTTGCTGCCCACCTCGGGTGTGCCCGACGCGGCGTAGTCGGTGCAGCGAATGTCGCCGCCGCAGTACACGGCGAACTCGTCGATGCACGCGGGAATCGACTGGTGGGAGATCGCGCACATGGTGGCCCACACCGGATGACTGTGG
>Ga0209139_10000596_pt1 | contig 12665 bp, 12 predicted proteins | sample BogFormECP14_OM3_FD_188246 | JGI IMG/M metagenome (GOLD analysis project Ga0209139, IMG submission 188246) | Bog forest soil microbial communities from Calvert Island, British Columbia, Canada - ECP14_OM3 (SPAdes) (version 2) | ecosystem: Environmental > Aquatic > Freshwater > Wetlands > Bog ...
GCCTCGAGGAGCGCGCTCGCGCCCATCGTAAGTCGATCGAAGAAGAAGTGGCGGAGATCATCGAAAAGGCGCTGGGCGTCCACCACGGCGCCGACTGGCGACGAGAAAGCGCGGAGCGCATCGCGGCGATGACGCCCAAGGGCGTCGAGCAAACCGACAGCACCTTGCTGATCCGAGAGGATCGGGATCGGTGAAGCTGATCATAGATGCGAGCGTCGCGGTAAAGTGGCTGGTCGCAGAGCCTCGCGACCATATCGCGCGAGATGTCTTGCGCGACGGGTTCGTCCTGCTCGCGCCGGACCTTCTGCTGACCGAAGTGGCCAACGCGCTGAGGAAGAAAGTGCTCGCCAACCTGCTGGGGGCGACCCAAGCCAATCTGGGGCTGACATTGCTGCCGACTTATTTCAATCGCTTTTTCGGACCCCTTGAAGCGTTGGTCGAGGCCTTCGAAATGGCGTGTGCAATCAATCACCCGGTCGCAGATTGCGTCTATTTGGTTTGCGCCATTCGGAGCGACGCGATTTTTCTGGCTGACGACGCCAAGCTTCATCAGAAAGCGATGACGCTCGGCGCTAAACTGAGAGCAATTCTTTTGATCAATTGGACACCGGGGCTCCCGGTCTCACCTGGAGGATGAACCCGTGGTCCAACTCACTCTCCCCCAGAATTCCCGCCCGACGCCCGGCAAGTCCTGGCCGGCGCCGACGGCCGCGAAGCGCACCACGGAATTCCGCGTCTATCGTTGGAACCCGGACGACGACGCCAACCCGCGCATCGACACTTTCGTTGTCGATCGCGACGACTGCGGGCCGATGGTGCTCGACGCGTTGATCTGGATAAAGTCGAAGGTCGATGCGACGCTGACGTTCCGGCGCTCCTGCCGCGAGGGCGTCTGCGGCTCCTGCGCGATGAACATCGACGGCATCAACACGCTCGCCTGCACGCGCGGCATGGACGAGATCGAAGGCGCGGTGAAGATCTATCCGCTGCCGCATCTCGAGGTCGTCAAGGACCTGGTGCCGGACCTGACCAATTTCTATGCGCAGCACGCCTCGATCGAGCCCTGGCTGAAGACGACGACTCCGCCGCCGGAAAAGGAATGGCGGCAGACCCCGGAGGATCGCGCCCATCTGGACGGTCTCTACGAATGCATCCTCTGCGCGTCCTGCTCGACCTCGTGCCCGAGCTATTGGTGGAACGGCGAGAAGTATCTCGGCCCCGCCGTGCTGCTGCAGGCCTATCGCTGGCTGATCGATTCGCGCGACGAGGCGCAGGGCGAGCGGCTCGACGATCTCGAGGATCCGTTCCGGCTCTATCGCTGCCACACCATCATGAACTGCGCCAAGACCTGCCCCAAGGGCCTCAACCCCGCCAAAGCGATCGCGAACATCAAGTCGATGATGGCCGAGCGACGGGTCTGACCGCGTGTCGCCCGTGGGCGTGAAGCCGGGCGCCGCTGTCATTGCGAGAACCGTAGCGACGGAGCAACCGAGGGGCCTCGCGACGCCAGCCCCTGGGTTGCTTCGCTTCGCTCGCAATGACGGCGCGCATCCCTCGCCCGCCAGATTCATCCTCGCCTTCGTTGCGATCTGCGCGATCGAAAAGGCGGTCGCGATGCTCGGGACCGGCTTCAACGACGACGAGGCCTACACGCTCGTCATCTCGCGAACCCTGGCGCTCTCCTATTTCGACCACCCGCCGCTGCATCAGTGGATTTTGCACGGCTTCGTCGCGCTGTTCGGCGAGAGCCGATGGGCGCGCGCGCCGTTCTGGCTGATGATCGTCGCGATCAACTGGCCTTTGTTCGGCCTGACGCGGCGACTGTTCGGCGCCGAGGCGGCGCTGTGGGCGCTGTTCGCGTTCAACGCGACACCCTACTTCCTGGTGCTGCCGGACGGGTTCATCATGCCCGATACGCCGCTGCTGCTGTTCCTCGCCGTCGCAGGCTGGGCGATCGCCGAAATCCTGTTCGCTCCGCCCGGCGGGAGGCGGAGCGCGGCCGCCCTCTGGTCGATCGCCGGTCTCGCGCTGGGCTGCGCCGGGCTCGCCAAATATTCGGCGATTTTCGCACCCGTCGGGCTGCTCGGATTTTTCCTCGGCTCGCCGCGCCATCGTCACTGGCTCTGGGATTTCAGGCCCTGGCTCGGCGCCGGCCTCGCGCTCCTCGTCTTCGCGCCGGCGCTCGTCTGGAACGTGCAGAACCACTGGGTTTCTTTCGCCTTTCAGTCGAACCGCGCGGCCGCAGGCCTCGCCTTCGACAGCAAGGCGTGGACCGCGGTCGCGGCGGGCCTCGGCGCCCAGGTCGCGCTGATCTCGCCCTGGGTCGGCGCGCCGCTCGTGTTGGCGCTGGCGCGGGGGATGCGCGCCCACGCCGACGGGGGCGAGCGTTTCCTGCTCTGGCTGGCGACGCCGCCCGTGGTCTTGTTCGCGCTGATGCCGCTGCTCGGACAGGCAGCGATCCCGCATTGGTTCAATTCCGGCTGGCTGTTCGCATTCCCGCTCGTGGGATATTGGCTGGGCGCGAGGAGCGTCGGCTGGCTGCGAGGATGGTCGCGCGCCAGCGCGGCGCTATCGGCGGCGACGGTCCTCATCTACCTCGCCGCCGTCATCGTCGGGCCTTCTCGGCTTCTTCCTTTCGCGCCGAGCGGCGCGCGCGATCCCACGCGATTCAGCTATGATTGGCCGGACACGCGCTCTGCCGCGGCCTGGCGCTCCCCATTTGCGTCCCCGCCCGATTTCGTGGTGGTCGACAATTGGCGCATCGGCGGCCGGGTCGGCGTGGCGCTGGGGCCAAAAGTCGCGATTTGTGCCTTCACCACGGACCCTCGCGGATTTGCTTTCCAGTGCGACCCCAAAACATGGGTCGGCAAGAACGCGCTCCTCGTCCTTCGCAGTGAAAGCGCCGGCGTCTCCCTGCCGGCGCTGACCCGCTATTTCGAGGCGGTCGATCCGGGCGAGGATTTCGCGGTCGGCCGGGGAGGCCGAGCCGAGCGGGTTCTCACCTTGGCGCGCGCGAGAGCGCTCACGCGCGCGTATCCCCTGCCCTACGGCCCGCGGGCGGCGGCGCCGTAGCCGAACGCGCGGAATCAAGCGGTCTTGCCGAGGGCACGCAGGTGTGAGTCGAACAGCGAACTCGTGTAATCCGCGATATCGCGGGAGGCCTCGCGCATCAGGGAATACGGCGTCGGCCGGCGCGCCGTCAGCCGGCCGGTGAACTGATTTTCCTCGAACGTGAAGTGGGTCTTGAACTTCGAGGCCAGATGCATCATTCCGACGTTGTCGGGCTGGCAGACGATTTCGATCGTCTCGACGCCGTGATTGCTCGCCGCCCGCACGATGCGGCCGAACAATTGCTCGCCGATGCCGCGACGACGGAAATCGTCTTCGACGCTGAACGCGGCCTCGGCGTGGATGTGACGTTGAAACGGCGCCTGTTCGCTCCAGATCGCCTCCTTCGAACGCAACTCGCCGGCGCCGCGCAGGCGGCCATCGACGAACGCGCCGAACACGAGATCGCCCTGGCCGAAGCAGCTTACGGCGTAATCCGCAATGAAGTCGTCGGACATGCCGCCGCCGAACCGATGCTGACGGCTACGGGAATCGAGCCGCAACAGGTGGTCGCGGAAGGCCCGCATGTCCCCGTGCCAGAGGCGGCGAATGTCGACGGAACGAGCGGGGATCGTAGGGGTGTTCGACATGACGTAACTCTCGAGTTTTCGCTGAGGCGATTCATCCCCACCGTCATATTGTGCACCGCAACATATTTCGCAAGCCTCGAGGCCTGCGAGCGCACGAGGACTTGGCCGAGCACCGCCGGGAGGCGCCGCGATAGCCTCGCGATCGGCGCCAGCGGTTGATCAAACGCAACGATTCGGGCATCCCAAGCGCCTCGAGGATCGGGGCTTTTGGTCGGCGGATACGAATTTTACTCATTTTTCATTAACTTTGTGCAGGATGCTGGAGTCCGTCCGCGAAGCTCAGCCGGCAGGTCGGATTTTTGCCCGCTTCTCGGCGCAACTCGCGCTGGGGAAATGGGTCGCGCCCAACGCCGATCGCGATCGACGAAGGAATGAAGCCAAATGTCGCAAATCGCCCGCCTGCTCGCCTCTTGCGGCCTCGTAGTCGCCGTCGCGTCCGGCGTCCACGCCGAAACCGTCAAGAAGCCGGAAAAGGATGCCGCGAACAAGCCGGCGCTGGTCGCGAGCTACGGCGACTGGAGCGTCTTCCAGAGTCAGGCCGGAAAGTCTCACATCTGCTATACCTTGGCGCAGCCGAAGGAACGCGCGCCGGCCGATCTCAAACGCGATCCCGCCTACGCCTTCATTTCCGAGCGGCCCAGCGAGCGCGTGCGCAACGAGGTCTCCTTCATCATGGGTTTCGAGGTCGGAGCCGCCCCGCCGCCCGCCGATCCGAAGGACAAGAAAAAGGCGGACGCAAAGGACAAGAAATCGAAGAGCGATCCGATCTCTCCGACCGCGGTCATCGGCGATGCGGAGTTCGAGCTCCTGCCGAAGGGCAATGACGTCTGGGTGAAGAACGCCGCGCAGGAAAGCCAGCTGATCGACGAAATGCGCAAGGGCGTTAAACAGACGATCAAGGCGGCCTCCAAGAAGGGCAACGTCACGATCGACAGCTATTCGCTCTCCGGTTTCAGCCAGGCGATCGATCGCGCGCTCAAGGATTGCCCGGGGACTTGAACAGCGCGCTGGTGAATTCACATCGGCGCTTCGCCGCGCTATATAACCGGGAATAGCGACTTCATTCGCCTCGAAACGCCAGTCTCGTCGCCGGATGCTCGGCGATTGACCATTCTCCCCCCAACGCGCAAGGCGCCTGCAAGGCGCCCAACCGCTCTTGACGCCGTTCATTCGAGCGTCTATCTCAGCGCCGCTTCTTAGCACTCGCATTGATAGAGTGCTAACGACGCCTCGCAAGAGACCTCCAGGCCGACGCAAGGCGTCGGCGAACTCGAGACAGGAAGCCAATCCAAATGAAATTCCGTCCCCTGCATGACCGTGTCGTCGTCAAGCGCCTCGAAGGCGAGGAGAAGACGAAGGGCGGCATCATCATTCCGGACACCGCCAAGGAGAAGCCGCAAGAAGGCGAGATTATTGCCGCGGGCCCGGGCGGTCGCGACGAAAGCGGCAAGTTGACGCCCCTCGACGTCAAGACGGGCGACAAGGTGCTGTTCGGCAAGTGGTCCGGCACCGAGGTCAAGATCGACGGTCAGGACCTCCTGATCATGAAGGAATCTGACATCATGGGCGTCATCGGCTGATTTTGGGGGCGAATGGGGAGTGGCGAATAGCGAATGGGATTTCCCATTTCTTCGCCGCACATCCGAATTCGCCACTCGCTACTCGCTATTCGCTCTTTCAAACCAAAGGAAATGAACCAACATGGCTGCCAAAGAGGTACGTTTTTCCACCGATGCCCGCGACAAGATGTTGCGCGGCGTCGATATCCTCGCCAATGCCGTCCGGGTGACGCTCGGCCCGAAAGGCCGCAACGTCATCCTCGACAAGTCGTTTGGCGCGCCCCGGATCACCAAGGACGGCGTCACCGTCGCCAAGGAGATCGAACTCGAGGACAAGTTCGAGAACATGGGCGCGCAGATGGTGCGCGAGGTCGCCTCTAAGACCAACGACACCGCCGGCGACGGCACCACAACTGCGACGGTTCTCGCGCACGCGATCGTCAAGGAAGGCGCCAAGGCGGTCGCAGCGGGCATGAACCCGATGGACCTCAAGCGCGGCGTGGATATGGCGGTCATCGAGGCTGTCAAGGACATCGCGCATCGATCGAAGAAGATCAAGGACTCCGCTGAAATTGCTCAGGTCGGCACCATCTCGTCGAACGGCGACAAGTCGATCGGCAAGATGATCGCCGAAGCGATGCAGAAGGTCGGCAACGAGGGCGTCATCACCGTCGAGGAGGCCAAGAGCCTGGAGACCGAACTCGACGTCGTCGAGGGCATGCAGTTCGATCGCGGCTATCTCAGCCCCTATTTCATCACCAACGCCGAGAAGATGGTGGCCGAACTCGAGGACGCCTACATCCTCATCCATGAGAAGAAGCTTTCCTCGCTGCAGCCGATGCTTCCGGTGCTCGAGGCGGTCGTTCAGACTGGCAAGCCGCTCGTCATCATCGCCGAAGACATCGAGGGCGAGGCGCTCGCCACGCTCGTCGTCAACAAGCTGCGCGGCGGCCTCAAGGTCGCGGCCGTCAAGGCGCCTGGCTTCGGCGATCGCCGCAAGGCGATGCTCGAGGACATTGCGATCCTTACCGGCGGCCAGATGATCGCCGAGGACCTCGGCATCAAGCTCGAGAACGTCACGCTCGCCATGCTCGGCAAGTCCAAGCGCATCCGCATCGAGAAGGAAAACACCACGATCATCAACGGCGCCGGCAAGAAGGCCGACATCGAGGCGCGCATCAGCCAGATCAAGGCGCAGATCGAGGAGACCACCTCGGACTACGACAAGGAGAAGCTGCAGGAGCGTCTGGCCAAGCTCGCGGGCGGCGTCGCGGTGATCCGCGTCGGCGGCGCGACGGAAGTCGAAGTCAAGGAGAAGAAGGACCGCGTCGACGATTCCCTCAACGCAACCCGCGCGGCGGTCGAGGAAGGCATCGTTGCGGGCGGCGGCGTCGCGCTGCTGCGCGCCAAGGCCGCGGTCGCCAAGCTCAAGAGCGAAAACGCCGACGAGCAGGCGGGAATCAACATCGTGCTGAAGGCCCTGGAGTCGCCGATCCGACAGATCGTCGAAAATTCGGGCGGCGAAGGTTCGATCGTGGTGGGCAAAATCCTCGAGCACAAGTCGCAGACCTACGGCTTCAACGCCCAGACCGACGAATATGTCGACATGATCGAGGCCGGCATCATCGATCCTGCCAAGGTCGTGCGCACGGCTCTGCAGGACGCAGCTTCAGTCGCAGGCCTTTTGATCACGACCGAGGCGATGGTCGCCGAAATGCCCAAGGACAAGCCGGCGATGCCGATGGGCGGCGGTGGCGGCGGCGGCATGGGCGGCATGGATTTCTGATCCAGCCTCTCGTTGGTCGAAAAAATGAAAAAGGGCGGCTTCGGCCGCCCTTTTTGCTCGACGGTTCGGCTCGGCGAGGGGGCTTTTGCGCCAGCTATCGGCCATGGCGCAGGCCGGCTCGGAGCTTCGGGGCGAATGCGGTACGCGGATCTACGATCGCCCGTGGCATTACGAAGATTTCACGTCAGCGCTCGGCCCACAGCCTTCTTTTGCGCCGCCGGGTCTGCTAGTGCGGCTCTCTTCGCCTTCCCACCCTCTCCGCCAGGTTTCCCCCCTCATGCGCCTACTGAGCCTCGCCGTCTTCGCGTTCGTCGCCCTCGCGGTCGGCGTCTTCGAATCGGACGGGATGGCTATCGGACTTGGCGTCGCCTCTGGACTCGCAACTCTCGCCTCGCTGCCAGCGCTGCGCGTGTCGACGTTCCTCGAGCTGCTGACGGAATTGTTCTCGGTCGAAACCGTGCTCTTCGGGGTCGCCGACCTTATAAATACTCTGGGCTACTGGCCGGAGGCGTATAAGGAGTATGCCCTCCCGCGCTATCTGCCGATCGCGACCGCGGTATTCGTGATCGCCATTTCGGCGATTTCGCGTTTCCGGGTCGTACGTCGGGTGATGGGCATCGCGGACCCGTTCTTCGAGGCGACGACGCCGATCATGGTACGCCCGCCCCTGCTGCGTCCGTTGATCGTCAGGCAAACCTCCTACGCGCGGGCCTGCGTCGTCTTTCTCGTCCTGCTCAACCAGTTTCAGGTCGCGCTCAGCGTTCGCTTGAACTTCTTTCAGAATGATTTCGGCAACGCGATCCAAGTTCCCGACGAAAGCCATCGCGTCGCTTTCTGGTACCAGTTGCTCTTTGTCTTCTTGCCGCTGGCGTTGACGTCGATAGTCGCAGCGATGATCGAGTTCTACGTCGCCTCCAACTTCGTCCTGCAATGGCGGCGATGGATGACCGCCTCTTATACGACGCGCTGGCTAGTGAATGCGATGCATTACAAATTGGCGCTCACGTCCGATAATGCCGACAACCCGGACCAGCGCATTTCCCAGGATGTGGGCGGCTTCATAAGCGGCATCAGCGTCGGCAGCAATTCCGGAAACGTCGGCATTTACAACTACACCATTCAAGTCATCTCGTCGGCGACGAACTTCGTTTCCTTTTCGATCATTCTCTGGGGCATCTCGCGCGGCATGACGGTCCCGTTCTTCGATTTTGAAATCCCCGGATTCCTGTTCTGGGTCGCGTTCCTGTACGCGCTGTTTGCGACCGGCATGATGCAGCTCATCGGACGAAGACTTTCGGCGCTCTATTTCCGTCAACAGACCGTCGAGGCGAATTTTCGCTTCGACCTCGCGCGCATCCGGGAATACAGCGAACAGATCGCCCTGCTCAAGGGCGAGGATCGGGAGATCGCTCGCGCGGCAACGGTGTTCGAGAGAGTCTTCGAGACCGTCCGTAGCATCATCAAGGTGCGGACGTTCCTCATCGCGTTCAACCAGTTCTATAGCCAGATATCCGTCATAATTCCCTATGTCATCGTCGCACCCTTCTATTTTTTGAAAAAGGTGAACTTCGGACAGTTCAACCAATCCGCGGACGCTTTCAGCAACGTCAACAGTTCGATGAATTTTTTCGTCGACCGTTACATCGGGCTCGCCGATTTCAGCGCGACGGTCAACCGGCTGACTACGTTCGACGATTCCTTCGCGCGCGCGCTCGCCGTCCATACCAAGCCGCCGCATGTAGTCACGGGGCCGTCGAGTGGCGCGACGCTGGAAATCCCCGAACTCGAGCTGGGCCTGCCCGACGGTCGCAAGCTCGCTCGGCTGGGCAATCTGGTGCTCGTGCCGCAGGAATCGACCTTGTTCGTCGGACCGAGCGGCGCCGGCAAATCCACCTTGTTCCGAGCGATCTCGGGACTCTGGCCATTCGGTTCGGGAGAAATTCACCAGCCGGCCTATGCGAAGCTGATGCTGCTGCCGCAGCGCCCGTATATTCCGATCGGCGCGCTCCGCGACGCGATCGCGTACCCTTCGGCTGGGACGGCGTTTTCGGATGACGCCTTGCGCGAGGCGCTCGAAAAGGTCGGCTTGGGATCGCTCGTCGATCGCCTCGACCAATCCGACAATTGGCAGATGCGGCTGTCGGGCGGCGAACAGCAGCGGCTAGCGGTCGCGCGCGCGCTGCTGGCGAGGCCCGACTGGCTGTTTCTCGACGAGGCTACGGCCTCGCTCGACGATAAGAGCGAAGCTGACCTCTACCGAGCGATCATCGAAACGTTGCCGGACGCGACCCTCATCTCGATCGGACACCGCTCGACGCTGGCGGCGTTCCACAAGCGCCGCCTGGAACTGCAGCCCCATGAAGGCGAACCGGCGACGATTGCGGGTTGAGCTCTCCGGCGCGGGAGAGCGGCTAGAGCGACCGAACCAGTCTCAGCGCCCCGCGCGGCCCCTTGATGACGAGTTCGCCATTGACGAGGTCCCAAGCGGGCGAGGCGAGTAGCGCGGAAAGGAAGCCGGTCTCGATCGCCATCGTATCCTTGTCGCACTGCTTCTTGGTCAAGGCGTACTGCCCGACGGCCAGGTGCTGGTCCTTGATCGGATACATCACCGCCGACCACGAATTGCAGCCGGCGAACCCCGACCCGTGCAATGCGCCGTCGATTTTCAGGCTGACGTCGAGGCCGGAAGGCACCGGCTTGCCATTGAGCTCGCGCAGCGACCAAGTCTGATCGAGCGGAAAGTTCTTTTGCAAGGGAGGCAGGGGCTTGATCGGCTCGTCGTCTTTCTTCTGAGCGCGCGCATCGCCGAAGCCGCCCAGGACGGCCAGGACGATCGCGATCCGAAAAAATGCGCGGTTCATTTCTTTCATCCTCGTGTCCACTGCCCGGTTTCGGTGGCGCCACGCGGTATAGCGAGTGACCGGTTCGCGCGCAAAGGCTCTGCCGCGCAACGCTGTCTTTTTTTGGCGAGCGCCCCTGCCGGCCCTTGCGGCGCGCGCCGCCGCTCCCAAATATTGTTTCGCACGGTCCGGTAACGGACGTGCAACGGCCAGCGTCGCCAGAGTGGGGCGCTGGGGACCGTCATGTCGCTTCCAATGGAGGATATGTCATGTTGAATTATGATTTCTCGCCGTTCTATCGTTCGACCATCGGGTTCGATCGGTTGCTGTCGATGCTCGATAAGCATGCTGGTCCCGATACCAATGGTCAGAGCTACCCGCCCTATAACATCGAGCGGACCGGCGAAAACGCCTATCGGATTACGCTGGCCGTGGCGGGCTTCTCCAATGCCGAGCTCAGCGTCGAAACCCGCGAGAATACTTTAACCGTACGGGGTTCGAAGGAAGCCGTGGAGAAGGGCGAGGGCGATAAGCGCGAGGTGCTCTACCAGGGCATCGCGGCGCGCGCCTTCGAGCGCCGGTTCCATTTGGCGGACCACGTGAGCGCGACCGGAGCCACCTACGAGAATGGCCTCCTGCACATCGAGCTCGTGCGCGAGGTGCCCGAGGCGCAGAAGCCTCGTACAATCGCGATCCAGGGCGCCGGCAAGACGATCGACGCTTCGCCGAACAGCAAGAAAGCCGCCTGAAGTCGTCTCGGCCCGATTGCGGTTTCTCGGAAGGGCGTCCAGTCGGGCGCCCTTTTTCGTCGCGCGGAGCGAAGTCAACGCGTTCGATTTGTCTTCCCGGTCATCCCCTGCTCGTCGTCCTCACCTCGACGCCGCAAAGGTGTCCTTCAGAAGAGCGAAAAACCTACCGCGCTCGGCAGCGAACGCGACGTGGCAATTGGGCGCGCGCTTCGTCCGCTTCTCGTGATCGACGACAGTGCGGCCGATCGTGTATTCGCCGCGAGTTTCGATCACGACGTTGACGAATTTCGTCGCAATGAGCGAGGGCTCGACGAGCGCGGCGATGCACAGAGCGTCGTGGACCGGCGCGGTATTCGGCATGCCCGTGGGCTGATTGGCCTCGTAGCCGGTGATCCTGAACGCGATGAGGTCGGCGGCGGCCTTGCCGGCGTTCGTGCCGAGCGCGCGCAACTCCTCGCATTGCGCCAGGGATACGAGCGCTTGATGCGTCGCGTCGAGCGGAACGAGCGTTATCTTCGGAAAGTCGGCGGCGAGGACGACGGCCGCCGCCTCCGGGTCGGCCCAGATGTTGAACTCGGCGGAGGGCGTGACGTTCGACTTGTCGATCGCCCCGCCCATGATGATCAGCTCGGCGGTGTGGCGCGCAAAAGCCGGATCGAGCGCTATCGCCGCGGCGAGATTGGACAGCGGCCCCACGGCGACCAGCACGATTTCACCCGGGGATTCGCGGAACGCGCGGGTGAGGAATTCCGGCGCCGACAGCGTTTGTTTCGCATGCCGCGCCTCGGGGAGCGGCAAAATCTCCATGTGAACCCCGGGGTTGCGATTCAGCGCCCGCGGGACCGGGAAATCGCTGCGGACGATGGGTTTGGCGAGGCCCTCATGGACCGGGATTTCGCCGCGGCCGATCCAGTCCAAGGTGCGGAGGCTGTTGTCGGTGCAACGCGCGACCTCGACATTGCCTTTGACGGTCGTGACGGCCGCCAACTCGAGCGAAGGATGCAGCGCCGCCAGCATGATGGCGATCGCGTCGTCGGTGCCGGTATCGCAATCGAGAATCAACTTACGCGCCATGACGAGTCCTTTCCGGTCGACCATTCGTATCGTGATATCTGTTTTCTCCGCTCGGCCATGACTGAACCGACCGACGGGTCGTCACGACTCTAGAAACGACGCCACGATCGGGTTGATCAAATCTGGACGCACGAGTGGGGCCATGTGACCGCCTCCCGCAACTTCAGCGTATGCCCATTCCGGACACGAGCTGCGCAGGATGGCCGCGATCTCGCGAATGGGTAGGACCGTGCTGGGATCGCATATGAGGAGCGTCTTGCGCGGCAACAGCACGGCCCAGTCCTCTGCGGAGGTGGTCTCGTTCATGACCGCATCCCATTCGAAGAAGTTGGGTTTGAGCGCTTCCGCGAACGCGGCGTGACGCTCCGGCGACATATTCCGCCATGTTCCCTGGCCGCCCCAGTAATCGGCGAATTTCTCTGCCGCCGTCGCCCATTCGCCGAGCGCTCCAAATCTCTTGATGCAATTGCGCAATTCCATGGCCTCGGCGAACGCATCGACGCGACCCGCCTGCTTCAGGAGATAAACGGGATTGGCCTCGAGTAGGGTGAGTCTTTTGACGCGGTCCGCCAGTCGGGCCGCCGCCTTCATGGCGACCGCTCCTCCGAGAGAGTGACCGACGAGGTAGACCCCCTCGGCGTCCGCAGGCAGAGCCGCTTCGACGAGGCCCGCCTGGTCGTCGAGCGTTTGCGCCGCGTCGCCCGGCCAAGGCGGCGTCTTGCCGTATCCGAACAAGTTGACGGCGCGAACGCGAAACCGGTCCTTCAGGTCATCCATCAGGCGCCGCCACTGACGCGCGCCCGAAACGCTGGAATGCACCAGGATGATCAGGGGACCGGAGGAACCCGCTTCGAGAAAATCGACGCCCATGCGCGCAGTGTCGGCCAAAGATCGTCTCGCTGATTGGACCTCTTTCCCGCGAGCTTATCATCGCGCAATGCGATTTGACCAGAATGGCG
>Ga0209139_10000597_pt1 | contig 12655 bp, 11 predicted proteins | sample BogFormECP14_OM3_FD_188246 | JGI IMG/M metagenome (GOLD analysis project Ga0209139, IMG submission 188246) | Bog forest soil microbial communities from Calvert Island, British Columbia, Canada - ECP14_OM3 (SPAdes) (version 2) | ecosystem: Environmental > Aquatic > Freshwater > Wetlands > Bog ...
CTCGTCCTCGCCTCCCTTCCGCACGCCGTATCCCACCAGTTTGCCGTCGTCCGAAATCCCGTCGAAATTTACGCTGGTCGTGTGATCCGCGCTCATCGTCGCCGGATCCACCAGCACTTCCTCCGCGCCGTTCGCTCCGCGCCGCATATAAAGGACAAACAAATCCTGATTCGCCGCGCGCTTCGCGTAAAAATATCGTCCGCCGCGCTCCGTCGGCAGGCCGATCGTATCCACTTTGATCAATTCTCCCAGCCGTTTGGCGATGGCTTCCTGCCCTGGCAGCTTGCTCAGCACCGCTTGTGTACAAGCATTTTCCGCGTCAATCCACGCCCGCGTTTCCGAGCTGTTTTGATCTTCCAGCCAGCGATACGGATCGTGCACCACTACACCGTGCATCGTTTCCGTCACATCCTCCACCCGCGCCGCCGGCGGACACTTCGCCTTCGCATCTTGTGCTTTCACGGTCGTCACGCTCGCAATCAGAAAAAATACCGGCAGGAAACATCGCAGCAAATTGTTGGCAAAACGATGCAGGAAACTATCGAAATCCACCGGCCCAGCGCCGGCATCAGCCGCGAACATCGCTTTCAACGCATGCCTCCAACGCGGCACTTCACGTTACCGGCGTGGCCATCTTTCGCGGCGGATTAAAGAAAGGCAAATCCCTCGTCGTCGCGCGCACCTTATGACGTACCGCTTCGACCGTCAGTTCCATCTGTAATTCCGTCCCGGCCGCCGCGTGCTCGCGATTCAAACTCGCCAGCGCGATCATTTTCTTCAGCGTCGGCGACCACGTCGTCGAAGTCGCCTTGCCCACCTGCAAGCCTCCGCGATACACCGGCACATGCGCGCGCGAAGCCGTGCTCTGCACCTGCGGCCCCAGTCCCACCGCGTCGTACAGCCTTTCCACGTCCTCCCAACGCACGTCCAGCCCCATTAGCAGCCGTTTCGGCCCGCGATGGTGTTCCGCTGCCAGCGCCTCGCGCCCGATGAAATATTCCTTCTTCAAATCCACCATCTTGCCAAGTCCCAGTTCGTACGGCGAATATTTCTGCGCTTCAATTAGCGCCCGCTTGCTGCTGGTGTAGTCCACTTCCAGCATGATCAGCCCCGCCTCGATCCGCGCTACGTCCAGCGCGATAATCCCCGCCGGATGCAGATCGAAGGGGCGCCCATTTTCCATCAGCGCGTCCCACACACGCGGCGCGTCCTTCCATGCCATCCATATTTCGTAACCTAGATCGCCCGTATAACCGGTGCGCGAAATATCCACCTCTACGCCGCCGATTGTTCCGTGCGTGAAACGAAAATATTTCAGGTTCGTAATATCCGCTTCGGCTGCCTTCTTCAACAATCGCCCGGACGTGGGCCCCTGCAGCGCCAGCGCCGCCACTTTGTCCGAAATGTCTTCGATCTGCACGTCCAGCCCCAGCGCGTTTTGGTGAAACCAGCGAATGCTGGGATCGGCAGCCGTCCAGCGATACGAGTTCTCGCCCAGTCGCGAAATCGTTCCGTCATCAATCACCTTTCCCTGCTCGTCGCACCAGCAGCAATAAATCACCTGCCCGATCGTCACCTTATTAATGTCTCGCGTGATCACGCGGTTCACGAATTTCGTCGCGTCTTTCCCCTCGATCCGGTATTTGTACAGCGGCGTCACATCAATCAGCGCGCACGCGTTGCGAATCGCGTTGTACTCGTGGTCGTGGTGCATCTCGTACACGCTCACCGCGTAGTACCCGGACCACTCGCGGAAATTCATGCTCTCGCAGAGCTTCGATGTCCTATCGTGAACCGCAGTCCCAATCGGCACAGTCACTCCTATCCACAAGAAAAATACCGACACACGCAGCCCGCGATTATAGTGCCCGCATCCACCGCCCCGCAAGCCGTACCGAAGCACGTCGCGAATTTTGCTGGTAGGGGCGCGGCTAGCTGCGCCCCAGCTTGCCACGATGTCAGCCCCGCATCACGAATCACTACTCACCAGTAACTAATCACTCCTTACGCTTTCTCTGACTCACAGTCAGCCCCCTCACCATTCTTCCTTGTGACTCCGCTCCCGCGCCTGTAAAATGCTCCGGCTCCGGTGTTCATCCTTCGAACGGCTGAATCACCCGCATAAATTCATGGCAAAGAAATACGACGTCATCGTAATCGGCGGCGGCCACAACGGCCTAGTGAACGCGGCCTACCTCGCTAAAGCGGGCAAAAAAGTTTTAGTCCTCGAAAAGCGCTACGTCCTGGGCGGTGCCGCCGTCACTGAAGAAATCATCCCCGGCTTCAAATTTTCGGTTTTTTCCTACGTCGTCTCCCTGCTTCGTCCTGAAATTATTCGCGATCTCGATCTTCCGCGCCACGGTTTGGAAATTCTGCCGCTCGACGGCACTATGACGCCCATGCCCAACGGCGATTACCTCTGGCGCCAGAATGACCACGGCAAGACGCGCCGCGAGCTCGAGCGCCACTCCAAACTCGATGCCGAAGCCTACGAAGAGTTCGGCAAGTCCATGGTCGCCATGTGCCGCTTCGTAAAACCGATCCTCGGCATGATTCCTCCGGATCCCACCTCTCTCGATCCGCGCGACCTGAAAAAACTCGCCTTCCTCGGCAAGCGCTTCCAGAATCTCGACGCCGAAGACAAATACAATCTCGTCCAGCTCATGACCATGAGCGCAGCAGATTTTCTCGACCAGTGGTTTGAGACCGACGTCCTCAAAGCCACCATGTCTGCCTCCGGCATCATCGGCACATTCCTCGGAATTCGCTCTCCCGGCACCGCCTACGTTTTGCTCCATCACTACATGGGCGAAATTGACGGCGCTTTCCGCTCCTGGGGATTCAGCCGCGGCGGCACGGGCGCCATTTCCAACGCCATCGGCGACGCTGCTCTCGAAGCCGGAGTCGAAATCCGCAAGGAAGTAGCCGTCTCGAAAATTCTCATCAAGAACGGCGTCGCCCAGGGCGTCGTGCTTGAAGGCGGCGAAGAAATTCGCGCCGACATCGTTTCTTCCAGCGTGGATCCCAATCTCACGTTCCTGAAATTTATCGAAGAGCGCGAACTTCCCGCCGATTTCCTTGAGGACGTTCGCCGTTACAAATATCGCGGCTCATCCGGCAAGGTGAATCTCGCTCTCGACGGTTTGCCAGATTTCACCTGCCTGCCCGGCCCCGGCAATCATCTTCGTGGCGCCATTTCCATTTCTCCCTCGATGGAATACATGGAGCGCGCTTACGACCAGGCCAAGTACGGCGAATTTTCCCGCCACCCCTACATAGATATGGTCATTCCGTCGCTCACTGATCCGTCGGTCGCGCCGCCGGGAAAGCACATCCTTTCCTGTTTCGTGCAATACGCGCCCTACAAATTAGCCTCCGGCACATGGGACGAGCAGCGCGAAGCCTTCGGCAACACCGTGATTGACACGATTTCGCAATTCGCGCCCAACTTGAAAAACCTCATCATCGGAAAACAGTTCATCACCCCGCTGGACATCGAACGCCAGACCGGACTCACCGAAGGCAACATTTTTCAAGGCGAACTGTCGCTTGAACAGCTGTTCTTCCTGCGTCCCGCTGCGGGCTGGGCGCGTTACCGCACTCCCATCAAAAAATTGTATATGTGTGGCTCGGCCACCCATCCCGGCGGCGGCATCATGGGCGCGCCCGGCCGCTTGGCCGCTCTCGAAATTCTGAAAGACACGGGGAGAAGCTGAGCGTGGCCGCGCAACGCGACATCATCATTCTCGGAGGCGGCCACAACGCGCTCGTCACAGCCTTCTATCTCGCGAAAAAAGGCCACAAACCCCTCATCCTCGAACGCCGCTCCATCGTTGGCGGCGCCGCCGTCACCGAGGAATTTCATCCCGGTTTCAAATGTTCCACAGTCGCGCATGCCGGCGGCCCGCCGCTCGCCCACATCGTTCGAGACATGCAACTCGCTCGCCACGGCCTGGAAAAGCTCGAATCACCGGTTCGTCTCTTCGCCCCCGCGGAAGATGGCCGCGCGCTGGTCCTTCACACCGACCCGTCGGCCTCCGCCCGCCAGATTGATAATTTCTCGAAAAAAGATGGAGCAAAATATTTTGAACTTTCCAAAGAAATCGCCCGTGCCGCCGCAATCGCCGGCGAATTGCTCGATCTCACGCCGCCGGTCATCGAAAAACCTTCCAACGAAGACTTGTGGAAGCTCCTGAAGATCGGGCGCAAGGTCCGCGGCCTCGGAAAAAAAGAAATGATGCAGTTGATCCGCTGGGGGCCCATGGCCGTCGCGGATTTTGTCGCCGAATTTTTCGAAACCGACCTACTCCGTGCCGCCGTCGCCGCGCGCGGAATATTCGGTGCCTCGCTCGGTCCATGGTCTGCGGGTTCCACCGCTCTGCTCCTGCTGCGAGCCGCCGCTGATCCGCATCCGGTAGGGAATTCAGCCTACCCACGCGGCGGCATGGGCGCACTCACTGCCTCGATGGCTGCAGCCGCCACAGAAGCCGGCGCCGAAATTCGTACCGGTGCGGACGTCGCGCAAATTCTGGTGAAGCACGGCACGGTCACCGGCGTAGCGCTTTCGAGCGGTGAAGAAATCGCTGCGAAAGCCGTCGTTTCCGGAGCCGACCCGCGGCGCACTCTGCTCAATTTACTCGATCCGGTCCACTTGCCGCCCAGCTTCGTCGTAAAAATGCTCAATTTCCGCAGCAGCGGTGTCGCCGCAAAAATCAACGTCGCGCTCGACGGCCTCCCGTCCTTCACCGCGCTGCAACATTCCTGCGATGGCAATGCCGCGCTTGCCGGACGCATCCACATCGGCCCCGGCATTGATTACCTCGAGCACGCCTTCGACGATTCCAAGTACGGCGAATTTTCGCGCGCGCCCTATCTCGATATTTCCATTCCCTCGATTCTCGATAATTCGCTCGCGCCCGCCGGCAAGCACGTCATGTCCATCTACATGCAGTTCGCGCCCTACAAACTAAAATCCAGCGACTGGGCGCAGCAGAGCATTCCCCTGCGCGACACCGTGATCAAAACGCTCGCGCAATACGCTCCCGACTTTCCGTCGAAAATTCTCGCCGTGCAGACCCTCACGCCCCAGGATCTCGAAACCACGTACGGCCTCACCGGAGGCCACCCTTTCCACGGCGAACTCGCGCTCGATCAAATCTTCACCATGCGCCCCCTGCTCGGTTGGGCGCGCTACGCCACCCCAGTGAAACACCTCTACCTCTGCGGCAACGGCACCCATCCCGGCAACGGTGTAACCGGCGCCTCCGGCCACAACGCTGCCCGCGAAATCGCAAAACACCTCCGTTAATCTCCCGCGCCTCGGCAATCGCTAAAACGTCGAGCCGCGAGATTTTGTCTTTGACTATGTGGCGGCCGGTTCAGCTTCATCGAACCGGGCAGTCGTCGGTTTGCTCTGCGTTCTCCGTTTTTCCCTGTGTCCGCTGTGTCAAAGCTTTTGCCTTTCTCTGCGCCCTCTGCGCCTCTGCGGTAATCTTTCTCTCGCATTTGCCATCCCGTAGCCGGGTCCAGCCGCTAACCACTCAGCACTAGCCACTGCCTTTGTCACGAACGATTCGCGTTGAGCGGGCCTAGGGCTATGCTATACTGCGCCTATGGCCACTCTATACGTTGAAAACGTCCCTGACGAACTTTACGAGGCCCTCCGCCGACGCGCCCGCGCTGGCCGCCGCTCCATCGCTGCCGAAGTCGTTGCGCTCCTGGAGCAAAACATTCCCACCGAAAAAGAACTGCGCTCCAGGCGCGAAATCACGCGGAAACTCATGCAATTGCGCTCCGGAAAGCTGTCTCAAAAGCGATTTCCCTCGACCGAAGAAATGCAGCGAGAGGACCGCGCGCGTTGAGCCAAATCATCGTGGACGCAAGCGTCGCTGCAAAATGGCTGCTCCCGGGCATTCACGAGCCATTAGCCGACGAAGCGTCCCAGTTGCTGGCCCGATATTCGAGCGGCGAGATTCAACTCGCCGTTCCAGATTTGTTCTGGGCCGAAATGGGGAACCTGCTCTGGAAGGCAGTTCGTTTGAAGCGTTGCGCCTTGTCCGACGCGAATATCGGACTCGCGTCGCTCAGTGAATATCGCTTCACAACGATTCCCTCCAAGTCATTGCTTGAGCTGGCTTTTGCTATAGCCACCACTTTCGACCGCACCGTTTACGACGCTATTTACGTCGCGCTGGCTGTATCCGCGAAATCCCTGCTCATCACCGCCGACGAAAAACTCGCGAACGCCCTCGCCGCCCAGTTGCCGGTGAAGTGGCTCGGCGCGTACCTCTAGTTTTCAGTTGAGTACAGCTGAATGTGGAACGCCAGCTCCCGCGTTAGCTTCCATTTTCGGATTTTCGTAGTTTTTTGGGATATCCTTTATCGCGCAACGATCCGTCTTAGCTGCAAGGAACGGAGCCACCGATGGCCACGCCAAAAAAATCTTCGCACCGCACTATCGACCGCTCACGCCTCCACATCCTCATGTCCCGCGAAGAAGAAAAATTCGTCGCCGAACGCCCTCTCTCCGCCGCCCTCTACACCCGCGCCCAAAAATCGCTCCTCGGCGGCGTCCCCATGAACTGGATGAAAAAATGGGCCGGCAAATTTCCCGTATTCGTCGCCGAAGCTCGCGGCGCGCATTTCCAGGATGTCGATGGCCACGACTACGTTGACCTCTGCCTCGGCGACACCGGCGCGATGACTGGACATTCCCCCTCGCCAGCCGCAGCAGCTATTGCGCGCCAGGCACAACACGGAATCACGCTCATGCTTCCCACCGAAGACGCTGCATGGGTCGGCGAAGAACTCACCCGTCGCTTCGGCTTGCCCTTTTGGCAATTTACTCTCACCGCCACCGACGCCAACCGCTTCGCCATCCGCACCGCGCGCGAAATCACCCAGCGCCCCAAAATTCTCGTATTCAACTACTGCTATCACGGCACCGTCGACGAAACTTACATCTCGCTCCACGATGGCGTTCCCGGCCCGCGTCGCGGAAATATCGGCCCGCCGGTCAATCCGGTGGAAACCACGCGCGTCGTTGAATTCAACGATCTCCCCGCCCTCGAAAGGGAACTCGCCCACCGCGACGTCGCATGCATTCTCGCCGAGCCTGTGCTCACCAACGTCGGCATCGTCCATCCCGAGCCCGGCTACTGGGAAAAAGCCGCCGCGCTCGCGCGAAAATTCGGCACGCTCCTCATCATTGACGAGACGCACACCATCTGCACCGGCCCCGGCGGATACACTCACGCGCACGGCCTGAAGCCCGATCTTTTCGTCATCGGCAAGCCCATCGCCAGCGGGCTTCCCGCCGCCACCTACGGCTGCACCGCGGACGTCGCGCAAAAAATCACGAGCCGCATCCAGCTCGAAGATTGCGACACAGGCGGCATCGGTGGCACGCTCGCAGGCAACGCGCTCTCGCTCGCCGCGATCCGCGCCACGCTCGAACACGTTCTCACTCCCGCCGCCTTCGCCCACATGATTCCGCTCGCAGAAAAATTCGCAGACGGCGTCTCGAAAGCCATTGCCGAAGCCGCGCTCCCCTGGCACGTCGCTCGTCTCGGATGCCGCGCCGAATATTTGTTTCATCCGCGCCCGCCACGCAATGGCGGAGAAGCAGCAGCCGCCATGGATTTCGAACTTGAGCGTTTCATGCATCTATACGCCCTGAACCGCGGCATCCTGCTAACGCCGTTCCACAACATGGCCCTGATGTGCCCAGCCACCACGTCGGCGGACATTGATCAGCACACCAAGGTTTTCGCAGCAGCAGTCCGCGAGCTAACTCAATAACGTGTCCATCCGCAACGCGATGCACGCGCGCCAAAATTAGGAGCAATCGAATGCCCGATCGCACCCGCGCTCGCGAACTCGCCGCACAATTTGACGCCAAAGGCGACCCACTCGGCTGGTTCGACGCTCTCTACCGCGAAGCCGAATCCGGCACGACCGAAATTCCCTGGGCCGACCTCGTCCCCAATCCCAACCTTCTCGATTTCTGGAATTTGCATCCGCAAGAAACGCGCAACAAATCAGCCCTGGCAATCGGCAGCGGTCTCGGGGACGACGCCGAACAGCTCGCCGCCTGGGGCTTCCACACCACCGCGTTCGACATTTCCGCGACCGCCATCAGCGCCACAAAAAAACGCTTCCCATCCACTCATGTGCAATACGTGGTCGCCGATTTGCTCGCCCCGCCCGAATCCTGGCGCGCGAAATTCGATTTCGTTTTCGAATCCTACACCCTGCAATCGCTTCCCCCAGACTTGCGCGCGCAGGCGTTCCCCAAAATCGCGGAATTTGTAAAACCGGCAGGACTGCTGCTAGTACTCGCCAGAGGCCGCGATCCAGAGGAAGACGCCGGCCACGTGCCCTGGCGCTTAACCCGCGCCGAACTTGCCGAATTCTCTAGCGTCGGCCTGCAAGAAGTTTCCTTCGAGGATTACCTGGACCCGTACGATCCGGGCGTTAGAAAATTTCGCGCAACCTATCGCCGCACTTAGTTCGCACTCGAGCGTGCCGTCCGCGAATTCGCATCCACTTTCCAATTTCAAGGAGCACGCTGCGCGTTATACTTTGATCGTGACGCCGCCAAGCGGCTGCAACCGTCGCGCCACACGCATTCAGCGCAGTGAAATCGCTGTACGCGTATCGAGGAACCGCGCTTGATCCACGACCGCAGAAAATTCCTCAAAACTCTCGCCGCCGCGAGCGCAGCCGCCGCATTTCCCGGCATCCGGCTCCTGAATCATGGCCTCGCCGGCACGCCCGGAACAAAACCCCAATCCGCCCCCGAATCCTTCGATTTCGCCTTCTTCACCGACACCCACATCCAACCCGAACTCGACGCCGCCCACGGCTGCCAAATGGCCTTCGCAAAAATCGCGACGGCCAAACCCGATTTCGCCATCTGCGGCGGCGATCTCGTCTTCGACGCTCTCGCAGTCAGCCGCACCCGCGCCGACCTGCTCTTCGATCTCTACCAGCGCACCGAAGCCACCATAAACGCGCCGCTCCATCACGCCATCGGCAATCACGATCTCTACGGAATCCTCACCAGGAGCGGCGCTGCGCCCAGCGATCCCGGCTACGGCAAAAAAATGTTCGAAGACCGCATCGGCGCGCGCACTTATTATTCCTTCGATCATCGCGGCTACCATTTCATCGTCCTCGATTCCATTTTTCCCACGCCCGATCGCCTCTGGGAAGGCCGCATTGACGACGCGCAGCTCCAATGGCTCGCGCACGATCTCGCCGCCATCGCTCCCGCTGCGCCCGTTGTTGTCATTACTCACGTCCCGCTGATTACCGGTTATCTCGCCTACGGTCCCAAACCTGACGGCACTCCGCGCTACGACACCGTGTCCGTCGCGAATTCCGCAAACGTGATCGCCCTCTTCGCAGGACACAATGTCCTCGCCGTCTTCCAGGGCCATCTCCACATCAACGAACTCGTGAACTATAAAAATTGTCAGTACGCATGCAGCGGCGCCGTCTGCGGCAATTGGTGGCATGGCCCGCGCCTGGATTTCCCCGAAGGTTTCACCGTCGTCAGCCTCCGCGAAGGAAAAATCTCCTGGCGCTACGAAACCTACGGCTTCAAGAGTGTGGACCCACGCGAAAAATTCTGAGACGACAACGCAGAATAGTTTATGATCGCGGCCAACCTATGAACCTGAACACGTCCACGCCGCGCGCCACTCGCGCATTCGTATTCGCCGTCACTCTCGCGTTGCTCTGCTGCCTGCCACTCCGCGCACAATCAATTCAGCCGTTACCCGCGCCCACCGCGCACCCGATCGTCCTCCACGCCGCGCGCCTGCTCGACGTCGAATCCGGCCGCATCACCACCCCCGGCGAGATCCTCATTCAGAGCGACGCCATCGTAGAAGTCGGCCCGAAGGTCACGCGCCCAGCTGGCGCCGAAATCATTGACCTCGGCGATACCACCCTCCTCCCCGGCCTCATTGACGCGCACGTCCACCTGTTCCTCCATCCCGGCGCTGAAGATCTGCAAACTGTGCAGGAATCCGTTCCGCAGCGCACCATCGTGGCCACACTCGCCGCGCGCGACGACCTCCTCGCCGGATTCACCGCCGAGCGCGACATGGGCACCGAAGGCGCCGGCTCGGCGGACACCGCCGTTCGCGACGCCATTAATCACGGTCAGATTCCCGGCCCGCGCCTGCGCATCAGCGGCAACGCCATCAATATTCTCGGCGGCCACGAAGACGCCATCGGCTACAACCCCGACCAGCACGTGCTCCCCAACGCCACCTATGCCAACAACTCCGCCGAGCTCGTCACCGTGATCCGCGAGCAGCTGAAAGAAGGCGCCGACTTCATCAAGATTTACGAAACCGGCGCGGACTCCATCGTCAATGGAAGGCTTTCCACTCCCTTTCAGTACACCGAAGAAGAACTCACCGCCGCAGTCCGCGAAGCTGCGCGCTCCGGCAACCGCGTCGCCGTCCACGCCACCGGAGAACCCGGCACACTCTACGCCGCCCGCGCCGGAGTTGAATCCATTGACCACGCCTTGCAACTCAGCGACGAGACCATGCGCATCATGCGTGAAAAACAAATCTTCGCTGTCCCCACTTTCACCATCTTTGAATATTTCGCGGAACACGCTGCCACCGCCGGAGCCGCCGCGCGCGAACGCGCCATGGTTGACTTTCACATCAGCGAGTTCAGAAAGCAGCTGGCCGCAGGCGTTCCCATCGCCATGGGCTCGGACGTCGGCCCGTTTCCCCACGGCACGCAGGCGCGCGAATTTGTCCTGATGGTGAAATACGGAATGTCACCGCTCGCAGCCATTCAGGCCGGCACGCTGAACGGAGCGAAATTGCTCGGCTGGCAGGATAAAATCGGCGCGCTAAAGCCCGGCTATCAGGCAGACATCGTCGCCGTCCCCGGCAACCCTCTCGAAGACATCGCAACGCTCGAAAAAGTCACCTTCGTAATGAAAGCCGGCGTTATCTACCGAAAGTAACGCGAATCTATTTCTCGAACCCCGTGCTCGAAAGCACGGGACGCGGTGAGGGATCTGCTTTCTGTGGACACGGCTGGTCGCTTAGAGAATCGGCGCCTTTGAATTTGTAGCGGCCGGTTCAGGTTCATCGAACCGGGCAGCCGTTGACGCTGCTCCGGTTTTCCAGTTCTCGCACCGGCTCGTATCGTTGGAACGAGAAATTTCGCGCGCGCTCTCTATCACCCGCGCGCCACCTCGTTCCAGGAACTCCGAGGACGTGTCCAGCAGTACCACGCCCTCGGAGAGCCGGGACTTCGTTCGTTCGTCACCTTCTTATCGGGAAACCGCCTTGCCCAGCACGTGCCTCTTGATGTCCTCGACGCTTTGCATCGCTTCGTCGGGAACTTCCAGCTCGTGGTATCTGTGCTTCGTGCCAGGATGTGGGCGCAACTGCAGCGTCATATTTTCCGACCGGATCACGCCGCTGCGTACCGCGCCGAGCACCTTGTTGTTCTCATCGGTGATAACCGTCAGCTTTGCCATGTCTTTCCTCCTTGGTGCGTCATTCGTTCGATCTGCATTACCGAACTGTGCCAACTAGCTCAGTCCTCCGCCTTCCAGTGCGAAGAACGTGTCATTTCCGTTGTTGGTCAGTTGAAATGCGTAAACTACCGCGCCGTTCGGATCCAGTATCTTTTCGTGCGCATCGGTGATCAGATTTCCACCGGGATTTTCCGGCGAGCCTTGTGCAAACTGCGCGCCGAAATCCGCTCCGCCGTTAATCACATAGCCGACGCCGATCTTCTGGCCGGTTGCAATGAAACCCCAGTTCTTCACGTTGTATCCCATGTCTTCCTCCTTGATTGTGATTTCGATTTTCTTGCGGTCCGAAACGTGCCAGCGTCGGTTCACACCCGTCCTGTGGCGCGGCCGGCTTATTTCCGGCCGGCAACTGCCGGTTGAGAGTGAAACTTGCCTGTCGGTATTCCTGCTTTGGGAAAGCGGGACCGGCACGCTTCGGGGTTACGTCGTTCCCGCTGCGGAGACAGCGGAACGGCTTATTTTTTCAAGTGTTTGCTTGTCGTGAGGCGGTTTCGGTGGACAGTCTGTAGGTTGCGAAAAGCGGCCGAACCAGTCCGGCGGCGAATTTCTCGCGTGTCCTGCTCGGCGCCGGCCGCTCTCCGTTCGTCGCCTCTATAAATCCGGCTCGAACCGTTACAGCGTCCAATTAAATCGCCGCTGAGCCCATCTTTATTAAGTCAAACTGCTTTTTTCGTCAATTCGCAATTCTACGCACGTAACGGCCGGGCGCTGGTGCAGATTCGCGGCCCGCTCGCCGCACCATTCACTGCGCGCCCAGCGGAAACCGACGAACGCTGCGAAACGAGCCGTTTATTAATCCGTTGTATCCGCGACAAGACGAGCATACGATGTGCCAGACAGAAGTCTAAATCGAACCAAACGGTTCCGATTGCTCTGCCAACCAACCAAAAATCAGGAGAGAAAAAAACGATGATGAAGCGTATGCTCTGCCTTTCCACGCTGTCTCTATTGCTCATGTCCATGTTCGCATTCTCCGCTCCGGCCGCACGCGCACAACAGGCCGAAGCACCCAAGCAACCGGTGGTGTACACCTACGTTTCTTTCTTCGGGGTTCCCCGCGCGCAGTGGGAC